>Ga0209172_10001601_pt1 | contig 46204 bp, 40 predicted proteins | sample LarsenN4metaG_FD_184113 | JGI IMG/M metagenome (GOLD analysis project Ga0209172, IMG submission 184113) | Hot spring sediment bacterial and archeal communities from British Columbia, Canada, to study Microbial Dark Matter (Phase II) - Larsen... ... | reverse complement strand
TGATAAAATTCAGGTAGCATTTTTTACAGATGGGGTTAGTTGACAAAAAAAACACCCCATCTTTTTTTACCATAAACTGCCAACTGCCGCACTGCCCCGGCTTTCAGCGAGGTTGTCACCCCGTCAGCTAATGTAATTCACAGCGACCCAGAAATCCTGGGAGGCACCCCCGTTTTTGTAGGGACTCGTGTACCCATGAAAACTTTGCTCGATTATCTTGAAGCAGGCGAGCCCCTGGATGAATTCTTAGATCATTTTCCTAGCGTTACTCGCGAACAAGCGATCGGTGCCCTTGAATTAGCCAAATAAATCCTCATTTCCTATTATGCGAATCCTGCTTGATGAGTGTGCCCCTCGACCTTTAAAGCGCGAATTTGTTGATTACTATATCCGCACAGTTGTTGAGATGGGATGGTCTGGAAAAAAGAATGGTGAATTGCTGCAACTTATGATTCAAGAGGGAACAAAGGACAAATGACCAATGACCAAGGACAAAAAACTTAATTCTTAACTTGATTATAAGGCAACTTGGCCAAAAGCTGCGCCATCATACAAGTATCCGTGACGCCAGCAAAGACCAAACCACACCCCACAAAGCCACTGAGAATCAAAAACCCAGGCGAGACAAAAGCACCTAAAATAGTACCGATAAATACCAGAGAACCAGCCACAATCTGCACTTGCCGCATCAAACTAATCGGGGCTTTTTTATTAATTAACGTGGGATAACCAGCGGCTTTCCACGCCGTCAGTCCCCCTTGCAGTTGCGTCACTTCGGGAAAACCAGCTTCGATGACGAGTTGCGCCGCACGGGAGGACCGGCGGCCCGACTGACAATGTAACACCAGCTTTTTGCTCCCCTCTTGGGGTAGCTTCGCGGGGTCAAACCCGGATAAAGCCATCAGTTGCGCTCCGGGAATGTGTTCCCCAGCGTATTCTGCGGGTTCGCGCACATCCACTAGCAGCACTTTCTGGCTATCCAGCCATTGCTTGAGGGTGGTGGCGTCGATGTCGCGGATTTTTGGCTCTAGGGATAAAGTCATTGCAGTTCTCCGAGGCTCTTAACTTATTTATCACTATATAGTAGTATAGTGTATAAAAGTAAGGCTGTCAAGGGACAAGGGAAAAATTTTTCAGTTACCAGAAACCGCCAAAAATAGCGAAAAACCGGGTTTCCCCTCAAGAAACCCGGTTTTTGGCTGACTCAGGCGATCGGGTGGAGTTCAGAGCAAGTACAAGATGAGGAACAGGACGATCCACACCACATCGACGAAGTGCCAGTAAAGTTCGGCGGCTTCGGGACCAAAGTGGCTGGCGCTAGAGTAGCGATCGGCTTTGAGCGATCGCCACATCACCGCCAAAATCAACATCAAACCAAAACACACGTGCAAACCGTGAAAACCAGTAAGCACGTAAAAAGTGCTGGTAAAAATATTATCCGTGAGGCCAAAACCAGTATGGAAATACTCATAAAGCTGGCCACACAAAAACACCACACCCATCAGAGCGGTAGCACCAAACCAAGCACGCAAACCACCCACATTATTTTTCTTAATGGCCGCATTGCCTTGATTCATCACAAAACTGCTAGAAATCAGGATAATCGTGTTAATTCCCGGCAGTAATAGCTCCATTTCCGGCGTCCCTTCTGGGGGCCATTCCGGGGAGACAGCGCGGAAAGTGAGATAAGCGGCGAACAAGCCCAAAAATATCATCGACTCCGCAATTAGAAACAAGACAATGCCAAAAATGCGGTGGTCGGGATGTGCTTCGTGATGACCGCCAGCATGGCCGTGACCATGCTGCATATCTAAAGTTGTTTGAGAAGTTTCAATCGCAGAACCTTGCATGAATTTACGCCTATTTGAAAAGAGCAAATTGGTCAATTGTCATTAGTCATTTGTCCTTTGTTTGGGGATTAGAAACCGGGTTTCTGCGATAACTCTGGTTTCTCAACCAAGACTTAGTTAAGAAACCCGGTTTCTGTGCCCTCAAACTTCCCCTTTGACTTCTGTGAGTAATTCATCTACAGACTGACGGTCAGAGAGGGTATCAATGCCGTACTCATAAGGACCAGACCACAAAACCGGTTCCTCGATAAAGTTTTCCACCGGAGGAGGAGAAGAAGTCTGCCACTCTAAAGTTAGAGCCCGCCAGGGATTAGCAGAGGCTTTCGGGCCAGCGATCCAGCTCCAAATGGCATTAAACAGAAAAGGCAGAGTAGAAATCGCCAAAATGAAAGAGCCCACAGTACAAACCATATTCACTGTGGCGAATTCTGGGTTGTATTGAGCGACGCGGCGAGGCATACCTTGGAGCCCCAACCAGTGCATGGGTAAGAAACAGAGGTTAAAACCGAAAAAGGTGAGGAAGAAATGAACTTTGCCCCAAAATTCGTTCATCATCCGCCCGGTCATTTTGGGGAACCAGTGGTAAACAGCGGCGTAAATACCGAAAACGCTACCACCAAATAGAACGTAGTGGAGGTGAGCGACGATGAAATAGGTATCGTGAACGTGGATATCAAAGGGGACCGAGGCGAGCATAACGCCGCTAAGTCCGCCCACGAGGAACATGGAGACGAAACCGATCGCGAACAGCATCGCGCTGTTGAGACGGAGTTTCCCACCCCAGATGGTGGCAACCCAGCTAAAGACTTTGATACCGGTAGGGACAGCGATCGCCATTGTGGCAATCATAAAGAACATCCGCAACCACCCTGGAGTCCCACTGGTGAACATATGGTGAGCCCAGACGATGAGACCCAAGAAGCTGATAGCGAGACTGGAATAGGCGATCGCCTGATAACCAAAAATCGGTTTCCGAGCATGAACCGGGATAATTTCTGAAATCATCCCAAACACCGGCAAAATCATAATATAAACCGCCGGGTGAGAATAAAACCAGAACATATGCTGGTAAACCACCGGGTCTCCCCCCGCCATAGGGTTAAAGAAAGGAGTACCCGCCATCAAATCAAAACAGAGCAAAATCAGCGCACCCGCCAGCACCGGCGTTGACACCAAAATCAGCGCCGAAGCCGCCAGCATTGCCCAACAAAACAAGGGCATATCATTTAGCTCCATATCCGGGATGCGCATTTTCAGGATAGTAGAGAGAAAATTAATCGCCCCCAAAATTGATGAAGTCCCCAGCACCAACACGCTGAGAATCCACAATAACTGGCCAGCTTTATCCCCCACCACACTCAACGGCGGATAAGAAGTCCAACCAGCTCCCGGCGCCCCCACAAAAAAGCTGGATAGGAGCAAAATTCCCCCAGGAGGAATCAACCAAAAACCCACCGCATTCAACCGAGGGAAGGCCATATCCTTCGCCCCGATCGCCAGGGGAATCACATAATTAGCAAAACCCGCCGTTCCCGGCACAATCCACAGGAAAATCATCACCGTGGCGTGAACCGTAAACAACCCATTATAAAGCTGTGGGTCCACAAAATCTGGGTCAGGCGTCGCCAGTTCCACCCGCACCCCTTCCGCCAACAGACCACCAATCAAGTAAAACAAAAAGCTGGTGACCAGATATTGAATCCCAATCACCTTGTGGTCAGTGCTGAAGCTAAAGTATTTTCGCCAATTATTGCCATCACTTTCCCCATGAGGTTCAGGTGGCTTCACCGTGGTTTCGATTCCTGCAGTTGTCATAATCAATTATTTTTCTTGCACGAATTAGGCTCTCAAAACCCCTCACCAGAGCCCCCTCTCCCGCTCCCCCCTAACCCCCCTTCAAAAGGGGGGGAGGGGAGTAGAGGAGATGAGGAGTTTGGGGAGAGGTTAGTCTGGGTAATTAACCGGATTTGAGATTCCTAGCTAACTATTGTGATGTTCGTGGTGAGCTGGTGGGTGCAGCTGCTCCAGAGCTGCAGAATCAATCCCCATATCCCTAACAAAAGGAGTCAGAAACTCCCCATCAGATAATTCGCCCGGGTTCATCGCCACAGTCTGAGACGCCGCATCCTTCTGGAGAGCAATTTGGGTTTGCAACCAAGCCTCAAAATCTTCTGGCGTTTCCACCACTACCCGAGTCTGCATTGCCCCATGATAGGCGCCGCAGAGTTCCGCACAAACTACCGGATAATCTCCGGGAACTTTGGGTTTAAACCGCAGTTCCGTAGTCCGTGCGGGAATCGCATCTTGCTTGAGGCGGAACTGGGGGACCCAGAAGGCATGCAGCACATCTTGAGCGGCAATGTTGAGCTGAACTTCTTTGCCAGCGGGGATATGCAGTTCGCCAGAGACCACACCGCTTTCAGGATAAGTAAAAATCCAGGCGAATTGCAAACCCATCACATTAACTTCCAAATCAGCGGGGTTCCCTTGGTTTTCCGGGGAAGCGCCTACCCCCAAGGCGATTTTTTGTTCTGTGGCTGGTGGCATTGTATCTTCCATCCCTGGAAGGGGTGCAGCGATCGCCGCGCCGCTAGTCATCGCCATCTGGTGGGGTCCGTGGTCGTGAGACGCCATCGGGTCCAGGCCCCCCATTGAGTTGTACACCTCAAAACTGTACACACTCAGACCCAAAACAATCACCACTGGGATAGCGGTCCAGACAATTTCCAGGGAGAGGTTGCCATCAACCGGGAAAGCATCGGTTTCATCCCCAGGACGTTTGCGGAATTTGATAATCGAAATCACCAGGGCGCCCTGCACCAGGATAAACAGACCGGCGGCGATCGTCATCATCGCATTAAACAGATCATCCACCAAGGGGGCCTCTTCCGAGGCAGCCACGGGCATCAGACCGTGATTTTGACCAAACCAGAGACTCGCCAGGGTTAAGATGATGCCTGCGAGCATCGCGGTTATCACATTCGGGATCTTCAAATCGTCACCTCCTCAATTGAAACCCATCATCGATCTTCAGTTCTTAGTTGGGCTTCAGCCCAAACACAGCCCATACAGCCGGGGCAGATGTTCAGACTTAAACTTAGCAATTTTTGCACATCCATCTCCTAATCACGGTAAAGCAGGTGACAGGAGCGGCGCGGCGCCGTGACAAATCTTTAGAATTTATTCGGGATCCGCCATTGCCCTTGTGGGTTGTGTTCCAGTCATGGCTGAAAAATCTTAAGTTATATTAACTCAGACGGCAATCATGCCCATGCTCTGAGGGATTAATTGTCACAATCCCGAAAAAATTATAAAACTCAGTACCAATTCCAAAAGCCTGATTAAGCTGGTATTAAGCAAATTCTCCCACAGAGGCGGAGGGGGAGTTACCCTAAGAGTCAAAACTCACGGATATATTAAGTTTGGTGTAAATTGAGGGGAAAAAACAGCCTATGGCTAACTCAGTGATGGAGCCGCAGCCGGTAAATGCCAACAGTGACAGCACCTTAACGCAACAGCGCATCCGTGGTTTTGTCTGGAAAATCGCTATTGCCACCCTGTTGCTGATGGCGGTGGGTAGCGCCACGCGGGTGATGAACGCGGGACTAGCTTGCCCTGACTGGCCCCTGTGCTACGGGGAATTATTGCCCGCTCGGCAAATGAATCTGCAAGTGTTCTTAGAATGGTTTCACCGCCTAGATGCTTCCTTAATTGGCATTATGACCATTGCCCTGGTGGGAGGTAGCTGGTGGTATCGCCGCCACTTGCCCGGTTGGCTGCCCTGGTCCGCCACCGGTGCCCTCGGTTTAATCGTGTTTCAAGGGGTTTTGGGCGGGCTCACCGTCACCGAGCTGTTGCGGTTTGATATCGTTACCGCTCATTTGGGCACCGCTTTGTTATTTTTCATCACCTTATTGACGATCGCCTCTGCTCTCACCCCCTATCAAGGCACCGGCGTCACCGGGAAACTCCGGTGGGTGGCAGTTGGTAGCGCCATCCTGGTGTATTTGCAAAGCATCTCCGGCGGTCTGGTTGCCTCCCAATGGGCCTTACACCAGTGCTTTGGCTCCCAAGAGCTATGCGCCATTATGCACAGTCACATCATCGGGGTATTCTTCCCCACTACCGCCATCCTCACCCTCGCCGTCATGGCTTGGCGCACCAAAAACCTCCATCCCACCTTGAGCCGTCTCGCGATCGCCGCCACCAGTTTGCTGGTGTTGCAAATTGCTTTAGGCGTCGCCACCTTCTACCTCCACCTGCAAGTCGAACCCCTCACCATCGCTCACCACACCACCGGGGCCGCCTTGCTAGGAACTTTGGTCGTATTCGCCACCCTGGCGATGCGAGATTAATTTGTCCATTCGCTCCCGCACCTGCTAGTTGTTTAGGAACAAAACCGATGCAAGAACTAATCGATCGCCCCACTATCAGACACCATCAAAATCTCATCCAGGTGCTGCGGAGTTATTACCAACTCACCAAACCGCGCATCATCCTGCTCCTGCTCATCTCCACCGCCGCCGCCATGTGGGTAGCCGCCAAAGGCGAAGTGGACCCGATGCTACTATTGGTGACTATTACTGGTGGCGCCTTAGCCGCTGCATCCGCCAATACCATTAACTGTCTCTACGACAGAGACATCGACTATATTATGGAACGCACCCGAGAGCGACCCATTCCCTCCGGTAGGGTGCAGCCTCGGGATGCCCTCATCTTCGCCATTGCCCTCGCCGCCGCATCCTTTAGTTTGCTCACCGTCTTTGCCAACCTGCTCGCCGCTTTGTTGGCGATGTCCGGTATTGTCTGTTATGTCCTGGTTTACACCCACTGGCTGAAACGCCACACCGCCCAAAATATTGTTATTGGTGGCGCTGCTGGGGCTATTCCCCCGCTAGTGGGATGGGCAGCCGTCACCGGGGACCTCAGTTGGTCAGCTTGGGCGATGTTCGCGATCGTCTTTTTGTGGACTCCCCCCCATTTCTGGGCTCTCGCCATGATGATCCGCGATGAATACGCCGGAGTTGGGGTGCCCATGCTCCCGGCGATCGTCGGTTGCCAACCCACCGCCCAGCAAATTTGGCTCTACACCCTGGTGATGCTCCCCTCCACCTTCCTCCTCGTTTATCCCCTTCACGCCAGCGGTGTAGTTTATGCCAGCATCGCCCTTTGGCTAGGCGCCATTTTCGCCCTCAAAGCATGGCAACTATTGCGCGAACCCGAAGACAAACAGCTCGCCCGCAGTTTATTTAAATACTCCATTCTTTACCTAATGCTGCTGTCGGCGGGCATGGTAGTAGATAGTCTCCCTATTACCCATCACATCACTACCGCCCTCGGCGATAACCTCCATGCCCTGATGATTTCTCTCGCCATCATCTAAACCCGTTCTTAGGCAGAATCTGTAGGTTGGGTTTCGTCCCTCAACCCAACCTCAGAATCTATCTATTTGAGCAAAAATGTAACAAAAGTTAATTAATATTTATCGACGAAAAAATATAGGGAAGGATAAAATAAATTAGAAGACAATTCAAATCATGGCTGAGGAAACTTGATGACTAAAGCCGATCGCATTGGGGAAACTCCCATCGAAGCAGGGATGTCTGGGGGCTCGATCCGCCTCAAACCCCAACAGTTTATTCACGTATTAGATAACAACACCGGTGTAACTCGCCTGGAAGTTGGCCCCCAAACGATTACCCTACGAGACCAAGAGCGGGTAGTCATGTCGCCACAGCAAATGACCGTAGTGCCGCCTAGGCATTATTGCGTAGTCAAAAATCCCGTACTGCGCGATGAGTCGGGGCAACCAGTCGCCGATACTCACGGGCAAATTAAGCTCCGATATGGTGACAGAGAAATCCGCTTTCAGCAAGAGCCTTTCCCAGTATATCCGGGGGAAGAAATCGAGGGCAAAGTCCAGCTTTTGCAGGTGGTAGAGAGAAATCAAGCCCTGCGGTTGCGAGCGATTAGAGATTTATCGGATACTGACAATCAAAACACAGTTATCGAACGGTTGGCGGGGGATGAATGGCTGTTTGAAGGCCCAGGAACTTATATTCCCCGCGTGGAAGTAGAAGTTATCGCCATTGTGAAAGCGATAATTATTAAACCTAATCAAGCGCTGCATTTGATGGCGCGGCAAAACTGCACCGATCGCACTGGACAAAGGCGCCGCGCTGGGGAAGAATGGCTGGTCAGAGAAGAAGGCCCCTATTTACCCGGCGTCGATGAAGAAATTATCGACGTAATTGATGCTTATGTATTAACAGATCAAACCGCCTTACACTTGCGCGCTAAACGCACTTTTACTGATATTTTCGGACGACGGCGCAAAGCCGGGGATGAATGGCTTGTTACCATAGAAGATGCGGAAATTCATATCCCCGATGTGTATGAAGAAGTGGTGGGCGAAGTACCCATTACCACCCTGAGCGATCGGGAATGGTGCATCGTCTTCAACCCCATCGATGAATCGGGCAAACCACAACTGGGTAAACGAGAAGTCCGTCAGGGGAGAATCTCCTTTTTCCTCCATCCCGGCGAAGAGCTAGAAATCCCATACTATACGGATGATGATGATTCTGAAGGTGAGCCGGAAGGCATTCGCCGAATTTATGTCCTTGGCGAACAAGAGGCCCTTTTACTCCGGGCTAATGAAGCCTTTGATGAAGGCGAAGGCGACCAAATCATCCACCGTCAACCGGGGGATTTATGGATGATATCCGGACCGCGAGAATACATTCCCCGCGTGGAAGTGGAAGTAGTAGAAAAACGCCAAGCCATCCCCTTAGATAAAAATGAAGGCATCTACATCCGGGACGTACAGACGGGGGAACTAAAGGTAGTCAGCGGTCCCCAAGCATATATGCTCAGTCCCTATGAAGAATTATGGGAAAAAGAAGTACCACCAATTGTAGAAGAGTTGCTGGCGATTAAAAATGACCCGGTTTCCGAACGGGGCAGATATCGCAAAGATGGGGAGCAGAAATCTGGTGGCGCTCAAAGAGATAAAACTCGCGCCGTGGTGTTTCATGTGCCCCAAAATGCGGCAGTACAGATTCACGATTATAAAGAAAGAACGGCGCGCACTGTGTTTGGGCCAGATTTGGTCATGTTAGGACCGGATGAATCGTTTAGCGTCTTGAGTTTATCGGGAGGAGTGCCCAAGCGTCCCCATGTGATTAAATCTCTGGCATTGCTGTTGGGGCCGGACTTTATGACCGATTTGTTTGCCGTGGAAACTGCAGACCACGCAAGGTTACAGTTACGCTTGTCTTATAACTGGTATTTTAATGTGGATAAAACCAGTGAAGATGAGGCGGCAAAACTGTTTCAAGCGCCAGATTTTGTGGATACGGCTTGTAAAGCGATCGCTTCTCGCGTGCGGGGTGCGGTGGCTAGTGTTTCTTTTGATGAATTTCACCGCAATTCGGCGCGGATTATTCGGCAGGCAGTGTTTGGCTTAGATGACCAAGGACACGTGCGCGATGAATTCCGATTTAGGACGAATAACCTGGTGATTTTTAACGTGGACATTCAATCGGTGGAGCCGGTGGATGAAGAAACGTTAAAGAGTTTACAGAAATCGGTACAATTGGCGATTAAAATTACCACAGACGCCCAAGAAGCGGCGGCGCGACAGGATGCGGCGCGGTTGGAGCAGGAAGCCAGAGCCCGGTTGGAAAGGCAGGCAATTATTGATAAAGCGGCTTCAGAAGCCCAGCGGAAAAACCTGCTAGAATCGGAGGCGGAAAACGCGGCTATTGAATCTACGGGACAGGCGATCGCCGAAGCACGGGCGAAAGCTGAAGCAGCGCGTATTCAAGGCGAATTAGCCGTAAGTATGGCCCAACAAGAAGCCGAAGCGGCCCGCATCCGCGCTGAGACAGAATTGGCGCAAATGCGGGCGCGTCAAGAGGCAGAATTTGCACACCAGCAGGCTTTGAGCAATTTGGAAGTGCAAAAAGCCCAAGCGATGGCGGAAATTACCAGCCGCGAATTTGTCGAGAAAGTCGCAGCGATCGGGACAGAAACCCTCCGGGCGATCGCCCAAGCAGGCCCAGAAATGCAAGCCCGCCTCCTCGAAGGTCTCGGTATCCAAAGCGTACTCATCACCGATGGCAAAAACCCCATCAACCTATTCAGTACCGCCACCGGTTTAGTCAACCCCCTGCCCCCACGCAGTGACGGTTGATATCGGTTAATTGCACCCGTAGTAGCACAGCTACGTCAATGTTATTCATGTGACGAATAATCTCAATCACGCCGTGCCCCTACCAATAGCCAACCGTAGGGGCACGGCATCCTTAATTTAATTCATATGACAAACAACTTTAATCCCGCCGTGCCCACCCCCACGAAAAGGCACAGCATCATTAGCTTAATTCATGTGAGAAATAATATTAATCACGCCGTGACCAACCCCACGAAAGGGCACGGCGTGATTTAAACTATCAGGCAATGAGCTGCTTTTGATACTCCTGCTCGGTAATCAAATCGAGGGTAGTTTCTACGCGGTCTAAAAATACTTTCCCCGACAAATGGTCATATTCATGCTGAAATATTCTGGCCACAAAATCGGTTAATTCTTGCCGTTTTCTTTGACCGAATCTGTCGGTATATTCCACTTCAATCGCTTGGTAGCGGGGGACTAAACCGCGAATCCCCGGAACACTTAAACACCCTTCCCAACCTTTCACCACTTCTGAGCTGTGGCTGATAATTTGGGGGTTGAGCATGGGGGTGGGTTCCATGAAGGGAGCATGGGGATAGCGGAGGGTGGGACGGGAGGCGATGACGACTAAACAATAGGACTGAGCTACTTGGGGGGCGGCGATACCCACCCCATTAGCGGCGACACCAGTAGTGATGAGGTCGTCGATGAGGGTTTGGATGGGCTCGCTGAGGGGATTTTCCACTGGGAGAGCTGGACTACGGAGGATGGGATTACCTAATTGGATGATTTCGCGGGTTTGAGTCATGGTGTTTGAGGGTGTGGGGAGGGTGGGGATAATTGATAATTGATAATTGATAATTGATAATTGATAATTATCAATTATCCCCAGAAATTAATTATTAGCTTGGACGGGCATATCTCCGGGTTTGACCTCTATGGTTTGGATTTTGCCGTTACGGTTGATTTCTACCTGTAATGACTGGCCAATTTTGGAGGCTTGGACGATTTGCTGTATGGTGTCGGATTTGGTGATGGGGGTGTTGTCGATTTTTTGAATCACATCACCGGCTCGAATTCCGGCGGCGGCGGCGGGGGAGTTGGGGACGACGCGGGCGATGAGTACCCCTTGGTCAGCGGTGATAGTGATGGGACTGTTGGGGTCTTGGTTGATTTGTTTTTTCAGTTCTGGGGTGAGGGTGGCCATTTCTATGCCTAAGAAGGGATGCTGGGCTTTACCGGTGGTGATGAGTTGCTCGGCGATGCGCTGAGCGGTGTTGATGGGGATGGCAAAACCGAGTCCTTGGGCGCCTTGGATGATGGCGGTGTTTACCCCGATGACTTCGCCTTGGGCGTTGAGTAAGGGGCCGCCGGAGTTGCCGGGGTTGATGGCGGCGTCGGTTTGGATGAAGCCTACTCGCTTGTCGGGGACGCCGACCTCGCTGCTGGAACGACCGGTGGCGCTGATGATGCCTGCGGTGACGGTGTTATCGAGTCCGAGGGGGTTGCCGATCGCCACGGCCCATTCCCCGGGTTGCAATTTCTCGGAATCTCCGAGAGTGACGGTGGGGAGGTTTTGGGCTTCAATTTTCACCACCGCCACATCGGTAACGGGGTCAACGCCGAGGACTTTGCCATCAAAAGTCCGTCCGTCTTTGAGAACTACGCTCACGGTATCGGCGCCATTGATGACGTGAGCGTTAGTCAACACTTGACCATCTGCACTGAGGATAAAACCGGAACCAGTGCCCCGCTCTACCCGCTCCCGGGGTTGAACCTGAGCATTAGGACCGAAAAAGCGGCGGAAAAAGGGGTCATTAAAGGGGTCGGGGCCGTTGTTGGTGACGGTACGGGCGGCGTTAATTCGCACCACAGCGGGTCCAACCTTATTCACGGCTTCCACAATAAAGTTAGTATCCACCGGTGGCGGCAAGTAAGCCACTCCGGGGTTAGAATTTCCGTTAGTAGGTGCGGGAGAAGTTTGCTGCCCTTGGTTTAAAGCGGCAGCGCCCAAGGGGCCATTTTTGAGGAGGAAGCGATCGCCCGCCAAACCTCCAGCCGCTCCGAGCAACACCAGTAGCAAATAAACTGCCGGTTGCCCAGAACCTTTACCCCGTGCGTTCCTCTGCTCAAAATTATCCATCGCCACAAAAGTCCCAATGCAAAAGCAAAATCAACAGCGCCGGGAAAAGCTTCAGCCCACAGCGGATCGGGAACGGCAGTGGTTAGAGATGCGCGGACGGTCTTAGCTGCGGTCTGTCGTTTCCTCGGCTTATCTATCATTATAGATGAGGGGAATTTTCTGCTTCATCCCGCCATTCCCTGATAATTGATAATTGATAATTGATAATTGATAATTGATAATTATCAATTGTTAATTGTTAATTGTTAATTATCTCCCCATCCCCGTCCCCGAACTACGGCGAGGTAATCAGTGCAAATTCTGCTGGAAAGTCTCTGGAATCAAGTATTGGAGCGGCTACAGCTGCAGCTGAGCCGCCCCACTTTTGAAACTTGGATTAAAACCGCTCGGGCGGAACGCCTGGAAAATAACTGCTTGACGATCTGCACTCCTAACCCGTTTGCCCGGAATTGGTTGCAAAAATATTATGTGAAAACCATTGCTGATGTGGTGCAGGACTTGTTGGGGCAGCGGATAGAAATTGAAATTACCACGGCGACTGGGGATGTGGCGGATGGGGAATATTTCTGGCCGAAGCCTATTTCCTCGGAGGTTTCTGATGTTTCGGGGATGGTCAACGGCGCCAGTCACTCCCATCGTCCCACAGAACTGAATCCTAAGTACACTTTTTCTCGGTTTGTGGTGGGTGCGAATAACCGGATGGCTCATGCGGCGTCTCTGGCGGTGGCGGAGTCGCCGGGACGGGAGTTTAATCCTTTGTTTTTGTGTGGCGGGGTGGGGTTGGGGAAAACGCATTTGATGCAGGCGATCGGACATTATCGCCTGGAGATTTTCCCCGAGGCCAAGATATTTTATGTTTCCACGGAACAGTTTACTAATGACCTGATTGCGGCGATTCGCAAGGACGGGATGCAGGGCTTTCGGGAGCATTACCGGGCGGCGGATGTGCTGTTAGTGGATGATATCCAGTTTATCGAGGGGAAGGAATACACCCAAGAGGAGTTTTTCTACACGTTTAATACTCTGCATGAGGCGGGTAAGCAAGTGGTATTGGCTGCCGATCGGCCTCCCAATCAAATTAAGGGTTTGCAGGAGCGGTTGACTTCCCGGTTTTCAATGGGTTTGATTGCTGATATCCAGGCTCCCGACTTGGAAACGCGGATGGCGATTTTGCAAAAAAAGGCGGAGTATGAAAATATGCGCTTGCCGCGAGAGGCGATCGAGTACATCGCCGGACGCTACACCTCCAACATTCGGGAACTAGAGGGGGCTTTGATTCGCACGATCGCCTATATCTCCATATCCGGTTTACCCATGACTGTGGCCAACATTGCCCCGATTTTAGAACCCCAAACCCCCCAGTTTGGCACCAGTCCCGAGGCGGTAATGGCCGTAGTAGTGGAAACCTTTGGCATATCTGTCGAAGACCTCAAGAGCAATTCTCGCCGCCGGGAAATCAGCCAAGCGCGGCAAATTGGTATGTATTTAATGCGCCAGCACACAGATTTGAGCTTGCCGAAAATTGGGGAAGAGTTTGGCGGCAAAGACCACACCACCGTCCTCTATAGTTGTGAAAAAGTCGCCCAGCGCCACCACGCCGAGCCGGAGTTTGCCCAGCAGCTCCGCCAGATCGAGGATGCTCTGAAAGCTCGTAGTGGCGATCGCCGTCAGGCGCCACGTTAGTATCGCCTCCCCATTTACCGCACCAACCGCACTAACAAAAGCAGCTAAAACAGGAAATCGCCCCCTTTCTGTGAAAAAACACCCCATTTTTTGTGGAAAAATACCCCCCTTGCTGTGGAAAATTCACCGCCGCCAGAAACCGGGTTTCTGCGACAATCTAGGTTTGATCAGGAGGATTTGGTGAACAAACCGGGTTTCTCCTCTGGGACAAATTGGGGCAGTTTTCCACAGTTTTTCCACAGGCATCCCCCCAAATGCTGGCGCACATCCACCCCACAGCAGTGCTAAAATATACCCTCCCAGATGGGCGTGCGTAGCAGCGCTCCTCAAGGCAACTCCGGCGAGATGCCGGACGCCGGAGGCACTATAGCCGCCCCAACCTTCATAACTAGATCACACCTGATGAAATTTCTCTGCAACCAAAGCGACCTGAACAGCCACCTCTCCTTTGTCAGTCGCGCCGTTCCCTCCCGTCCTGCACAACCAGTGTTAGGCAATATTCTGGTTAAAGCCGATACTGACTCCCAGCAGGTAGAATTAACTGCTTTTGACCTCAGCCTCGGACTGCGCACGGCTTTTGCGGCGAAGGTGGAGGCTGCTGGCGAAATTACCATCCCCGCCAAGCTGCTGCACGATATTGCCGCTAGATTGCCAGCCGGTGAAGTGACGATCGACAATGACACCAGCGAGAACACGGTTAACCTCACTTCCCAGTCAGGACGGTATCAAGTCCGGGGGATGAGTGCGGAAGAATTCCCATCTATGCCAGAGATTGAAAATGACCAATCTGTGCAACTGAGTGCAGAAGCTCTCTTGGAAGGCTTGCGCGGTTCGGTGTTTGCCACCAGTAGCGATGAAACCAAACAAGTGTTGACGGGGGTTCACCTGATCCTCGGACCAGATACCCTGGAATTTGCCGCCACCGATGGACACCGTTTGGCTGTGGTGGAAACCGAGAATTCCAGTGAAACTGACTCTAACGAGGAATTTGAGGTGACAATTCCCGCGAAGGCTTTGCGGGAATTGGAAAAGATGATTGGCATTAGACAAAATACCACCTCTGACCAACCGCTATTGGTAAATCTTCATCTGGACCAAGGACAAGTAGTGTTTGAACTGGCCGACCAACGCCTGACTAGCCGCACTATTGAGGGGCAATACCCCGCTTACCGCCAGTTACTGCCCGATCGGTTCCAAATTCAGGTCACAGTTGACCGCCGCCAGCTCATCGGCGCACTCGATCGCATCGCCATTTTGGCCAGCCAAAAAAACGACATCGTGAAATTCATTATTGACAGCGAAACCCAGCAGTTATCCCTCTCCGTAGAAGCCGCCGATGTGGGCAGCGGTAGCGAATCCATGACCGCCCAAATTTCTGGAGACAGCCTAGATATCGCTTTCAACGCCAAATATGCAATGGAATCGTTAAAAAACCTCCCCTCCACCGAAATTTCCATGCAGCTAAATTCTGCTAATTCCCCAGTAATCATCGTCCCCCTCGGTGGCGTCAAAATGACCCATTTACTCATGCCTGTGCAGTTACGGGGCTAGTTTCCCTTAAAGTCCTTGGTGCCTTGGTGGTTTCACCACGAAGACACCAAGGACAAGAAGCCCATCCTACAATCTGGATTACATCACTGCCGATTCCAATAACCTAATCGTCCCTAAACCAGCATCGATTTCCGCTTCCACCCCTAGGGGAACCGTGAATTTATCGCGAATGTGACCGATCGCCGCACCATACCAAGCAGGAATACCCAAAGGTTTGATGATATCCTGCAAAACCTGATTCAAAGTGAGGGAGGGTTCGTCCCCTTCTCCCGCCGTGCAATCCGTACATTCAGCAAAAATGAATCCCGCTATTTTATCCAAAATCCCCGCAATTTTTAGCTGAGTTAACAGCCGGTCTATACTGTATATATGCTCATCAATTTCTTCGACAAATAAGATAGTTTTACCCCAGTCTGGCAGGTAATCAGAACCCAACATCGAGGCAATTACAGATAAATTACCCCCCACCAGTCGCCCCCTCGTTTGACCGCCGGTGATAGTTTGCACCCGCAGGGTTCGGGGATTGCGCAGGGTGACAGATTCCCCAGCAAATAGCAGGCGTTGGAAATAATTTACAGAAAAAGAATTCCAGCTAGAAATGCCAACCGGTCCGTGAAAAGTGACAATCCCAGTTCGAGCGTAAATCGCCAATAATAAAGATGTAATATCGCTGAAACCGATAATAATTTTGGGATTTTGGCGAATTAGGTTATAGTCTAGGAGGGGTAAAATGCGGTTGCACCCCCACCCGCCACGCATAGTGATAATGGCTTTTACCGTACCATCGCGAAACATGGTATTCACATCAGCAGCGCGGTTGGCGTCACTACCGGCGAGATAACCATATTCGTCGAGGATATGAGCGCCTAATTTAGCTTTTAATCCCAGTTGATTCATGGCGGCGACTGCATCCGCTACATCTTCTCTATCCACTGGAGACGCCGGACTGATTAAACCCACAGTATCTCCTGGTTGCAACCGGGGAGGTTTGACTATTGTTGCTGAATTGGCAGCAGCAACTTTGGGCAATTGACTTGCCAATAGGCTCATCCCTAGAATTTCCCCAAATTGTCGGCGCGATATGTTCGCCATTTTCCCTATCCCCGTTGTGCCATTATGATGGCTTCATCCTAATATGTTACCATACAAAGGACCAATGACCAATGACCAATCATTATTTTTGCCAAGGTGGAGCGGTGTAGTCTAGGGGGAGCTGTAAACTTGAGGTGGTTGGCTGCAACCAGGGTAGTTGTCGGCTGAACGATATGGACATAGTACCATCGCCGTTTAATTGATAAATCCACCGCTCACCCGGACAAACTTTTGACGGCTGCGCTGGCAATTCTGATGGCCATTTCCCTGTAGTCGCCGCCGCTGTCTTTGCCGCCAATATTTGCGCGGTAAGTTCCCAGTCTAGCATCACTTTACCTGCATTTTGCCATTGACCGGCCCAATCAGGCATTCCCATCCGGGCCAACTCATTCCACCAGGCGATCGAACTCTCTCGCTGTCGCTCAAAAGCATCTTTGTCAAAAGTGCAGGTATTTTCCTCCTCCAACTTAGTAAATGCCTGCCGATTTTTGGCAGTCGTATCCATTGCAGATAATTGTAAATACATTAGCTCCAGGGATTGTAACCCCATATTCCCCTCATCCTTCGGGGGAAGTTTAACCAAACCGTACATCATCCAAGATTCTAACATCAAAGACCACTGCAGGGATTTTTGATAATCCACTGCCATCATATTTACCAGCGCCTCTGGAGGCATCGTATTGAGTTGGCGCACTACCCCAGCTTGCAGCTTCGCCACTGCTAAAGCCAATAACTGAGAGACCGCATCTGGACGGTTCAGCAGCGCTTGATTTAGCTGATAAGATACCGCCATGATTGACCATAAATCAGCATTTTTGTCAAGCCGATTTTTGACCAAAATATCCACCATGAAAATCTTTTGTAATTTCAGCAAACCACCCAGATTGGGCAGAGGGGCAGAAATATCTAAAAACCGCTCTATGTCCATGTGCCAAACTGGGGGTTCACTACTGGCAATGTGACGGCGAATCGCAGCAATTTCCCCAGCGTGCTTTTGAAGATAAGTTTGCAGGACAGCCGGAATCTGCACATTGCTAGTGGGTTGTTCTAGCTGACTGTTCAAAAACTTATCTAATTCTTCTCGGATGTTTTCAAAATCTGGGATTTGTCCCCCAGGGAGTGGCGGCTCTTCCTGGCTGGATACCGCCGGACCGATACCCAGTTTTATGGTCAGTTGATTAAGCTGGCGTGCTGAGTCGTTGGTTGCAGTTTTGGGAAACTGGCTGGCAAATTTTACCCAATCTTGGGACATTTGTTTCGCCTGTTGGCTAATCCAGAATTTGCCCCCAAATAGAATCAGGGCCAATAATCCTAATAAACCACCGATCGAGATTACAATAACTTGCCAAATTTTTCGGTTCATAACAGCTAGGGGCGCTTTGGGAATGAATGCGATAATTATAAATCATTCTGGCAGGAAGCGGCTATGTCCCATCGGCTGGCCGGGAAAAGGTAAACTTTTGATATGATCAAGCCAAACGCGCCGCGTCTGGGGAAAAACTGGAGGATTAGCAATGGAGAGAGCCTGGGAGAAACATACTCTCGGTTGGCAACTACAAGGGGAAAAGGTGGCCCGGAGAGTGCAACAGCAGGTGATTGCTTACCGGCAGTTCTTAGCGAACCGAGGCGTCAACACTAATGTGGAATTTCACCAATTACCAGTGACGGATAAGCAATCTTATGCCTTAGCTTATCCTTATGAGGAATTGCTGGGGGGAGACCGGGAAAAAATCTTGGCCATTTTTCGCTCTTCTGGCTCTTCTGGCAACCCTTTTTTCTGGCCAGTTTTGAAGCCCAGCAGCCGCTTTCTTCCTCTGGCAACCAGGCTCTTTTTAGAGCAATCTTTTGCCATCCATCAGCGCAAAACAATGGTAATTGTAGGGTTGGGGTTGGGGAGCTGGTTGCCGGGAGAACATTTTTCCTGGGGGGTGAAAAATGTGGCCATGCAGGTGAGCTATCCTTTCTGGGTGTTTACTCCCGGCACTAATTTTCAGGAAATTATCGAGATGGTGCAGCGGCTGGATAATTTGGTGGAACAGATGATTATTTTAATCACCCCAGCGGCGATATCTCACCTGCACCTCACGGCTCAGGAGTTGGGGAAAACTCTTCCTGTGGCGAAATTAAAGTATGTACTGTTAGGCGAACCCTTTCCCGAAAGCATTCGCAGTTATTGGCAAACTGAAGCTGGTATCCCCCCAGAAACTACTTTTATGCTTTCTATGTATGGTAGTGCTGATACGGGTGGTTTGGGGGTGGAATCTTTAGGCTCGGTAGCGGTTCGGCAAATATTGGAGCAACACCCCGCTCTGGCTAAGGAACTGGGAATTACACCGCCAATACCGCTGTTTTTTCACTCGATCGCCTTTGACGCCTTCCTGGAAATTGTTGATGGCAGTCTTTGCATCACCCGCTGGCAAGGCATTCCCCTAGTGCGCTACATGGTCTATGATAAAGTAGCGTTTTATCGCTGGAAAAAACTAAAACAAGCCATCCTCACATCAAAACATTTACCACCAGGGGATAACCCTTGGGTCGATGTGCTGGCAAAAAGTGCCAATTGGTTGCCCAATATCATTGCTGTCACTGGTCGCTCCGATAGTTGTCTGATTCTAGACGGCACTAATATTACCGAATATATGCTGGACGAAGCGATAAGATGCCCTGAACTGCAAACCCTTCTCACTGGCATTTACCGCGCCAAAATTATTTATGCAGAAACTAGACAGCATCTGGCACTAGAGCTAGAAACTCAGGTAGGAGTCACGATAAATTCTCCCATGTCTGAGCTGATTTATCACCAGTTAGTCCAATTTTTAGGCAGAACCCAGCCAGTTTTTTTGGCTAAGTGGAAAAATGACTACAGCCATTGGGACGCCGACCCAGACAAGCGGGTTTTGAAATTACATTTTTCCCCCTGGCCGAGTTTGTCTCAAACTACCGAATATAGCATCAAGCAAAGAGGGATTCTTCGGGAATAGTTGCCCGAAAGCATGGTAAAGCTGCTGGAGATTCATCCCCAGCAGGTAGGAAATTTTTTTGGCAAAACTCTTGACAGAAACGTGGGTTTTAGAGTAGGCTAATTAATAGCACGCAAAAGCCTACTCTAGTTCTTACGCTTCCACCCTGCCGCTGCCCCGACCAGCGTTATCTTTCTCGACGCGACCGCTACCGCGATCGTCTTCTGATTTCACTCGGCCACTGCCCCGGGCGTCTTCGTTGTTTTCCACGCGACCGCTACCGCGATCGTCTTCTGATTTCACTCGGCCACTGCCCCGGGCGTCTTCGCTGTTTTCGACGCGACCGCTACCGCGAGCATCTTCTGACTTGACGCGACCGCTACCGCGAGCATCGGGGGTATTTTCGACGCGACCGCTACCGCGAGCATCTTCTGACTTGACGCGACCGCTACCGCGAGCATCGGGGGTATTTTCGACGCGACCGCTACCGCGAGCATCTTCTGACTTGACGCGATCGCTACTGCGAGCATCTTGGCTGGTTTCTACTCGACCGCTACCGCGATGTTTGAGATTGGCCCAGTGGGACTCACCGGTGAGAGCTGGCTGGGATATCAAGGAATCTTTTTCAGTTTGTACCTGTATGATTGTGGCGGTGGCGGGTGCGGAGGATTCGCCATTGCGAGATGAAATGGCTCGGGCGCTGTTGGTGAAACTGGCGAGGAGCAGACCGGACAAGAGGATGGAAGTGTAGACGCGCATTTTGAACCTACCCGTTCATAACTGCTAACTGATTCCGATTGGCTTTGGCGGCGTCAGAAGTAAAATCGCCTCTTGAGGTCACTTACTCAACTGTCCACGGTTTTTGCTTCGTGGTGATGGCTGCAGCTCTCTTGGTGTCGTTGGGAGATGGTAGTCGCTCTCGTCACTGTCTTTGTTGTGACCGGAAATAGCCCTAAATCTGTTATGGAGCCTTGGGGTCTCTAGTCCAGAAGTCCCCAAGGGTGGGATATGATAGATTTCTGTCAGCCTGCAAAAGATTGTCGGGTGGGCAATGCCTACTGATATGGCTGTGGGGTCGCCTTAGAGATTGTCTTGGGCATTGCTCACCCTGCCCCTATGAAGTCACGGGGATAATTATCAATTATCAATTATCAATTATCAATTATCAATTATCAATTATCAATTATCAATGGGCTATTTTTTATGTGGCATTCATTCAGGAAATTTTTATCGCCAGATTTTTTAAAGGAATCTTATGCAATTTTATTTTTAGTTTTGCTGTTGTCTTTTATCTCTCTTTGGGGATGTTTGAATAATTTTTCACTTGGTGGGGTTTGTGATTTATGGTTAAAAGATTTTTCTTTGAATTTAGCGGCAGAGCTGGTAGGAATATTGGTGGTGCTTTTTACGGTAAATCAAACGGTAGAAGCTAATCAAGAGAAGGAAAAAAAGAAATTTAGAGAAATAGCTTTTCGGCAACTAAGATTTGTTTTGAGAAAACAAATTTATTTGTTATTTGATATGTTTAAAGCATCCGTAGAAGTGAAACCAGATAAAGATTATCAAAATATTAGAGATTTATTTGACGAAACCTATTTTCAGGAAGTGAAGTTTCTGGATTTGTTGAAGGTGGCGCCGGTGGTGACGCCCCAAGGGGAAGAAATGGACTGGCTGGATTATCTTTATTCTGAGTGTTCTAGTCTGCAATCAGCTCTGGGTCAAGTGGTGGATCGGTACTCGTTTTATTTGGATTCTCAAGTGGTTGATGTGATCGAAGAGCTTTCAGCTTCGGTGTTTATTCGCTTTATTGGCTCGATTTGGGATGCTAAGAAAATGAATGCGCTGGGCGATCGCGGCGATTTGCTCTTCGCCTGTAAAGACTTGCTGCAAGATTATACAATGACGCTGCTGGAGTTGGTGGAAATATACAATGAGAGCGTCACCACCGATGCTAACGCGACGCCTGACGGCGTTCGGCAAATCAACATGGACCGCTCTAAATGGCAGGACTGGTGGAGCCATAATGGCAGACCGAAAATCGGCGAAAGTCGCATTAGCAGCGATATCCTCTGATTTTTGCCCCCATCTCCCCCGCAACAGACATAGGGGAGACAGAGTATTTTTGGCCATTGTATGAGGCAGGATATGGGGAAAAACTAAAAGAAACCTTACATCAGAGGGGTATAAGGGAACTTAGCTTTATTCTGAAAGCAGGTAAACAAAGCTGATTAACGTCTGGGGGGATTTCTGAATTATGGCCCGTTTGGCTCTGGTGAGTACGTCTGATAAAACGGGGTTAGTCGAGTTCGCCCGCCGCCTCGTCGAAGAGTTCGGATTTGACCTGATTAGCAGTGGCGGTACTGCTAAAACCCTGTCCAATGCGAAATTGCCGGTAATGAAAGTATCTGATTATACCGGTTTTCCTGAGATTTTGGGGGGGAGGGTGAAAACTCTGCACCCGCGCATTCATGGTGGGATTTTGGGGCGGCGAGACTTTCCCTCAGACGTGGCAGAAATGGAAGCTAACCATATCCGCCCCATTGATTTGGTGGTGGTAAACCTCTACCCGTTCCAGGAAACGATCGCTAAACCGGGGGTGACGATGGCGGAGGCGATCGAAAATATCGATATTGGCGGACCGGCGATGCTGCGAGCCGCTGCCAAAAATCACCTGCACCTGACAGTTTTATGCAAATCGTCTCAGTATGAACCGTATTTGCAGCAGTTGCAAGAACAGAGGGGGGAGGTATCCCTGGCATTCCGCCAAGCCTGTGCCCGGGAGGCATTCTGGCATACGGCGACTTATGACGAGGCGATCGCTGCCTACCTAGGCAACCAACCCCTGGCAGGTTCCCTAGAAGACCCCACCTTGCCACCCCAGTTTACCCTGGTGGGCAAGCAAGTGCAACCGATGCGGTATGGTGAAAACCCGCACCAAAAGGCAGCATGGTATCAAACTGGGCAAACTGCTACCGGTTGGGCCGCCGCCACCAAAGTCCAAGGTAAAGAACTCAGCTACAACAACTTGGTGGACTTGGAAGCTGCCCGCCGCTTGATTTCCGAGTTTCCCAGTTCCGGTGCAGCTGCAGCGGCGATTTTAAAACACAATAATCCTTGTGGTGTGGCTTTGGCAAAAACGCCAGTGGCGGCGTATCAAAAAGCCCTTGCCTCGGACCCAGTATCGGCTTTTGGGGGTATTGTGGCTCTCAACCGCCCGATCGATGCGGATACCGCCCTTGAGTTGACCCAGATATTTTTGGAATGTGTGGTGGCTCCCGCTTGTACTCCCGAAGCGGCGGAAATTCTCCAAAGCAAATCTCGTGTGCGGGTGTTGACTCTGGCTTCTCTGACGGATGAGCCGCAGCAAACTATCAAAGCGATCGCTGGTGGTTTCCTGCTTCAAGAAGGGGATCAGGCAATGGAACATCCCCAGCAGTGGCAAGTTGTGACAGAAAAACAACCCACTCCTGACCAGATCGAAGAGCTGTTCTTCGCCTGGAAAGTGGTTAAACATGTGAAATCTAATGCCATTGTCGTCACCCGCGATCGAGCCACCGCTGGCGTGGGGGCCGGTCAAATGAACCGGGTGGGGTCAGCAAAAATCGCCCTAGAACAAGCCGGAGACAAAGCTGTAGGAGCTGTCCTCTCTAGCGATGCCTTTTTCCCCTTTGGGGACTCAGTAAAGCTCGCCGCCGAGAAAGGGATCGTGGCGATCGTCCAACCAGGAGGCAGTCTGCGCGACCAAGAGTCGATCGACGCCGCCAACGAACTGGGCATCGTGATGCTGTTTACTGGGATCCGCCACTTCTTGCACTAAATTTTTTTCTGTGAACAGGGGAATGCCCACCATCCGGGGGTAATGCCCTGTTCAAGAGCCTGGTAAGGTGGGCATTGCCCAAAATACGGCACTACCCTCTAACGTTATCCTCTGGGTAAAATGGTCCATATGGCCATCCAGAGGAAATAAATGAGCGGGCAATGGGACAATTTTCTGAAAAATCTGGGGGTATGGGAGGGATCATTCACTCAAATATCCCCACAGGGAGAAATCTTGGGCTCTACTCCCAGTATCCTCACCCTAGAAGGTTTGGACAATAACCAGCGGGTGCGATTTCATATCCGCCGCTTCCAAACCGACTCCAATGGAGAAAGCACTCCCCGGGAATACACCCAGGAATTTCAGTCTCTGGGGCGTCACGCATTATTTTTTGATAACGGCGCTTTTTCTAAGGGCAATATGCAATTAGCCCCCTTTTCTGAGTTTGTCTCTGAATTTGGGTTGGTGGAGGGAGACAGACGGTTGCGGTTTGTGCAGCAATTCAATAAAGAAAACCAGTTTACCAGTCTGACCCTGATTCGGGAAACTCGCCTTGATTCTGGTGCCGTGGAAAGCCCCCCTTTGACCGTAGCGCAACTCCTGGGCCAGTGGGAAGGAACTGCCTGCACCATGTACCCGGACTGGCGACCTGCAGATATTTATCCTACCACTTTAGAAATTAAAGATATCGGCGGTGGATATATAGAACAAAATTTGAGTTTTGGGAGTAAAACCATCAATTCCAAAGGGCGGGTAGATGGTGACATTCTCCACTTTGACCAAGGCTCCCACCCAGTGCAAGTCTTGCTGCTCCCTGGAGGTGGTTCGGCGACTCAACCGCCACAACTGCCCTTGCGCCAAGCGTTTTTCTTTGAAGTGGGTTGGTTGGTGCAACCGGGATGGCGCCAGCGCTTCATTCGCAGTTACAGTGACAAAGGGGAATGGGTTAGCTCCACATTGGTTAACGAGCGGTTGGTCTGAGGGGTAGTGAATTAGTCCGGGAATTACAATAAGGAACACCGCCGGTACAAGGAGCGGGCGAGCAGCTCTTGATATTCTTTGTCTTTGACGGTGTAGGCACCAAAGCGCTCTAGGTGGGGGTTGGTCATTTGGGCATCGAAGAGGAGAAACTGGCGATCGCGCAGCCTTTCTACCAACTTCACCATCGCCACTTTAGAACCATCGGGAATGCGGTAAAACATTGATTCGCCGATGAAGGCGCCACCAATGACTATGCCTAAAATTCCGCCTGCTAGTTCGTCTCCCTGCCAGGTTTCAAAGCTGTAGGCCCAGCCGGAGAGATGCAGTTCCCAGTAAATTTCCTGCAGTTGGGGGGATATCCAGGTGGTATCCCGGTTGGCGCAACCATTCACCACTGCCTCAAAGTTTTGGTTAACTGCCTCGGTAAATCGGTCTTGGTTGAGGATGCGTTGTAGGGACTTGGGATAACGAAACCGATCGTCTAATGGTATTAGCGCTCTTTGGCGGCTGCTATACCAATCCAGGGAGTCATCGCCATCGTTCGCCATCAGGAAATATCCTTTGGCATAGCCTTCGATAATTGCCGGGATGTTATACTTCATTTCATTTGTCCAGTGACAATTGACAATTGATAATTGATAATTGATAATTATTAATTATCAATTATCAATTGTTAATTATCAATTGTTAATTATCTGGGATTTGGATTTGAAAAAATCTTATGTCCGAACCATTGCCACCAATTACCCTACCCCCAGCCACTGCTCCCCAACAGGAGGGGCAGTGGCTACAGGCTGCTTTACATAACTGGCTCGATCGTGAGTTCATCCCGGAACCAGTGAATGCAGAAATCGCTCGGCGTGCCTCCCAAATCTTCGTCCGCCACCGGATGGAAGGGGAGACAGACTTGGGGGAGCTGACGATCGCGATCGTCATGGAGATGGCCGCTTTTGACTTCTCCCAGAGCTTCTACGGCGAATTTGCCGTTGCCAACGCCGTCAGCGACCTGCTCCTAGATAGCTTGGGGATAGAGCGCTGCTGCGGCCAGTAAAGCCCCAGAGCGCGATGCTGACGCCCAGCCTAACGGTGGGCGCTCCCCTAATTTTCATACTTTTAATTTGCATTGAGCATTTTGCAAATATACATGAATTGCATTTATTGCTGAATTATAAAAATGCAAATTAAAAGCAGAATATTGCATTACCAACTGGACTTGACCACCCCGGGGAGGAGTCCCTGGTGTGCCATTTCCCGCAGCACGTTCCGAGATAAACCGAAATCCCGGTAATAGCCTCTGGGCCGTCCCGTCAGCCAGCAGCGGTTCCGCAGGCGAGTCCGGGAGCTGCTGCGCGGCAATTGCTGGATTTGCCGGTGGAGGGCGATTTTATCGTCCAAATCGGTGGCTTGCTCAAACTCTTTTTTGAGTTCTTCGCGCTTTTCTTTGTACTTGTCCACCAGCATCTGCCGTTTCTTTTCCCGCTCGATGATGCTTTTCTTGGCCATGTCTGGTTCTGATTCCCGAAAAATACAGCATTCCTCATCATACCGCGTCGGGGCAGGTTTCTAAAGAAAGCCCGACAAACCTTTTGGGCTACAGCTCAACTAGGAACCGCTGTGGGAAGGCCCGACAACCCTTTTGGGCTACAGCTCAACTAAGAACTGCTGGCTCAAAGTGGCATTTTCAGCTAGTGTTTGGATAAATTGGGGCATAAATATATCAACAACATGATTTTGGTACTCATAGGGAAGTTTTTATGACAACCAAGTTGACTCTGGCCAAGGCGCTGTTGTGGGAAGTTAGCTTGGCGATCGTTCTTGGGTCCGCTCCCGGCGCCGCGATCGCTGCCTTCGGACCCGATTTTTCCCCCACGATGGAGGGGGCGATCTCTCAAGCTGTGACCACTCCCACGCCGCCGCCACCACCTAAACCCAAGGTACAAACCACCCCAGAAGCCACGACCACACCACGAGCTACGACCACGCCAGTTCGGGGCGTACTTTCAAACCCCACCGCGATGCCTGCACCCACACCCACCGCCTCCCCATCAAGTGCGGCTGTAGTTTCGCCAACCCCAACACCTGAACCGACCAATACTCCTGCCCCCACAGCTCCCATGAGCCAACCTGCCTCGGCGGCGGATGAAGTGATGCCAACTGGCGCCGAAGAAGAGCGGATCCAAAAAATCGTTCAAGCCGAAGTCGATCGCCTCTTCAGCAAAACCACCAACCTCATTAACTGGGTACTGGGGTTGACTCTATTTCTGGTGACCGGGACTTGGGTGGGCATTTGGCTGATGCGCCGCAGTGTGGCGGAGCAAGTGGGCACTGAGGTGAAAAAACAGCTCGGTGGTGAGTTAAACTCTCAAATGACCTCGGCGATCGTCCCCCATTCTCCCCCAGCACAACCATTAGACAATACTGGCAATACTGGGCTACCCGTACTCTCATCACAGCAAAAAGCTGAGCAAAATGCCCAGTTAAATGAACTAATTTCAATGGCTTTAGCTACTCAAAACTTAATCTCTGAGGCGCGCAGTGCCCTAGAAGAATCCGCCAAGTTTCAAGATAGCATTCAAAAGCCCTTTCAAGATGTCTTAGGAGTCTATATCAATCAGGCGAAAGAGCTAGTTTCCGAGGGCAAGTATCAAGAAGCTGTGGAAGTCTATGATAGGAGCATCTCGATTAATCCCGATTTCTATGATGCTTGGTTAGAGCGGGGTAAGGCGCTCACGAAAATGCAGCGCCACGATGAGGCGATCGCTTCTTACAACAAAGCTATCCAGCTCAACTCTTCTCGCTGTGAGTCTTGGTATGAAAAAGCCTGTTGTTACGCCTTCAAAGGTGATGTGGATTTGGTGGTGGACAACCTCCGTCAGGCGATCAACATTGACCCCACTAACAAGGAAAAAGCTAAACTCGACGCGACTTTTACCGAGATCCGCAGCGATGAGGCATTTGTCGAGTTAATCTTGGCTTAGTCTGGCGTAGAGATGGGGTGATGGGGGGACTAAAGAGTGAAGAGTGAAGAGTGAAAACTGTCTCTATTTACTCTTCACTCTTCACTTTTCGGCCATATCCCGCCCTGGAAAAATACTTACAGCACTTTGTCACATGATGAGCGACAAGTCAAAAGCCCCTCTCCCCTCTACTCACCCCTCCCTTTGTGGGAGAGGTGAGGGCGAGTTTGGGGTGAGGTCATGTGCCAGATAGACTGGCTTTCCCGCTGGATTCAGGCAAGCAAATTTAATAAAACTGTTATGCTAATGATTATAACCATGATAAGGGTGTAAATTATGTTGGCTACAGATATCGTGAACGCTTTGGGTTATCCCTACTTTCAAGCGCCTAATTGCTGGATTTATCATTTGGATTGTTTAGAGGTATTAGCACATATCCCAGATAAATCTATCAATCTGACCGTCACCAGTCCCCCCTATAATATTGGCAAAGAATATGAAAAACCCCTCCCTTTAGAGGATTATTTAAATTGGTGTGTCCAATGGATAGAGCAAATTTATCGCATTACCGTTGCTGATGGTGCGTTTTGGCTAAATTTAGGCTATCTTTCCATTCCACATCGAGCCAAAGCCATCCCCATCCCCTACCTGCTTTGGGATAAAATTCCTTTTTATCTGATTCAGGAAATTATTTGGCACTACGGTGCAGGAGTTGCGGGGCGCCATTTCTTTTCCCCGCGAAATGAAAAATTTTTGTGGTATGTGAAAAATCCCGATAATTACACGTTCAACTTGGATGACGTGCGCGACCCAAATGTAAAATATCCTCACCAAAAAAAGAATGGCAAGATAAAAGTTAACTCCCTCGGTAAAAATCCTACGGATGTATGGGAATTTCCCAAGGTGACATCGGGTAAAAATCGGTCATCACCAGAACGCACCCCCCATCCCGCGCAATTTCCCGCCGCTGTCATAGAACGCATCCTGAAGGCTACTTCCAACTGCGAGGACATCATTTTTGACCCTTTTCTGGGTTCTGGGACTACTGCTGTAGTAGCTTTAGCGCTCCAGCGACAGGTAATCGGCTTGGAAATTCGGCAGGATTATTGCGATATCGCTGCTAACCGCATCGATAATTTTCTGACCCAACAGCAGTTGCGGGATGCCCAACTGTCTCTATTTTAGTCAAATTTCTGGCGGGGTCAATGGTAAATTAATTCCCTGGTTTTCGCGGCCCAATCTTAAGGTAGCAGTCGGTCATAAGGTGAAGTCATTTCGCGATTCCTGTTGATAATTATCAGGGATAATCCCAGAATTTAGCTAAGAGCAGTATTTTGGCCGCGCCAAAGTGACCCGCCATAAAGGCTAGATCTCGGCGTGTCGGGGCTGGACTTGCTCATGGTCGTCTATTTTGAATATCCTAAAATTATCCCATATAATACAATATTTTTGACCTTGACTTATTGTCACCTATATTTAGGAGATATTTTCTAATAACTCGCTGGGTGAGATACCCAAACCCTTGGCCAAGCGGAGAATGTTTAAAAAGGAGAGGTTTCTTTCCCCACGCTCAATGCCACCGATGTAATTCCGGTGGAGTTGGGATAATTCCCCTAGCTGTTCTTGGGAAAGCCCCCGCTCTTTTCTTAGACTCCGCACCCGAGTGCCAAATTGTTTTAAGTGAGGATTAGTTGCCACTATTACAAAATAGTAGTTAGACCAGGTTGCCATCTACCCACTATCAGTATGATTGAAACCAAAATCTCCGCCACAGCTCAGCCATGATGTAGCTTTAGGGTTGGGGTGAGGCGGATTGAGAGCAAAAGCGGACATCTTGAGAAAAAAACTCATTAAGCCTGGAGCGATCGGGATAAAACTTATATGGGTGACCACCTGCCACAGAGGGACCGCTCTGGGCGGGGGGATACAGGCTGAAATCTTAATTTTGTGCGTCAAATCCAGCCCATTCCGGCGAAAGGTGACTACATATATAAAGGAAAGGATCTGTCAAGGAGAAAGGATATGGGAGAAGTAGGGAAAGTAGCAGTGGGTATCGTGGGAGCGTCTGGCTATGGTGGGGTGCAGCTAGTCAGACTGTTGATGGATCATCCGGGGGTAGAGGTGGTTTATTTGGGAGGGGATAGCAGTGCTGGGAAGCCTTTTTCCGATATCTACCCCCATTTGGGCCATGTGACAAATTTGATTGTGGAGCCGGTAGATGCAGAGAAAATCGCGGCTCGCTGTCAAGTGGTGTTTTTGTCTCTCCCGAACGGTTTGGCTTGCCAGATGGCTCCCACGCTGTTGGAGAAAGGCTGCAAGGTTCTGGACCTGTCGGCGGACTATCGGTTTAGTTCTCTGGACACATACCAATCTTGGTATGGGATGGAACGCCAGGACCAGGCGATCGCGGCGACTGCGGTTTATGGCTTACCAGAACTGTATCGCGATCGCATCCAAGACGCCCAGCTCGTGGGTTGCCCCGGATGCTACCCCACCGCCAGCCTTCTGGCTCTAGCGCCATTGCTCAAACAAGGGATGATTTTGCCAGAAACCGCGATTATTGACGCCAAATCTGGTACATCTGGGGGCGGACGCCAAGCCAAAATCAATATGCTATTAGCCGAAGCTGATAGCTCTGTTTCCCCCTATGGCGTGGCTCGCCACCGACATACCCCAGAAATCGAGCAAATTTGTAGCGACTTAGCCGGACATGAGGTGATGGTCCAGTTTACCCCCCACCTGATGCCAATGGTGAGAGGCATTTTGGCTACAGTGTATGCCACTTTGCGAGACCCCGGACTGGTGCGGGAAGATTTGGTAACGATTTACAATGCCTTTTATCGCAATTCTCCCTGGGTGCGGGTATTACCTGCGGGAGTTTATCCCCAAACCAAATGGGCTGCGGGTAGTAATGCTTGCTTTATCAGTGTGGAAGTGGACCCCAGAACCGATCGGGCAATTGTCATGTCAGCGATTGATAACCTCATCAAAGGCCAAGCCGGTCAAGCCGTCCAATGTCTCAACATTATGATGGGCTGGGATGAAACTTTGGGATTGCCCAAACTGGGATTTTATCCTTAAAATTTTGTCCTTAGTCCTTTGTCATTTGTCCCAAGCTAGCTAGTAGGGTGGGCAGTGCCAGCCCGCGTCTTGGTGGTTAACGAGGAGGCTGGTTTTCAGCTCTCGTAACTCTGACAATTCTGGGGTCCGCCCCTGGTTCGGTCTCCTAAATCTGGTTTGATGAACGTCAGAAAAGACGGTTTACCGTGACAAAATTTGCCACCTTGACGCGGGCTGGGTGGGCAGTGCCTACCAAAATGCCTGTCACTATTGAATCTGGCTCATCATCGGCACTGCCCACCCTACACGGTATCTCGGTATCAAACCTAGGTTTTCGCAGCTTGGTTCCGGTTTCTGTGGGACAAATGACTTAGGACTTTGGACTTAGGAAAAAGTTTCTTTTTTATAACACATATGCTAGCATTATAGGCAAGCAACCTGATAGCATCGGAGTCTAGCATGGCAAATATCAGTGTTCGAGGACTGGAACCCGAAACCCTCTCTAAGCTGAAAGCACTGGCAAAAAAAGAAAACATCAGCGTCAATGCTTTAGTCCTGCGTCTGCTCGATCGCAGTGTGGGTCTCACCCAGGAAAAACCCCTCTACCCACGACATGAAGACCTGAGCGAATTAGCCGGGGTCTGGAGCCAACAGGAAGCAGAAGAATTTGAGGCCAATACCGCCTGCTTTCGCAACATCGACCCAGAGCAATGGTGATCAATCATGCGCTCCATATTCCTCGACACCAATGCCATTTCGCCCACATAGAAAACCTTCGCACCGGTCGCACAAGCGCTGACATCATGCCATAAATTGCCCTCGCGCACAACGGATCCGACCCCACATATAAAGGACACGGCATTGCCGTGTCCTGCCATTTATTTAAAACCCGATGATTTTGGCGAAGGGATTGCTTGGAGAAAGGGGTTTTCTAAAAGCAGCCCACTTTCTCATGGCTCAAAATTAGGCACCCTTCGGACCTAAACCTACTTTTCCGGCATAAACAGCGCGTTCTCCCAACTCCTCTTCAATGCGCAGGAGCTGGTTGTACTTCGCGACCCGCTCGCTACGGCACAGAGAACCAGTCTTGATTTGACCGGCACGAGTGGCTACTGCTAAATCGGCAATAGTGGTATCTTCCGTTTCGCCAGACCGGTGACTAATCACGGAGCGGAAACCATTACGATTGGCTAAATCAATAGTTTCCAAGGTTTCCGTGAGAGAACCGATTTGATTGAGTTTAATCAAAATCGCATTGCCTGCTTTCTGCTCAATTCCCTTTTGCAGACGGGAAGCGTTGGTGACAAATAAATCGTCACCGACTAACTGCACATTTGCGCCCAATTTTTGGGTTAATAGTTGCCAGTTTGCCCAATCGTCTTCGTGCAGTCCGTCTTCGATGGAAACGATCGGATACTGCCCCACCAACTTGGCCAGATAATCAATCAATTCTGCTGGTGAGTGCAGGCTGCCTTCGTATTCATACTGGCCTTTTTTGTAAAACTCGCTCGCCGCCACATCCAGGGCCAATGCTACTTGGGAGCCCGGTTTGTAACCAGCAGATTCGATCGCCGCCACCAACAATTCCAGAGCTTCTTGGTTAGAGCCGAGGTTCGGGGCAAAACCACCCTCATCGCCGACGCCGGTGAGCAAACCTTTCTCCGCCAGTACCTTGCTCAGAGACGCGAACACCTCCGCCCCCCAACGCAGGGCCTCCCGGAAAGAAGACGCCCCTACCGGCACAATCATAAATTCCTGAAAATCGACGTTATTCGCGGCGTGAGCGCCCCCGTTAATCACGTTCATCAAGGGGACGGGCAGCAAATTCGACATCGGGCCGCCTAAATAGCGGTACAGGGGAAGAGCCAACGCCGCTGCTCCTGCCTTGGCCGTGGCTAGGGAGACTGCTAAGATGGCATTCGCCCCCAGATTCGACTTATTCGGCGAGCCATCCAGGGCAATCATCTTGTAATCGATTAATCCCTGGTTGAGGGCATCCAGTTCCAGCAAGCTGGGGGCAATTTTGTTTTCTACATTTTCTACCGCTCGCATCACTCCTTTACCGCCATAGCGGTTTTTGTCCCCGTCGCGGAGTTCGTGAGCTTCAAAGCTACCCGTGGAAGCCCCGGAAGGCACTTGGGCGATACCGGAGACGCCCCCAGCGAGATAAACCTGGGCTTCCACAGTAGGTTTGCCCCGCGAATCAAGAATTTCTCGGGCTTGAATGGCATCGATCGCCGTGTCTAGCACGTTCATGGTCAGTGAGTCCCATCAATGGTCTGTGTCCTGGTGTTCCCGGGATGTACTCCCAAAAATCACCGTCAAGATTAAAATACCGCCACCATCGTCAAAAGCCCCCAGTCTTAATCATATCTATCGATATCCCCCGCATCCCTCCCCGAAAGTTCCCCGATTTGACCCCCATAAAGCCGGTTTCTGCGGTAATCTAGGCTTCATAACCGAGGCGAGGCCGCTGGTGCTGAAACCTGGTTTCTCCCACAAGTGACTTGTGACCAATAACCAATGACGAATTGCCAGGGTGCTGACTAAGGGAAGGTGATGTAATAGTTTCAGGATTTGTAGCTGGCACCATGAAAGGGGTTTTAAATCAGGAGGAGTTAGCGGCGATCGCCCTAGCTTCTCGGCAAAGTTTCCTTTATGAAGAAGCGCCGGACCAGTTGGCGACCCTGGAACAGGGTATCGAGCAACTGCGCCAAGGGGGACAGGAATATACCCCCATCATCCGGGCGGCCCATTCTTTGAAAGGGGGGGCGGGTTTGGCATCGATGCCAGAGTTATCCCGTTTGGCGCATAAGTTGGAAGATTTGCTCATCGCGCTGCGGTTGGGAAGGATAACCGTCAGGGAAACAGCGGATAAACTCCTATCGCAAACTCTCGATCGCATCGCCGAGCAGCTATTGGCAGCAATGGGTAACCAAGAGCTGCCCGAAGGCACCCAAAAGCTGGAAGCCACCACCGCTGCTCTGGAAGCATTTTTAGCACAGCTACCCGCCGCGACAGCAGCGGACGAAGAACTCGAACCGGTGGCATCTTCATCCTTTCAGCAACCGAGTTTCTACAAAACCGCCCTCACAGAAGATTTGGAAGAATGCTTACAGCGACTGGAGGCGGATATCACGGCTCCTGCAGCGGTTGCGGGTTTTGTGGAAGAAGCCACCCTCTTGGGGGAAACTCTGGGTTTAACCTGGTTGCGGGATATGGCGGCGGAAATGGCAGCAGTTGTTGGGCAAGAATTGCCAGAGGCGGCGATATCGGAGATTATCTCTGGCATTAGAAAGAGCCGCACCGAGTTTTTAAATGGTACAGTGTCACCGCCTGTGGGGAGTGTGGTCAGCAATCTTCCTCCCTCTCCTCCCACCCCTCCCCCTCTTCCCTCTCTTCCCCCTGCCCCCCTGCCCCCAGTCCCCCAGTCCCCTGGTCCCCAGGCTCAAATTCCCCAGCGGTTTTTAAAATATCTGATTTTGCAGCCCCAGGCGGCACCATTGCCGGGATTGCTACAGGTGCGGGTGCCTTTGACGCGGTTGGAGGAGATGGGCGATCGGGCTGCTGAATTGCTCGCCCAATGTCAGCGGTTACAAGACCCCACCAATTCAGATATCCCCGCCGCCATTACTGCCATCCGCTCTCGTTTGGAAGCCCTCAGCGCCGATATTACCAATCTGCGCCTAGTGCCTTTCCGGCAGATAGCCGAGCGCTACTACACCCCCCTAGAAAGCCTCAAACAACAATATCACAAACAAGTTCAGCTCATCGTCCAAGACCCAGAAAACCTCGTTGATCAAGTCATCTTAGAACAACTGCAAGCCCCCCTCACCCACCTATTTCGCAACGCCTTTGACCACGGTATCGAGCTACCCGTAGAAAGAAAAGCTCTCGGCAAACCTCCCATTGCCACCATCACCCTCGCCGCCACCACCCGCCGCGCTCACCTAGAAATTACCATCACTGATGATGGACGCGGTATCGACACCGCAAAAGTCCACCAGCGCGCTCTAGAAAAAGGACTTATCAATCAAGACGATCGCCAACTCACCACAGCAGAAATCCTGCAATTTCTCTTTACCCCCGGTTTTTCCACCGCCAGCCGCGTCACCGATTTATCAGGCAGAGGCGTCGGTTTAGATATAGTTTTATCCCAAGTTTCTCGCCTCGGCGGTTCTCTAGAGCTAGCCACTGAACTGGGCTACGGCACCAAATTTATCATCACCGTGCCCCTCACCCAGACAGTTTTAACTCTCTACTTTTTCCAAAGTGGTGGGGCATCCCTTGCCCTAAGCGCTAGGGATATTCTTGATATTATCGATATCCCTTCCAATAACCACCACAGAAGCCAAGAAGGCCGGGAGGAAATTATCTGGCAAAATCAATCAATACCATTGTTTAATTTGGCCAATTTCCTCCCCTATGGCCGCCAAGCCCGCCGCCTCATCCCCGCCTCTGCACCCCAGAGCCCAGAAACGCCTCAGCCCGAAAAAGCCCAAGTGATAATTATTGACATGGGCCAAAAAGTTGGCTTAGTAGTCGATAATATTATCGGCAAAATATCGGCTGCTGTCAAGCCTTTTGACCCCACATTACCTGTGCCAGCTTGGGTAGAGGGTTGGACTTGGGGCAGTGGTGGTGAAGTGGTGCCGTGCTTGTCGGGAGCATCTCTGGCAGAATTAATTCCTTTCACCAATACTGCCGCTCAACCCACGATTCTGGTGGTTGATGATTCCCCGGCTGTGCGGCGCACCCTAGAAATGGTGTTATCCTCAGCGGGTTTTGCCGTTGTCACTGCCAATGATGGCACGGAAGGTATCGCCGCGTTGACGGAAAATGCCGCTCGATTTAGTTTAGTGATATCAGATTTAGAAATGCCTAACCTCGATGGGTTTGGCTTATTGGCGGCGATGAAAAACCACCCGATTTGGCGCCGGTTGCCGGTGGTGATGCTGACTTCCCAAAACACGCCATATCACCGCCGCCGCGCTCTGGAATTGGGGGCTGCACTTTACCTGACTAAACCTTTTGAACCGGCGACAATTTTAGCCAGTTTGTCGGGCTTGGGATTACCAAAAATCGGTGATATCGTAGCCTAATTCTGCTACCATCCGCCGCAGCAGAGGCAAGCTCAAGCCGATAACATTGGTATGGCAGCCTTCGATTTGTTCTACGAATAAGCCGCCTCGTCCATCAATGGCAAAGCAGCCAGCGCATTGGAGGGGTTCGCCGGTGGCTACGTAGTCGGCAATTTGCCGATCGCTGATGTTCGCGAAATATACTCGCGTCACCTGACACCGCACCACAGTTTGCCGCTTCCCCACATCGATTAAAGCATGACCTGTATAAAGTTCCCCCACATTCGATCGCATCTTTTGCCAGCGAGCTTCCGCCTCCGCCGCATTCGCCGGTTTACCATGTATTTCCCCCCCTAAACCCAAAACCGAATCGCATCCCAACACTAGCAGGGGTTGTGATCCTTCTTCCCCCCGCCAAACTCGGGCTGCCACACTTTCCGCCTTGCATAAAGCCAAAGTCTCCACCAATTCCACCGGGTTATCCGACTCCACAGAAGTTTCATCGAAATCGCTATCTATAACCACCGGATGAATTCCCGCACTTATCAGCAACAGCCGCCGTGCTTTTGACTTAGAACCCAAGACAAACTGACCTTTACCCATATCTTCTTTGTGATTTGTTATTGGTTAGGCAGGCAAATTGATAATTGATAATTGATAATTATCAATTGTTAATTATCAATTATCAATTGGACCAAGGACTAATTCACAGAAAAACTTTTGACCACATTGTTAAACTGATACGCCCGTTTTTGCCAGCTATTTTCCGTGGTAGATAAATTCAAAGTGAATAATTTACCCCGGCTCACTGCCACGCTGGCTAAATTATGCCGATGCACGTCGTTAGCCAGCTTCACGTCATATTCAAAAATGTAGTAACTTTTATCCCCTTTTTCCAGGCTTTCGGCGCTGAGCAGTTCGGCTTCTCGTCCCGAACCCGCAGGCGCGATCGCATTTTTCGACAGCTTATAACCAACTTCTGAAGGCGTGCCCAATTCGGCCAGAGTTTTGCCATTCGGCACTGGGGAAATGACCACGCTAACATTATCCATTTGGTTGATTAAATCGTGGAAGACCACATCTGGTCCCTTACCCGCATTTACCTGCGTCCAGCCATTGGGATATAAAAACTGATATCCTTTGTAGCTATCCACGTATGGCTGCAGTCCCGCCGTCGCTGATGCAGCGCAGCTAGTAACTGTCACTGTCAGCACTAATAAAATAATTGCCGCAATCCGTTTGAGCATTGGTATGATTTCCTTGCAACATCGCAGGATGTGGGGCTTTTAGCTCCCATCCCGCAATTACTAGATTCTCACAATCTGGCGGCATTTTCCACGACGGCAACTGGCTTGCTTCCGGGAAACTGGGGTGAAAACCTTGGGCAACCTGATTTCTTCCCCCGGTTTTTTGCCCCCGTCATGGTGCCTGCATGAGCTGTAGGGTGGGCTGACAAGTTTAGGTTTTTGATATTGCCCTCTATCCCCCAACCCCTCTGACTTGGAGGGAGAGACTCGGGGAGCGCTTGTGCAGGGGAGTAATCTTGCCCCCCATCTCTCCATATAACCATATAACCAAGTGGTGTAGGGGCGAAGCCTGAAGACGGGAAGTCTCCACTTCTGATGAGCAACTTATTTGCCGTCAGGCTTCGCCCTTTGTGGCTCGATCGCACCGGGTAGGCAAAAGCCCCAACGCCAAGTGCTTCGAGAAACTGGGTGGTTTTGAAAAACCCCAATTCTTAACCAACTACAGAGTTTCTACCTCTAGATGGGAACCTTGAGGAGATTTGTAAACTTTGATTTGGGTGGGAGCCCGATCGGCTAAAGCCGTAATATGCGTAATCACCCCAATCACCCGCGATCGTTGGCGCAAAGACTCCAAAACCTGACTCACCGTTTCCAAAGTTTCCACATCCAACGTCCCAAAACCCTCATCTAAAAACAAACTCCCCAACTGCGCCCCCATTGCCAACTTTTCTGACAACGCCAAAGCCATAGAAACCGAAGCGGCAAAAGTCTCGCCCCCAGACAAAGTACGCACGCGGCGTTTTTCCCCACCATTCCAATTATCCGCCACCCAATATTCCCCATCTTCCACCTCCAAAGCATAGCGGGCATCAGTCAACTCTCGCAACAACAAAGTAGCCCTCGCCACCAATTCCCCCTCCAAATGCTCCAAAATATAAGACTGAAACTCCGTAGATTTCAGATTTTGCGCCAAAGTCTGATAAACTTCCTGCTGCTGCAACAAAGTTTCTAGCTGAGTTTGCAAATCCGCCGCTTGCTGTAACCGCGTTTCCGATAACTGCACCCAAACTGATAACTCATTTTTTTGCTGATTCGCCTGCTCAAACTGAGTTTTAGATGATTCTTTCGCGGCTCTGCGACTAGCGAGAATTACCGCATCTGTTTGGCGCCCCCCAATATTTTCTCGTAAATCTTCCAGCCGCGTTACTAGCTGCAAACTCTGTTCCCGATGTGCCGTAATTACCTTTTGCCAAGCGGCGCGCTCTTCCCCAGATGCTTGGGCCGTCAAAAACTCCTCCTGAGATAACCCAGCTACATTTAACTCCCGCTCCCAGTCAGTTTCTAACTGCTGTTTTTTCGCCGCAATATGATCCAGGGCAATTTTCGCCTGAGTGGCAGAGGTTTCTGCTTGAATAGCAGCGGCGCGACGGTTCGACTCCGTAGCAGTTGCTGCCTCCAAAGCTGCTTGTAATTGCTGCTTTTCCCGCTCTAAGGCTTGTTTGAGAGTTTCATAAGCAGCGCCACCAGTCACCTCATACACTTTCGCCGTCAATTCCGCGAGCTGTTGTTGCCGCATTTGCAAAACTTGCGCAGCTTCTTGATGACGTAATTCCCCCTCTTGCCAACGTTGCAAAGCAAATTCTCGTGACTGTTGCGCCTGCTTCAGTGTCGCCAATGCTTCTTGATGTTCTATCTGCGCTTGTCGCCACGAAGCCTCCCGCGCTTGTAATAGTCGATATTCTCCCTGTAATGCTGAGCATTCCCATTTATCCTGATGGAGAATTGCACTTATCTCCTGACCCGCTGCTTCCAAACGCTGCTTAATAGCGGCTAATTCTTGTTGACTGTCGGTTTGCTGACGTTGTGCGTCTGCTACAGATGCCTCCGCCAAAGTGGCGCGGCGTTGCGCATCAAGATAGGTGCGGTTTGCAGTTTCTAGGCGAGCTTGCAGGGGGGCAATATCTACCATTTCTGGCGCTGGTAATAGCTGGAGCTGATGCAAGTCGGAGCAAATATTGCCACAAACTGGACAGGTATCTCCGGCAGCTAAATTAGAACGTAATGTTGCAGCTTGATTTTGCAACTGCGCCTGCAAATTGGCTGCCTCGGCTGATTTTAAGATATCGCGGCATTTTGTCAGCTCGATTTCTACAGTTAAGGTTTTTGCCCGCCATAACTGACTATTTTGCCGCGCCACGGTGAGTTCCCGATCGGCAGTTTCCGCCTGGGACTGATTTTTTTGTGTTTGTTTGGCGATAAAATCCCATTGCGCTAACAATGGCATGACTTGTTTGAGGTTTTCTAGCCTTTCTCCCCCCGGAGCCACTGCTTGCATTTTGGTTGCCGCTTGGTTGGCTTGCTCCTCAGCCGCAATAACTTTATTTTCCGCAGTTTTTAATTGTCTTTTGGCTGTATCTGCAGCGGTGGCGCTGTTGCGTGCCGTTTGCTCGCTGCGGCTGACTTCTGCCACTAGCTGCTGCCTTTGCTCTTCTAGCACTTGTGCCGTGGCGATCGCTTTTTCCCGCGCCATTATCCCTGGTGTCGCCGCCGTTTGTGCCGCTTTTGCCTTTTCTAACCCTTGCTCTGCTGACACCAAAGCCGCCGCAGTGTTTGCCGCTTGCTCAGCCGTGGCCGCCACAGTAATAGTAGCATTTTGATACTGCTCTAGCACTTCTCGCACCAGCACCCAGTGAGGTTGCAAATTCGCCGCAGTTTCGGCTCGCTGTTGTTTCGCTTCCAAAGCAGCGATTTTAGGTGCTTCTGCCTCTAGTTGGCGTTGTTGCTTTTCCAATTGTGCCAGTTTTTCTAACTGGGCAAATAGCCTTTCTTCTGCATCTAGCTGTTGTTGCGCTTCCCACACAGCATTTTGTAATTTGGGGATAGTGTTTTCTAACTCGGTGATTTGCAGTTTCGCCCGTTCTACCTCCCACGCCGGTGGTACTTCTAACTCGGCTAACTGCCTTTCCGCCGCCTGCCGCTCTTTTTCCAGCAGCTTAGACAGCTCTCCCGCCTGTTTGCGCATTTGCTCGAATATCTCAAAACCGGCTAACTGGCGCAATATTTCCCGCCGTTTGCTCGTATCCCCTTTGAGAAACTCGTCAAATTCACCTTGGGGCAGTAAAATTACCCTCGTGAAGGTGTCAAAATCCATCCCCAAAATGTCTTCTACAGCTTTATTGGCACTGCGTTCTTTTTCCTCGATAGTTTCCCAACTGTTATCAACGCGCTTTTCTAGCACTACCGTAGAAGCTGTGGTTTTGCCCCGACTCCGCCAGCTCCTCGCGATGCGATAAATGTCTTCTCCTACGGCAAAGCCTAGGGTAACTTTGAGATTTTTGGCTCCCTGTGAGACTAATTCACCGATTTGGTTGCCACAGCGTGTGGTTTTGCCGTATAGTGCATATGTCATGGCCTCCAAGATGGATGATTTCCCGGCACCGGTGGGACCGGTGATGACGAATAAATCCATCTGGGAAAAATCTAGGTGCTGGGGACTGCGGAAACTGGTAAATCCTTCTAAAGATAATTCTAATGGTCGCATGGGATTTGTCCTTGGGTAGGGATTCTTTTGTCCTTGGGTAGGGATTCTTTTGTCCTTAGTCATTTGGCTAACCCAGAAACCGGGTTTCTTAACCAAATTTCGGTTGAGAACCCAAGATTATCGCAGAAACCCGGTTTCTAATCCGCACCAGGGACTATGGACAAGTGAATAATGACTTAATTGTACAATTATGCAGCAGCAAATTTAGTTAAAGAATGGCATACGGTTTTTATTTGTACGGCATTCTCCCATCAGAGCCCGATATTTTGGATTTGCTGGGTTTGGATGGACAACCTGTGCAAGTGCGGGTGGTGGATGGGTTTACTTTTTTGTATTCTCAGGCACAACAGGAGCGTTATTTAGCTAGTCGCCGCAATTTGTTGGGACATGAAAAGGTACTGGAAGCGGCGATGCAAATGGGTTATCCCTATTTACTGCCTTTACAATTTGGTTCGACGGTGCCAAATTGGCAGGCGGTGGCGGAGCAGTTGACTATTCCTTATGGGGATAAGTTGGATGAGCTGTTTGAGAAGTTGGAGGGGAGACGGGAGGTGGGGGTAAAGGTGTTTTGGGAGGAAAAGGCGGAACTGGATTTGATTTTAGCCGCCAATGAGGACTTGCGGGCAAGGCGCGATCGGCTATCGGGGACAACTCTGAGTATGGAGCAAACGATCGCGATCGGACAAGAAATCGAACGCCATCTCGCCCACCATCGTCAAGAAATTATCGCCCAATTTCAAGCCACCCTCAACCCCCTAGCGGTGGAAATTGTCGAGCGCGACTCCCTCACTGATAATATGATCTACAACGCCGCCTATTTAATCCCCTGGGATGACGAACCCCACTTTGCCACCCAAGTAGAATCCCTGGATAAATTATTTGACAGTCGCCTCCGCATCCGGTATAATAATTTTACCGCACCTTTCAACTTCGCTGTATTTAAAACCAGTTAATCGGTTCTTAGTTGGGCTTGAGCCAAAAAAAGGTTAGTAGTTGGGCTTTAGCCCACTCTTGCCTTGCCCTTACCTGCCTTCCCCATTATCACCCAAACATATGATATTACGCTTACTCACCTTACCCATCACCGGCCCACTAGAAGGTATCGCCTGGATCGGCGAGCAAATCTTAGAACGCGCCGAAGCTGAACTAGACTCAACAGAAAACCTGCACAAAAAGTTATTAGCCCTGCAGCTAGCTTTTGATTTAGGAGATATATCCGAGGAGGATTTTGAGCAGCAAGAAGAAGAGTTATTATTGGCTATAGAAGCAATGGAAGCTAGCAAAGATGATGAATAAATGACAAATGACAAGACAGCCAGACAAAATGACTATCCCCCAGAGCCAGCCAGTTTCTCCACAAATTCTTGATGGGCTGATGTTTGCAAACCCTGTTGCAAAACAGCCTGCAATTGGGCGCGGTTTCTTTGGCGTAAGCCATCTACTGATAGCCACAAGCCAGGGAATATTTGAGAGCGAATAATGCCGTTACTATCTGCATTTAGAGGAAGATAAATGTTTTGCTGAAGCTGAAACCAATCGAGTTGGTTTTCATAAACTTGCCAAACTATGTATTCTTTAACGCCGTGGCTTTGATAAACATTAAGTTTGTCATTTAAATCATAACTAGCACTGCTGGCAGCAATTTCTATTACCAGTTCTGGGGCGCCTTCAATATAATCATCTTCACTAATGACAGAGTTGCCACCGGCGGCGGGTTCTAGGCGTAATAAAGCATCGGGTTGGGGCTCGTTTTCTTCATCAAGACGCACGGTGGCATTATCGTAGAGTTCGACGCCGGGAGTCGCCATCCAATAGGCGCCTAGCCAAGCCATAATGACGCCGTGGGGGCCGCCATGTCGGTTCGCACGCACGGGGGATGCCAAGTAAACTACTCCTTGAATTAGTTCGGCTTTGTGAATTTCGGGGGCGGCGTGATAGCGCAGTTCAAACTCGGTGCGCGTCAGACGATCGCCACTTTCTAAAGGCGGTACTTTAACGATAGTTGTTTTGGTCATTAGTCGTCTTAATATTCCAAAAACATCGTTTCAAATCCCATTGAATTGGCATCACTGGCGGGGATTTGCCCATCAACAACAGCCGATTTTTGCTGTAACTGTCCAGCGCCATATTCCAAATCAGTTAACTGGGTGGCGATGCCCTCCAACCGCTGGTTAATGGCATAGCGACGCTGTTCTAAATGTTGCAATTCTTGGAGCAAGCGCTGTTTTTCTACCAAAAGTTGATACATTTGGCGGTGAGTGGCTGCCTCAGACTGCTGGCGGGGCATGGAAGAGATGCGGGGTTGAATGCGATCGCGGCGAGGTATGGGCATAGGATGAATGGGGGTGATGGGAAAAGAGGTTCGTAGTAGGGCTTTAGCCCAAAGCAACGGCGGGAAGGGGAATGGTGAGTAAATGTTTTTCCCCAGTTTAACTCAAATCCTTTAAAAAAAACCCGGTTTCTGTGAGAAACCGGGTTGAAGCTACCCCCCACCTAAAAGGGCTTTTAACTCTGTATCTGTGGGGGTAACATATTGCCGCTGACCCTCCACTACTCGGAAACGTTCATAGTGCGAGTGTGGACCGGTACTGGTTCCGGCGTTGGGGTGGCCGTTGGGGGCGCCGCCGGTGCCCAACTTCTCCCCCGCTGCCACTTTCCCCGCTTTGGCGGTGATTTCTAGCATGTGCATATTTTGCACGGTCCAGCCGGATTTGGTGGTGATTCGCGCTACTAACCCGCCGCCGCCAGATTTGGCTGGGGGTAAGATAGTGAGATTACCATCCACGGGGCTATATACATTGTGAGTACCGCCGCAAGCGATGTCAATGCCGTTGTGCCACCGGGGCGGCATTCCGGACACTGGGTGCTTGCTCCTAAACCGGCGAATATCGGTAATGGTGCAGTTGCCGATTTTGGTGCCAGTTTTGGTGACGGGGTTGCCGGAAAATGGGGGTTTTGCTGATGGTTCGGGGGGTGTTGGCTCTTCCACCCCGAAATCTAGAGTAGAAACCGCCGCCGTAGTCGCCGGAGTTTGGGAAACTCGGAAATCTAGCCCTAAATCAGGGGCCGGAACTGGTGGCGGTGTTGGCGTATCTTCCCATACCCTTGGAGTTTGGGAAACCCCGAAATCTAGAGCGGAATTGCGATCGGGTGATGGGGAGATGTGCCGACGGGGAGGCGGGGAGGCAAGATTTTGCGCTAAAGCGCTGTCGATCGCCCGCACCCGTCGCCCCTGGTCCAGAGCGATACATTGCCACCGCCATGCTTCCGAGTACAACTGGTGAGCCGCCAATTTATCCCGATAGCTGGCATAGTGGCGGCAAATGCGGAATAAACCACTGGCGGAAAGGGTGCCTTTCCCCGAAACGCTTGGTTCGCGGAAGGATTCCACGCGGGCATCAATCAGGGCCTTTTCTCCTTTCAAACCTTTTGCCAATGCCTCTGCGTACCGCGTGCCAAAGTCTTCACCAGCCCGAGGAGATTGATTCGCTAAGTCGGTGCCATTGACTAAAGCAATGACATCTTTTTGCGGGTCCAATCCCTGGCTTTGGAGCTGTTTTTCTGTGTCAGCGGCTTGGACTTGCAGCCGGGAGAGACATGAGGCGTCAGCTTCGGCTACGGTCAGCTTGGCGGCTCGGTTCCAGGAGCAAAATCCCCGGTTGGTGACGCCGTTGCCCGGGTCGGTGTGGCCCTGGTACAGGGGAGTGGCTTCACCGGTGATGTCCATGTTGCCTTCCGCTACCCCCACGGCGATCGACCCTGGAGACTGCACGGTGGCAAACAGCTCTGCTGCTGATTTTGGTTGGTCTGTTTGGTCCCCCACCGAGGCAGGTGTAGGCGGTGGTTGGGGGAGGCTGAAATCTAGCCACGGTGAGGCTGCCACGGCTATTTCTGCCCAGAGAGTGGCTAGCAAGCAGATGGCGAATTGCAGGATTTTGGGGTGCCAGCAGCGCCACGGTGCAAAGGCATTTTTGGGTATATAAATGCTCTCACTTGTAGTAATTAACATCTCATCTGCATATAAATATGGGTGAATTGTCATCATCTTAATTGCTCCTTTGGTGGTGGGGAGGACACGGCAATGCCGTGTCCCTACGGGGTGGGCATAAATGCGGTGTTTGGTGGCTGCAACATTTGCTCGATAATCTGCTTAGATGGTTCGACAAATGCCCACTTGCCATCAGAAAGGCGGTTGAGAACGGCGAGGTTTAAAATGTTCGCTGTGCCCAGCTTTTCTCGGCTGCGAATTTGACCCCAATGGGGGTTTTGCACGCCACATAAACGGAAGAGGTAAATGGGCAGTTCTTCGCTGGAAAAAATTACGCAGTCTGGGGAGTGGGGTTGCAAGCGACCATCGAGGGGGGCGTATAGGGTTTTATCGCCGCTGAGGGCGATCGAGATATCTCCCAGTCCCCCGATAATGCGATGTCCTGCTAAAGTGTCACCGGGTTTGAGTTCCCAGGTTTGCTGTATTTGCAGGGTGCGCGGTGGTTCTGGGGGTAGCCCGTTGGTGCAACCCACGACACCGCACAATGCTACTAAAACTGCGCTGAGGGCGTTTTTAAAAACGCTTAAATCCATATCCCACATAGTTTTCTCCTTCATAAAGAACGACGAGCCATGTTTGGGGGTCGAATGCCAGGGGGTAGGCGTCCCGATCGGTTATGGCTCCAACACGGACGCTTAATGAAGGCAAACGGCAGTAGGGTTGTTTGAGGATTTCCTGGACTTTGGTGCGAGCAGCGGGCTCGGGCACAGTCAGGAGTTTTGCTAATTGTTCGCCTGAGAGTTGCGCTTTGGGCAATACCATTTCTTCGCAGAATAAAGCTGGGTTTACTGGTCGCACTCGGGCGGTGGGCTCGGACAAACTGAATAGCATTAAACTCGCTGCAGCCAGGAGGAAACCCCCAACTAACATGGGCTCCAGCTTTTGTTTGGCTATTTTTGGTAGCTGGTTTAAAAACATCTGATTTCCCTCCTGGCGAAATTGCTGGAAGTTTAAGGGTTGTCATTTTTCCCACGGCGGGAGAAACCGGGTTTCTGCGATAATCTTGGTATTTTCACCAAGACCTGGTTAAGAAACCCGGTTTCTGGCGGACCAATGACCAATGACCAATGACTAATGACTAAATATGCAGGTTGATTGTGGCAGGGCTCGTTGGCAGCTCGGAGGCCACACCCTTAATGTAACATTTTGTAATACGACAGGCCAAGACTGGGTGAGAGCGATCACCGCACCTGGATGTAGGGTTTTTTCGTCCCAGTTGCCCGCTCTGCTTGGTTTTTTACCATTACCCCTTCAGTATAACTTGTGTTGAAGTAAAAGTCAAGTCCTGAGAGAAAAAAATTTTTGTAGTATAATTTCTGGAACCGTGGGAGTAGAACAAAGTATAAAAATGCTATTTAATGTATAACTTTATAATCCCTCAAATATCTGCTTTTCTCGTTTTCTCCCCGTAGCTCATTAACTCATTCCTGAGCATCCCGCCCCTCTAGTAAGTTGGGCGCTATCCCGCGAAACTCACTAAGTTTCCGTTTACCGCTAGTCTGGTGTGGCTGAGATTTCAGACTCTCTGCTACACCGCGAATCAACTCTAACCGTTCCTCATAGGACAACTGCTCTGCTTGCTGCAATAGGTCTTGTAATAACGGACTCATCGCCCCAACCTCCTGAGAGTTGTCCGAAACTGCCCCTCCAGCGTCGCCGTCAAATGCTGCATTTCCTCACGCCTCCAACTCACTTACTAACAAAATCTTTAACTCGGTTATGCGCTTTAGCTGAACATCATTCGTCAGAAATGCCTCACAGCCAGCTACCAAGGCAGTAGCAATTTGCAAAGCATCAGGAAGTTGCAGGTTGTATCTTGCCCGTAACTCCCCTGCCAGTTGTCCAGCCGATGGACCAATTTCTACAAATTTGATGTTCTCTGTGTTAGTTATACCAATTTAAAATGAAGATGAGCAAAAAGGTCTCGTCTAGAAGGCAGCCAACATCAGAGCTTCGAGGATGAAGTCAAATGAGGTGAGCGATTGTACTTGCGCCGGAGTCAGTTGGCTTAACTCCT
>Ga0209172_10001597_pt1 | contig 46277 bp, 46 predicted proteins | sample LarsenN4metaG_FD_184113 | JGI IMG/M metagenome (GOLD analysis project Ga0209172, IMG submission 184113) | Hot spring sediment bacterial and archeal communities from British Columbia, Canada, to study Microbial Dark Matter (Phase II) - Larsen... ... | reverse complement strand
ACCCGCAAGTCGCGCGTTACCGCGGCGAGGGCAGCGTCGACGACGCGGCGAGCTTCGAGTGCCGAATGCCGGAGAGGCGCCGATGAGTCTCAAGTCCCGTTTCTCGCTGGCCCTCATGCGCGCGCTGTTTTGCGCGCTCGGGGCCGCGGGAGCAGGCGCGCAGGAGCCCGTCGTCGCGGCTCCCGATCCCGAGGCGCTGTTCACGGATCCCGACCCCGAGAAGCACGCGAACAAGCAAGTCGTGCTGCACGTCTTGCGCGAGCTCATTCAGTGCAATTGGTGGGAGCAGGCCGATCGCTGGCTGACCGAGCGCTACATCCAGCACAACCCGAACGTGCAGTCCGGGCGCGACAACGTCGTCGCCTACTTCGCGGGCTTGCCGCGCGCGGAGACTTGCGACAAGTTGACGATGCCCGTCGTCACCGTGCTCACGAGCGGCGACATCGTCGGTGTCGTGCTCCGCATGGAGTACGACGACCCGCGCAACGAAGGGCAGAAGTACACGTCGATCTGGTACGACCAGTGGCGCATCGTCGACGGCCGTGCCGACGAGCACTGGGATACGGCTACGCTTGGGCCGATGGTGACGGCCCAGTAGCGCCGAGCGCGCGCGCCGGTCGCGTGAACGGCAGCGACCACCTCGGGAAGCCCGGGCTGAAGCGGCGGTTGAAAGCGGCTGTTTCGGCTTGGCGGAAACGAGACCGCGCCGCCGCGCAGTAACGTACGTTCGCGATTCGCGTTCGCTCGTCGCGCGCTCGAGCGACGCGATGATGCGCTGCCTCCAAAGCGGCGCTCATCGCCCGCGCCGTTCGCGGTCGACGTCTTCGTCGGCTCTCGACTCGACGCGCCTGACGATCCGCGCCGTCACGATGCTGCCGTCTGGGTGCTCGAGCAGCAGCTGATTGCGCCGCGCGGCGGCGCGCACGTCTTTGCCGCGCGGGAAGTCCTTTGCGGTGCCGCTGATCGTCGTCTTCGGAACCCACTCGCCGGTGATGCGTACGCCGTCGAGCGCTACGGTCACGCGGCTCACCCACTCCGTTGCGGCCGGCGTTCGGATGCCGCCGACCACGATCGAAGCCTTCTCGCGCTCGTAGACGCGCGACTCCGTGACGAGCGCCGCCTTGAATTCCGGGTCGGCGGCGCGGGCGGCGCCGGAAAGCGACAACGAGGCAAGCAGCAGAGCTGCGCCGAACCGAGTCACTTCAAGCCCTCGTTTCGAGTCCGAGGGCCGAAGTATAGGGCGCCGACTGACGTGGAGACGAGCGATGGAGCCGTAAAGCCGGCCCTTCGAGCGCCGCTCGACCGGACCGGCGCTGCGGCCGGCTTGCCTCGGCGTCGACGCGCGGCCACGATAGAGCGAGTCGTTTGCCGACGACGCCGCTCGGGGGTAATCGCATGAGGCCTTACGCGAAGCTTGCGGCTGCGGCCGCGTTCTCGATGTCGGCCGTTCCGGTCGCTGCGCACCACAGCAACTCGGCCTATCAGGTCGACCGGATCATCACGCTCGAGGGAACCGTCAAAGAGTGGCGGTGGATGAACCCGCACACTTGGCTCGTCATGACCGTCGAAGGGCCGGACGGAAAGACGCAGGAGTGGGCCGTCGAAGGGCGACCGCCGGGCATCCTCGGCCGCGCCGGGTGGAGCGCCAAAATCCTGCAGCCCGGCGAGCGCGTGACGGTGCACGCGAGCCCGGCGAAGAACGGCGACCCGGAAGGCATCATCGCGCGCGTCACGAAGGCCGACGGCACGGTGCTCGGCAATCAACCGAATTTCAATCGTGAAGCAGCGGCCGCCCTCACGCCGCCAGCTGCGGCGCCGCGGCCCGCAGCCGTCGGCAACCGGCCGAACTTCGCGGGCGTCTACTACCCGGCTCAACAGGGCGGTCAAGCCGCGCCGCCGCCGCGCCGGCCGGGCGAGCCGCTGCCGCCGCCGACGCGCTCGTCGCCGACGGTCGACGGCTCGCAGGGCCGCGGGCCGGACGCGCCGAAACTGACGCCGGAATATCTCGCGAAGTGGAACGCGATCGCGGCCTCGCGCATCAGCGGCTCGTACGAGACGGATAACGTGCACAACTGCCTGCCGCCCGGCATGCCGGCGATGATGAGCGCCGCGTACGGCATGGAGATCATGCAGGACGAGCAGAAGATCACGATCTTCACGGAGCATAACGACGCGATGCGGCGGATCTTCCTGGACGGCCGCAGGCCGTCCGAGCAAGTGCTCGCCGATCCCACCTATGCGGGTTACTCGACGGGCCGGTGGGAAGGCGACACGCTCGTCGTCGACACGGTGGCGCTGACGACGAAGTCGTACATCGACGGCTCTTCACCGCACAGCGCCAAGATGACGGTGCAGGAGCGCATCCGCTTCGTCGAGCCCGGCGTGCTCGAGAATCAAATCACCGTGAACGACCCCGAGGCGCTGGTCGAGCCCTGGCGCGTCGTGCGCCGCTATCGAAAGGCGTCGTATCCGAACGACGAGCTACGCGAGTTCGCCTGCGCCGAGGGCTTGCGCGACGCGCGGCACTAGCGCGGCTATTCCAGCTCCGTCGTCGCGGCATGCAGGGGCGGCGGAGGCGGCGGGTCGACGATCAACGCGTGGCAGTAATGCCGTCCGTTCATCGCGAGTAAGCGGTTCCATAGCCGTGAGCGTTCGTCGGCCGTCATCTTCGTGGCCCAGTTCCACGCTGCCGCGTAGTCGTAGCTCGCGCGCCAGGACGATTCGCCCCGAATCCGCTCCGCGGCGAACTGTTCGCCCCAGACGTCGGTCCACACACGATCCAGAATCAAGTACAGCGTCTGGTGGCCGTCGACGCCGTCGAGACGCTCGCTGAGCTGCCAGAGATGGCGGTGGCCGAGCTCGTGGACGAGCGTCGCGCGCTTGACGTCGAGGTCGTAGCTCGCGCGCAGACCCATCGGATACTCGGGCCCGCCGGAATGGCTCACGGCGTCGTCGATCACCGCGGCCACGGTCGTCTCCTGAAACGGCAGACACGTGCGTGCTTCGAGCGCCGCGACGATTCGCTCGCCGTCTTCAGCCCAGATCGCGCGGTAGTTGCGGGCAGCGTGCTCGTGCGCGGCCGTCGACGCGATGAACTCCATGTTGGGTTGCGCGTGCGGCGTCGCCGCAGCGCTACAGAGAAGCAAAACCGCCGAGGCCCGTCGGTGCATCGCGATACTCGTCGATAACTTGGCTGCCACGTCGAAGGCTAGTCTACGGGATACCGGCCGTCGGGAAACCTCCCGGCATGGTAGCCCTTGAAGCCGATTTTCGCCGCAAGGGAGCTCCGCGCCTCGGCGCCTGCCGCGAGCCGTTCCAACGCATGATCGAATGTCCAACGTGGCTCCCAACCGAGCTCGCGGCGCGCGAGGGTGTTGTCGTACACGCGGTCGATGCTCGGAAACATCTTCCAACCGCGCCGTGCGTACTCGCGCTCGTAGCCGGGCACTCGCTCGCCAAGCACTCCCGGAGCATCCATCCGCAATCGAGTCGCATCCGAGCGTGTGAACGGCGTCGTGGCGCTGATCACGTAGCGTCCAAATCGCAGCTCTGATGCTCGCGCCATCGCGAGCAAATGCGCTTCTACGACGTCCTCGATGTCGGCGCGCCGGTAACAGAGCTCGTTCGCCTTGACGTTGCCGTCCCGGTAGGCGCTCCGCACCGCCGCGTCGTCGTCCTCGTCGGGGAAGAACCGTGACGTCCGGAGGATCACGCACGGGAGATCGTATTTCCGGTGGAAGAGCTCGCAAAGATCCTCGGCCGCCTTTTTCGTGATGCCGTAAATGTTCTTCGGCAGGGGCACGACGTCCTCGGTTATCCACGCGGCCGGGGCTTCGAGGCCCGGGGAAAGCGAATGTCCGTAGACGCTCGTCGTGCTCGTGTACACGAACGAACGGACGCGAGCCTTCGCTGCCGCCTCGAGCAGGTTCAGGGAGCCGGCTATGTTCGTATCGACGAATTCCCGCCGGCCATGCGTGACGATGTGGGGCTTGTGCAGCGTGGCCGTGTGCAGCACCGCGTCGACGCCGTCCGCCGCGCGTTCGACGACGTCGGCATCGGTGATCGAGCCGACCACGGACGTGAACGGCGAGGGCGTTCTGTCCAAGCCGACGACTTCGTGCAAAGGGGAGAGCGTCCGCGCCAGAGCCTCGCCGAGGTGTCCCGCGCTTCCCGTCAGGAGAATTCTCACCGCGATGCCCGTCAGCGCACAGCCGCGAACTTGCGCGCGTCTGCAGACCACGGCGGGGCGTTCTCGAGCGCGTGTGGGATCTCTTCTGGCTCGTAGACGACCTGCCACATATCGAGATGCTGCGGCGCCATGAACCGTTCGTCGACGGCGTGGTTCAAGAGCGCAATCAGCGGCGCGAAGAAGTCGCGTGTATTCAACAGCACGATGGGGTGTACGTAGAGGCCCAAGCGTTTCAAGGTCAGGGCCTCGAACAGCTCCTCGAGGGTGCCGCAGCCGCCGGGCAGCGCGATAAGACCATGGCTCTCCGACAACATGAGGTGCTTGCGCACTCGGAGATCCTCGACTATCCGGAGCTCCGTGAGCTTCGGGTGTCCCCACTCGAGCTCCATCATGAAGCGCGGCAGGATGCCGCGCACCGTGCCGCCGCGCGCGAGCGCGCCGTCGGCGAGGGCTCCCATCGAGCCGTTCGCGCTGCCGCCGTAGACGATGCCGTAGCCGTGCTCGGCGAGTACCTCGCCCGTGCGGCGCGCGGCCGCGTGATACGCCGCGTCACAGAGGCGGCTCGACGCGCAGTAGACGCAGATCGTCTTGAGCGGCAGCGGTTCGTTCGAAGGCACGCCGACAGAATAACCGACGGCGCATGCCAGCGGGACCGCGCGCGACCACGGTGCGTACTGCACGGAGCTCGCCCGCCGCCCGCCCTGCTCGATCCTGTTGCGGGTGGAATGCGCGTTGGCGGGTGCCGCCGCTCAGTGTGGGTCCCCGTAGCTCAAGCCCGTCGCTTTGCCGTGAAACACGCGGTAGACGAAGATCGTGTACGCGATCGTGAACGGTAGCACGATGGCCACGCCCACGATCACGAACAGAAGCGAGCTCGGCGCCGCCGCTGCCTCCCAGATCGTGAGCCGATCGAGGACGATGTACGGATAGAGGCTGTAGGCGAGACCGACGGCGGCGAGCACGCACATGAGCACGGTGCCTCCGAGCACGATCCACGCGTAGCCCGCAAGCGCGACGTCGCGGCGTCCGAGCACCCAGTAGACGGTGCCGAACGCAACGACCGTCGTGAGCGGGATCGGCAGCAGGCCGATGAAGCTCGGCAAGGTGAACCACGCCTCGGCGATCGTCTCGCTGACGAGCGGCGTGGATATCGAGATGCCGAGCAGGGCCAGCCCCATGACCGGCATCGCGCGCCGCCCCCAGACGAGCGCCTTGTCGAACAGCGCGCCCTCGGTCTTGAGGAGCAGCCAGCCGGCGCCGAGAACGACGTAAAGCGCCGGCATCGTGAGCGCGATCAACAGCGAGAACGCGACGTTGACGGCGCTCGGCTCCAGCCCCGTGACGTAGCTGCCGAGCATCCAGCCTTGCGCGCACGCAGCGATCAGCGAGCCCCCGGCGAACGCGCGGTTCCACATGCGCTTCTGATGGCTCGCGGCCTTCACGCGGAAGTCGAACGACACGCCGCGCAAGATCAGGCCGAACAGCATCACCGTCACGGGTATGTACAGCGACGTCAACACGAGCGCGTGAGCGGCGGGGAATGCGATCAACAGCACGCCGACGCCGAGCACGAGCCACGTCTCGTTCGCGTCCCAGAACGGGCCGATCGCGGCGATCATCGTGTCCTTCTCGGCGTCGCTCGCGAGCGGCAACAGCAGACCAATACCCAAGTCGTAGCCGTCGAGAATCACGTAGAGCACGAGCGATACGCCCATGATGGCCATGAACGCGAGCGGCAAGAACGTCTCCATCGGCTCAGCGTTCCATTACGAGCGGTCGACGGAGCGGGTCGAGCATGCGCAGCGATTTCGCGGGCTTGGTGCCGAGATGGCGCAGCGTGAGGATGTAGGCTGCGAGTAGAAACGCGTAGAGCGCCGCATACGCGACGAGCGTGCCGCCGACTTTCGCGGCCGGGTGCGGCGCGACGGCTTCGGCCACCGTCATCGCTTCGTAGATGAGCCACGGCTGGCGGCCGACCTCCGTCGTGATCCAGCCGGCGAGCGTCGCCACCCAGCCCGCGAACGTCATCGCCGACAGCGAGCGCAGCAGCCAAAGCGGGGCCGGCTGGCCGCGCCGCAGTGCCCACGCCGCGAGCCACGAGACGGCGATCATGAGCAGGCCGATTCCGACCATGATGCGAAAGGCGAAGAACACGACGGCGACGGGCGGGTGCGCGCCGTCGAACTCGTCGAGGCCGCGCACCTCGCCGTTGGGCTCGTGCGTGAGCAGCAAGCTCGTGCCAAGTGGGATCTCGAGCGCGAAGCGCGTCGTGCGCTGCTCCTCGTCGGGCCAGCCGAGCACCGTGAACGGCACGCCGCGATCCGTTTCCCAAACCGCTTCGATCGCGGCGATCTTCGCAGGCTGGTGCTCGAGCGTGTTGAGGCCGTGCAGGTCGCCGATCACGAGCTGAAGCGGAGCGAGCACGGCCGCGAGATGGACGCCCGTCTTCAAAACGAGCGCCGTCGCGGGGCCGTCGACGCGGCGGACCATGCGCCCCGCGCTGACGCCGGCGATCAAGAACGCGGCCGTCAGCAGCGACGCGTTCGTCATGTGCGCGAAGCGATATGGAAACGACGGGTTGAAGATCACGGCCCACCAGTCGACGGCCTCGAACGTGCCGTCGACGATCTCGTGGCCCTGCGGCGTCTGCATCCACGAGTTCAAGCTCAAGATCCAGAACGCCGACAGGGTCGTGCCGACCGCGACGAGCGCCGCCGCCGTCAAGTGCATGCCGTTCGAGACGCGATCCTTGCCGAACAGCATGATCGCGAGGAACGTGGCCTCGATGAAGAACGCCGTCAGCACCTCGTAGCCGAGCAGCGGCCCGCTGATGTTGCCGGCGCGCTCGATGAAGCCGGGCCAGTTCGTGCCGAATTGGAAGCTCATCGTGACGCCGGAGACGACGCCGAGCGCAAACGTCAGCGCGAAGATCTTCACCCAGAAGTAGTACGCGTACTCCCACGCCTCGTTCTTTGTCGCCGTGTAGCGCACGCGGAAGAAGAGCAGCAGCCACGCGAGCCCGATCGTGATGGCCGGGAACAGGATGTGAAAGCTGATGTTCAGCGCGAATTGAATCCGCGCGAGTGTCGTGGCGTCGAGATCGAACATCCTTGCGCTCGAGCCTCCCCGGGGCAGCCGACGGGCGCGCCTTCCTGAGCTTACGGCGCCCCCGTGCGCCAGCCAAGGCGCGGACAGAAAACGCACTGTTTAGGAATGCGTCCGGTGCGGAGGGCTGCGTTATACTCGCCCTCGACAGCGCCGCTGTCGGATCCAAGCCAAATTCAGAGTCGACGGCCGTCGTTTTGACCGTCGATCCTTGGGGAAAGGGCGAGACGCCCAGCCAGAAAGCTCTTGAAGGAGATTCACGATGAGCGCCGTAGTTGACACGAAGACGGAACCCGCGATCAAAGCCCCTCACAGCTTCTTCATCGGTGGCGAGTGGCAGAAGCCGGCCACGAGCGGCCGCCTGAACGTCATCTCGCCCGTCACCGAGCAAATCGTGATGACGTTCGCCGAAGCGTCGCCGGTCGACGTGGACCGCGCCGTCGCGGCCGCGCGCGAGGCGTTCGATCGCGGGCCTTGGCCGCGCATGACGCCGGCCGAGCGCGGGGCGAAGCTGATCAAAGTCGCCGAGCTATTGCGTGCGCGGCAGCCCGAGCTCGCGCAGCTCTGGACGACGCAGGTCGGTGCCGCGATCAGCTTCACGAAATACGTCTCGAATCAGCCCGCCGACTTGTTCGAGTACTACGGCAAGCTGATTCAGTCGTATCCGCTCGTCGACGAACGCAAGCGCGACAACGGCGGCCTCGTCCGCGTCGTGAAGGAGCCTGTCGGCGTCGTTGCCGCGATCACACCGTGGAACGCACCGCTCGTGCTGCTCTGCTACAAGGTGGCGGCGGGCCTCGCGGCCGGTTGCACGATCGTCGCGAAGCCGGCGCCCGAGACTCCGGCCGACGCCTACGTCCTCGCCGAGTGCATCGAGGCGGCGGGGTTGCCGCCCGGCGTGTTCAACGTGATCCCGGCGGGCCGCGAGACGGGCGACTATCTCGTGCGCCATCCCGGCATAGACAAGATCAGCTTCACGGGCTCGACGGCGGCTGGCCGGCACATCGCGGCCGTCGCCGCCGAGCGATTCGTGCGCACGAGCTTCGAGCTCGGCGGCAAGTCGGCCGCGATCGTGCTCGACGACGCCGACGTCGGCCAGGTGCTCGGCAGCCTCGTGCCGTACTCGATGCCGATCACGGGCCAGGTCTGCTTCTCGCTGACGCGCGTGCTCGTGCCCGAGAAGCGCAAGGACGAGGTGCTCGGCGCATACGTCGGCGCCGTCAAGAACGTGAAGGTCGGCGACCCGCAGGATCCCGCCACGCAGATGGGCCCGCTCGCCATGAAGCGGCAGCTCGAGCGCGTGCAGGGCTACATCGGCAAGGGTAAAGCCGAAGGCGCGAAGCTCGTGCTCGGCGGCGGCCGGCCGAAGGGCCTCGACCGCGGCTATTTCGTCGAGCCCACGGTGTTCAGCGACGTCGATCAGGGGATGACGATCGCGCGCGAGGAGATTTTCGGGCCCGTCGTCTCGTTCATCACGTACAAGGACCTGGACGACGCCGTCGAGAAGGCCAACGCGACGATGTACGGCCTGCACGGCGCCGTCTACACGCCGGACGCCGAGCGCGGCTACGAGGTCGCGCGCCGCATGCGCTCGGGCAGCGTCACGGTGAACGGCATGATCGTCGATCCGAAGATGCCGTTCGGCGGCTTCAAGCAATCGGGTTGGGGACGCGAGGGCGGCATCGAGGGCCTCGAGCCGTACTTCGAGCTGAAGACGATTTATTTCGCGTAACGCCAGGCGACCGCCGGCGCCGCGAGCAGCCGCGGTGCCGGTCGGTTTCGACGTTTCGTTAAAGCGAATTGTCCCATATATCCCCTAACCAGCTGAAATTATAGGTAAAGACTATGGCGGGATCGTCTTCGGTTCGGACGTTCGCGGCGCTCGTCGCGGTGAGCGTGCTCGGTCAGGCGGCAGCCCAGGACCTCCAGTCGCTCGCGAAGCGCGTCCAGGTGCTCGAGGACCGCGAGGCGATTCGCGCGCTGATCCTCGCCTACGGGCAGGCGCACGACCACCGCGACTACCGCACGTTCGCGAATCTGTTCGCTTCGAACGGCGAGTGGGTCGGTGGCCTCGGCTCGGCCAAGGGCCCGCAAGCGATCTTCGAGCTCATGGATCGCACGATCGGCCATGACCCGCAGCCGAACGGCTCGGGCACGTACCACGTGATGACGAACGAGCAGATCGAGATCGACGGCGACCGCGCGTCGGCGACGACGAAGTGGATCTACATCACGCCCGGCGAGAACAACACGCCGACGCTGGTGTTCCTCGGCCGCTATCTCGACGAGTTCGTCCGCGAGAACGGCGAATGGAAGTTCCTGCGCCGCGAGGCGCCGGCCGACATTCCGGCGCCCGCGCGCTGAGGCCGCGACAGTCGACGCCGCGCCAATCGTGTGTGGCGCCGCGTCAATAGAAGAAGCGGTGCTCGCCGCGCTCGCCGGGCTCGAGCCCGACAAACACGATGGCCTGCACCTCGGCGTCCCACATCAGCGGCTGATCGTGAGGCAACGCGGATTCCACTGCGCAGGTCAGTGGTTTTGGGGCGCTTGCCGCTCGGCGGCGCGTCCGGCCCGCAGGATGTTCGCGAGCCCCAGGTTGCCCTCGTGGCACGCGTACTCGTAGATCGGCCCTTCGGTGCGGCGGATGTCCATTTCGCCCGACCACGGCTCGACCCACGTGTCGGGGTCCTCGACCGTGAACTCGTAGCGAATCGAGTCCTCGCCCGTGCGCGTGAAGCGCTCGACGACGTGCAGGCGCTCCGTCGCGAAAATGTCCTGGCGCGTGTTCTGCGGCGAGCCGCGGAAGTTCGTCAACGCCGTGAAGTTCGTCGTATCGACGACGAGTGTCTGCCCTTCGAATCGGCCGACGGAATGCCCGGCGAGCCATTGCACCGAAGGCGGCGGGTGGGGGCGGCCGTCCAGGTAGATGAAGCGCACGTCGTGCATCATCTCGTGCCGAATCACGACGAGATCTTCGGTTTGCAGGATCTCGAGGTTCGCGTTGTAAGTCGGCGGTAGCATCGGCGGGCCGACGTTGCCCCACGAGATGCAGCGTTCGGCGAGCGAGCGGCTCTGCGCGCTGTCGGCGGACACGGCCCGCTGAGTGGCGCGTTGCCGAGGCAAGCGGCTTTCTGCCGGAGCCGTCAGCGCCGGCAACCGGCCGTTGCGCGGGCTCGAGATCAGCGAAGTGCGGAGGCTCGCGACCTTGTCGTAGTTCTCTGCTTGCCAGAGGGCGTCGTCGTAATGGATGTCGTCCGCCGCTTGCCCGTGCAGCGCGTCGAGCCGGGCCTTGAAGAAGGCTGCCGCCTCCTCGGGAGTGAATTCCGCTTTGTCGCCGAGCTCGATGGGCCGCTCGAGCGGCGTGAACGTGTCGTTCGTCCAGTGCCCTTGAAGATCGGGGTGGCCCCAGGCCCTCCGCGGCGGCGTCCACTCGGTGTCGCCGGAGCTCGAGGATTGACCCGCGGCCGCGAGAGTCAGCGCGAGCGCGGCCGGTAGCACCGCGGCTGCGAAACGCCGAAAGCGACGGTTCATGTCTCACCCCGCCCAGAGCTGCTGTCCTCGAAACGCTACGAGCCTACGGCCACCGGCGTCAACTTTCCTCGGGAGCATCGACGGCCCCGGTGGTCGCAGCAGATAATGCCCCGATCGACACGCGCAACATTTAGGGGGAACAGCGTGATCCAGCATCCGTTCCGGAAGAACCGCCTCTTGACTTCGCTGCTCGCGGCCGGCCTCGTCGCCATGCCGGCTGCCCATGCCCACCACGGCTTCGGCAACTTCGCGATGGACGAGGACATCGAGGTGTCGGGCATCATCACGAAGATCGACTTCGTGAACCCGCACTCGTGGGTGCACTTCGAGGTCACGCAACCGGACGGCACGAAGGCTCAACATCGTTGCGAGCTGCGCTCGGCCACGACGTTGCGCCGCTCGGGCTGGACCACGGAAATGTTCGCCCCCGGCACGCAGATCACGATTCAAGGCTCGCCTGATCGCGCCGAGAAGAACGCGTGCTACGTGAGCACGCTGCGCTTCGGCGACGGCACCGTGCTCGATCGCTATGCGCAGCGGATTCCGGCGGTGCCGAGCGCCGAGCGCCCGGCGCGTCTGCCGAGCGGCGAGCCGAATCTTTCCGGCGATTGGGCCGCCGAGCAGCTCGTCATGACGGACCCTGCCGGCCGCGACGGCACGCTCGTGCCGCTGAGCCGCGTCGGCGAGTTCGAGCGCGGCGGCGTGCCCGAAGGGCAGCGCGAGATTCCCGGCGCGCGCGGCACGCCGGAAGCGCAAGCACCGCGCACGGGGCCGCCCGGCGGCGGCGGTTTCGTCGGGCGGCCGGCGGTTTCGTTGACGGACGCGGGCCGTGCAGCGCAGGAGGCGCTGCCGCAGCTGTCGCGCGCCGAGCGCGCGTGCGCTCCGGGCAGCATCGTCTCCGATTGGGGCGGCGAGCCCGTCAATCGCATCGCGCAAGCGGCGAGCACGATCACGATTCAATACGGCCGCAACGGCCGCATGCGCTCCGTGCACATGGGGGCGTCGCACCCGGCGAACGTCACGCCGACCGCCGACGGTCATTCGATCGGCCGTTGGGAGGGCGACGTGCTCGTCGTCGACACCGTGGGCTTCGTGCCCGGAACGCTGATCGGCACGACGCCGCACAGCGCTCAGCTGCACGTCGTCGAGCGCTTCTCGATCGACCCGTCCACGAACACGCTGAAACGCGAAGTGCGTGCCGAGGACCCGCTGTTCTGGACCGAGCCGTACACGCGCACCGACACGATGATCGTGTCGAGCGTCCCCTACGCGCCGGAGCCTTGCCAGGATCTCACGCCGGGACTGCAGCCGGCCGCCGCACGATAGGGAGCGCGCCGTGCGAGCCGCGCGCGCAGGGTGCTTGGTGGCGACTTTGAGCGCCGCCGCGGGCGCTCTCGCGGCGCGCGACGCCCTCGCGCATCACAGTCCGGCCCGCTACGACATGCAGGCCATGCGGACGGTCGAAGGCACGATCACGGAGTACCAGTGGGGCAACCCGCACGTTTATCTCTCCGTGCGCGACGGCAGCGGGCGCGTCTGGGTCGTCGAAGCGTTCCCTTCGACGGCGATGAAGCAGTACGGCTGGGCACCGGACACGTTTGTGCCGGGTGACGCCGTGGTCGTGGGCGGCCATCCCGGCCGAAATCCCGAGGCAACGGTGCTGTTCCTGCAGAACATCCGCAGGGCGGGTGCCGCGACGGCCATGTACGACTCCCGCGGCGCAGTCGCCGCACCGCCGCCGGCGCCGCCGCAGACGTTTCGAGCGACGAGCCTCGCCGGCACGTGGAGCACGAGCGTCGGCCCCGCGTTCGCGAGCTTCTTCACGCCGGCCGTCGCGCAGCTCGCGACGCCGGCCGGAGCCGCGGCCATCGCCGACTTCCGCGACGCGGACGCGAATCCGGGGCTCGACTGCGTGCCGTTCGCGTCGCCGCCGTACATGATCCTGCCCGGCTTTCGCAGCATCGAGCTACGCGACGACAGGGTGATCATTCGCGGCGAGGATGCGGCCGTCGAGCGCGTCGTGCATCTCGACGTTGCGAGCCATGACGGCGCGGCGCCTAGCGTGCAGGGTCATTCGATCGGCCGCTTCGAAGGAACGACGCTCGTCGTCGATACGGCGCGGTTCGCGCCGCATCGTCTCGGCAATGGAGCGGGGCTGCCGTCGAGCGCAAACAAGCGTCTCGTCGAACGCTTCGCGCTGAACGCCGACGGCGGGCTCACGTACAGCTTCGAGGTCGAGGACGCCGAGTTCCTGAAGGAGCGCGTCTCGGGTACCGCGCAGTGGGTTCATCGGCCCGACGTCGAGTTCACGGCCACGCCGTGCGACCGCGATAACGCTAAACGCTTCTTGGCGGAATAGATCTCACGCGGCTCGACGGAGCTTCGCGCAACTACTGCAGCTCGGCGATGGCGCCGTCGAGCCCGAAGTTGACGACGAACTCGCTCCAGCCGAACTCCGTCTCGAGCATCTTCTGAATCTCGGCGCGCGATCTCCGCGCGCGATTCATCTCGCGGATCATGTCCTGCATTCGCACGGTGATATCGAGATAGGTTTCGAGATGCGCGCGGTCCGTGGGACCGCCGTGCCCCGGGATCACGGTGTCGAACGGCAGCGCCAGCGCGCGCTCGAGCGTGCGCGACCATTCGCGCAGGCTGCCGCCGGCCGCATAGTGAATCAGGTGGACGTACGGATCGTACGTCGCGAACAAGTCGCCCATGAAGATCGTTTTCTGCTCGGGCAGATGAACCACGACGTCGCCGTCAGTGTGGCCGCGGCCGAGCCAGTAGAGATCGAGCACGAACTCCCCGTGGTAGAGGCGTAGGTGGTCCTCGAGCGTGAGGTTCGGCAGGCCCGTCGCTTGCGTCTGCGCCATCTGGAAGCGGGCGTTCTCGTGCGCGATCACCTTCGCCCCCAACGCTTGCTTCGTCGCGTTGCCGCCCGAGTGATCCGCGTGCAGGTGCGTGTTGATGACGTAGAGCACCGGCCTGTCCGTGATCTCGCGGAGCTTCGCCATGATGGCGTCGTGGTCCATCTCGAACTTGTTGTCGATCAGCACGACGCCGTCGTCGGCCACGAGCACTGAGCAGTTGCCGGATTGGGCGCTGCGGATCATGTAGAAGTTGTCGGCCACTTCGAACGTCGTGAGCTCGGGCGGCCCGAAACCGGCGCCGGGGTCCGTTTGCGCGTTTTGCCCTTGCGCTCGCTGCGCGTGCGCGATGCTCGACAGAGCGGCCAGCGCCGCCAACGTCGCGATTGCAATGACTCTATTCATGACTTGCGCGGCTCCCCTCGTATCGGCGTGCGCCGATGACCCGTTGTTCGTGAGCGGGGGGCCGCCTCCGCGGCACGCGCGCTCGAATCTTCGTGGTGCTCAGGCGCTCCGACGGATTGTCGAGCACCGGGACGCGGAGATCAACGCGCCGCGTTACGTCGCTTCGCCCGCGCAGGCCCAGTCCGCGCTCGCCACGACGAAGAACGTGCCGCTCAACCCGCGCGACTTGAAGATGCTCTGTACCTTCTTGCTCACGACGCTGCGCACGTCCTCGACACTGCGTCCGTCGAAGGTGCCCATGACGGCCGCGGCCGGCAGCTTGAAGCTCGGCCCGCTCTCGGACTTCACGGTTTGCTTGAGGCCGAGATCGGCGAGGTCCATGTAGCAGTAGAGGTAGTCCTCGCGCGTCGCGTGCTTGAGGTCGAACACACAGAAAACGAGAAACGTCATGGCACTTCCAAACGAATTCTTGACACGTATTCCTAACGGGGTCCGGTCGCCGCTGCAACCCCGGCGAGGTTATCCTTTGGGCAATCAACCTCGGGTGGGGAGACTCACGATGGCGCGGCACACCAAGCTTTTGTCTCTTGCGGCGGCGATGGCGCTCGGAGCCGGCGCCCCGGCCTTGGCGCAGAATCTGCCTTTCACGGTCACCGAAGTTGCCGACTTCGACATGCCGTGGGCCCTGGCATTCTTGCCGGACGGCAGGCTGCTCGTCACCGAGCAGCGCGGGCAGCTGCTGCTCCATACGCCGGGCGGATCGAGCGTCGCGATTCGCGGGGTGCCCGAGGTCAGCTTCGGCGGGCAGGGCGGTCTGGGCGACGTCGTGCTGCATCCCGGCTTCGCCGAGAACGGCCTCGTGTACTTGAGCTATGCCGAGGCCGGCGAGGGCGACACGCGCGGTGCGGCCGTGGCGCGCGCGAGGCTTTCGCTCTCCGGCAACGGCGGCGCGCTCGAGAATCTGCAAGTCGTTTGGCGCCAATCGCCGAAGGTCGACGGCGGCGGCCACTACGGTCACCGCATCGCGTTTCACGACGGCTATCTCTGGATCAGCTCGGGCGATCGGCAGAAGTTCGATCCGGCGCAGGACATGAACGCGAACTTGGGCAAGGTGCTGCGGCTCAACGAGGACGGTTCGGTGCCGCGCGACAACCCCTTTGCCGACCGCGGCGGCGTGACGGCGCAGATCTGGTCGCTCGGCCATCGCAACCCGCTCGGCCTGGCGTTCGACTCGCAGGGCCGGCTCTGGGACGTCGAGATGGGTCCGATGGGTGGCGATGAGCTGAATCTCGTGCGGCGCGGCGCCAACTACGGTTATCCGATCGTTTCGAACGGCGACCATTACGACGGTAAGGTGATTCCGGACCACGACACGCGCCCCGAGTTCGCGGCTCCGGCCGTCTGGTGGAGTCCCGTGATCTCGCCATCGAGCTTGCTGTTCTACGACGGCGCGGAGTTCCCGCAATGGCGCGGCGACGCGTTCATCAGCGGCCTGTCGTCGCAAGCGATCATACGCATCGAGCTCGACGGCGACAGCGCGCGCGAGGCCGAGCGCTACAACATGGGAATGCGCATCCGCACGATCGAGCAGGGCCCCGAAGGCGAGCTCTGGATACTCGAGGACGGGCGGGAAGGGCGCGGCGGTCAGGGGCGCATGTTCAAGCTGACGGCGCGCGCGGCGAGCGGCGGGTAGTCGGCCTGTTTCGATCGTCGGCGCGGCGCTGACGTTTCAAGTGCCGTCGTCGAGCGTTCGCAGCGCCTCTTCGAACATGCTCCACGGCACGGGTGGGCCGTGCACGGGCGCGAGCAGCTCGACGTCGAGCTTCATGCGCTCGACTTGCATCGCCAACGCGCGCATCGCGGGCAGCTGCGCGGGCTTCGGCGCCTCGTGCGTGTCGAATAAGTCGGCCTGAAATGCGATGCGCTCTTCGGGTAGGTACGCCATCAGCATTCCTTCGACGTGCCGCAACGGCTGCACGTAATAGACGCGCAGGATGCGGCGGTTGTCGGTGATGACGTAGTTCTCCTGCACGGCTTCGTAGTTGTACCCCTCTGCCAGCTCGGTCGGCGGCCAGCGCGAGACGATGTCCGGCGCGACGGTCCGCGGCTCGTAGTTGAGCACGTCGCGATTCAAGAACGCGATGTTCTTCATGTGCGCGACGATCGTCGAGCCGATGTGCAGGTACGTGCGCAAGCCGCCGATGTGATCGAAGTGCGGATGGGAGCTCACGAGCCAGCGGATCGGCTTGCCCGGGGCGAGCCACGCGATCGTTTCGATGACGGCGAGGCTGCGCTCTTCGTTGCCGGGCGCCTCGAACACGGCGACGAAGTCGCTGAACTCGATCATGTAGCTGTTCGCGGGCCCGCCGCCGAGCCAGTACACGCCGTCGGCGAGCTCGTCCCAGGTCACGGAAGTGGCGAACGTGGCCTCCGCGACCGAAGCGGGCACGGGCACGGCGTCGCCGCAATCGTTCGGCCGCACGTCCGGGAAATCGCCGCCGTAGCCGTTGTGGCCCGTGCTTTCCCGGTAGAACTGCCAGTTGTCGTCCCAGCCGTGATGCGAGTGCCACGCCGTGGGCCACTTCACGTCGCCGACGGCGACGAAATTCGTCGACTCGTGCTCGATGTTGAAGTCGCCGAGCGCCGGCTCGCTGACCGTCGTCTTGATACGCGTGATGACGTTTTGCGAGTTGATCGTCGCGTCGACGCGGTACTTGCCGAGCATCGTGATCGCGACGACGTGCACCTTCTCGGGCGCGACGACGTTGCCGTCGCGGCCCTTCTCGAGCTGTTCCCAGCGCCAGAACGCGACGGGGTTCGCGCCGGGCAGGCGCGCGGCCTTGATGAAGCCGTGCGGGTTGAGCCAGAGATCGAGCTGATACAACTCGGCGAGCTCGGGCGGGACGGCGATGGGCTCGCCGTTGCCGTCGATGTGCCACGCGTGGCGGCCATTGACGACGTGCGTCTGACGCGTCTCGGTCTGTGTCGGCGTGCCGCCTTGCCAACCCAAACCGTACTTCCACGACGCCGGGCTCAAACCCGGTCTGCGGTCGAACGTCTCGATGCTCGTGCCGGCGGCCCAATCGATCGTACGCGTGTAGCTCGCGAGCGCGTCGATGCGCGGCCAATCCACGTTGACGGCGTTTTCGAACGTCTGCCCGACGGCGCCGGCATAGCCCGTGCCTGAGAACGTCACGCAGTCGAGCGCCGCTTCGCCGATCTCACGCGCCACGGCGGCGAGCAGCGGCACCGGGTCGACGTAGCCGGGCGGGAACGATTGCGCGAGCGACGTGCCCGCGTGGAGCAAGAAGGCCGCGCCGGCGAGCGTCCTCATCGCGGCGCGGCAGCGAGCGCCGAGTCGATCGCGGCACGGTACTCGGCAAAGTCGCGGCTGCCGTTGATCCAAGCGACGATTTCCTTCGTGCGGCCGTCGAGCACGAGAATGGGGCCCGTCGCGAAACCCGCCTCCTCGAACACGGTGCCTAGTCCGAGCCGCTCTGCTTCTCGGCGGCTGGCGGCCGTCGTTTCTTCGTCGGTGAAATCGAACACGGCGAGCCGCACGCGGCCCGCGTACGCGCGCTCGATCTCCGACCACATGCCCTTCGTCAGCATGCAGACAGGGCACCACTGCGCGTGAAGCTTCACGACCCACGGAGCTCCCGGCGCCTGCGCTTCCGCCGTGCCGATCGCAGGTACGGCGGGCGTCGCGTTGCGTGCGTAGAGGAACGCGCCCGCGCCAATCAGCGCTACGACGGCGACGAGCGCGACGGCGAGCGCCCGGCTCATGCGCCCGCTACTCCGTGTCGCCTTCGGGGGCGCCCGCTTCCTCGCCCGGTGCGCCGGTGTTCGGCGAGGACATGAACAGGCGCGAGCCGTCGGGCAGTATCAGGTCGCGGCCGTTCGCGCGGTGCGCGCCGTTTTTTGCGCGGAAGCCGATGATCGTGATCTCCGTGCCGGCTTTCACGTTGTCGCGCGTGAAGCCGCGGCGCAGCAGCGTGTTCGGCGTGGCGCCCTCGATCATCCAAGGAGTCGTCGTGCCGTCCTCGTTCTTGACGTCGATGTGCAGCCACGAGTGCGGATTGATCCACTCCATCTTCGTGATCGTGCCGCGCAGCTCGACGGGCTGGTTCGCGTCGAACTCGGCCGCGAACGAGTGGTGAGCGGCTGCGGGCGCCGCCGCGGCGGCCGCAAACACTGCGGCGGTGGAAACCCCGGCGATCTTGAGCGTCATCGTGCTGCCTCCGCCGCTTTGCGCTCCTCGTCGCGCGCGTTCTCCAAAATGTTGCGCAATCCGTAGTTGCCCTCGTGACAGGCGTACTCGTAGAGCTCGCCCTCGGCCGTGTTCATCGTGTAGGCGGCGGTCCAGGGCTGCGTCCATTGCGTCGCGTCGTCGAACGTGACCTGGAAGGCGACCTTGTCGGGAGCGATGCGCGTATAGCGCTCGACGACGGTCAGGTTCTCGCCCGCGCCGCGGTACGGCGCTTTGCCGTTGAAGTTGCGCGTCTCCACGACGAGCGTGTCGCCCTCCCATCGACCGCGCGACTCGCCCATGTACGTGCGCACGTTGCCGAACGGGCTGCCGTCGAGCGGGACGATGCGCGTCTCGTGCACCATCTCGTGCACGATCGCGACGTGATTCGGCCCCTGCGTGATCCGGATGTTGTTGTTGTAGAGCGTGGGCATCGGGGCACCCGCGGCGCCGCGCGTGATGCAGCGCTCGAGCAACGGGCGATCGGTATACGAATCCGCGCGGCCGCCCGGGCGCGGCGGGCCCGCGGCCGCGCGCGACGCGGCTTGGCGCGCTTCGGCGGCCGGCGTCAACGGCGGCATGCGGCCGTTCGGCGGATCGATGATCAGCGACGTGCGGCGCGACTCGTCGACGCGGCGGCCGGGATCCGTGAGGTACTCCGCATGAACGAGATTGGCCGGACCGCTCAAGTCGGGCGGCTGCTCCATGCGGCGCGTGGCTCGGCCTTCGAGCTGAGCGATCTCTTCGTCCGTATAGAGCTCGCGATCGCCGAGCTCGGGTCTGCGCTCGAGCGGCGTAATCGTGCGGTAATCCCACACGCCTTGCAGGTCCGGATGGCCCCAGGACGTTCGTGGCACGGTGTAGGGCGCCGCCGGAGCGGCTTCTGCCCCGTCCTGCGCCCGTGCCGGCAGCGCCGCGACCGCCGCCGCGACGGCCGTCAGAACCAATGGAAACGCCTCGATGCGCTTAGCCATGAGCTCCCCCAAAGACGATTCGTCGTCGAAAGCACGATCCTAGCACCGTGGCGTAACGGCTGAGCCCCCGCACCGCGCCGTCGACGTAATGCGAATGAGTTGCATTTGGCTGTCGCCGCGGCTAATAATGAGAACCAGTCGCATTTACATTAACGGAGGCGTTCGTGAGGACGAGGGGTTCGAAAGGGGTGCGCGCCGTCAGTCGCGGAGCGCTTCGCGCGGGCGCGTGGCTCGGGGCCGCGACGCTGGCGGCAGGCGTCGCGGAGGCACAACGAGGGTCGTCCACCGCGCCCGCCTCGCGCGACGCCGAAGTCATCGACGTGTTCGGCACGCGGCTCGAGGAGGGATTGGGCACGCGCTACACGGCGCCGCTGCTCGAGACGCCGCAAACGATCACGCTCGTGCCGCGCGAGATCATCGATCAGCAGAACTTGCTCACGATGCGCGAGATTCTCTCGACGCTGCCCGGCATCACGTTCACGGCGGGCGAGGGCGGCGGCGGCTACGGCGACGGCGTGAACCTGCGCGGCTACTCCGCGAGCAACGACATCTCGCTCGACGGTGTGCGCGACAGCGCGCAATACAGCCGCACCGATCCGTTCAACCTCGAGCAGCTCGAGCTCGTCTCCGGCGCGAACTCCGTGTACACGGGCGCCGGCTCCGTCGGCGGGTCGATCAATCTGGTGACGAAGGCGCCGCGCGGCAGGGAGGACACCGTTCTCGACATCGCCGGAGGCGGCGACTCGTACGCGAGGGCGACGATCGACACGGAGCTCGCGCTCGGCGACGTTGCGGACTTCCGTTTGAACCTCATGACGCATCGCAACGACGTGCCGGGGCGCGACGTCGAGCGCTATGAGCGTTGGGGTATCGCGCCGTCGGTCGCGTTCGGCAGCGCAGGGTCTCGCGTCACGCTGGCGTATGTCCATCAAGAGGACGACAACATTCCGCAATACGGCGTGCCGTTCGCGCTCGGCGCCTTCAACGACGGCGCGTTGCCCGGCGCGCCGACGAGCGCGTATTACGGGTACCGCAACATCGACAAGCAAGAGATCGGCTTCGACGCGTTCACCGTCACGTTCGACCACGACTTCAACGACAGCTTCGGTGTGCGCAATCTCACGCGGTTTCAGCAGGTGGACCAGTACCTCGTCGTCGATCCGCCGCAAGGCACGTGGTGCCTCGACAGCGGCATCAACCCATGGACGGGTGTGGCTTGTCCGGCGCCCGGCACCTATCAGCCGAGCGGCCCGCGAGGCAACGTGCGCGACACGAAGAACGAAATCGTCGTCAACCAAACGGACTTCACGCTCGAGCTCTCCACGGGCGCAATTCGGCACACGCTCGTCACCGGCTTCTCGATCTCCAACGAGAGCTATCACCGCGACAACGGCAACGTGCTGCGGAATCCGCTCGGTGCGACGCCGAATCCGGCGCTGCCGGTGATGAGCATTGCGAACCCCGACAACTACTACACCGGGCCCGTGAACTTCATCCAGAACCAGGCCGTCGACGGCGACGTCGACAACCGCGCGGCGTACGTCTTCGACCGAGTGCAGCTCAGCGACCGCTTCGAGATCAATGCCGGCTTGCGGTACGAGCACAACGACGGGACGAGCACGACGGCCCGCTTCGACGTTCCGTATCCGGCCCCGCCGGCCCAACCGGTCGTGACGCATGATCCGGTCGCGCGCAATGTCGACGACCTCGCCTCCTATCGGCTCGGTTTCGTCTACAAGCCGACCGAGCGCTCGAGCATCTACATCGCGCAAGGCAACTCCGAGACACCGTCGCAATCGTCGGTCAACGGCTCGTGCGACATCATCGAGAACTGCAACGTCGATCCCGAAGAGGCAGAGATTCTCGAGATCGGCGGCAAGTGGGAGCTCGACGGCAGCCTGACGCTGACGGCCTCGGTGTTCCGCAACGAGCGCACGAACTTCCGCGTCGACTCCGGCGATCCGGCGATTCCGGAGCAGCAGCTCGACGGCAGCTCGCGCGTCGACGGCGTCGCGCTCGGGGCAACCGGCGCCATCGGCGACAGGTGGTCGCTGTTCGCGCACTACACGTATCTCGACAGCAAGATCTTGCAGAACATCGACGACGTCTTGATCGGCGCCGGCGCAATCGACTTCGTCGCCGGCGATCCGTTGCCGGTCACGCCCGAGCATTCGGCGAGTCTGTGGGCGACAGCGCGGGCCTCAGACGCGCTCACCGTCGGCGTCGGCGCGACGTACCAGGGCGAGTACACGTTCACGCGACGTCAGCCGACAGACCGGCTCTTCTTCACGCCCGACTATTGGGTTTACCGGGCGATGATGCAGTACGCGATCAACGACAACCTGGCGCTGCAGCTCAACGTGGACAACCTGACGGACGAGGAGTACTTCGAGCGCGTGCGAAACAATCCGACGAACGGCTGGGCCACGCCGGGCGCCGCGCGTTCCGCGGTGGTCGGCGTAACCTGGCGCCTCTAACGGTTGGCGCGGCGCCGCACGAGCGGCGCCGCGGCCATTCGCGGGCTGCGCGTCATGATGATTCAGGTGCCGGAGGTCTTGACGGGCGCCGAGGTGGCCGAAGTTCGGCGTCTCATCGACGGCGCCGAATGGGTCGACGGCAACGTCACGAGCGGCGCGCAAGCCGCGCTCGCGAAGCGCAATCGACAACTGCCGGAAGACAGCGCGGCCGCGAAGCGCGCCGGCGATATTGTCCTCGACGCGCTCGGCCGCAATCCGTTGTTCGTGGCGGCCGCGCTCCCGGCCAAGGTGTGGCCGCCGCTCTTCAACCGTTATGCGGGCGGAGAGGCGTTCGGGCTGCACGTCGACAACGCCGTGCGCGTCAAGCGCGGCGGCGTCGAGCGGTTGCGCAGCGACCTATCGGCCACGCTGTTCCTGTCCGACCCGGAGAGCTACGAGGGCGGCGAGTTGACGGTGGAGGACACGTACGGCGCGCACGCCGTCAAGCTTGCCGCCGGCGATCTGATTCTCTACCCCGCGTCGAGCCTGCACCACGTGACGCCCGTGACGTCCGGAGAGCGAGTCGCATCGTTCTTCTGGATTCAAAGCATGGTGCGCGACGAGGCCGAGCGCCGCGTCCTGTTCGACCTCGACGTTTCCGTGCAGCGGCTCGCGGCCGAGCTGGGTCAAGCGCATGCCTCCGTCGTCGCGTTGACGGGGACGTATCACAACCTCTTGAGGATGTGGGCCGACCCGTGACGGCTCGCGGGCGTCGGGGGCGGCGTGCAATACTCGGGGGATCGTAGACGCCATCACGAGAGGTCGGGGAGCCCATGTCCAACGCGTCGAGAACCTTGTCGTTCGCCGCTGCTGCGCTGCTGGCCGCGCCGGCTTCGGCGCACCACGGCTTCGGCCGATTCGATCCCACGAAAGAGATCACGTTGCAAGGCACCGTGACGGGAATCGACTTCGTGAACCCTCACGCCTATCTCTACTTCGACGCCGTTGCCGCCGACGGCAAGGTCCAGCCGATGCGCTGCGAGATGCGCGCCGCCACCGTGCTGCGCCGCTCGGGATGGTCCGAAGAAATGTTCGTGCCGGGCAAGCGCGTCGAGATTTCGGGCAATCCGCATCGCGACGATCCCGCGTCGTGCTACATCGAGACGCTGAAGCTCGACGACACGACGCTCGAGCGCTATCAGCAGCTCACGACGGCGACGCAGGGCTCCCGCGCCGATCGCGCCGCGCGCGTCGCGAGCGGCGAGCCGAACGTCTACGGCGACTGGGCGCAGGAGCAGTACCTGATCGCCCGGCCGCCGAACGGCCGTGGCGGGCTCGTGCCGAAGAGCATGGTGGCCGGCGTCGAGTCGGGGCAGATCGCGTTCGCCGACGTGCCGAACGCCGGGTGGGGCGCGCGTCCCGTGACGTTCACGCCGGCCGGCCAGGCCGCGTCCGACGAGCTCCGCGCGAGGCCGCCGGAGGACAGCCCGCGCGCGCGTTGCGAGATCACGAGCATCTTGTTCGACTGGGTGTTCGACGGGCCGATCAACCGCATCGCGAAGGGCGACGGCGTCATCACGATGCAATACGGGCGCGGTCTCACACGCACGATTCACATGAACATGACGAGCCACCCGGCCAACGTCACGCCGAGCCGCGGCGGGCACTCGATCGGCCGCTGGGACGGCGACACGCTCGTCGTCGATACCGTCGGTTTCGCGCCCGGCATTCTGGCCGGCAACGTGCCGCACAGCGATCAGCTGCACGTCGTCGAACGGTTCACGCTGGACCCGCAGACGATGGCGCTGAAGCGCGACTACGTCGCGACGGACCCCGTGTACTTCACGGATCAGTACGCGGGCTCGGACACGGTGCTGCCGGCCGACGCGCCGTTCGCCGAGGACCGCTGCGAAGAGCTCACGTACCGCAACTACTCGCTCGAGGCGCTCGAGGGCCGCGAGGAGTAGTCGCGGTCGTGCGCTGCGCGGCGCCGCCGGCTCGGCGTGCCGCGCAGCGCCGACGCGCTAGCGTTGCGGCTTGCGGACGATGAACAGGAACTGATCGACGTCGCGCCCCAAGCGCGGATCGTCGACGGACAACGTGTGATCGTCGGCCGTCGTCCGCAGAATGTCGGACTCCGTCACGATCTCGAAGCCGGCCTGCTGAATCCAGGCTTTGACGTCCGACGGCAGCATGCGGTGCAGCTGCCCGTTGTTCGCGCCCGGCACGCCGACGTGGTCGATGATTGCGGCACGCCCGCCGGGCTTCAGCACGTTGAAGATTTCGGCGAGGTACGGACCGGCGCGCTCGGCATTCATGTGATGCATGTTGAGCGCCGTGACGGCGGCGTCGACGCTGTTCGCGGGCAGCTCGCCGACGTTGCCGAAATACGCTTCCGTGTTGCCGAGCGAGGCGGCGAGATCCTTCTGCGCCTGGCCGTTCTCGCGCTGCAGCGCGCGCGGCCCGAACTGCGCGATGACCTTGCCGCTCGGGCCCGTTGCGGCGGACAGCACGCGCGTGAACCAGCCGCCGCCGGCGCCGACGTCGAGCAGCGTGTCTCCGGCGTTCACGCCGAGGAGCTGCATCACCTGATAGGGGCGGCGAGCGCCGTCGCGGACGCGGTCCTCGAGCGGCCGAGATTCGGCGGTCAGCTTCTCGACGAAATCCGGTGCGGGAGCGGCGAGGGCGCTCGAGACGAAAGCGAACGAGCAAGCGGCGAGCACGGCGCGAACGGTGAGTGAAGTAGTCATGACGATCCCCTACGTCGAAGTTCGTGTGTGAACTGCAAGCCGGCCGAGTATAGCGGCTCGAGGCTCCGCGCTACGTTTAGAATGCTCGGCGTCATGCAGCTGTCACGCGAGCCCCAGCATCGTGAAGCCACGGCCACGTTCGAGCACACGGCTGCCGAGCTCGGCAAAGGCCGGGGTGCGGCCACGAGCGCCGCGCTCTGCCGGCGCCTGAACGGCGTCGTCGACCGCAAGACGGAGGCGCTGCGCGAGCAGGGAGCGGCGATCGCCTGCGCGCCGCGCTGCGATTACTGCTGCCACCTGCGCGTGACCGTCTTCGCGCACGAGGCCGAAGCGCTGCTCGCGCACCTGCGCACCCGGGCTTCGACGGGCGAGGCCGCGCGCATCGAGGCGCGCATCCGGGCCAACGCAAAGCAAGTCGACGAAATGACCGCCGAGCAGCACCGGTCGGCCGGCCTCGCCTGCGCTTTCTTGAACGACGGGCTCTGCAGCGCCCACGACGTCCGGCCTTCCGCTTGCGCCGCGTATCACTCGCTGCGCCGCGACCGCTGCGAGCACGCGTTCCGCTACCCGGAGGGCATCGGAACGGCGCAAAACTCGCGGCCGGCCTTGCTCGAGCTCCAGGTCTTCGCGGCCGCACAAATCGAAGCGACGAACGCGGGGCGCATCGCCGCCGGGCTGCCCGGCGGACAGTCGGAGCTGCACCAGGCGCTGCGCTCGTTGCTCGACGCGGAGGTTTGAGCGCCGCCTCTGGCCTCGAGCCGTCCTGCGGCGGTTCGCGCTATAGTTCTGCGCGTAGTCGTTCCATCCGGGCAAGGGGGGCTTTGCCGCGTATGAATTCCCGCGCACGACTCGCCACGCTGGCCGCCGTCGTTTGTCTGCCGTCGCCGCCTGCGTTGGCGTTCACCGCCGAGCAAGCCGCTGAAGGTCTCGCGAGCTACACGCAGGCGTGCGCGGCTTGCCACGGCGCCGACCTCCGCACGCTCCCGAATGCGCCGCTCCAAGGCGACGAGTTCATCGCGAAATGGCGCACGCGCAGCACGAACGACTTGCTCGCGCAGCTGCGCACGACGATGCCGCCCGAAAGCCCCGGCAGCTTGGGCGAGGACGGTTATCTCGCCGTGATGGCGTACATCCTGCAGCGCAACGGCAACGCGCCGAGCGAGCAGCGCCTGCTCGCGGCGAGCGGGGAGCCCATCGCCGGCGGCGCCGGCGGCGGTGCCCCCGGTGCGCCCGGAGTCGCTCCACCGCGGCCGACGGGCTTACTCGTGAAGGGCACCGTCGAGGGCTTCGTGCCGCTCACGGATGAAATGCTGCGCAACCCCGCGCCCGGCGACTGGCCGATGATCCGCCGCGACTACAGCGCGTCGAGCTTCAGCCCGCTCGACGAGATCACAGCGGACAACGTCTCGCAGCTGCAGCTCGCCTGGATCTGGCCGATGCGCGACGGCGGCACGAATCAACCGGCGCCGCTTGCCTATCGCGGCACGATTTTCTTGAACAACACCGACGGCGTCGTGCAGGCGCTCGATGGCCGCGACGGCAGCCTGATCTGGGAGCACCGCATCGACACGGCGATTGCGTCGCGCGGCATCGCCCTTTACGAGAACAAGCTGATTTTCCAGACCGCCGGCAGGCTCGTGGCGCTCGACGCGCGCACGGGCGAGCTCGAGTGGGACGTGCCGATGAAAGACAGCCGCGCGAGCAGCAGCGGTCCGCTCGTTGCGAACGGCCTCGTGCTCGAAGGCATGGGCGGGTGCTCCCGCTATGAAGAGAACAAGTGCTTCATCGGCGCTTACGACCCCGACACCGGCGAGCAGCGCTGGCGGTTCGTGACGATCGCGCTCGACGGAGAGCCCGGCGGCGACACCTGGGGCGGGTTGCCGAATCTCTATCGCGCCGGCGGCGAGACGTGGATCACGGGCAGCTACGATCCGGAGCTCAACCTCACGTACTGGGGCACGGCACAGGCGAAGCCGTGGATGCCGGCGAGCCGCGGCATGGGCTCGCGCGACGTCGGCCTCTATACGAACTCGACGGTCGCGATCGACGCGAGCACGGGCAAGCTCGCGTGGCACTATGCGCACGCGCCCGGCGAAGCGCTCGACTTGGACGTCGTGTTCGAGCGCGTGCTCGTCGATTCCGGCGACGAGAAGTGGGTATTCTCGGCCGGCAAGGATGGAGTGCTGTGGAAGCACGACCGGCGCAACGGCACGTATCTCGGCCACGTCGAGACGCTGTTTCAGAACGTCTGGGCCAGCTTCGATCGCGAGACGGGCACGCCGCGCTATCGCGACGACATCCTCGAGCACAAGGTCGGCACGTGGATCGACGGCTGTCCGAGCACGGAAGGCGGTAAGAACTGGCAGGCGATGAGCTTTCATCGCCCCTCGCGCGAGCTGATCATTCCATTGAGCCAAAGCTGCATCGCGATCCGCGCGCAGGCCATCGCGCAGACGCCGGGCGGCGGCAGCGCCGGCGGCGCGGATCGTCGCTTCTACGAGATGCCGGGCACCGACGGCAACATGGGCCGGCTAGCCGCCTTCGACGTCGACACGCTCGAAGAGCGATGGTCGTTCCAGCAGCGCGCGCCGTTTTTGACGGGCGTGCTGTCGACGGCGGGCGGAGTGGCGTTCGTCGGCGACCTCGATCGCGAGTTCAAAGCCGTCGACGTGCGCACCGGGAGAATCCTGTGGCGGACGCGCCTCGGCACGTCCGTGCAAGGCTTCCCGCTGAGCTTCGAGGTGGGCGGCAAGCAATACATCGCCGTCACTACGGGACTGGGCGGCGGCAGCCCGCGGCTCGTGCCGGACTTGATTGCGCCCGAGATCGATCCGCCCGAGCGCGGCCACGCGCTGTACGTGTTCGCGCTGCCCGAGTGACGGAACGCGGCGCGGGCCGAGACGAGCCTGCGGCTTTGCCGCGGCCGCGGGTCGCGTGCCCGCGCCGTTTGCACGTATCATTTCGGCCGTCAGATGACCTGCCAGGAGCGCCGCTGCCATGCCTTCGATCCAAGACATCTCCATCGTCGACTCGAACACCGCCACCGCGAAAAAGGTCGACCATGGCTTGGAGCGCACGCTCTGCAGCCCCGAGCTGTGCGGGTCGAAGAACCTCACCGTGTACAAGCGCACGATCGAGAAGGGCAAGGCCTTCGACGTCAACGCCGGACGGGACTATCACCTGCTCTACGTCATGAACACCGCGGCGAAGGCCACCGTCGATTTCGGCGGCGAGACGCACGCGGCAGAGGAGGGCGCCGGCGCGCTGCTGACGCCGGGCGAATCCGCGCGGCTCGCGGCCGGCGACGCCGACTTGAACGTGCTGCACATGGTCGTGCCGAAGCCGCCGCCGGCGGTCGAGGACGGCTTGTCCGGCGGTCCGGGCTATTTCTTCAACCGTAAGACGCTGCGCGGCCTCTCCGACGCGAGCGGCGGACGCGTGCGGCGGTTTTGCGCGGAGTCGAGCGTGCGGCTTCTCGACGGCAGCCGCCTCACCCCGACGAACGCCATTCAAGCCGGCGAGATGCATTACCACGAGGGCGGCTCGTCGCCGTACCACATGCACCACGGCACGCCGGCGAATCCCGAAGGCGCCGCGCATTGCTACATGACGTTCAAGGGCCGCGGCAAGGTCGAGGTCGGCGATACGTCGCAGGAGATCGAGCCCGGCACGCTCGTGTATTTCCCGCCCGGCGTGCCGCACCGGCTGCGCGCGCACGGCGGCACGCTCGATTACTTCGAGATTCAGGCGTGGCGCAGCTTCAAGACAACGATCTTGAGCGAGGAGCCGCTCGGCCTGAAGTGGTACTACGAGCGCGAGAAGCCCGGCGCGGCGCTGGTCGAGTGGAACCAGAGCTGAGGAGCGCAGCCGGCGCCGGGCGGAGCGTCGCCTAACGCCCGTCGTTCTGTTCTTTGTCCTTGGCCGTGAACACGAGGTCCGGCGACAGCATTTCCTCGTGCGGGGGCTCGGGCTCGGATTCGACCTGCGCGCCGGCCTGGCCCGTGCCGACGCCCGGCTTCTTCTCGGCCCAGCTCGTGTTCGCGATGAGCTGATTGATCGTGCCGCCGTCGCTCGTCTCGTCGACGTACAACGGCGCGCGCGCCGTCGCCGCTCGCTCGGTCGGTTGACGGAAGCCGCCCTGCGCGATCTGCTTGCGGAGCTGATCGCGCTCGTTCTTCAGCACTTTGATCACCGCGACCGCGTCGGCGAGCTCGCGCAGCGTGTGCTCGTGCCCGCCGCCCAAATTCGCGAGGATCTCGTCTTTCTCTTTGAGCTCGGCTTCGAGCTCCGCGCGTTTGTCGCGGGCCTCGGTTAGCTGCTTCGCGTAGCTCTTCTCGAGAATCTCGACTTTGAACGTAGCGGCATCGACCGATTCGCGGAGGCTCGTCGCGAGATCGCGTTGCTCCGCGAGCTCGCGCTCCAGGCGCTCGATCGTCGCGTCGCGCGGGTCGGGGCCCGGCTGACCGTTCTGGCTCGTCTCGTCCGCGAGCGGCGGAGAGGCTGGCTTGGCGCGTTTCGGGAACATGGCGGGGGCGTCGATTGCGGCATGCTGAGCGTAGTCGCTCCGCCGCTGCGCGGGCGCGGAAACAGATCACACGTGCGCCGCCTCGGGGCGCTCCTCGGCGGGGCGCCTTGACCGGCGTCACAGGACCGGCTGTACTCGGCCCCCGGCGATAGCGCCTTTGCGCCGCGCTGGAGCCGCCGCTCGTCAACGGACGCTGCGAGTGCGAGCTGGGTTGCCAGCGCACCGAGTAGCGTGAGGCTTGGACCGGCGCGAGGCCTTGCCCCCAGAAAGAGTTTTGAGCTTTTCGAGCTAGACGACGCAATCCATTGATATACCGTAGAAAAAACATGCCCAGTTTTCGCGTTGTGGCCGTCGCGTCCGCAGTGTTCGCAGCCGGTTTCCTGGCGGGACAGGCGTTCGACGGCGGTGATGCTTTCGCGCAGGGACGCAAAGTGTTCGAGCTTCGCACCTACACTTCGCCCGACGGCAAGCTCGACGACCTGCTCGCGCGGTTTCGCAACGACACGATGCGCATCTTCGAGAAGCATGGCATGCACAACGTCGGTTACTGGGTGCCGGCCGACGCGCCGGCATCGGCCAACACGCTGATCTACGTGCTCGCGCACGATAGCCGCGATGCGGCGACGAAGAGCTGGGCGGCGTTTCGCGCCGATCCCGAGTGGCAGGCGGTCGCCGAGCGCACGCAAGCGAACGGCCCGATCGTCTCGAGGGTCGAGTCCGTGTTCCTCGAGGCGACGGACTTTTCGCCGCTCAAATGACGGCTCCGCGCGTAGCCGAGCCAGCGCTTCGACGCTAGAATTCTCGCGTCGCGGTGGCCTCGCCGCCCCGCGCGCCGAGGGATCGGCCGAGAGCTCACCATGCCGCTCTATGAGTTCAAGTGCCGCGGCTGCGGCTTGAAGTTCGACGAGCTCGTCCGGTTGGGCGAGACGCCGGAGTGCCCGAAGTGCGGCGACGCGGCGCCTGAGCGTCTCTTCTCGACGTCGGCCGGCGTCAGCACCGAGCGCAGCCGCAAGCGCGCCGCGGGTGCCGCGCACCGCGTCGCGAGTCGAATCAAGCGCGAGAAGGACCACGCGCAAGCCGAGTACGAGCGCAATTACATCAAGGAACACTCTGGCGGCTGACCGCGCCTGCCATCGGTTGCGGCCGGCGTGCCCGCGCCGCGACGCGCCTGCTGCACCCTCGTCATGAAATCGTCGCGGCTCCTGCCCCTGATCGTAGCCTGCGCTCTGTTCATCGAGAACATGGATTCGACCGTGCTCTCGACGTCGCTTCCCGCGATCGCCGAGGACCTCGCGACCGACCCGATCGCGCTGAAGCTCGCGCTCACGACGTATCTGCTCGCGCTCGCGGTATTCATTCCCGTCAGCGGCTGGGTTGCGGACCGGTTCGGCGCGCGCGCCACCTTCGTGTCGGCGATCGCCGTCTTTCTGCTGGGATCGTTGGGCTGCGCCGCGAGCGGCTCGCTCGGCGAGCTCGTCGCTGGACGGTTCGTGCAGGGCGCCGGCGGCGCGATGATGGTGCCCGTCGGCCGCCTCGTATTGCTGCGTACGATCCCCAAGGCCGAGATCGTGCAGGCGCTGTCGTGGGTCACGATTCCGGCGCTGGTCGGCCCGATGGTCGGGCCGCCGCTCGGCGGCTTCATCACGACGTACTTCGACTGGCGTTGGATCTTTCTCATCAACCTGCCGATCGGCGCGCTCGGCATGATCTTGGGGCTCCGCTTCATCCCTAAGGCGCGCGAGCAACCGCCGCCGCTCGACTGGCTCGGCTTTGCGCTTGCGGGCGGCGGTTTGGGCGCCGCGATGTTCGGCTTCTCGACGCTCGGTCAGCACCTCGTGCCCGTCGAGCTCGCCGCGGCGGCGCTCGTGCTTGGACTTTGCGCGCTTGCCGGCTACGTCGTGCACGAGCGCCGGCACGAGCATGCGCTGCTCGATCTCGATCTGTTCAAGCTTGCGACGTACCGCGCCGGCGTCGTGGGCGGCTCGTTGTTTCGCATCGGTGTCGGTGCGACGCCTTTTCTCTTGCCGTTGATGCTGCAGCTCGGCTTTGGCTTGAGCCCGGTCGAGTCGGGGCTCTTGACGTTCGTCTCGGCCGTGGGCGCGATCTTCATGAAGACCCTGGCCGCGCGCGTCCTGAAGGCGTTGAGCTTCCGCCGCGTCTTACTGTGGAACGCGCTGCTCGCATCGGGGATCCTCTGCGCCTTCGGCCTATTCAGGCCGGCGACGCCGCAGCTCGTGATCATCGCGACGCTGCTCGTGAGCGGCTGCTGCCGGTCGCTGCAGTTCACGAGCTTGAACGCGATCAGCTACGCCGACGTCGAGTCGCGGCGGATGGGGCAGGCGAGCAGCCTGTCCGGCATGCTGCAGCAACTCGCGCTGTCGCTCGGTGTCGCGATCGGCGGTTACGCGCTCGAGATCCTCGGCGCGCTCGCGGACCGTCCCGCGACGGCGCTGCCGAACTTTTATTGGTCGTTCGTCGTGGTGGGGTTGATCTCGGCGAGCTCCGCCTGGTGGGCCTGGCGGCTGCCGCGGCACGCCGGCGCCGAAATGACGGGGCGGGGGCGGACGGCGCGCGAGGCGGCCGATCCGAGCACGGCGGAGCTCCCGGCCGGCTGAGCTCAAGGAGCGGCTTCGCCGCTGCCGAGCAGATCGACGAACGGCGCCAGCAAGCCGAAGCCCCATGCGCGATCGAAAAGGACGAGCAGCGCCGTGAGCGCCACGGCCCACAAGATGCTCGCGAGCGAGCCGATCAGGAAATACTCGGCCTTGTCTTGCTTGTCGAGCTCGCTGTACCGCGCCACGGTTTTCAACGCGACGACACCGGCCAAGATTTCCCAGCTGCTCGCGATCAAGCCGATAAAGATCAGCAACCGCTCGAGGATGCCGATGACGCGCCCGGCGCGCAGCGTGATCTTGTCGCCGCGCTCGGGCGGCGTGCTCGTGGCGCTCCAGCGAAGCACGAGCCGGCAAGCGGCGTTGCCTCCATACGTCAATAGAGCGAGCAGCACGGCATAGCCGAAAATTTTGACCGCAACGATCATTTGAGCCCGTGGCGCTCGTCCAGCGCCGTCAACGCGCGCGCGACAACGGCGGATTGGCGCCGATGGAAGTCGCCGCGCGCGGCGTGTAGCACCTTATACAAGGAACGAGCCGTGACGCCCAAGCTTTTCGCGATCGCGGCATTCGTGCGCGACCGGTCCCGCGAGCGCGAGTAGTACTCGAGCTGCGTGCGCGTCCAACCGCGCTCGACCTCGGTCAGGCAATCCCCGACGGCATCGAGCAGCGGCTCGACGATCGTCTCACCGGGCAGCGAGAAGCGGTAGGCGTTGCTCGCACGCTTGTCGTTCAGCTTGTCGCGCGCCTCGGCGAGGCCGCGGCCCATCATGTTCCAGGCCTCGCGTGTGTTGACCGGCGTTTCGAGCTTGACGACGCCGATGACGAAACGGCAGGACAAGCTCGCGGCAAGCATCCTGAGGCGCAGTGCGGACGCAATTTCCCACGCTTGCGCCAAAGTGTACGTGAGACCTTGGAACTCGTCGCCGAGCGTGATCGTCAGCGGTGACTCGATGTCGGCGCCGTAGCGGTCGTTGGCGAAATCGATCGCTTCGTTGAATGCGCGATGGACCGCCTTCAACGACCGCGCTCGTTCGCTCGCCACGAGGTCGCCCATCAGCGCTGCCACTGGGCGCGGTTTCCTGGCCGGCATAACGACCCCTTTTCGGGACAGTGCGCTGATAGTGAACCAAAATAGGGTCGCAAGCAAGGATATGACCCATAATAGGTTCTCTTACGCCCAGCCTTTCGCGATCCCAAGCCGGCGGTGCGCTCCGACCGCAAGCGTGTCACCGGCCGATGGCTCCGTGGGGCTTCGAAAGGCGGCTTGGGCGCTCTTCCAGCGGGCCCTCGCCCGCCGCCGGGCGGGTGCGCTGCCCATGCCCCAGAGCGCGGCACCCAGCGCGCTCCACCGCCGCTTTGGCGCTAGGTCAGCAGCCAGCCGCCGTCGATCACCAAGTTGATGCCGTTGACGCCGCGGTTCGTGAACAAGAAGTCGACGGCGCCGACGACGTCCTCGGTCGTCGCGAGCCGGCCGCCGGGCGTGCGCTTCTCGATGTTCGCGATCGCCTCCTTCTTATCGGCCCACGCCGGCGTGTCGGAGATGATGCCGGGATGAATCGCGTTGAAGCGGACCGGCGCGAGCTCGACGGCGAGCGTGCGGATCAGGCTGCTCACGGCGCCGTTGACCGTCGTGATCGACGTCGAGCCGGGATAAGGCCGCTCGCTCGCGAGGCCGCCGAACAGCACGGCCGACGCGCCGGCACCCATACGTGGAAACAACGTGTGGGCAACCTCGGTGTAGCCGATGAGCTTCAGCGTCACGATCGTGCGCGCTCGGGCCACGTTGTAGTCGCGCGCGCTGTTGTAGTCGCGGTCGACGGCCACGAGCGCGAGGTGGTCGACGTGGCCCAAGCCGGCGAGCTTGCCTTCGATCGTCTCGGGCTCCGAGATGTCGACGGCGACGCCGCGCGTGTTGCCGCCGATCTCGTTCGCAATGGCGGCCGTGCGCGCTTCGTCGCGGCCCGTGATGACGACGCTGCAGCCCTTGTCGGCATAGAACTTCGCGATCGCGTGACCGATGCCACCCGTGCCGCCGATGACGACGACGCTCTTGCTCGACGCTGCGCTCATTGTGCGGCTCCTTGGCGTTGCAATTGCTCGGCGACGTACTCCCAATCGCGCGCCCAGCGATAGGAGTTGCGCGCCGGCGGCTGCGGGGATTGCGTTTCCAGCCAACGCACCGTGGAATTGCTGCGGTTGTAGAACGCGTGCGTGCAGCCGACCCCGGCCCAGAGGAAGTCGCCGGACTGCATGACGTATTGCTTGTCGTCGGCCCAAGCCTCGACCTCGCCGTGGAGGATGTAATACGCCTCCTCGAGCGGATGGTCGTGCGGGTGCGCGTTCGCGTTCGGCTCGTACTCGACCATGAACATCGTGTGCAGCGCGGCGTCGAGGCGCTGGTCGACGAGCATCTTGAGGGAGATGCCGCTATAGACGAGCAGCGCGGTCGCCATGCTCGCGGACACCTTCGCGGCATCCTTCTTCAATCCCGTGCGCACGGAGTCGACCTTGATGTCGTCCTCGCCCATCTTGAAAAGATGGCGCGACGACACGTCGCGAATGTCGAAGTCCTGCGCCGCGACTTGCGGAGGCGGGCCGAGGAAGTACGTATCTTGCGCGAAGTTTTCGCCCTTCGGGCAAGGCGCGTTCATGTCGATCCAGCGCGCGGTGCCGCTCGTCGGACCGAGCCAAGCGTGCTTCATGCCCACGGGGATCAAACCGCACGCGCCCGGCGACAGGCGGTACCCGCGTCCGTCGAGGATCAACGTCGGGTCCCCGGCCAGCACGTAGAAGCTCTTTTCGAACGAGGCCATGGCCAAGTCGATCCTGCCGCCGGCGTCGAGCTCGCTTGATCCCCAGCCGGTGTGCACGGCTCCGACGGAACGGTCGGACAACGAAAACCGCCGATAGCCCGAGGCGTGCCGCGGAAACGCGGTCGTGGGCTTGACGTCGGCGGCGCGAACGAAATGGTGCATGACGATCTCCGAATGACACCGCCATCCTTGGACGGTGGAGCGCTAGTTTAAATGAGCCGCGCCCCGGTGAGCCCGACCAGCGGCACCGGCGGCCGAACGGCGTTCCTCATGGCCGTCCTGCGCGGTCGCGAGCGGCCAAGAGCGGCCGATTGACACTCGCCACCGGCGCCCTATACCGTCAGGCAATCGTCTTGAAAGGAGTCTCGATATGCGAATGTCGAGAGTCGTAAGGCCGCTGATCGCGGCATTTGGAGCACAGTGTTTTCTCGTGTCGGGCGCCGGTGCGCAGCTCGGGTTGTATACGCTGCCGAAGGACGATTTCATTTGGAATTGGGGCGACCGCGATCTCGAGAAGCGGCGCTTCGGCGTCGCCGACATCGAGGTGAGCGGCAGCGAGAGCCAGTTCAACTGCGATCTGACGGCACGCATGCGCCCGTCGACGTCGTTGTCGCCGAGCGAGATCCGCGAGATCGAGCACAACCTTCGCACGCGGCTCGATTTCATTTACGCCGCGAGCGAGGCGATGAACTATCTCGAGTATCAGCGCGCGCTCGACTGGGCGACGCTCGACTGCAAGAAGCACGATCCGGAGCCCGCGTCGGCCGAGGAGCGCGCCGAGCGCGAGAGCGCTGCGCGCGAGAAGATGCTGCGCGAGCTCGAGCGGCGGCGCCAGCGGCAACGAAACGACTGACGGATCGAGCCGCATGAGCGTGCCCGCGCCGCTCGCCGGCGAGGAGCCCGGGCTTCGCTTCGACGGCGTGCCGCCGTTGTCGCTCTACGTGCACCTGCCGTGGTGCATTCGCAAGTGCCCCTATTGCGACTTCAATTCTTACGAAGCGCGCGGCGCGCTGCGCGACTTCGCGTACGTCGACGCCCTGCTGCGGGACCTACGCAGCGAGCTCGTGCTCGCGCAAGGCCGCCGCATCGAGACCGTGTTCTTGGGCGGCGGCACGCCGAGCTTGTTTTCGGGGCCGGCGATCGCGCGCTTGCTCGGCGGCATTCGAGCCGAGGCCGACCTCGTCCCCGGCGCCGAAATCACGCTCGAAGCGAATCCCGGCGCAGCGGACGCGGGGCGGTTTGCCGCCTACCGCGAAGCCGGCGTGAATCGCCTGTCGATCGGCATTCAGAGCTTCCGCGACGAGCAGCTGCGCGCGCTCGGCCGCGTGCACGGCGCGGCGGAAGCGGGCGCGGCCGTTGCGGCCGCGCGGGGGGCCGGGTTCGACAACGTCAATCTCGATTTGATGTACGGCGTGCCGGGCGACGACGTCGCGGGGGCCGTCTCCGATTTGGAGCGCGCCGTCGCGCTCGAGCCGGCGCACATTTCTTGGTACCAGCTCACGCTCGAGCCGAGCACGGCTTTCGAGCGGCGGCCGCCGAGGCTGCCCGACGACGGCGTCGTGGCAAACATCGAGGAGCGCGGCCGCGCCTTGCTCGCCGCGCACGGCTACGCGCGCTACGAAATTTCCGCCTACGCGCGCCCGGGCCGCCGCTGCGCGCACAACCTGAGTTATTGGCAGTTCGGCGACTACCTGGGCATTGGGGCCGGCGCGCACGGCAAGATCACGCGCCCGGCCGAGCACGCGATCGAGCGACGCGCGAAGACGCGCAATCCGCGCACGTTCGAAGCAACCGCCGGCACCTCGGGCGCCGTGAGCGTCGAGCGCATCGCGGCGCGCCGCGCGGCCGCGCTCGAGTACCTGATGAACGCTCTGCGCGTGCTCGAAGGCACGCCCGTCCGCGCCTTCGTGGCCCGCGCCGGGCAACCCGACTCGGCGATCGCCGGCGCCCGCGCAGCGGCCGTCGCCCGAGGCTGGCTCGGTGCGGATGCGGCCGTCTTGCGTGCGACGCCGGCCGGCCTCGAGAAGCTGAATCGGCTCCTCGAGCTCTTCGCGTGAGGAGCGCCGGCCGGACGAGCAGTTGCTAGACTCGGCGAAGCGAAAGGGGGAACGAACACATGACTCCGAAGCACTGGATCGCCGCCCTAGCCGCCGCCACGTTGGGCGCGGCCACGGCCGACGCGCAGCGCGCTGCGTCGCGCGAGCGCCCGGCATCGCCGCGCATCTACGTTCTCGAGAACGGATCGATCAACGGACTCGATCCGGCGCTCTTCAACTTCCGCCGCGAAGAGCTCGGCGAGGTCGATTTCGTCAACATCGTGTATCTGATCGTGCACCCGCGCGGAACGTTGATGTTCGATGCCGGCGCCGTGCCGGACAGCCACTTTCCGGCCGACGGAAGCCCCGTCGTCGAAGGCGTCGTGACGGCGACCAAGCCGCTGCTGCCGCAGCTCGCGGCGCTCGGATACGAGCCGAGCGACGTGGACTATTTCGCGCTGTCGCACTACCACTCGGACCATACGGGCAATGCGAACGCGTTCGCCGAGGCCACGTGGATCGTTCAGCAAGCCGAGCGCGACTACATGTTCGCGGACAGCCCGCAAGGCATCATTCAACCGGCGACGTACTCGGCGCTGCGCGACGCGAAGACGAAGATCTTGAACAACGAGGACTTCGACGTGTTCGGCGACGGCACCGTCGTAGTCATGGCGGCGCCGGGCCACACACCGGGGCACCAAGTGGTGGCCGTGAGGCTCGCGAACCGCGGCACCGTCGTGCTCGCGGGCGATCTCTATCACTATCCCGAGGAGCGTACGACGGGCCGGGTTCCAACGTTCGAGTTCGACGCCGAGCAGTCACGGGCCTCGCGGGCGCGCATCGAGAAGTTTGTTACGGACAACGACGCGACGTTGTGGATCGAGCACGACATCGCGACGCACGCGGCGCTGCCGCGGCCTCCGCAGTACGTGGACTGAGGACGACCGATGCCGACCGTCGAAGAGCACTACAACGCCGTACTGGCCGATGTCTACTCGTGGATGTACGGCGGGTGGGACGCCGCGCTGGCGCGCTATACGGAGTTCTTCGCGGCCCGCGACGTCGCCCCCCGCGGCTCCAAGCGTGCCGTCGATTTGGGCGCGGGCTGTGGCTTTCAGGCGATCCCGTTGGCGCGGCTCGGGTTCGCCGTCACGGCCATCGACCTCGACCCGAAGCTCCTCGCCGAGCTCGAAGCGCATAGGGCGGATGAAGACATCGAGATCGTCTGCGGCGATCTGCGCGACTTCCGCCGGTATGTGCCGCCGACCGTGGAGCTCGTGGTCTGCATGGTCGACACGCTGCTGCACCTTCCGTCAAGAGACGACGTCGCGCAGCTCGCCCGAGACGTGTTCGCCGCGCTCGAGCCGGGCGGTACCTTCATTGCGACGTTCAGGGATTTCTCCGTCGAGACGAAAGAGCTCGACAGATTCATTCCGGTGCGAAGCGACGACAACACGATCTTCACGTGCTTCCTCGAGTTCGAGCCGGCCACGGTCAAGGTGCACGATCTCGTGTATCGGCGAGCCGAAGGCCGCTGGGAGCTCAAGAAGAGCTTCTACCGCAAGCTGCGCCTGCCGACGGATTGGGTAGTCACGACGCTGCGCGCCGCAGGTTTCCACGCCGTCGAGACCGGCCTCGACCGCGGCCTGATCGTGGTGACGGCAAAGAAGCAGGGCGCCTCGTCCTAAGTGCTTGACCGGCTTTGGCCGTGCCCGGATGATCGCTGGCAAGCGGGTACGGAAAGAATAGGTGGCCGACATGCAGTTGCGAAGCTTCGTCACGGCCGTTGTCGCGTGGCTGATCGCCGTGCCCTCGAGCGCCCAGGAGCCGAGCCGCGTGACGGCCACGGCGGAAATGGTCGAAGCCGCGAGCGCGCTGCTCGCGACGGTCGCCGGCGGCCCCGGCGGCACGGAAGCGCTCCTCGGCTTCGACAAGGGCAAGAACCTGGCGCTCGAGCTCGACGACGAGGCGAGACACGACTGGGCGTACTGGCCCACCGAGCGCGTCGGCGTGCCGCTCGATCTCATGACGGGCGAGCAGCGGCGCCTCACCCACGCGCTTCTCACGTCGCTCCTGTCCGCGCGCGGCTATCTCAAGGTCGTGCAGATCATGCAGCTCGAGCAGATTCTCGGAATGCTCGACACGGCCGGCTTGCCGCGCGGCGTCGGCCACTACGAGGTCGTGCTGTTCGGCAAGCCGTCCACGACGGAGCCGTGGGCCTGGCGTTTCGAAGGGCACCACGTGTCGCTGAACGTGGCCGTCGCCCCGGCCGGCGTCAGCGTGACGCCGTCGTTCCTCGGCTCTAACCCGGCGGAAGTGCGCAGCGGTCCGTTGACTGGCTTTCGCGTGCTCGGGACCGAGGAGGATCTCGCGCGCGAGCTCGTCGCGTCGATGACGGCTGCGCAGAAGGGCAGGGCCGTCGTATCGAACGATGCGCCGCGCGACATCTTCACGGGCAACATCGGCAAGCCGGCCGAGCAATGGGAGGCCTGGCGCGAGACGCTGGAGCCGGCCGGCATTCGCGTGGCCGAGCTGAACGAGGTCCAGCAGCATTGGGTTCGCCGCATTTTGGACGAGGTCGTCGGAGTCTATAGGCCCGAGCTGTCGGCGGAGCTTTTGCGCGGCATCGATCCGAAGACGCTGAGCTTCGCTTGGATGGGTGCGACGGAACGCGGAGCGCCGCACTACTTCCGCCTGCAAGGCGCCGATTTCGTGTTCGAGTACGACAACGTGCAAGACAACGCCAACCACGTGCATTCCGTGTGGCGCGACAAGTCGAGCGACTTCGGCAGGCGCCTGCTCGGCGAGCACTACCGCACGGGGCACGCGCGCGCGGAGTAAGACGTCTCATGCTGTCGCTGCTGCTGTCGGCTTGGGTGGCCGGTCAAGGCCAGGCGCTGCAGATGAGCTATCCCGCGGAGCCCGGGCTCACGGGCGTCACGGTTCGCTGGAGCGGCCACGAGGTGCCGTTCGTGCGCCACGGTGACCGCTTCGTGGCCATCGTCGGCGTCGACCTCGACTCGCGGCCCGGCGACCACGCCGTCGACGTCACGTTCGCCTACGAGGATGGCCGCAAGCGCACCGTGCGCGAGCCCGTGAACGTGCGCGCCGAGCAATATCCGACCACGGAGCTGCAAGTCGAGGAGCGTTTCGTCGAGCTCTCGCCCGAGGATCAGGCGCGGGCCGAGCGGGAGGCGGCCGAGACGAACGCCATCTACGACACCTTCACGCCGGAGCGCTATTGGACCGCGGGCTTCCAAGTGCCGGTTTCCGGCGCGAAGGATGGCCGCAATTTCGGCCACCGCCGTGTCTTCAACGGCCAGCCGCGCTCGCCGCATTCGGGCGCGGATCTGCGGGCGGCGACGGGCACTCCGATCCTCGCCGCGAACCGCGGCCGCGTAGTGCTGGCGAAGGATCTTTTCTTCAGCGGCAACGCCGTCTACCTCGACCATGGCCATGGGCTGTATACGACCTACCTGCACCTGTCCCGGATCGATGTCGCCGTCGGCGACGTGGTCGAGCAGGGGCAGCAGATCGGGCTGGCCGGGGCGACGGGCAGGGTCACGGGGCCGCACCTGCACTGGGGCGTTCGGCTGCTCGATGCCCGCGTAGACCCGTTCTCGCTGATTCGACTGGGAGCGCCGTAAGCGCGTGAGCAACCGGCCCGGGCGCAACGATCCGTGCCCCTGCGGCAGCGGCAAGAAATACAAGCACTGCTGCGCCCTCAAAGAGGAGCGCCTGTCGCTCGGCGCCCGGGTCTGGTTCGCGCTGATCGGGCTCATGCTGCTGCTCGGCGCATGGCTCGCCCTGACCGAAATCAACCTCCGCTGAAGCCCTGCCTACCGCCCGGCCGGGCTTTTCTGCTAGGATGCACGCGTTTTCCGGAGCGACGGCTCTGAAGGCAAGAGGCCCCGTATGGGGCTTTTTGTTTGGTCCGGCTCGATTCGCCCTGAGCGGCCGAGCGCACGTGGAGGTAAGGACAGGGTAATGGGCCGTAACGGCCCATTTTTGTTAGTGGCGGTTCAATGGCTCAAGCGGTCGACAAAGAGCGTTTGTTCGAGCTGCTCGAGCCGGCCGTCGGGGCGTTAGGATTCGAGCTGGCCGACCTCGATGCGCACTCGGGTAGGCGCGGCCTGTTGCGGCTCTATATCGACCGCGCGGGCGGCGTGACGCTCGACGACTGCCAGCGCGTGAGCGAGCAGATCGGCGCGCTGCTCGACGTCGAGGATCCGCTGCCGGGCAGCTACGTGCTCGAAGTGTCGTCGCCCGGGCTCGATCGGCGGTTGCGCAAGCTGGAGCACTTCGAGCGATTCGCCGGCGAGCAAGCGAAGGTCGAGCTGAAGGACGCACGCGATGGCCGGCGCCGTTTCACGGGCCGGCTCAAGGGCGTGGAGGGCGGCGATGTGCTGCTCGAGGTGGAAGGCACGCTCACGCGTTTGCCTTTCGACGATATTGCAACGGCGCGGTTGGCGCCCTCGTGACGCAAAGTCGGTGACGAGATGAGTAAAGAAATTTTGTTGGTCGTGGACGCGGTCTCGAACGAGAAGGGCGTCGAAAAGTCGGTGATATTCGAAGCCATCGAGGCGGCGCTCGCGTCCGCCACGAGGAAGCGCTACGGCGAGGATATCGACGTGCGCGTCGCGATCAATCGCGCCAACGGTAGCTACGAGACCTTTCGCCGCTGGAAAGTGTTCGCCGACGACTCGAAAGAGCTCGAGGTGCCGGCGCGCGAGCTGAGGCTCGAGGACGCACGCGACATCGACCCGAATGCCGAGGTCGGCGGCTACGTGGAGCAGCCGATGGAATCGGTGGAGTTCGGCCGCATTGCCGCGCAAACCGCGAAGCAGGTCATCGTGCAGAAGGTCCGCGAGGCCGAGCGCGAGCAAGTCGTCGAGGCGTACAAGGACCGCGCCGGAGAGCTCGTGAGCGGCATCGTCAAGCGCGTCGACCGCAACGGCGCGTACGTCGATTTGGGCGGCAACGCCGAAGGCTTCATCCCGCGCGAGGACCTGATTCCCCGCGAGCCGATCAAGCCGCAGGACCGCATCAAGAGCCTGCTACGAGAGGTTCGCGCGGAGCCGCGCGGCCCGCAGTTGTTCCTGACGCGGACGTCGCCGAAATTCTTGATCGAGCTCTTCAAGATCGAGGTGCCCGAGGTGGGCCAGGGTCTCATCGAGATCTTGGGCGCGGCGCGCGATCCGGGCTTGCGCGCCAAGATCGCGGTTCGCAGCCACGACAGCCGCATCGATCCGGTTGGGGCATGCGTCGGCATGCGCGGCTCGCGCGTGCAGGCCGTCTCGAACGAGCTGGCCGGCGAGCGCGTCGATATCATCCTCTGGGACGAGAATCCGGCGCAGTTCGTCATCAACGCAATGTCCCCCGCCGAGGTGCTGTCGATCGTCGTCGACGAGGACACGCACACGATGGATCTCGCAGTCGAGGAGGACAAGCTCTCGCAGGCGATCGGCCGCGGCGGCCAGAACATCCGGCTCGCGAGCGAGCTCACGGGCTGGCAATTGAACGTGATGACGGAGGCGGCGGCCGAGGAGAAGAGCGACAAAGAGGCGCGCTCGCTCGTCGAGAACTTCATGAAGGAGCTCGACGTCGACGAAGACGTCGCGAACATCCTGGTCCAAGAGGGGTTCTCGTCGCTCGAGGAAATCGCGTACGTGCCGGCGAGCGAGTTCAACGACATCGAAGAGTTCACGCCCGAGATCGTCAACGAGCTGCGCTCGCGCGCGCGCGACGTGCTGATCACGCAGGCGCTGGTCAGCGAAGAGGTCATCGATCAGGCCGAGCCCGCCGAGGATCTGCTCGCGCTCGAGGGCATGGACAAGGCGCTCGCGCTCGAGCTCGCGAGCCGCGGCGTCGTCACGCGCGAGGATCTGGCCGAGCAGGCGGTCGACGATCTTTCCGAGATAGCCGGGCTCGACGCCGATCGCGCGGCGAAACTGATCATGGCCGCGAGAGCACACTGGTTCGAGCAAGAGCAGCAGGCCAAGAACGGCTGAGGTAGCACGCATGGCGGAAGTCACGGTCGCGGATTTCGCGAAAGTCTTGAAGGTCCCGGTCGACCGGCTCATGGAGCAGCTCGACGAGGCCGGCATCAAGGTTGGCGGCCCGAATGATGTCATCAGCGAGGACGCGAAGCTCGAGCTGTTGACGCATCTCAAGAGAAATCACGGCCGCAAGGACGCCGCGGAATCGGCGCCGCGGCGCATCACGCTTTCCCGCAAGTCGCAAAGCGAGCTGAAGCTTGCAAGCGGTCAGGGGCGAGCGCGCACGATCAACGTCGAGGTTCGGCAGAAGCGCACCTACATCAAGCGTGATGTGCTCGAGGAGCAGGCGCGCAAGCAGCAAGAAGAGCTCGACGCCCAACGCCGCGCCGAGGAAGAGGCGCGCAACGCCGTCGAGCGCTCGGCGCGCGAAGAGCGCGAGAAGCGCGAGGCCGAGGAGCGCGAGCGGCTCGCGGCCGAGCAGCGCGAAGCCGAAGAGCGCAAGCGCCTCGAGGACGAGCAGCGGCGGGCCGCCGCGGCCGACGAGGCTGCGCGCCTCCGCGCCGAAGAAGAGCGCAAGAAAGCCGCGCAAGCCGAGAAGGAGGCACAGCAGCGTGCCGACGCAGAGCGCGCGCGTCAGAAGACCAAGAAAGACCGCTTGGCCGATGAGCCCGGCGAAGGCGACCACACGCTGCACGTCGCGGACGGTATGGCCGGCCGCCGCAAGAAGAAGAAGCAGCGGCGCCGTTCGATGCCCGTCAGCGTGGATTCACAGCATGCGTTCGAGAAGCCCACGGCGCCCGTCGTCCGCGAGGTCGAGATCGGCGCGACGATCACCGTCGGCGAGCTCGCGCAGCGCATGGCCGTCAAGGCGAACGAAGTCATCAAGACGCTCATGAAGATGGGCATGATGGTCACGATCAACCAGGTGCTCGACCAGGACACGGCCGCGCTCGTCGTCGAGGAGATGGGCCATACCGCGAAGCAGCTCAAAGAGACGGCGATCGAGGACCAGCTCATCCAGTCCGTCGAGCAGGCCGCGGGCGCGGCCGAGGCCGTGCCGCGCGCGCCGATCGTCACGATCATGGGCCACGTCGATCACGGCAAGACGTCGCTGCTCGACTACATCAGACGCACGCGCGTCGCGGCCGGCGAGGCCGGCGGCATCACGCAGCACATCGGCGCATACAGCGTCGAAACGCCGAACGGCCGAATCACGTTCCTCGACACGCCGGGCCACGCCGCGTTCACGGCCATGCGCGCGCGTGGCGCGAAGGTGACCGATATCGTTGTGCTCGTCGTCGCGGCGGACGACGGCGTCATGCCGCAGACGATCGAAGCGATTCAGCACGCGAAGGCGGCCGAGGTGCCGATCGTCGTCGCGGTCAACAAGATCGACAAGCATGGCGCGGACGCGGATCGGGTGCGGAACGAGCTCGCGAAGTACGAGCTCATTCCCGAAGAGTGGGGCGGCGAGACGTTATTCGTCAGCGTTTCGGCCTTGACCGGTCAAGGCGTCGACAAGCTGCTCGAGTCCCTGTTGCTGCAGGCCGAGCTCCTCGATCTGAAAGCCGTCGACAAGGGCCCGGCGGCAGGCGTGGTTCTCGAATCGAGCCTCGAGCGCGGCCGCGGCGCGGTTGCCACGGTGCTCGTGAACAGAGGCAAGCTCGAGGTCGGCGACATCTTGCTCGCCGGTCACGAATACGGCCGCATCCGCGCGATGTTCGACGAGAACGGCCAATCGATCGCGGCGGCGGGGCCTGCGACGCCCGTCGTCGTGCTCGGGCTTTCGGGCACGCCGCTCGCCGGCGACGACGTGCAGGTCGTTGCGGACGAGCGCCAGGCACGCGAGGTCGCGCAATTCCGCCAGAGCCGCGAACGCGAGACGAAGCTCGCTCATCAGCAGGCGGCGAAGCTCGAGAACATCTTCAGTCAGATGCAAGCCGGCGGCACGCCGAGCATCCAGCTCCTGATCAAGGCCGACGTGCACGGCAGCGCCGAGGCGCTGCGCGACGCGCTCGAGAAGGTGAGCTCGGAAGACGTGAAAGTCACCGTCGTCGCGTCTGGCGTCGGCGGCATCACGGAGTCGGACGTGCAGCTCGCTGCGACGTCGAAGGCGATCATCATCGGGTTCAACGTGCGCGCCGATGCGGCAGCGCGCGGCGCGATCAAAGAGAGCGGCGTCGACATCCGCTACTACAGCATCATTTACGAGGCCATCGACGACATCAAGGCCGCCGCGAGCGGATTGCTCGCGCCCGAGGTGCGGGAGCAAATCGTCGGCCTCGCGGAAGTGCGCGAGGTGTTCCGCTCGCCGAAGTTCGGCAACGTCGCGGGCTGCATGGTCGTCGACGGCTACGTGCGCCGCAGCAACCCGATCCGGGTGCTGCGCAACAACGTCGTCATCTTCGAAGGTCAGCTCGAGTCGCTGCGCCGTTTCAAAGACGACGTCAACGAGGTTCGTGCCGGCACCGAGTGCGGTATCGGCGTGCGCAACTACAACGACGTCAAGGTCGGCGATCAGATCGAGTGCTACGAGCGGACGGAGATCGTACGGAAGGTGGGCTGATGCCGCGCGAATCGGCAAGGAAGCACCGCGTCGCCGCCGAGATGCAGCGGCTCCTGAACGAGCTGCTGCTCGCCGAAGTAAAGGATCCGCGGCTCACCGATGCGCGCGTCACCGACGTCGAGGTCAGCGGCGACCTGAGCTTGGCGACGGTCTACTTCAACACGCTCGGTCTAGACGACGATCCGGCGCCGATCAAGGAAGCGTTCGAGCAGGCTCGCGGATTCTTCCGCTCGCGCGTCGGCCGTGAGCTATCGCTCCGTCGCGTCCCTGATTTGAGGTTCCGTCACGACTTGAGCGCGCGGCGCGCCGTCGAGATCGGCAAGCTCATCGACGATGCACGCGGCACGTCCCGCGACACCGACTGAAGCGGCGGTGTCGCACACGCGCCCACCGAGCCGCGACGTCTTCGGGCTGTTGCTGCTCGACAAGCCGGCCGGCCTGTCCTCGAATCGTGCGCTGCAGCGCGCGAAACGGCTGTTCGCGGCAGCGAAAGCCGGCCATGCCGGCAGCTTGGATCCGCTCGCGACGGGCATGCTGCCGATCTTCTTCGGAGCTGCGACGCGCCTGGCGGGGTTCGTGCTAGGCGCGCACAAGACGTATCGCGTCACTGCCCGGCTCGGTGCCGCGACCGCGACGGGCGACGCCGAAGGAGCGATCACGGAGTCGTCGCTTGGACCGCCCCCGGACGGCGCGTCGATCGCGACGGCCGCGGCCCGCTTCGTGGGCGAGATTTCGCAGGTGCCGCCGATGTATTCGGCGTTGAAGCGCGGCGGCGTGCCGCTGTATCGGCTGGCCCGGTCCGGCGTCGAGGTCGAGCGAGCGCCGCGCAGCGTGCGGATAGACACACTCACGATCGAGCGCTACGAGTGGCCCGAGCTCACGCTTCGGGTGCGGTGCTCCAAAGGCACTTATGTGAGAACGCTCGTCGAGGACCTCGCGCGGGCCGCGGGGACCTTGGGCCACGTGTCGGCCTTGCGCCGCCTGTCCGTCGAGCCTTTCGCGGAAGGCGCGATGCACACGTTCGAAGGGCTCGAGACCGCGGCCCTCGAGGGCGCGGAGGCATTGGACCGGCTGTTGCTTCCGGCCGACGCGGCGCTCGTCGACTGGCCATCGGTCCGGCTCACGTCCGCCGACGCGGCGCGGCTGGCTCAGGGGCAGGCCGTGGCTGCCGGGGAAGGACACCCGACCGGGTGCGTC
>Ga0209172_10001596_pt1 | contig 46283 bp, 40 predicted proteins | sample LarsenN4metaG_FD_184113 | JGI IMG/M metagenome (GOLD analysis project Ga0209172, IMG submission 184113) | Hot spring sediment bacterial and archeal communities from British Columbia, Canada, to study Microbial Dark Matter (Phase II) - Larsen... ... | reverse complement strand
CGCCCGAGTGCGTGGTTGCGAGCCACGCCCGCGGGCGCCGCACCGGCCGAGGCCCGGATTTCCCGGGCGCCGTCCAGGAAGGCGATGCGGCGCATCTCCGCCGCATCCCTTCCTTCGTCCCGCCTGCACGACGCCTCGCGACAAGCGCCCCTCGGCGAAGTCGGATGTTTCCGACTTCGCCTTCTTACAAGCATGCCGAACGCGCCTCAGGCGAGTTCGGGCGGACGAGGTGATGGGACTATAATCATATATAGGAATATCGTCAATAGTCGTGACAAAGATTTTTGCGTCGTGCCCGCGCAAGCGCGTAGCCCGCATGGAGCGAAGCGGAATGCGGGACGGCTTACTCTGCTGCGCCGATTTTGGTCCCGGATTGCGCTTCGCTCCATCCGGCTATTTGCCCTGCAGCCGCGCCACCAACGCGTCCACGATGGCGACCTGCCCCTTCACCAGCTTCCGCCGCGCCGCCTCGGGCGTGAACCAGCCGGCGCGGTCGGCCTCGGGAAAGTCCTGCATGCGGCCGGACTTCGGCGGCCATTCCAGCGCGAAGCTGTTGCTGGTCATCGCCGCCGGATCGGCGTCGCCTGCGAGCGCGAAGACGCGCACGATCTTGCCGCTCGGCTGTTTGAATTCGCCGAGGTCGAGGCAGTCGCCCTGCGCGGTGAAGCCGGTCTCTTCGGTGAATTCGCGCCGCGCCGCCGCCAGCGGGTCTTCATCGACTCCGTAGAGACCTTTCGGAATGCTCCAGGCGCCGTCATCCTTCCTCGCCCAGAACGGCCCGCCCGGATGCACGAGAAAAAGCTCGGGCATCTTGCCGTGCAGACGAAAGAGCAGAAGTCCGGCGCTGCGTTGGGGCATGGGTCAGGTGTGGTCCGGGCCGCTGCAGCGGACAATCCCGCACGGCGCTATCGTAAAGTTCCGCATTGCGCTCACCCGCATCCGGCCTACGGTCCTCCGACAGGAGCCCCAATGGACACCATCATCGCCGACCTCACCGCAAAAATCCGCTCGCTGGAAGCCGAGCTTGACGCCGAGATGACGAAACGGCGGGCGGAATTGCGCGTGGGGCTGGAACAGGGGCGCATCGCCTTCGAGAAGGAATTGCTGCGCCGGCATCGCGAGCTGAAGACGGCGCTCGCGCCTTATATCTGGAACGCGCGGCCGCTGGTCATCCTCACCGCGCCGTTCATCTATGCGCTGATCGTGCCGCTGCTGCTGCTCGACCTCTGCGTCTCCGTCTATCAGATGGTCTGCTTTCCGGTCTACGGCATCGCCAAGGTGCAGCGCGCCGAGTATTTCGTGTTCGACCGGCATCATCTCGCCTATCTCAACGCGCTGGAGAAGCTGAACTGCGCCTATTGCTCCTATGCCAATGGCCTGATCGCCTATGTGCGCGAGATCGCCGCGCGCACCGAGCAATACTGGTGTCCCATCAAGCATGCACGGCGGGTGGCCGGCGCGCATCCGCGCTATGTCATGTTCGACGATTACGGCAATGCCGAAGGCTACCAGGAGCGGCTGGCCGAATTCCGGGAAAAACTGGCCGGAGAAACCGACCCGCAAAAATGACCGCCGGAACTTGATCCAGATCAAGTTCGCCGCGCCGCCTGCCTGTTTGAATAATATGACTGTGGCGGCGTAGCGCCCATCTCGCGCCGGTGCAGTTTGCGGGCGCGTCCGGTAGGGTCCCACCCCGGCGCGCCCGCCGTTTTTTGCCGGGGAGCAACGGGACGGGACGCATGCGGACACAGGTCGTCATCATCGGAGCTGGCCCGGCGGGGCTGTTGCTCGGCCAGTTGCTCCACAGGCACGGCATCGACAACATCGTCCTCGAACGGCAGACGCCGGACTATGTGCTCGGCCGCATCCGCGCCGGCGTGATCGAGCAGGTCGCGGTCGATCTCCTCGACGAGGCCGGCGCCGGCGCGCGCATGCACCGCGAGGGCCTGATCCACGAAGGTACGCAGATTCTCGCCGACGGCGTGCGCCACCGCATCGATTTCAAGGCGCTCACTGGCCGGACGGTGATGGTGTACGGCCAGACCGAGATCACCCGCGACCTGATGGACGCGCGCAAGGCCTGCGGCGCGCCCACAATCTACGAGGCGCTGGATGTCAGCCTGCACGATTTCGGCGGCACGTCGCCGCGCGTGCGCTACCGCAAGGACGGAGAGGACAAGGAGATCGCCTGCGATTTCATCGCCGGCTGCGACGGCTTTCACGGCGTCAGCCGCAAGAGCGTGCCGCCGGACGCCATCCACAACTTCGAGCGCGTCTATCCCTTCGGCTGGCTCGGGCTGCTGTCGGAGACGCCGCCGGTGTCGGACGAATTGATTTACATCCGCCATCCGCTCGGTTTCGCACTGTGCTCGATGCGTTCGCCGACGCGCAGCCGCTATTATCTGCAATGCTCGCTGGCCGAGGATATCCACGACTGGCCGGACGACCGCTTCTGGGGCGACCTGCGGCTGCGGCTCGACCGCGAAGCGCGCGACCGGCTGATCACGGGACCGTCGATCGAGAAGAGCATTGCACCCCTGCGCAGCTTCGTGTGCGAGCCGATGCGTTTCGGCCGGCTGTTTCTCGCCGGCGACGCCGCGCATATCGTGCCGCCGACCGGCGCCAAGGGATTGAACCTCGCGGCCAGCGACGTGCGTTATCTCTCGCAGGCCTTCATCGACTATTACAAGGACAAGTCGGCGTCCGGGCTCGACCATTATTCCAACCGCGCGCTGGCGCGGGTGTGGCAGGCGGAACGCTTCTCGTGGTGGATGACCATGATGCTGCACACATTTCCTGACCACACCGGCTTCGACCACAAACTGCAGCGGGCCGAGCTGGATTATGTGATCAGGTCGAAGGTCGCCGCCACTGCGCTCGCCGAGCAATATGCCGGGCTGCCGTTCTGAGGCGACCCCCCAACTGCTACTTGCCCGGCTTGATGATCGACCAGACCGGCTGGCCGAGGAAGCCGTCGAGCGCGATGGTGAATTCGCGCAAGGCCGCCGGCGCCTGGTCGCTGTAGCCGTAGGCCATCAGCAGGAACAAGAGCGGCACGATGGCGGCGACCCAGAGCGCCCAGCGCAGCGCGCTCGACATCAATTGCGCGCGGCGCTCGGCGTCTTTCTTCGGATTGGGGATACGGGGCGGGAGGTAGGTCATGGAGCCATCATACTCTCATTTCGTGTCCAGCAGCTCAAACCTGTCCACATCGAACATGCCGAAATCGGTAATCTTCAGATGCGGGATCACCGGCAGCGGCAGGAAGGCGACCTGCAGGAACGGCTCGGCCAGCGTGCCGCCCAGCGCCTTCGCCGCCGCGTGCAGCGGGATCAGCGCCTTGTGAACTTCATCGAAGGGCTCGCGCGACATGAGCCCTGCGACCGGAAGGGCGAGTTCGGCGCGCACCATGCCGCCCTCGGCGACGACGAAGCCGCCTTTCAGTTCGATCAGCCGGTTCACCGCCACAGCCATGTCGGCGTCGCTGGCGCCGACAACGCAGATATTGTGGCTGTCATGGCCGACCGAGGAGGCGATGGCGCCGCGCTTGAGGCCGAAGCCCTTCACGAACCCGCGGCCGATATTGCGGTTCCTGCCGTGGCGCGCGACCACGGCGACCTTGATGACGTCGCCCGCGAAGTCGATCTGCTTCTCGCCGCTGCGCAAAGGCAGGTCGCGCACGATACGCTCGGTGATGATCTTGCCGGGGATGACGCCGATGATCTGCGTCGACGGGCCTGAGGCGGGGACGCGGAAATCCTCCGCCGTGACTTTCTGCGCCTTCATCGAATCGAGCCCGACCGGCGCGATCTGCGGGCGGGTCGCGAACAGCGCGTCGTCGACAATGTGGCCGGCAGAAATCACCTGCTTCACGGCGCAGGCGTCGAGGTCGTCCAGCAGCACGATGTCGGCGCGCCAGCCGGGCGCGATCAGCCCGCGGTCGCGCAGGCCGAAGGCGTTGGCCGCCGACCAGCTCGCCAGCCGATAGACGTGATGCCGCGGCGCCCCTTGCGCGATCGCGGTGCGGATCATGAAGTCGAGATGCCCCTCGCGGGCGATCTCCAGCGGGTTGCGGTCGTCGGTGCAGAAGGCGAGGAACGACGAGGTGTTCTGGTCGATCAGCGGGATCAGCGCATGCAAATCCTTGCAGACCGAGCCTTCGCGGATCAGCACCGTCATGCCCTTGAGCAGTTTTTCGCGCGCTTCGGCGAGGCCCGTCGCCTCATGATCGGTGCGGATCCGGGCTGAGAGATAGCCGTTGAGGTCGCGGCCGGAGAGCAGCGGCGCGTGCCCGTCGATATGGCCGTCGGAAAAGGCCGAGAGCTTGTCGAGCACGGCGGGTTCCTTCGCCAGCACGCCGGGGAAATTCATGAACTCGGCAAGGCCGATCACCTTGGGATGATCGCGCAGCGGGACGAGATCGGCGGCTTCCAGCCGCGCGCCGGAGGTCTCGAAGGCGGTCGCCGGCACGCAGGAGGAGAGCTGCACGCGCAGGTCCATGATGGTGTGCTGGGCGCAGTTCAGAAAATATTGAATGCCGGGCAGGCCCAGGACATTGGCGATCTCGTGTGGGTCGCAGATCGCGGTGGTCACGCCATGCGGCAGTACGCAGCGGTCGTATTCCAGCGGCGTCAGCAGCGAGGATTCGACATGGAAATGCGTGTCGATGAAGCCGGGCACGGCAAAAAGGCCGCGGCCGTCGATCTCGCGCGTGCCGCGATACTCTTCGCAGGTGCCGACGATGCGGTCGCCGCAGATGGCAATGTCGGTTTTCGTCACGCTGCCGGTGATGACGTCGAGCAGGCGGACATTCTTGATCGCCAGATCCGCGGCGCTGCGGCCGGCGCCCTGATCGATGAAGCGGGCGATGGAGGCGGGGGAGTGTTTGGTGTTCAAAGAACCGATTCCATCTTGAACAAAGCTGCTCGGCCTCATCCTGAGGGGGCGGCGAAGCCGCCGTCTCGAAGGATGTGGCCGCCCCATCCTTCGAGACGCATTGCTTCGCAATGCTCCTCAGGATGAGGGCGGAAAGAGACATGAACAAGCGGCTATCTCACGCCGCGCTCTTTCTGCCCCACAATTTGGCGGAAGCAATGTCGGCGCCTTCGCGCAGGGCCTTCAGCTTCAGCCACACCACGGGCTCCACCACCCATTCGCGGTTGGTGAAGGTGCCGAAGCCGCAATCGGTGGAGGCGATCACGCGCTCGCGCTCGCCGACGGCGGCGACCGCATCCTCAATGCGGCGCGCGACGACTTCCGGATGCTCGACGATGTTCGATGTCGTCTCGATGACGCCGGGAACGAGGATCATGTCCTTCGGCAGCGGGTGCATTCTGAACGCTGCATATTCATGCGCGTGGCGCGGATTGGCGAACTCGATCGACAGCGCGCCGACCTTGGCCGTGTAGAGCGCCGGCAGGATCACCGACAGCGGCACGTCGTGCACATGCGGGCCTTCCCAGTTGCCGTAGCAGACATGCAGCCGCACGCGCTCGCGCGGAATGCCCTCGATCCCCTTGTTGATGGCGGCGACCTGCTTCTCCACCTGCTTGGCGAATTGCGCGTCGGTGAGATCGCGATGGAACATGGTGCGGTCCATGGCGAGATCGGGCGCGTCGATCTGCAGGATGAATCCGGCCTTGTGGATGGCGTGATATTCCTTGCCCATCTCGCGCGCCAGCGCATCGAGATAATCGTCGTGCGAGGGATAATAGGCGTTGAGCATGGTCGAGGAGATGATGCCGGGCGAAGCCGCGGTCATGAACAATTCCTTGAACGTATCGCCTGCAATATCTTTCACCCGCTTCAGTTCGCGCTCGATCGGCGCGAGATCCAGATACTTGATTTCACCCTGCGCTTCCGGCGCGTTCTGCTGCTTCGACACATGCGGGAAGCGGTGGGTGAGATATTTCACGAGCTCGGGAAATTCCTCGAACTCCATGCCGCGGCGGCGCTTCGACACGCCGGCAAAGCCCGACATGCGCTGCGGCACATAGGTCTGGAAGCCGACGCGCTGCTGTTCGCCGTCATTGCCGATGTCGATGCCGGCCTGCGCCTGTTTCTCCACGACATGGCGGACCGCCTTGTCCATCTCGGCATCCATCTCCGCCTTGTCGAAGGCTTCGCCGGCCTCGCGCCGCACCAGCATGTCCGACAGTTTCTCGTTGCGCGGCAGGCTGCCGACATGGGTGGTGAGGATGCGGTCCCGGCTGAAGAGCATGCGTGTCTCCCAATGGCGTCTTCTTGATGAGCAGCAAATATATTGCATGAGGCCGCAGCGCGGGCCGTGCCGTCAACCGTCGGGTTTGCCGGATTTTTCCCGCGGAATGAGCCCCTGCGAGAGTGCCGGCGCTACCTGGAACGGCTCCAGCCTGCTCTTGACCGGATCGGAGTCGTCTGCATTATAGTGCATGCGGACCGGCGGGGCGCGCCGGCCGCCACGCGCGTCATTGCTTTTGCAATTGTTGCAATTACAATCTTCGCCAGCCAACAAGAACAATCGCGCCTGCGGGATGGAAAATGGCTCAAGCTGCGAGAACGGCGGCCGAACCCGGCCGTATCGAGGGGGGCATGGAAACTCCGGCAGCGGAGATTCCGCGCGACTACAATTTCGCCGCCGACATCCTCGCGCGCAACCTCGCCGCCGGCCGCGCCAACAAGCCCGTTTTCATCGACCGTCGCGGCAGCTGGACCTACGGCCAGCTCGCCGAGCGTGTCGAGCGTTTCGGCGCGGTGCTGCGCGCCAAAGGCGTGCGGCGGGAGGAACGCATCTTCCTGTGCATGCTGGACACGATCGACTGGCCGACCGCCTTTCTCGGCGCCATCAAGGCCGGAATCGTTCCGGTTGCCGTCAACACGCTGCTCACCGAGCAGGATTATCAGTTCATGCTCACCGACAGCCGCGCGCGGCTGCTCGTGGTGTCGCAGGCGCTGCTGCCGAAATTCGCGCCGATCATCGATCGCTGCCCTGACCTCGAAATGGTCATCGTGTCGGGCAGCGCCACCGACGCAGACGCGAATTTTGAGGAACTGCTTTCGGCGGCGGAACCGGAAGACTACACCGCGCCCACGACGCGCGACGACATGTGCTTCTGGCTCTATTCGTCCGGCTCGACCGGCAAGCCGAAGGGCACGGTGCACGCGCATGCGAGCCTGCGCTTGACCAACGAGCTTTACGCCGAGCCCGTGCTGGGCCTGAAAGAGAGCGATATCTGCTATTCGGTGGCGAAGCTGTTCTTCGCCTATGGCCTGGGCAATGCGCTCACCTTCCCGATGTCGGCAGGCGCAACGACGGTGCTGCTCGACGAGCGGCCGACGCCGGACAGCGTGACCGCGCTGCTGAAGAAGCATCCGGTCACGGTGTTCTACGGCGTGCCGACCTTCTATGCCGCGTTCCTGGCGAGCTCGAATGCGCCGCAGCGGAGCGAGGTGAAATTCCGCCGCTGCGTCTCGGCGGGCGAGGCCTTGCCGGAGGATGTCGGCCGGCGCTGGAGCGAGAAATACGGCTGCGACATTCTCGACGGCATCGGTTCGACCGAGATGCTGCACATCTTCCTGTCCAACCGGCCCGGCAGCGTGAAATACGGCACGACGGGCCGGCCGGTGCCGGGCTACGACATCAAGCTGGTCGATGACGAAGGCAAGCCGGTGCCGCAAGGCGAGATGGGCGAACTCTTGGTGCGCGGGCCGTCCAGCGCGATCATGTACTGGAACAACCGCGAACAGTCGCGCCGCACCTTCATGGGCGAGTGGACCCGTTCCGGCGACAAATATCTGCAGGACAAGGACGGCTATTACGTTTATTGCGGGCGCAACGACGACATGCTGAAGGTGTCCGGCCTCTATGTTTCGCCCTTCGAAGTGGAAGGCGCGCTGCAGACGCACGACGCCGTGCTGGAATGCGCGGTGGTGGCCTGGCTCGACGGCGACGGCCTGATCAAGCCGAAGGCTTTCGTGGTGCTGAAAAGCCACGACGAGGCCTGCGACGATCTGGCGCGTGCCCTGCAGGAGCACGTCAAGGCCCGCCTCGCGCCGTTCAAATATCCGCGCTGGATCGAATTCCGCAACGAGCTGCCGAAGACCGCCACCGGCAAGATTCAACGCTTCAAGCTACGTCTGGAGGCAGAGCAGGCATAATGCTGCATAAGATCATATCACTGCGATGAACCTTAACTGCGAAAGAAGCATCAAGCCGGTCAAAAAGCAGCCTTTTGGCTCGCGCGTCGATCCATTAGAATTGTTTCAGGAGCGGCATAACACCCGGGAGGACTGACAGATGAAGAGAACCTTGCTGGCTACCAGCGCCATTCTTGCGCTGGCGATGAGCCCCGCAATGGCCCAGAACAAGACCGTGAAAATCGGCTTCGTGTCCACGTTCAGCGGCCCCACCGCCGTGATCGGCAACGACATGCGCAATTCCTTCGAACTCGCACTCGACCATATCGGCCGCAAGATGGGCGGCTTGCCGGTCGAAGTGATCTACGAGGACGATGGCCAGAAGCCGGATGTCGGCAAGCAGAAGACCGAAAAGCTGATCCAGTCCGACAAGGTCGACTTCGTGGTCGGCTATATCTGGTCGAACGTGCTGCTGGCCTCGCTGAAGCCGGTCATCGATTCGCAGACCTTCCTGATCAGCGCCAATGCCGGCCCGCACCAGATCGCCGGCGAGTTGTGCTCGCCGTATTTCTTCTCCACCTCCTGGCAGAACGACCAGACCCCGCAGGCGGTCGGCGAATACATGAACCAGAAGGGCGTGAAGACGGTCTATCTGCTCGGCCCGAACTATGCCGCCGGCAAGGACATGCTGGAAGGCGTGCAGGCGACCTACAAGGGCAAGGTGGTCGGCCATGATCTGACCAAGTGGCCCGACCAGCTCGACTTCTCCGCCGAGCTGTCGAAGGTCCGCGCCGCGAAGCCCGATGCGCTGTTCGTGTTCTATCCGGGCGCGGCCGGCGTGCAGTTCCTGAACCAGTATGTTCAGTCCGGTCTGAAGGGTCAGGTGCCGCTCTACACCGCCTTCACCATCGACTCGCTGTCGCTGCCGCGGCAGGGCGACAACGCGCTCGGCATTCCCGGCGCGCAGCACTGGGTGAACGATCTGCCCAACGAGGCGAACAAGAAATTCGTCGCCGACTTCAAGGCCAAGCACAAGGCCTACCCGTCCTTCTACGGCGCGCAGTCCTATGACGCCGTCGGGCTGATCAACAGCGCCGTGGTTGCGGTGAAGGGCGATCTCTCGAAGAAGGACGCCATGCGCGACGAAATGCGCAAGGCGAACTACCAGTCGGTGCGCGGACCGTACAAATACGGCAACAACCACTTCCCGATCCAGAATTTCTACCTGCAGGATGTGGTGAAGGATGCCGACGGCACGCTGACGCTGAAAACCGTTGCCACCATCGTCAAGGACAGCCAGGACCAGCACGCCAAGAAGTGCCCGATGAAGTGGTAAGCTGAATCTCGTTGCCGGGCGGCAGCAGCATGGTGATGCCGCTGCCGTCCGTTTTTCTTGTGGGGGGATTTGCCGTGGCGCCACGGCATTTCGGGTTGTGATGCTGCTCTTTGTCGAACAGTTCCTGAACGGGCTGCAATTCGGGCTGCTGCTGTTCCTGCTCGCCGCCGGTCTGACGCTGGTGTTCGGGATCATGGATCTCGTCAATCTGGCGCATGGCTCGCTCTACATGCTCGGCGCCTATTTCGCCGCGACCTTCACCACGCTGACCGGACATTTCATCGGCGGCGTCGTTCTGGCGCTGATGGCAACGCTGGTGGTCGGCATGGCGGTGGAGGTGATCGCGATGCGGCGCCTCTATGGCCGCGATCATCTCGATCACGTGCTCGGCACCTTCGGGCTGATCCTGTTCTTCAATGAGCTGGTGCGGCTGGTCTGGGGACCGGCCGGCATGAATCTTACCCTGCCGGCCTGGCTGAACACCTCGGTCGAATTGCTGCCCGGCGTCCATTATTCAATGTATCGCCTGTCGATCATCATCGTCGCGTTGGCGGTGGCGGCGGTGCTCTATCTCGTCGTCATGCGCACGCGCATCGGCATGCTGGTCCGCGCCGGCGCCTCCAATCGGGAGATGATCGGCGCGCTCGGCATCAACATCAAGCTCCTGTTCACCTTCGTCTTCGGCGCCGGCGCGGCGCTCGCCGGCCTTGCCGGGCTGATGCAGGCGGCGATCCTGACCGCGCAGATCGGCATGGGCGAGAATATCCTCATTCTGGCCTTCGTCGTCATCATCATCGGCGGCATCGGCTCGATCCGCGGCGCCTTCATCGCCTCGATCTTCGTCGGCCTGGTCGACACCGTCGGCCGCGCCTTCCTCCCCGACATTCTCAAGCTGTTCCTGTCGTCGTCCGCGGCCGCGACGGCGGCACCTGCGATCTCGTCCATGCTGATCTATCTGGTAATGGCGGTGGTGCTGATCGTGCGTCCGGAAGGCCTGTTCCCGGCGGCCAGCAAATGACGCAGGCTTTGACGCTCCGCAATCTGGTCGCTTTCGGGACGCTGGCGGTGCTGGCCCTAGTGCCGCTCTATTCGCACGCGACCGGCAATTTCTTCATGATGACGCTGTTCACGCGCATCGTCATTCTGGCGATGGCGGCGGTCAGCCTCAACCTCATCATGGGCTTCGGCGGCATGGTGAGTTTCGGGCATGCGGCCTATCTCGGCATCGGCGGTTATGTGGTCGGCATCCTGGCGCATGAAGGCGTCGGCTCCGGCTTCGTCCAGTGGCCGCTGGCACTGGTCGTCTCCGCGCTGTTCGCGCTGGTGATCGGGGCGCTCAGCTTGCGCACGCGCGGCGTCTATTTCATCATGATCACGCTCGCCTTCGCCCAGATGATCTATTACGTGGGCGTCAGCCTCGACCGCTACGGCGCCGACGACGGGCTGACCATCTACAAGCGCAGCGACTTCGCCGGTCTGCTCAACCTCTCGAACCGGACGGTTTTCTATTACGTCTGCGTGGCGTTGCTGTTCGCGACCATCTACCTGGTCTGGCGGCTGGTGAATTCGCGCTTCGGCATGGTGATCCAGGGCGCGCGCTCCAACGAACGCCGCATGCGCGCGATCGGCGTGCCCACCTATCGTTATCGTCTCACCTGCTTCGTCATCGCCGGCACGATCTGCGGGCTGGCCGGCGTGCTGCTTGCCAACCAGGCCGACTTCGTCAGCCCGGCCATGATGCACTGGACGCGCTCGGGCGACCTCATCGTCATGGCGGTGCTCGGCGGCATGGGCTCGGTCATCGGTCCGGTGATCGGCGCGGTGGCGCTCCTGGTGCTGGAGGAGGCGCTGTCGGGCATCACCGAATACTGGCAGATCATCCTCGGCCCGATGCTGCTCGGCATCGTGCTCTATGCGCGCGGCGGCATCGAAGGCCTGCTGCAGGGCGGGCGCCATGACTGATGCGATTGACCCGCTGCTCAGCATTTCCGGTCTGTCCAAGCGCTTCGGCGGCGTGGTGGCGTCCGACAACGTGACGCTGCAGGTCAAGCCCGGCGAATTGCACGCGATCATCGGCCCGAACGGCGCCGGGAAGACGACGCTGATCACGCAGCTGATGGGCGAGATCAGGCCCGACGGCGGCAAGGTCCTGTTCGAGGGCGAGGACATCACCGCCTTGCCGACCTGGCAGCGCGGGCAGAAGGGGCTGGCGCGTTCGTTCCAGATCACATCGCTGTTCCTGGATTTCACCGCGCTCGACAATGTCGCGCTGGCGGTGCAGGCGCAGGCCGGGCATTCCTTCCACTTCTGGCGCAACGCTCGCAAGCAGGCGGAACTGCGCGAGCCGGCAAGGGCGGCGCTGGCGCGGGTCGGCCTCGCCGGCCGCGAAGACATCGTCGTCTCCAACATGAGCCACGGCGAACACCGGCAGATCGAGATCGCGATGGCGCTCGCCATGAAGCCGCGCATGCTGCTGCTCGACGAGCCGATGGCCGGCATGGGGCCGGAGGAATCGGCGAAGCTGGTGAAGACGTTGCGCGAACTGAAGAAGGAACTGACCATTCTTCTGATCGAGCACGACATGGAGGCGGTGTTCGCGCTCGCCGATCGCATTTCCGTGCTGGTCTATGGCCGCGTCATCGCCTCGGGCGCACCGGAGGACATCCGCAACAATGCCGAGGTGAAGAAGGCCTATCTCGGCGACGGCAAGAAGACGGCGGTGGCGCATGGCTAGAGCCGCGAAAGACCGCGTCGCCGACGAGAACGGCAATCTGCTCGATGTCGAGGGCATCGAGACCTGTTACGGCCTGAGCCAGGTGCTGTTCGGCCTGTCGATCGCGATCGCGCCGGGCGAGATGGTGACGCTCATGGGCCGCAACGGCATGGGCAAGACCACGACCATCCGCTCGATCATGGGACTGACGCCGGCGCGCAAGGGCGCGATCCGCTTTCTCGGCCAGGACATCCGGCAATTGCCGTCCTACCGCGTGGCGCAGCTCGGCATCGGCCTCGTGCCGGAGGGCCGGCAGATCTTCCCCAATCTGACGACGCGCGAGAATCTGGTGGCCGCCGCCGCCAACCGCCGGCAGGTGGAGAATCCCTGGACGCTCGAGAAGGTGCTGGCCCTGTTTCCGCGCCTCGGCGAGCGCCTGTCGAGCATGGGCAACCTTCTCTCCGGAGGCGAGCAGCAGATGCTGGCGGTCGGCCGCGCGCTGATGACCAATCCGCGGCTGCTCATCCTGGACGAGGCCACCGAAGGGCTGGCGCCGCTGATCCGGGACGAAATCTGGCGCTGCCTGTCGCAGCTTAAGGCGGCGGGACAGGCGGTGCTGGTGATCGACAAGAATGTGGACGCCCTGACGGAGATCGCCGACCGCCACTATCTGATCGAGCGCGGGCGGGTGGTCTGGAGCGGCACCTCGGCGCAGCTCGCGGCGGCGCCGGATATCCAACACCGATATCTGGGGATTTGACCGGGGCTTGCCTTCGCCCCGACATGAACTATTGTGCATGTCGATCAGGGATTGTGCCGGTGTCCGAGACCCGTACCCGAAAAGGCGAAAAACCCAGCCCGGTGCCGCCGGGCCTTGCCGGAAGCGATGAATTCGCCGCCGATGTCGGCGCGCTGGTGCGGCGCGGCCGTGCCCGCCGCGGCATCACCCGCCGGCAGCTCGCCGCCGATTCCGGCATCTCCGAGCGCTATCTCGCCCAGATCGAAAGCGGGCAGGGCAACCCCTCCGTCATCGTGCTGAAGGCGATCGCGCTGGCGATGGACATGCCGATCACCGAATTGCTGCCGGTCAACGGCAAGCGGCACGAGGCGCTGAACCGCATCGGCGAGCTGCTGGGGCGGTTGCGCACTGCCGAATTGCCGTCGGTGGCGCAGATGATCGAGCAGCGCATTCGCGAAAGCGCCGCTTCCGAGCGCGGCCACCGCATCGCGCTGGTGGGCCTGCGCGGCGCCGGCAAGACCACGCTCGGCCAGATGCTGGCGAAGAAACTCGGCTGGCCCTTCGTGGAGCTCAACCGCGTGGTCGAACAGGAATACGGCGCCAGCGTTTCCATGCTGATCGAGATGTCCGGCGTCACCACCTTTCGCCGCTACGAACAGGCGTCGCTGGAGAAAGTGATCGCCGAGCACGACAAGGTGGTGATCGCGACCGCCGGCGGCATCGTCGCCAATCCGGAAACCTATGCGCTGCTGTTGCGGCGCACGCATACGGTCTGGGTGCAGGCGCAGCCGCAGGAACACATGAGCCGCGTGATGGCGCAGGGCGATTTCCGCCCGATGGCGGAGAATCGCGCGGCGATGAACGACCTCGTCGCCATTCTCGACGCGCGCAAGGCCGATTATGCGCAGGCCGAGGCGCAGCTCGATACTTCGGGCGAAATGGTCGAGCAGAGTTTGCCGAAACTGCTCAAGCTGGTGCAGGGATGGACGAAATGACGAAGCTCGCGGACGAAGGTTTTCTCGCGATCGGCGGCCAGCGCCTGGAATATCGCATGATCGGTCCGCGCCCGGACGAGGCGCCGACCATCGTCATGCTGCATGAAGGCCTCGGCTGCGTCGGCATGTGGAACAGTTTCCCGGATCGCCTGGCGCAGGCGACCGGTGCCGGCGTGTTGGTCTATTCGCGCGCAGGCTATGGCAAATCAAGCCCGGTGAAGCTGCCACGGCCGTTGACCTATATGCACGACGAGGCGCACGAAACCTTGCCCCGCGTGCTGTCGGAGATCGGCTTCCGGCGCGGGCTGCTGCTCGGCCACAGCGACGGCGCCTCGATTGCGGCAATCTATGCCGGCAGCGTGCAGGATCACCGTGTGCGCGGGCTCGCGCTGATCGCACCGCATTTCTTCGTCGAGGATCTCAGCATCAGGTCGATCGAGGAGGCGAAGGTGGCCTATGCGCAGACCGATCTGCGCGAAAAGCTGGCGCGCCATCACGCCGATGTCGACAATGCGTTCCGCGGCTGGAACGACGCCTGGCTTGATCCCGGCTTCCGCGCCTGGGACATCACCGAAGAGCTCGCCTATATCCGCGTGCCGATCCTGATCGTGCAGGGCGAACAGGACCAGTACGGCACCGTGGCGCAGATCGCAGCGGCGCAGGAAGAGTGCTATTGCCCGGTCGATGTGGCGCTGTTGCCGAATGCGAAGCACGCGCCGCATCGCGAGGCGAGCGAGGACACGCTGGCGGCGGTATCCGAATTCGCCAACCGCATCCTGCACGGCCACGAGGAAGGCCGTTTCGCCCACGCGGCCTGATGAAGCGCTGCGCAGGCGCCCGCGCGACGCGGGAGCGCCTGCGCGATTTTGGCGGATCTCGCTATTTCCTTTCCCTTGTGGGCTCGCTGTCGCGGGTGCCGGAGCCCGTGGTTGCAGCCGGGTTCAGGATGCAGGTGCCCTCACGTCCGACATTCGACGTCTGCCGACATTGCTCCAGTGTGGCGAAGCCGCAATCCATTGCGCCGGTCCCCGACTCGACGAGGCAATAGCGCTGATTGGGCGGGACGCTTTGGCTCTGGGCGGCGGCCGGCGTGATGGCGATGAACGGCATAATCAGGGTCGACAGGACGATTGCCCTTGGCATGATGGCTCTCCTTGCGGTGCCCCTCGGCGCGGCGATGTTATCCAGCGCGGCCGGCAATGCGCGCCCGATGCGGCGCGGCGGTTAACCAGCGGCAAGGCGGACCGAGCGCTTTTGCCGCTTGACTGCGGTGAGCTTTCACCAAATCCCCCGGAAATTGCCGCGCGCAGCGACGGCCGGGGTGCCGCTGGCCGGGCGACGGCACAATAACTCACATCGGCGGCAGGCCCTCATCCGCCACATAAGATACTGTAAAGGCTGGGCTTTATTTTGGGCCGGCGGCCCGCAGGGCGGGCTTTCACAATTGTTAAAAACTGGCTGGACAAGCGGCCAACATGCATTATAGTGCATGTCGATCCCGGCTCCAAACAGGTGGCCGGTCAATCAAAACCGTAGCGTCGCGCGACCGGCCGAAAGCCGGTTCACGTTTCCCGGTCGCGCTGCAGGGATGGGCACTGAGGATGGCTGAAGCAACGCGCAAGCTCGCGAATGGCGCCACGCGGATCGATTACGCGACCGATCCCTCGCGCTACAGGCACTGGAAGCTCAAGGTCGACGGCGAGATCGCGACGCTGACCATGGACGTCGACGAGAAGGGCGGGCTCTACGAGGGGTACGACCTCAAGCTCAATTCCTACGACCTCGGGGTTGATATCGAGCTCGCCGATGCGCTGCAGCGCCTGCGCTTCGAATATCCGACCGTGAAGACGATTCTCTTGCGCTCCGGCAAGCCGCGCGTCTTCTGCGCCGGCGCCAATATCCGCATGCTGGCGGGGGCCGCGCATTCCGACAAGGTGAATTTCTGCAAATTCACCAACGAAACGCGCAACGGCATCGAGGATTCGAGTGAATTCTCCGGACAGAAGACCATCGCGGTGGTGACCGGCTCCTGCGCCGGCGGCGGCTATGAGCTCGCGCTCGCGGCCGATCACATCATGCTCGTCGACGACGGTTCCTCCACCGTGTCACTGCCCGAACTCCCGCTGCTCGCGGTTCTTCCCGGCACCGGTGGGCTGACCCGCGTCACCGACAAGCGCAAGGTGCGGCGCGACCACGCCGATTTCTTCTGCACCACGGAAGAAGGCATCAAGGGCAAGCGCGCGGTGGACTGGCGGCTGGTCGACGAGATCGTGCCCAACACCAAGCTGGAAGACGTGGTGAAGCAGCGCGCCGCCGAATTCGCCAAGAAGTCGGATCGCCCGGCGGATGCCAAGGGTGTCGCGCTGACGCCGCTGAAACGCACATTCTCCGACAGGGGCATCGACTACAGCACGCTGTCGGTCGATTACAACCGCGCCGGCCGCATCGCGACCATCACCTTGCGCGGTCCGGATACGCAGCCGCCGGCCGACGCGAATGCCATGCAGGCGCAGGGCGCGGATTTCTGGCCGCTGCGGCTGGCGCGCGAACTCGACGACGCCATTCTGGATATCCGCACCAACGAACTGGAACTCGCGGTCATCGTGTTCAAGTCGGCCGGCGATTCCGGGCTGGTGCTCGCCTATGACGCATTCCTCGAGGCCAACAAGACGAACTGGCTGGCGCGCGAAATCCGCCTGTACTGGAAGCGCGTACTCAAGCGCGTCGATCTCACCTCGCGCTCGCTGGTGGCGATCGTCGAGCCCGGCTCGTGTTTCGCCGGAACGCTGGCGGAACTCGTCTTCGCTGCCGACCGTTCCTATATGCTGATCGGGCAGCTTGGCGGCAGCAATCAGCCGCCGGCGGCGATCGCGCTGTCGACCGCCAATTTCGGTGCCTATCCGATGTCGAACGGCATCTCGCGTCTGGAAAGCCGGTTCCTCGAGGACAAGGAGTCGCTCGAAGCCGCACGCAAGAGGATCGGCGAGTTTCTCGATGCCGAGGCCGCAGAGGAAGCGGGTCTCATCACCTTCGCCTTCGATGACATCGACTGGGACGACGAAATCCGCATCTTCCTGGAGGAGCGCAGCAAGTTCTCGCCTGACGGCCTGACCGGGCTCGAAGCCAATCTGCGCTTCGGCGGGCCGGAGACGATGGAATCGAAAATCTTCGCGCGGCTGACCGCGTGGCAGAACTGGATTTTCCAGCGCCCGAACGCGGTCGGCGAGGAAGGCGCGCTGCGGCGCTATGGCACCGGGCAGAAGCCGGTGTTCGACATGCGGCGGGTATGAGCGGCGGAGCGGCGCAACAGAGTTTCTCCCTCCCCTGGAAGGGGAGGGTCGGCGCGCATAGCGCGCCGGGGAGGGGTCAAACGGCCTCCCCCTTGCAGGGGGAGGTGAGAAAACGGAGAGGAGCGTCCTGATGAATATCATGAATGTCGATTACTCGACGCAGATCCCCAACAATGTCGGCCTGACAGAAGACCCGCGCGTGCTCAAGGCGCTGGAGACCTGGCATCCCGGCTATCTCGACTGGTGGCAGGATATGGGGCCGGAAGGCTTCCAGGAATCGCTCGTCTATCTGCGCACCGCCGTCTCCGTCGATCCGAAAGGCTGGGCCAAGTTCGATTATGTGCGCATGCCGGAATATCGCTGGGGCATCCTGCTGGCGCCCGCGGAAGAAAACCGCAAGGTGCCGTTCGGCCAGCATTACGGCGAGCCGGCCTGGCAGGAAGTGCCGGGCGAGCACCGCGCCATGCTGCGCCGCCTGATCGTGATCCAGGGCGACACCGAGCCGGCCTCGGTCGAGCAGCAGCGCCATCTGGGCAAGACCGCGCCCTCGCTCTACGACATGCGCAACCTGTTCCAGGTCAACGTGGAGGAAGGCCGTCACCTCTGGGCGATGGTGTATCTGCTGCAGAAATATTTCGGCCGCGACGGCCGCGAGGAAGCCGACGAATTGCTGCGCCGCCGCTCGGGCTCGACTGACGCGCCGCGGATGCTCGGCGCCTTCAACGAGGCGACGCCGGACTGGCTGTCTTTCTTCATGTTCACCTTTTTCACCGACCGCGACGGCAAGATGCAGCTCGAATCGCTGGCGCAGTCGGGGTTCGACCCGCTGTCGCGCACCTGCCGCTTCATGCTGACCGAAGAGGCGCACCACATGTTCGTCGGCGAGACCGGCGTCGGCCGCACCATCCAGCGAACCTGCGAGGCGATGAAGGCTGCGGGCATCGAAGACCCGAACGACATCGCGAAAATCCGCGCGCTCGGCGTGATCGACCTGCCGACCGTGCAGAAAAAGCTGAACCTGCATTATTCGCTGTCGCTCGACCTGTTCGGCTCGGAAGTCTCGACCAATGCCGCGAACGCCTTCAATGCCGGCATCAAGGGCCGCTTCCAGGAGACCAAGATCGAGGACGATCACAAGCTGACCAACTCGGTCTATCCGGTGATGAAGCTGGTCGACGGGCAGATCAGGATGGTCGACGAGCCGGCGCTGACGGCGCTCAACATGCGCCTGCGCGACGACTACACCAACGATTGCGGCAAGGGCGTCGAGCGCTGGAACAAGATCATCGAGAAGACCGGCGTGCAGTTCAAGCTCGAGCTGCCGCATGTCGCCTTCCATCGCCATATCGGCGAGTTCAAGGACGTGCATGCGACGCCGTCCGGCATCCTGCTCGACGACGCCACCTGGGCAAAGCGCAAGGACGAATGGCTGCCCTCGGCGTCGGACGGCGATTTCATCGCCAGCCTGATGCAGCCGGTGTCCGAGCCGGGCAAGTTCGCGGGCTGGATTTCGCCGCCCAAGGTCGGCATCGACAACAAGCCGGGCGACTTTGAATATGTGAAGATCGCTGCTTAAGCGTTTCTTTCCTGCGTCATCACCGGGCCGCCGCGAAGCGGCGAGTCCCGGTGATCCCGCTCAGGCGGGCAGGACCTGCGCCCCTAAGCGGGATGGCGTCTGAACTCGGGCTTGCGCGCGTTCAGGAAAGTTTGAAACTGAAGTCGGGTAAACCGACTTCAGGCGACAAGCCCGGCCATGACGAATACGAGAGGTTTGCGTGAGATGGACGCAACAACCGCCACCGCCCCCAAGAAGCAGCATCTCATCGATCCGGAGATCTGCATCCGCTGCAACACCTGCGAGGAGACCTGCCCGGTCGACGCGGTGACACATGACGACAACAATTACGTCGTCGATCCGGACAAGTGCAATTTCTGCCTCGACTGCATCTCGCCGTGCCCGACCGGCTCGATCGACAATTGGCGCGTCGTCACCCGCGCCTACACGCTCGAAGAGCAGTTTTCCTGGGGTGAATTGCCGGCGCAGGAGCAGATCGAGCTCAACGCCGCCACCGAGCGGGGCGAGGGCGAGGCGGAAGACGACGAGGCCGCCAGGCTGATTGCGGAGGCGCATCTCGGCGTCGGCGGCAAAAGCGTGGCGCCCGCGTCGGCCTCCAAGCCGAAGATCAATCTCTACAACCGCAGCAATCCGGCCATCGCGACGGTCTCCGGCAATTACCGGCTGACCGATCCGGGCGCCGACAACGATGTGCGGCACATCATTCTGGATTTCGGCACGCACACCTTCCCGGTGCTGGAAGGCCAGAGCATCGGGATCATCGCGCCGGGTACCGACAAGGATGGCAAGCCGCACAATATCCGGCTTTACTCCATCGCTTCGCCGCGCGAGGGCGAAAAGACCGGCGCCAACAATATTTCCCTCACCGTGAAACGCGAGCCCGGCGGCGTCTGCTCGAATTATGTCTGCGACCTGAAGAAGGGCGACAAGGTACAAGTGACCGGTCCCTTCGGCGCCACTTTCCTGATGCCCGACGATCCGGCCGCCAACATCATCATGATCTGCACCGGCACCGGCTCGGCGCCGTTCCGCGGCTTCACCGAGCGGCGGCGCCGCAACATGAAGGACGCGCCGGGCCGCATGATGCTGTATTTCGGCGCACGACGGCCGGAGGAACTGCCCTATTTCGGACCGCTGCAGAAGGTGCCGGACGGACTCCTGCGCAAGCATTTCGCCTATTCGCGGGTGCCGGGCGAGCCCAAGACCTATGTGCAGGACCGCATGCGCCAGACCGCCGACGAGGTGGCGGTTTTTCTGAAGCATGAAAAAACCCACATCTATCTGTGCGGCCTGAAAGGCATGGAATCCGGCGTCGAGGAGGCTTTCGCCGATATCTGCCGCGGCGCCGGTATCGACTGGGCCGCGTTGCGTGCCGATATGCGGGCGCAGGGGCGCTATCACGTCGAGACTTACTGATTGTCCCCCGGCGCTGTGACAGCAGCGCCGTAGGCCTCACACTGACCGCGTGCTAGCCTGACATGAGACATGGCCGCAAAGAGCCATGCGGCCGGGACAATGCCGGCAAGACAGGTGAGGAAACAGGGGACACAACATGACATTCATGTCTGTTCGACACGGCATTGCGACGATCGCACTGCTCGGTGCCTGCATCGCGGGTCCAACCTCGGCGCCGGCGCAGGACTGGCCCACGCGAAACATCACCGCCATCGTGCCGCTCGGCGCCGGCAGCGCGTCCGATCTGATCGCGCGCGTGGTGATGGAGCAGGTCGGCAAGCAGCTCGGCCAGACCATCGTGGTGGAGAACCGTCCGGGTGCGGGCGGGACCATCGGCGCCAACGCGGTCGCGAAATCGGCGCCGGACGGCTACACCATGCTGATCTATGGCGCGCTCAACACCGCGCATGCGCTCTATTCGAAGCTGCCTTACGACACGCTGAACGATTTCATCCCGGTGGTCGCGCTCGGTCAGCAGCCGCTGGTGGTGGTGACACCGGCGGGGAAATACAAGGCGCTGAAGGATCTGGTGGCCGAAGCCAAGGCCAGGCCCGGCGCGCTCAATTACACCTCGGCGGGCGTCGGCTCCGCCTCGCATTTTGCCGCCGAGCGTCTGCGCTTCAGCGCCGGCTTCGAGGCGCAGCACATTCCCTTCAAGGGCGCCGCCGAGGCGGTGACGGAAGTGGTGTCGGGCCGCGGCGATTTCTCCGTGCAGCTCACCGCGACCACGCTGCCGCTGATCCGCGACGGCAAGCTGGCGCCGCTGGCGGTCATTTCGCAAAAGCGGGCATCATCCCTGCCGGATACGCCGACCGCGGTGGAAGCCGGGCTGCCGGCCGCAGCGGTCTACGTCTTCTATACCGGCGTGTTCCTGCCGGCGAAGACGCCGGATGCGATCGTCGCCAAGCTGCAGCAGGCGATCGTCAAGGCGATCGAGACGCCGGAGGTGCAGGCGCGCTTCAAGCAGCTGGGCGTCGAGCCGATGCCGGGATCGCAGGCAGAGTTCGCCAGGTTCTTCAAGGACGACGTTGCCGCGATGGTGGAGCTGGCCAAGGCGGCGAAGATTCCGGTGCAGTAGATGCGGGCGCTCACATTTTACCCGTCATCCTGAGGTGCCCGTGCGCAGCACGGGCCTCGAAGGATGGCGGCCTCTGAGCGGCGGCGCTAAGATAGGGCATGGGCGCTTATGTCTACATGCTTCGATGTGCCGACAGATCGTTCTATATCGGCAGCGCAACTGGTAACGATCTTTCTCGTCGTATTGCCGAACATCAATCAGGAGCGTATCCGGGCTATACGTGGTCGCGACGGCCGGTTGAGCTTGTGTGGTCCGAGTATTTCGAGCGCATTACTGATGCGATTGCCGCAGAACGAAAACTGAAGGGCTGGAGCCGGGGAAAGAAGGAAGCGTTGGTCGGCTCTGACTTCCGACTGCTTCACCAGTTAGCGAAACGTCGTGCAGGCCAACCCAAACGTATTGAGGGTTGATCCTGTCACATGGGCCGTCGCCCTTCGAGGCCCGCCTTCGGCGGGCACCTCAGGGTGACGGATCAGATTTGGTGCGTGTATCGATTCACTCCGCCGCTTGCCGCTTCGGGCTTGCATGCGCGGAGATCAGATAATCCATCGCCGCCTGCACGCCGCCCTTCTTGTGCGGGACGCCGGCGAGCGACAGCGCCATTTCGGTGATGGCAAGCGCGCCGATGATGGTGCCGTCATTGGTGTCGCCGAGATGGCCAATGCGGAAATACTTGCCCGCATAGGGGCCGAAGCTGGCGCCATAGGCGATGTCGAAATGCTCGAGCGCCAGCGAGCGGAAGGCATCGCCGTCATGGCCATCGGGCATCAGGATCGCGGTGATGGTCGGCGAGTAATATTTCGGGTCGCGGCACATGACCTCGAGGCCCCAGTGCTTCACCGCGCGGCGGGTCGCCTCAGCGAGGCGATCGTGGCGCGCGAACACATTGTCGAGGCCTTCCTCGTGCAGCATGTCGATGCCTTCGACGAGGCCCCACAGCATCTGCGTGGCCGGGGTATAGGGGAAGAAGCCGACCTTGTTCATCGCCAGCATATCGTCCCAGGCGAAGAAGGATTTCGGCAGGTTCGAGGTCTTGCTGGCGGCGATGGCCTTGTCGCTGATGGCATTGAACGACATGCCGGGCGGCAGCATCAGGCCCTTCTGCGCGCCGCCGACGGAGACGTCGACGCCCCATTCGTCATGGCGATAGTCGGTCGAGGCCAGCGAGGAAATGGTGTCGACCATGAACAGAGCAGGATGGCCGGCGGCGTCGATGGCCTTGCGAATCTCGGCGATGGGCGACAGGCAGCCGGTCGAAGTCTCGTTGTGCAGGACGCAGACCGCCTTGATCTCCTTGGTCTTGTCCTCGCGCAGCTTGGCTTCGATGAGTTTCGGATCGGCGCCGATGCGCCAGTCGGTCGGGATGAATTCGGGCTTGAGGCCGAGCCGTTCGGCCATCTTCTTCCACAGCGTGCCGAACTGGCCGGTCTCCACCATCAGCACGCGGTCGCCGGCCGAGAGCGTGTTGGCGAGCGCCGCTTCCCAGGCGCCGGTGCCGGTGGCGGTGTAGATGATGACCGGGTTGGTGGTCTTGAAGATGGTCTTGATGCCCTCCAGCGCCCGCTTGGCGAGTTTCGCGAATTCCGGGCCGCGATGGTCGATCACCGGACGATCCATGGCGCGCAGGATGCGGTCGGGCACCGGCGTCGGCCCGGGAATCTGCAGGAAATGCCGCCCGGCGACGCGCGAGGAATTCTGGGCCATGGGAAAAAGCTCCTTGGGGCGCGGCGTTTCACCCGCCGGCTTGTTGGAAGGGTTCGGAAACTTGCCGGGATGAACACCGGATGCGACATATTGGTCAAGACCAAAACGGCATACCGGCCCCGACCGGGAGGAAACCTTTGAGTGAACGCTTAATGCCGGGGCTGGAACGGCGGCTGAAGTCCGAAGGTGTGGGCGAGGTGCGGTTCGACGCCTTCACCCGTGGGCGCTATGCCACCGACGCCTCCCATTATCAGATCATGCCGCTGGGCGTGGTTGTGCCCCGCACAATGGAGGAGGCCGGCCGGGCCATCGCCATTGCGCAGAAGGAGGGGATCAGCGTGCTGCCGCGCGGCGGCGGCACCTCGCAATGCGGGCAGACGGTCAATCATTCGCTCGCCATCGACTGCTCGAAATATCTCAACCGCATTCTCGAACTGGATGCCGCGAATCGCCGCTGCGTGGTCGAGCCGGGCATCGTGCTCGACGATCTCAACCGCGCTCTGAAGCCGCACGGACTCTGGTTCCCGGTCGACATCTCCACCTCCTCGCGTGCGACGCTCGGCGGCATGACCGGCAATAACTCCTGCGGCGCGCGCTCGCTGCGCTACGGCAACACGCGCGAGAATGTGCTGTCGATGGATGCGCTGCTGGCCAACGGCGAGAGCGCGCATTTCGGTCCGGCGCAGGCCGATCTGTCCGATGTCCCCTCGTCTTCGTTGCGTGCGATCGCCGGCGATCTCCTGAAAATCGGTGCACGGGACGCGCAGGAGATCGAAGCGCGCTTTCCGAAGGTGCAACGGCGCGTGGGCGGCTACAATCTCGACGCGTTCGTGCCGGGCCGCAACGATCTCAACCTCGCGCATATTCTCATCGGTTCGGAAGGCACGCTGGGATTCACCACGAAGGTCGAGCTGAAGCTCTCGCCGTTGCTCGGGCGCCGTGCTGTCGGCGCGTGTCACTTCGGAAGGTTCTACGAGGCGATGGATGCCGCGCAGCATCTGGTAAAGCTGAAGCCGATTGCGGTTGAACTGGTCGACCGCACGATGATCGAGCTGGCACGCGACATCGCGATGTTCCGCCCGACGCTGGAGCAATTCGTGCGCGGCATGCCGGACGCGGTGCTGCTGGTCGAGTTCGGCGAGGAGGATCAGGAGGAGAATATCCGCCGGCTGAAGCAGTTGCACGAGACCATGGGCGATCTCGGCTTCGGCTGGGACAAAAGTGGCGCGAAATGGGGCGGGGTGGTCGATGTGCTCGATCCCGCCTTGCAGGCCGCGATCGCCGATGTGCGCACATCGGGCCTAAACATCATGATGTCGATGAAGGACGAAGGAAAGCCCGTGTCCTTCGTCGAGGATTGCGCGGTGCCGCTGGAGCATCTCGCCGAATACACCGACAAGCTCACGCAGGTGTTCGAGAAGCACGGCACGCGCGGCACCTGGTACGCGCATGCAAGCGTCGGCTGCCTGCATGTGCGACCCGTCCTCAATCTGCGGCTGGAGAAGGACGTGAAGGCGATGCGGGCCATCGCTGAAGAGGCCTTCGCCATGGTGCGCGCCTACAAGGGCTCGCATTCGGGGGAACATGGCGACGGCATCGTGCGTTCGGAGTTCCACTCCTTCATGTTCGGCGAGCGGCTGGTGCAGGCGTTCGAGGAAGTGAAGCAGCGCTTCGATCCGAAGGGATTATTCAATCCCGGCAAGATCGTGCATGCACCGAAATTCGACGATCGCAGCAATTTCCGCTTCGCGCCCGGCTATCGCGGCCTCGAGATCAAGACGGAACTGGACTGGTCGGCCTGGCCGGGCTCAGGCGGCGGGTTCCAGGGCGCGGTCGAGATGTGCAACAACAACGGCGCCTGCCGCAAGATGGCGGGTGGCGTGATGTGCCCGAGCTATCGCGTGACGCGCGACGAGAGGGATGTCACGCGCGGCCGCGCCAACACGCTGCGGCTTGCCGTGACAGGACAGCTCGGCCCGGATGCGCTGACGTCCGATGATATGGCGGAGACGCTGCAACTCTGCGTCTCCTGCAAGGCCTGCCGGCGCGAATGCCCGACCGGCGTCGACATGGCGCGCATGAAGATCGAGGTGCTGGCGGCGCGCGCCAGGAAAATTGGCCTCACGCTGCATCAAAGGCTTGTGGGCTATCTGCCGCGCTACGCGCCCTATGCGGCAAAAGTGCCGTGGCTGCTAAACTTGCGCGACAGGCTGCCGGGCGCGGCGAAACTGTCGGAGGCGATCGCTGGCTTCACGGCGCGGCGGAGCCTGCCGAAGTGGCGGAGGGACATTTTCCGCGATGATGGTGTGTTACCTCCCCCACAAGGGGGGAGGGAGCAGGCTGAGCAAGCGGCGCGCGAGGTCGTCCTCTTCGCCGACACCTTCAACCGCTATTTCGAGCGCGAGATCATCGAGGATGCGATCCGCGTGTTGCAGGCCGGCGGCTGTCGCGTGCATCTGGTTAGGCCACGCGACGGCTCGGCGCGGCCGCTCTGCTGCGGGCGCACTTTCCTGTCGGTCGGCTGTGTCGGGGAGGCGCGCAAGGAAGCCGAACGCACGCTGGATGCGCTGGAGCCCTATATCGTCCGCGGCGTGCCGGTGGTCGGGCTCGAGCCGAGCTGCATTCTCGGCTTCCGCGATGAAATTCCCGCAATCGTCGGCACAAGCCTGGCGCAGTGGCTCGCGGCACTGGCGCTGACTTTTGAGGAATTCCTGGCGCGCGAGCAGCAGGCGGGCCGGCTGAATTTGCCGCTCGGCGCGCTCCGGCAAAGCGCCCGAGTGCATGGCCATTGCCATCAGAAGTCGTTCGACGCCTTCGGGGCCGTGCAGGATGTGCTGAAGCTGGTTCCGGAGCTGAAGGTCGAGACCATCGAATCGAGCTGCTGCGGCATGGCCGGCAGTTTCGGCTATGGCAGGGACACCATCGATGCGTCGCTGGCCATGGGCGAACTCTCGCTATTGCCGGCGGTGCGCAAGGCGCCGGACGACGCCATCATCGTCGCGGACGGCACCTCCTGCCGGCACCAGATTCATGACGGCAGCGGGCGCAAGGCGGTGCATGTGGCGCAAGTGCTGGCCCGGAGCCTCGAGGCTGGCGTCCCGCGCTAGTCCTGCGCATAGGCGATCGTGGAGAGCAGCGAGATTTCGGCGCGGCGGGAATCGAGCCGCGTGTGCTGCACCACGATGGGAAGATCGGACTCGAAGACCGAAGAATAGTCGGTGTCGAGCGGCACGGGCTCGGGGTCCTTCAGATCGTTGAAACGCAGATGCAAGGTCCGCCGGGCCGGCACCTTGACCTTGTAAACCACCGGCTCGCGATTGGCGAAGAACACGGTAAGCGTGACATTCGCATCCCTGTCATTGGCGTTGAGAATACAGGCGGTCTCGTGCGAGAGCAGCGCGCGGTCCTGCGACACGCTCTGCGAGGGAATGTAGCCCTCGGGGATGGCCCAGCGGGTCTTGCCGATCGCATCCATATTTCTGTCTCCTGTCAGCTATGCGCCCGGCAGAGCGCGTGGAACGAGAGAACGGTAGGGTTGCGTACCGCTGTCCTTGAGAGCGGCGTCCTGGACGCCGACCTGCTCGTGCGAAGGTTCGGTTTTGCCGGTCAGCATGGAGAGAAAACGGTCCGGCCAATCGTTGATGTCGTTCTGCGAAATGATCCTGAACAGCGCGTCGTGGCGGGCGCGTCGTTCGTCTGGCGGCATCGACAAGGCGCGGGCAATGGCTGCGCCGACCGAGGCCGTGTCGTAAGGATTGACGAGCAGGGCCGGCTTGCATTCCAGCGCCGCGCCGGCAAAGCGCGAGAGAATCAGAACGCCGGGGTCTTCCGGATTCTGCGCGGCGACATATTCCTTGGCGACGAGGTTCATGCCGTCGCGCAGCGGGGTCACCAGCGCGGCGCGGGCGGCGTGATAGAGGCCGGCGAGCGCGGTGCGGCTATGCGTGCGGTTGATGTAGCGGATCGGCGTCCACGACGCCTCGCCATAATTGCCGTTGACCTTGCCGACCTTTTCGCTGACCAGCCGCTCCATCGTCACATATTCCTGGATGGTCGAACGGCTCTTCGGCGTGATCTGCAGATAGGTGACATTGTTGCGCCATTCCGGATTGGCGGCGAGGAACTTTTCGAAGGCGTCGATGCGCGCGTCGATGCCCTTGGAATAATCCAGCCGATCGACGCCGATGATCATGGCGCGGCCCGAGAGGCTGGCCAATACGCCGCTGACAAAAGACGAGCGCGCGGCGCGGCGCGCCATGCGGCTGAAGGACTCGACTTCGATGCCGACCGGAAACACGCCGATCTTCACCACGCGTTCGCCGGTATCGTAAGTCCAGTGCCCCTTGACCGGAAAGCGGCATTCGGTTTCGACATAGCGGGCATAGTTCGAGGCGTCGATCTCGGTCTGAAAACCCACCAGATCGTAATGCGACAGCGCCCAGATGATGCGCTCGTGCTGCGGCAGCGCGGTGATGATTTCCGGCGCGGCAAAAGGCGTATGCAGGAAGAAGCCCATCTTGTTCCGGTGGCCGCGTTCGCGCAGCGCCTTGGCCAGCGGCAGCAGATGATAGTCATGCGCCCAGACCACATCGTCTGGCCGCAGGATCTTGTGCAACTCGTCGGCGAAATGCTCGTTGACGCGCAGATAGCCGCCGAGATCCTGGCGCGAGAATTCCGCGAGGTCGAGCCGGTAATGCAGGATCGGCCACAGCACACGATTGGCGAAGCCGTTGTAATACTCGTTGTAGTCTTCCTTGGGCAGATCGGTCACGACATAGGAAATCTTGTCGGCGTCGATGGTCTTGGTCTCCAGCCCCCGGCTCGACACGCGTCCGCTCCAGCCGAACCAGATGCCTGGATGCTTCTTCAGCGCCGCCAGCACGGCGACCTCGAGCCCGCCGGCGCGATTGCCGGCGCGGGGAACGGCGACCCGGTTGGAGATGACCACTAGCCGCGCCAATACCGATCCTCCCAGCTTCGTGACAATCGCATCGCCGTGAGTACCAGGCCCGCCATGGAATAAGTCTGCGGGAAATTGCCCCACAATTCTCCGCTTTGCAGGTGGATGTCTTCCGAGAGAAGGCCGTAGCGGTTGCGGTAGCGCAGGGAATCGACGAACAGATCGCGCGCCTCCTCCTTGCGGCCGAGCGCCCAATAGGCGTCGATCAGCCAGTAGCGGCAGATCAGAAACGCGGCCTCCGGCATGCCGAAATCGTCGGGGCTCGCATAGCGCATCATGTGCTTGCCGCGCAGCAACTCGCGCTCCATGGCCGCCACCGTTTTCGCAAAGCGGGGATCGTGAGCGTCGAGCACGCCAAGTTCCGGCAGCAGCAAAACCGCGGCGTCGAGATCGTCTGACCCAAACGCGGCGGTGAAGGCCTGACGTTTCTCGTTCCAGGCCTGTTCGATCATCGCCTTGTGGATACGATCGGCGACATCGTTCCAGTAATGGCAACGCTCGCGCAGGCCCAAAGTTTCAGCGATGGCAGCCAGCCGGTTGCACCCGGCCCAGCACATTGCGACGGAATGGGTGTGCACGCGCTGGCGGCCGCGATATTCCCAGATGCCGGCGTCGGGTGTGAGCGCGAAGTGTTCGGCCTTCTGGCCCAGTGTTTCCAGCAGGCCGAACAGGGTTTCATCGCCCATGCGCGGCAGCCGCCGGTCGAAGAACATCGGCATGGCGGCGAGGATGATGCTGCCATAGGTGTCGTGCTGCGCCTGCACCGCTGCCGCGTTGCCCAGCCGCACCGGCCCGTCGCCGCGATAGCCCGGCAGCTTGTCGGCGATCCATTCGTCCATCGGGTCGGCCGGCACGACGCTATAGACCGGACGCAGGCTGTCCTTTTCCTCCGACACCAGATTGAGGATGTAGAAGATGAAATCTTCCATCGTCTGGGTTGCGCCAATGCGGTTGAGCGCCTTCACCACGAAATGCGCATCGCGCAGCCAGACATAGCGATAGTCCCAGTTGCGGCCGGTGCCCGGAAATTCCGGAATCGACGTCGTGTGCGCGGCGATGATGCCGCCGGTCTCCTCGAAGTTGCTGAGCTTGAGCGTGATGGCGGCGCGGATCATCGCCTCCTGCCAGTCATAGGAGAGGTTCAGCCGGCGCACCCATTCGCGCCAATAGGAGATCGTGCGGTCGAGAAAATCGCGGCAGGTTGGCGCCAGCGCACCCGGGAACGGCTCGTCGGCGCCGAATACCAGATGCAGCGGCCGGCTCAGCACGAAGACGGTTTCGCCTTCGACATAGGAGAGCGGGGCGTCGGTGGTCAGGCGCAGCTGGGTGTTGGCGCCCCAGTAGCGGATGTGATTGCTGCCGAGGGAATGGTTCGTGATGGGATGTCCGTAATTGAAGGCTGGCCGGAAGCGGATGGCGATCCGCGGCAGCCCGGCGACCGGCTCGACGATGCGGATCATCTGCGGCGCGCGGTAGATGCGGTCGAAATTCTGGAAACGCGGTGCAAAGTCGGTGATGCGGACGGCATTGCCTTTGCTGTCGGTCAGCGTGCTGACGACGACGGGGGTGTTGCGCAGATATTCGGACTTGACCTCGGCGAGATCGTTGAGGACGACTTCGGTGAAGCCCTTGTCCTCGTCGCCGGCGAGCAGCCGGCAGAAGACCGGATTGCTGTCGAAACGCGGAAAGCACCACCAGGTGATGCGCGAGCCCGGCTCGATCAGGGCCGCGGTGCGTCCATTTCCGGTGATGGCAAGATCGAGCCCATAATCTGTCATCCCGTCTCCCCGTCAGGTCCGTCGCTCAAACGATAGAGCCAAAGCCGGACGTCTTTGGGGCCATCGAAATTGAACGACGCGCCTGGCACGATGCCGCCGACCGAGACGCCGACACCGGAGAAACGCGGCAGCATCGCAAAGGCGGCTTCGTCGGTGATGTCGTCGCCGACGAAAACTGGCCGGCGTCCGGCAAAGGGCGGAAACGACATCAGTTCCTTCAGCCCCGAACCCTTGTCGAAACCGCGCGGCTTGATCTCGATGACGGATTTTCCGGGCAGAATGCTCAGGCCGTCGCAGCTGTATTTTTCGCAGATCGCGGCCACCGACTTGATCACGGCGCCGCCAAGCTGCGGCGCCAGCCGGTAATGGATGGCGAGGGAATAGTCCTTGTCCTCGAGAATGATGCCTGGATCCAGCAGCGCGATCTCCGCGAAACGCAGCTTCAGCGCGGGATCGAGCGGGGACAATTGCATGCGATAGGCGTCGGCGCCGGGGCCCGGCCGGATTTCGGCCCCGTGGCCGCCGACCGCCGCAAGGCGCAGCGGCTCGAAAATGCGATCAATGTCGGCCAGCGAGCGTCCGCTGATCAGCCCCAGCGCACCGTCAAGCCGCCGTGCAAGGCGGGCCAGCATCCTGCGCAACTCCTCGGAGACGTGCACCTCGTGCGGGGTCGGCGCGATATCGAGCAGCGTGCCGTCGATGTCGAGGAGAATGGCCATGCGGTCGAAATCGACGGGCAGAACCGCCTCGCCGCTTCTGCGAAGGCCGGATTTGTCGCCATGCTGCAGATCGCCGCTGCGTTCGCGCCCGCTAGCTGCGTTCAGGTCGGATGACCGCGATGAGAAAATGTGTGACATCCGTCTTTGTGACAATTGTCGCGGGGATGGGTGCATGGCCTGAAAGAGAAAACGCTAATAACTTAGCCGGGCAAAAGCGTGACGGGCTGGACCGGCGGCCGGCAGCACGGTGCTACGATGGAGGGCAGACGCCAAATCCCGATCAAACCAGCCCGATAACGCCCGAGCCCGCAATCAGTTCCGCCGCACCGCAATAAACAACGGTATTGCAAGGGCTATTCGGCCGGCGACGATGCCGCGGCTGATGCCCCGGCCGCCGGGGGTCCAGGCTATTTCGGGCCTTTTCATCTTTTAACTAATTGGTTAAAAGATGCTTCGACCAGGGTGATTGCGTCATGGCCCAGACTTTCATCATGCGCCGCATTGAATTTGCCGAACGGCCCGTGCGTTTCCGCATGCCGTTCCGCTTCGGCGCGGCGAAAGTGGAGGGCGCGCCGCAGCTTTTCGTGCATGTGGAGATCGAGCTCCAGGACGGCCGGCGGGCGCAGGGCGCGGCGGCGGAGCTGATGGTGCCGAAATGGTTCAACAAGGACACGGACCTGACGCCCGAGCAGACGGTGCAGCAATTGCGCGTCGCCCTGCATGTCGCACGCGATCTCTACCTCTCGCACGGCGCGTTCGATACCGCCTTCGGCCTGCATGCTGACTGTCATGCGGCGCAGATCGACCTGTGCGGCCGCCGAAGCATCCCGCCGCTGGCCGCGTGCTTCGGTACGGCGGAGATCGACAAGGCGGTTCTCGATGCGTTGCTGCGCGCGCTCGGGCACGATGTCTTCAGCGGATTTTCACGCAACGCGATGGGGCTCGACGCGCGGCTGACGCCGGACATCGACGATGAGGCGATTGCGGAATTTCTGCGATCGCAGGCGCCAGCGTCGGCGATTTCCGTTCGCCACACGGTCGGCATGGCCGATCCGCTCGAGGCGCTCGCCGGCATCCACGGCGCCACCGGCTGCCGTTTCTTCAAGCTCAAGCTTGGCGGCGATGTCGCCGCGGATTGTGAGCGGCTTGCCGCGATTGCGTCGGTGCTGTCCGGTATCGACTATCGCGTGACGCTCGACGCGAATGAGCAGTATGCGAGCGTCTCCGATCTGGCCGAACTGGTGCTCCGCCTGGAGAGCGAGGCTGCGTTGAGGCCGCTTGCATCACGGCTCGATTATATCGAGCAGCCGATGCCGCGCGATCTGACCTGGGAGTCGCCGCTTGGCGATCTCGGCGGGCGCTTTGCCTTCATCATCGACGAAGCCGAGAGCGCCTATGACGCGTTCCCGAAAGCCATTGCGCTGGGCTATCGCGGCATCTCGTCGAAAGCGTGCAAGGGACTGTACAAGTCGCTGCTGAACGGCGCGCGCGCCCTGCGCTGGAACAGGGAAGGGCGCGTCAAGGCCTTCGTCGCGGCGGAGGATCTGACCTGCCAGGCCGGGCTGGCGCTGCAGCAGGATACGGCTCTGGTGCTGTTCCACGGCATTCCGCATGCCGAGCGCAATGGTCATCATTATGTCGACGGCTTCGCCGACACGCCGCTCTCGGAAGCCCAGGCCTTTCTGGCGGCGCATCCAGATCTCTACGAAGAACGCCATGACGTCGTACGGCTCGCCATTCGCGGCGGCAAGATTTCCACCGGTTCGCTCAGGCAAGCCGGCTTTGCATCGGGCGTCGATCCGGCTTCGGTTGGCGTCATCAACAACACACGGCTGAAAGAGGAAGCGCGAACGTGAGCAGCAAGCGTCTTGGAATCATCATGCACGGGGTCACCGGCCGCATGGGCATGAACCAGCATCTGATCCGGTCGATTCTGGCGATCCGGGACGCCGGCGGCGTGGTGCTGTCGGATGGCAGCAGAGTGATGCCCGACCCCATTCTCATCGGTCGCAACCCCGACAAGATCAGCAGGCTGGCGCAGCAATACGGCGTGACGCGCTGGGCCACCGATCTCGACAAGGCGCTGCTCAACCCGGACGACGAGATCTTTTTCGATGCCGGAACGACGCAGATGCGGCCCGAACTGCTCGCAAAGGCGATCAAGGCCGGCAAGCATATCTATTGCGAAAAGCCGATCGCGACCGATCTGTCGCAGGCGGTGAAGGTCTGCAAACTGGCGAAGGAAGCAGGCGTGAAGAACGGCGTGGTGCAGGACAAGCTGTTCCTGCCCGGCCTGCTCAAGCTGAAGATGCTGCGCGATTCGGGCTTTTTCGGCCGCATGATCGCGGTGCGCGGCGAGTTCGGCTATTGGGTCTTCGAGGGCGACTGGCAGCCGGCGCAGCGTCCGTCCTGGAACTACCGCGCCGAGGACGGCGGCGGCATCATCCTCGACATGGTCTGCCACTGGCGCTACGTGCTCGACAACCTGTTCGGCGAGGTGAAGAGCGTGTCCTGCGTCGGCGCACGCCATATTCCCGAACGCTGGGACGAGAGCGGCAAGAAGTACAAGGCGACCGCCGACGACGCCGCCTATGCCACCTTCGAGCTTGCCGACGACGTGATCGCGCATATCAACATGTCCTGGGTGACCCGCGTCTATCGCGACGATCTTGTCACCTTCCAGGTCGACGGCACGCTGGGCTCCGCGGTCGCCGGCCTGCACGATTGCGTCATCCAGCCGCGCCAGGGAACGCCGCGTCCGGTCTGGAACCCGGACGAGAAACAGACCATCGACTTTTACTCGACCTGGCAGCCGGTGCCCGACAATGCGGTCTATGGGAACGGCTTCAAGGTGCAGTGGGAAATGTTCATCCGCCACGTGGTGGAGAATGCGCCCTACAGGTACGATCTGATCGAGGGCGCCAAGGGCGTGCAGCTCGTCGAGGCCGCTCTGCAGAGCTGGCAGGAGCGCCGCTTCGTCGACGTTCCTGCATTGAAGCTGTGAGGCCGTCATGAACCGCTATGAACGCCCGCAAACCGGGCTTGCCATCGCGCTCCCGCGCGCCGACCGCACGCTGGAAGCCTTCCGCGTGTCGGAGCCGGGCAATTTCCCCTCGAAGGTGCAGGCGCCGCTGAACCGCATCGCCTTCGCGGCTGCACATGTGGTCGCCGATCCGCTGGCGGACAATTCGCCCTGGCTCGACACCGCGGTCGATTGGGACCGGACCATCGCATTCCGCGAACACCTGTGGGATCTCGGCTTTGGCGTCGCGGAAGCGATGGACACGGCCCAGCGCGGCATGGGCATGAGCTGGCCAGATTCGCTTGAGCTGATCCGCCGCTCGGTGGCGGCGGCGAAGCCACGCAAGGGTCTCATCTTCTCCGGCGCGGGCACCGACCAGCTCGCGGTGGAGGACACGAAGTCGCTCGACGACGTGATTCGCGCCTATGAGGAGCAGCTCGCAGCGATCGAGTCCTTCGGCGGCCGCATCATTCTGATGGCCTCGCGCGCTTTGGCGAAGGTCGGCCGCTCCGGCGACGATTACGCGAAGGTCTATGGCCGCATCCTCTCGCAGGTGAAGGAACCGGTGATCATCCACTGGCTGGGCGACATGTTCGATCCCGCGCTCGCCGGCTATTGGGGGACGAAGGATCTCGACAAGGCCATGGATACGGCCGTCGAAATCATCAATGCGCATGCCAGCAAGGTCGACGGCGTGAAGATTTCGCTGCTCGACAAGGACAAGGAAATCGCGATGCGCCGGCGTCTTGCGAAAGGCGTGCGCATGTATACCGGCGACGATTTCAACTATGCCGAACTGATCGCCGGCGACGCGCAGGGCTATTCCGACGCGCTGCTCGGCATTTTCGACGCCATCGCGCCGGCGGCCGCCGCGGCCCTGGTGGCGCTGGCCAAGAATGACCGCGCGCAGTTCGACGCGATCCTGGAGCCGACGGTGCCGCTGTCGCGGCACATCTTCAAGGCGCCGACCCGCTTCTACAAGACCGGCGTGGTCTTCATGGCCTATCTGAACGGTCATCAGGATCATTTCACCATGGTCGGCGGGCAGGAAAGCACGCGCTCGACGCTGCATCTCGCCGATATCTTCCGTCTTGCCGATGCGGCCGGCCTGCTGCGCAATCCGGAGATGGCTGTGGCGCGGATGCGGACGGTGCTGCAGGCGAGGGGCATCGAGGTCTGACGCTGTTATCCCTCCCCGCATGCGGCGGAGGGATAAGGAAGAAAAACGAAATGCGCGACTTCTCGCAAGACCACCGCTGGCTTTCCCTCAACACCGCGACCGTGCGCAAGCAGGCGGATTTCGTCGGCATCGTCGAGGCCTGCGCCAAGCGCGGCATTCGCGCGGTGTCGCCGTGGCGCGATCAGGTGGCGCAGGTCGGCCTCGATCGCGCGGCGAAGGCGGTGAGAGATGCCGGGCTCGAATTGTCCGGCTATTGCCGCGGCGGCATGTTCACCGCGGACGCCGCACATCGGCAGGAGGCGCGCGACGACAACCGCCGCGCCGTCGACGAGGCGAAGGCCTTGGGCGCGCCATGTCTGGTTCTCGTCGTCGGCGGCCTTCCGCAATATTCGCGGCCGGGCAGCGAAGCCAGCAAAGACGTCGGCGCGGCGCAGCGGCAGGTGGAAGAGGAGATTGCCGAGCTGCTCGACTATGCGCGCACGGTGAACATGCCGCTGGCGCTGGAGCCGCTGCATCCGATGTACGCCGCCGACCGTGCCTGCGTGAATACCATGCGACAGGCGCTGGATATCTGCGACAGGCTCGATCCGGCGCACAGCAGCATGCTGGGGCTCGCCGTCGACACCTATCATGTGTGGTGGGATTTCGAGGTGCTGGCGCAGATCAGGCGCGCCGGCAAGAAGCGGCTGCTGGCGTTTCATGTGTGTGACTGGCTGGTGCCGACGAAAGATATGCTGCTCGACCGCGGCATGATGGGCGACGGCGTGATCGACATTCCGCCCCTGCGCCGTGCCGTCGAGGCGGAAGGCTTTGCCGGCTTTGTTGAGGTGGAAATCCTCTCCAGCGACTGGTGGAGCCGCCCGCTCGAGGAAGTGCTGGACACCGTCATTCAGCGATTCAAGATGGCGGTCTGATTCAAGATGGCGGTCTGACCGCGCGGAACCTTTTCGCCCGACCGCCATTGGAGCGGCAATGGCTGTCATCGACGAGAGCCCGCGGATCACCTCGCACAAGGCGTTGCGGATGGCCGAGGCCGCCTGCACGCGCTGCCCGCTCTACAAGCATGCGACGCAGGTCGTGCCGGGCGAGGGCCCGGCGCGCGCCCGCATCATGTTGGTCGGCGAGCAGCCCGGCGATCAGGAAGACCGGCAGGGCAAACCCTTCGTCGGCCCTGCCGGCCGCGTGCTGGACAAGGCCATTCACGAATCCGGGCTCGATCGCACGACCATCTTCGTCACCAATGCGGTCAAGCATTTCAAATTCGAACAGCGCGGCAAGAGGGGCTGCACAAGCGTCCTGACGCCTACGAGATCGAGCGCTGCCGCCTCTGGCTCGATCAGGAACGGGGGTTGGTGAAGCCCGATCTGATCGTGGCGCTTGGCGCGACGGCGGCGCGCGGTCTGATGCGCAGGACCGTGACCATTTCCAGGGTGCGCGGCGAGGTTCTCGATCTGCCGGAGGGATGGCGCGGCCTGGTCACGATCCACCCATCCTGGCTGCTGCGGATGGAGGACGAGGTGCAGAAAGAAGCGGAATACCGGCGCTTCGTCGGCGACCTGCAGGTCGCCCGCAAGGCGCTGTCGGGGCACTGACGGCGGAACGATGCAGCCGCCTCCCGCGTTCGCCCACATCACCGCAGGAGGTCGCCATGAACGTCCGCCCCAACCCCCCGCAACGGCAGAAGCATCAACCCGGCGAGGAATCGAAAATGGTTCCGCGGCCGGATTACATGCCGCGTTTCCCGGGGGCCGCCAGGCTCAAGGACAAGGTCGCGCTGATTACCGGCGGCGACAGCGGCATCGGCCGTGCCACCGCTATTGCGATGGCGCGGGAAGGGGCGAACATCGCCATCGTTTATCTGGAGGAACACAAGGACGCGGAGGAAACGCTGCGGCTGGTCCGGGCCGAGGGCGTGAATGCGATCAAGATCGCCGGCGATATCGGCGAGGAAGCGTTCTGCGAGCAAGCGGTGGATGAAACGGTCGAGACATTCGGCCGACTCGACATCCTTGTGAACAATGCCGCCGAACAACATGAGACGCGCGAGCCGCTAGAAATTCCGGCGGCGCAACTCGAGCGGACCTTCCGCACCAATGTCTTCGGCTTTTTCTACATGACGAAGGCGGCTTTACGGCACATGGGCGAAGGCTCCTCGATTGTGAACACGACCTCGATCACCGCCTATCGCGGGCATGAAACGCTTATCGACTATGCGTCAACCAAGGGCGCGATTGTCGCGTTCACCCGTTCGCTGTCGCAGGCGCTGGTGGAAAAGGGCATTCGCGTCAACGCCGTCGCGCCGGGCCCGATCTGGACACCGCTCATTCCGGCGTCGTTCGACGCGAAGAAAACGGCCGAACATGGCGGCAGCGCACCGATGAAACGGCCCGGCCAGCCCAACGAGGTCGCGCCGTGCTTCGTCTTCCTTGCCAGCGAAGAAGCCTCCTACATGACCGGGCAGGTGCTGCATCCGAACGGGGGAAGCGTTCTCAACACCTGATCATCAGTCGGGCGGCATGCGGGCCGGAGCCGGCGGAAACACGTCCGGACCGTCGGCTTCGCGAACGTCCGGGCTCGGTCTTTCGACGTTTTGTTCGTAGGTTTCCAGAACGGTGTCGTCGTTGTCCGGCTTCTGGATGACGTCGCTCTTGCGCGTCTTGCGTCTGCCGGTGATCGACACTGATCCTGGCCGAGGCTTTTGTTTCGGTGTCACCATTCTGGCTACCTCTTTCGGTCATCCCAACGCACGGCCCATGGCGGTGTTCCGCTGCGCTGCGGAACTTCGGGCAAGGCCGCCGCGTTGTGTCGGTACATCCCGCCATGCAGAGGAGGCCAGCGATGGATTGGAACCGCATTGAAGGAAACTGGAAGCAGGTCAAAGGCAAGGTGAAGTCGCAATGGGGCCGTCTCACGGACGACGACATCGACGTGATCGAGGGCAACCGCGAGCAACTGGAAGGCAAGATTCAGGAGCGTTACGGCCTTGCCAAGGACCAGGTGCGCAAGGATGTCGATACCTGGCTGAACACGATCGGCTAAGACGTCAAACGCGAAAGGATCCCTTAAAGGGATCCTTTTTCGCGTTTGCTTTCTATTCACCACACGCATTGAGAGGAGATTCACCAGCTTCACCGCCTGTTGGCGGTCCTTAATAGGGGTGAAAAACGACCGGACTAGCCTGTCCCGGTTCGAAAGAAGGCCAGCAGAAGAGGCCGCTCGAACAGGGGCGTATCATGCGGGTCCGTGTCGCTGCGCATCAGGCCGCGATGATTGCGGCGTTTCTTGTCCTGCTCCCGGGCCATATCGGCGCCGGCGAAGCAGACGACGCACTCTTTCCAACAATCCGGCTGGCCGCGCTGATCGAAGCGCCGCGCGCGCCCACCCTGGATCAACGGTCCGATGCCTCCGTGGCGGGCAAATGGCGTTCGGTGCGCGAGCGCATGCGCCGCGAGCAGCGGCTTGTGGCGGCATGCCGCAACGATCCCGCCGCTTGTCCCTCGGACGCGGCCACGCAATTCATGGCGATCGTCGACGCGGCGCGTTCGCGCAAGGGCCGGGCGCTGCTCGGGGAAATCAACCGTGCGGTCAATCTGGCGGTGCGTCCGGTTTCGGACGCGAAGCGGCACGGCGCCGACGTGTGGACGTCGCCGCTCGTCACGCTGGCCTCCGCGCAGGGCGATTGCGAGGACTACGCCATTGCCAAGCTGGCTGCTCTCTGGGCCGCCGGCATCGCCGAAAGCGAGACGCGGCTTGCGATCGTGCACGACACGCGCGCGAAGGAAGATCACGCACTGGCCATGGTGCGGTTCGATGGACGCTGGCTGGCGCTGGACAACCGGCGGTTCACTCTGATCGAGGCCGTCCATCTCGCCTATCGTCCGCTCTATGCGATCGGCGGCGACAGCGTCCGGAAATTCGTCAATCAAGACTCTTGGGCGGAGCTCGATAACGGCATCGGTGTTGCCGCGCAGAATGAAGCGAACGGCTCGGGTGCGGGCAGCGGCGGGACGCCCGTATTGCTCTGACGTTCAGGTCGTGCCCTGCGCCGCTTCGGCGCTGATCCTGACCTTGTGCTGTTCTAGCTCGCGCTCCAGCCGCGCGATGTTCTGCAGCATGCGTTCGCTGGTCAGCCGCAGGAAATAGAAACCGAATTCCGGGTTCTGGAAATAGAGTTCGCGCAGCGTGTCGTAGTCGAGGCGCAGCACCTCGCCGTCTTCCAGGCATTCCACCGTGCCGGTGCGCCGGTTGTCGGGCGCCACAAATCCGAGCTCGCCCATCAGCGTGCCCGGCGGCAATTCCACGCCCAGCTCGGTGACACGATAGCGCCCGCTGACGATGTAGAACATCTCGTGCGCGATGTCGCCCTTGCGGAACAGCACCGTGCCCTTCTTGCAGTTGCGTTTTTTCATGAACGGCTTGATCCATTCCATCGACAGGTCGCCCTGCGAGGCCGCCTTGGCGCGTTTGATCAATTGCTGCATCTGGATCAGGCGCACGAAGTTGATCGGCAGCAGCACGGCGTAGAGAACGATGGTCGGCAACTGCTTGGCCAGAAGACCATAGCCCATGAAGAAGCAATTGCTGACGATGGCGACGATACGCAGCGGCACCATGGTCCGCAGATAGAGTGAGGCGACGTAGCACAGCCCGCCGATCAGGCCGAGGAAATTGGCCAGATCCGCTCGCGACAATGCGAATTCGATCAGGGTGTTGAACAGCGTGGTGAGATCGAAACCGAACAGCGTCATCTCGAGCCCCTAGGCGGCGAATCGGACAGCCGGGCAGTCCCCGGTAATTGTGTACTTTCATGTCTGCGTGACGACGGCAAGAAGTCCCGCGTCATTTCAGGGCGCCGACCGTGCCGGCGCCGCGCGATTTGGCCAGACCGCGCCTAAAGTTCGATCACCTCGCCTTCGACGGCGGCGATGGTTCCCGGCCTGATCTTGCGGGCTTCCGCGACGATCCGGTCCATGCAGGCGTCGTCGTGTTCGGGCGCATGATGAAAAAGGCAGAAGGTCTTCACGCCGGCCGCGTCGGCGAGGCGCAGGCCGTCGCGCCAAGCGGAATGGCCCCAGCCGGTCTTGGACACGATCTCCTCGTCCGTATAGGTGCAGTCGTAGATCGCCAGATCGGCATTCCGGGCCAATGCAATCAGCGCCGGATCGGCATCCTTGTGCGCTTCGTTATCGGTCAGATAGGCGAGCGAACGGCCGGCGAATTCCAGCCGATAGCCCGTAGCGCCGCCGGGGTGGTCGAGGGGCACCGTATGCATGGTAATGCCGGGCGCCGGCTTTAGCGTATCGCCCGCCCGAAAATCCCGATAGTCGATGCTGGCCGTGAAAACATCGGGGCGGATCGGAAAGATCGGCTCGCTCATCAGCCGATCGATCGCTTCGCGGGTGCTGGACATCGGCGCGAGATTTCCGCTCCAGATGCGGAAGCGGTGGCCGCTCTCGTAGAAGGGTGCGAAAAACGGCAGGCCGCCGATATGGTCGATATGCGCGTGGCTGAGATAGATGTCGGCGTCGAGCGGCTGGCCAGCCGCCAGCAGTTCGTCGCCCAGTTCGCGAATTCCGGTGCCGCCGTCGAAGATGATCAGGCGGTCGCCGCAGCGCACCTCCACGCATGGCGTGTTGCCGCCATAGCGCGCGGTCTTCGGTCCGGGACAGGCGATGGAGCCGCGCACGCCCCGGAATGTCACCGTGAACTTCTCGATCATGCGTGGCGTTTTCCGGCGGGCACTTCCATGAGCTGAACGCTATTTCGTATCGAAGGCATAGACGCCGTTCCAGTCGTCCGGCGGCGCCGATTCCTGGAAGGACTGAATGCGTGTCAAGTATAGGTCATAGACCTCGTCGAGGCCAAAGCCGTTCGAGGCGTGACGCACAAGATGCAGCGTCTCGAGCGCGCCATGCCAGTCGCGCTTGCGGTATTTTCCGAGCATCGTCGAAACCTGATCGCGCATGCGCCGGAATTCGTCGGCGCGGGCCTCTTCGGGCCCGCCGAGCAGGGCATAGATGAATTCCGGCTCTTTCTTGCCTTTCACCGTGATCAGGTCGATCTCGATCGTGGCGAAATCGTCGGTGAGCCTGGCCGCGGTCTTCGAGCCGATGATGATTGGCGTGCCGTAGGACTTGGAGCGGCCTTCCAGACGCGAGGCGAGATTCACCGGATCGCCCAGCACCGAATAGTCGAAGCGCAGGTCGGAGCCCATATTGCCGACCACGCATTGGCCGGTATTGACGCCGATGCCGATATTCAGCGGCAGGAAGGCTGTGCCGGCGTCCTCGGCCTCCTTCCGGCGCACGCCGTTCAGCTCATGCACTCGCCGCAGCATGTCGAGCGCCGCCTCGCAGGCGTGCCGCTCATGGTCCTTGTCGTCGAGCGGCGCGTTCCAGAACGCCATGATGGCGTCGCCGATGTATTTGTCGATCGTGCCTTTGCGCTCGATGATGGCATTGGTCATCGGCGTGAGGAAACGGTTCATCAGCTGCGTCAGGCCCTGGGGATCGTCCTTGAAGCTTTCGGAAATGGTGGTGAACCCGCGCACGTCGCTGAACATGATGGTCATGTCGCGCACCTCGCCGCCGAGGACGAGCTTCTTCGGCGATTGCGCGAGCTGTTCCACCAGAGCCGGCGACAGATACTGGCTGAAGGCGGAGCGGATGCGGCGGCGGTCCTTCTGCTCGCGGAAATAGTTGATGAAAACGAGCGTGATGTAGATGACGAAGGTCGAAAGCAGCGGGAAGGTGAGGTCGAACAGAAGGCCGTGCTGGCTGTAGAAATAGGCTGCGCCGGCGACCAGCACGAGGGCGATGCCGGCGCCCAGCGCCAGCAGTGTCGTGGCGCCGAGATAGGGCGCCAGCACGACGATCAGCCCGCCGAAGACCAGCGCGACGATCAGTTCGACGCCCGCCGCATAGTTCGGATAGGCAAGCACCGATTGCGTCAGCATGTTCTCCAGAATCTGCGCCTGCACCTCGACGCCCGGCATGGATTCGTCGACCGGCGTCGCCTTGATGTCGAGCAGGCCCACGGCCGACGTGCCGATGACGGCGATGCGCTGCGCCAGACGGTCGGCCGGGACTTTGCCGGCCAGCACGTCCTTGGCGGAGACGAAGCGGCCGCGGTCGTGCGGCGAGAAATTGATCCAGAGCTGGCCGTTCTGGTCGGTCGGGATTTCCAGGCCCGGCACGGCGACGCTGCGGATGCCGGCGGCGTCGGTGCGCACCAGGATGGCACCGGATTGTGTGATCACGCGCAGCATTTCCAGCGTCAGCGCCGGCACCATCTGCCCGCCGGCCTTCATCACCAGCGGCACGCGCCGCACGATACCGTCGCGCTCGGGGCGAATGGTCAGCACGCCGCGTCCGGCGGCGGCATGTTCGAGCACGGGGAGATTCTTCAACAGACCGTCGAAGGTGATCAGATAGGGCTCCGGGCTTGCACCCATATTGGCGAAGCCGGTGCGCGGCAGGTCCTTCGGGCCGCTGTCGGGCAGCGCGAAGGGAACGCCGGACTGGCCGAGAACGACCCTGCCGCCGCGCATGGCGTCGGCCATTACCTGGTCGTTGGTCGGCAGCGCCTCCAGTCGCTTGCGGGTCTCGTCGTCGATCTGGGTGAGCGATCTGGCGACGGCGGCCGGGGACATGCGGTCCGGCTCGGGGAAGAGCACGTCGAATCCGATGGCCGCGGCGCCGGCCTGCTGCAGACGCGTGATCAGGTCGGCCAGCACCGTCCGCGGCCACGGCCATTGGCCGACGGCCTTGAGGCTGTCCTCGTCGATGTCGACAATCACGACCGGCTTGAGCTTCGCCTCGCGCGGCTTCAGCGTCTGGTAGAAATCGAAGCTGCGCAGCTTCAGGTTTTCCAGCGGGCCGGGATCCCAGATGCGCAGGGCGATGAAGGCGGCGAGCAGGGCGAAGCCGAGCGTGCGCCTCACGCCGAACCATCTGGCGAGACGGAAGGTGCGCTTGAACTTGAGACGCTCGAGCCGTTGTCGGAGTTGCTTTGCCACGATCGGATGATGCCAGCGCCGGTTTCCGCGAGTTTATTTTTCGCGGAAAGCGCGGGTCAACTGATCGTAGAAGGGCTTGATCAGGTAGGACAGCACCGTGCGCTCCCCGGTCTGCACGAAGGCCTCGACCGGCATGCCGGGCACGAGCTTGACCTCGCCCAGCCGCGCCACCTCTTGCGGCGGCAGGCCGATGCGGACGGTGTAATAGCTCAGGCCCGTGCGCTGGTCGGTCGAGATGTCGGCGGAAATGCGACTGACGATGCCGTTGATCTCCGGCGTCGTGCGCTGGTTGAAGGTGGTGAAGCGCAGGAGCGCGGTCTGCCCGATCTTGAGCTGGTCGATGTCCTGCGGGTTGACCTTGGCCTCGACGGTGAGGTTGTCGGCCTCCGGCACGATCAGCATGATGGCGTCGCCAGCCGAGATCACGCCGCCGACAGTGTGTACGGTGGACTGGAACACGGTGCCGTCCTGCGGCGCGCGGATGTCGATGCGCTTGAGCTGGTCCTCGGCGGTGACCTTGCGTTCGACGAATTCGCCGATCTTGCCGTCGACTTCGCGGAGTTCGCGCGCGACTTCGCTGGAAAGGTCCTGGTCGATCTGGATGATCTGCAATTCGAGTTCGGAAATCTTGCCCTTGGCCTGTGCAGTGGCGGCGACATACTGGCCGCGCTCGCCTTCGAGGCGGGTGGCTTCGCGTTCGAGCTGGGTCAGGCGGTTGAGCTGCACCAGATTCTTCTGGAACAATTCGCGCACGCCGGAGAGTTCGCGCTCGATCAGCGCGACTTCCTTCATCTTGGCGTCGCGCTGGGCGGCAAGGCCGGAAATTTCCTCGTCGAGCTGAGAGATGCGCTGGCGCAATTGCGCCTTCTGGCCGGTGCGGGAGGTGCGGCGCAATTCGAACAATTTGCGCTCGCTCGCCATCACCGCGGCGACGTCCGGCTCCGTCGCGCGGGCGAGGAGGTCGGCCGGGAATTTGATGGCCTCGGCGCCGTCGCGTTCGGCTTCCAGCCGCGCCTTGCGGGCGGCAAGCTCGTTCAGGCCCTTGGTGACCACGGCGAGGTTGGCGCGCGTGACAGTTTCGTCGAGCCGCACCACGATGTCGCCCGACTTGACGCGGTCGCCGTCGCGCACGCGCACCTCGCCGACGATGCCGCCGGTCGGGTGCTGCACCTTCTTGACGTTGGAATCGACGACGATGGAGCCCGGCGCGATCAGCGCGCTGGTCACGTCAGTGGTTGCGGCCCAGCCGCCGACACCGACGGTGAGCACCGCCACGACCACGGCGCCGGCGATGACATGCAGGCGGATCTGTTCCTGCGGATTCGTCGACCGCGCCCTGCTCATGCCAGACCTCCCGCTTCGGGAACGACCTTCAGCGGCCGCGCCGCCGCCGGCCGCTGAAGCACCTTCGAGAGAATGTCGTCCTTCGGCCCCAGCGCATGCACGCGGCCCTCGCGCAGCATCAGCACCTGGTCGACGCCGGCAATGGCGCTCGGCCGGTGGGCGATGACGACGACGATGCCGCCGCGGCTGCGCACGCCGAGGATGGCGCGGGCGAGCGCCTCGTCGCCCTCGGCGTCGAGATTGGAATTGGGCTCGTCGAGCACGACGAGGAAGGGATCGCGATACAGCGCGCGGGCGAGCGCGATGCGCTGCGCCTGTCCGGCGGACAACGCGGTGCCCTGTTCGCCGACCTCGGTCTCATAGCCGTCGCGCAGATTGACGATCAGGTCGTGCACGCCGGCCGCCTTGGCGGCGGCGATGACGGCGTCAGGATCGGCGTCGCGCTCGAAGCGCGCGATATTCTGCGCGACCGTGCCGGTGAGCAGTTCGACATCCTGCGGCAGATAGCCGATGTGCCGTCCGAGCGCCTCGCCGTTCCATTGCGTCAGCGCGGCGCCGTCGAGCCGCACGTTGCCGCGGAGAGCCGGCCACACGCCGACCAGCACGCGCGCCAGCGAGGACTTGCCCGAGGCGCTCGGCCCGATGATGCCGAGCGCGGCGCCCGCCTGCAGCGTGAAGCTGATATCCTGCAGCACCGCCTTCTGCTGGCCCGGCGGCATGGCGCTGACCGCCTCGACACTGAGGCTTTTCACCGGCGGCTGCAGCGGCATCACCTCCTCCTGCGGCGGGAAGGCGGCGAGCAATTTGGTGAGACGCCGCCAGCTCAGGCGCGCGGCGATGAAGCCTTTCCAGTTGGCGATGGCGAGATCGACCGGCGCCAGCGCGCGGGCGCTCAGGATCGAGCCGGCGATGATCACGCCGGCGGACGCCTGGCCGTTGATGACCAGCCAGGCGCCGACAGCGAGCACCGCCGATTGCAGCATCATGCGCAGCACCTTCGCCACGGCGCCGAGCCCGCCCGAGACGTCGCTGGCGTTGCGCTGGCCCGCCATGTAGCGCCGGTTGGCCTCGCTCCAGCGCGCGGCGATGCGTCCGATCATGCCCATGGCGGTGAGCGCCTCGGCATTGCGGACGGAGATTTCGGCAAGGCCGTTGCGCGAATGCGCGTAATGGCTCGCCTCCTGTGTGGGGCGGCGGCTCCAGATTTCGGTCAGCACGGTAAGACCGATCAGGATGAGCGCGCCGATCAGCGCGGTGAAGCCGATCCAGAAATGGAACAGGAAGCAGATTGCGAGATAGACCGGGATCCAGGGCAGGTCGAACAGCGCGATCGGCCCCATGCCGGAGAGGAAGGAGCGCAGATTGTCGAGGTCGCGCAACGGCTGCAGCGCGTCGCTGCGTCCGCCCGCGCGCAAGGGCAGGCGGACGAGCGTCTCATACACGCGCGCCGAGAGCGCGTCGTCGAGGCTGGCGCCGATGCGCACCATGATGCGCGAGCGGATGGTGTCGAGCACGCCGAGCGCGATGAACAGGGCGGCGGCGATGATGCAGAGCGCGACGAGGGTTGGCACCGAGCGGCTCGGCAGCACGCGGTCGTAGATTTCCATCATGAAGATGGCGCCGGTGAGCATCAGGATGTTGCTGACGCCGGAAAAGGCGGCGACGCCGATGAAGGCACTGCGGCAGGCCTGCAAGGCCTGTGTCAGTTCCGACGCAGATTTCCCCTGAGCGTGTTGAGCCGCGCGCGACATTTCCGCTTTTTTCCGCTTGCCTAGCCTTCGGTTCCCCCGGGGCCGTCCGTCCCCGTCCTGGGGTTAACGGAAGGCGAAAGCATGGCACAAAAGGCCCGATTTGTCGCGGGTTCGGGTGCGGGGAGGGTTAATGGGGCAAATCGGACACCCGTCAGGCCGACGGGAAAAGGAAGTCGTTCTGGGTCAGCTGGTGCTGTCCGTTGACGGCCACATTGCTGATGCGGAGGTCGCCGCCGTCCTGGAAATGGATCACAGCATCGTTCCCGTCGACGGTGATATCGAGGTCTTCGAATTCATAGACTGCGTTTGCCTGCGTGAGCTCGACCCCGAGCTCGATCTGGTCCTCATTCACCGTAAAATCGGTGATGGTATCGTTGCCGAAGTCGGTATCGAAGTAAAAGATGTCAGCGTCTTCTCCGCCCGTGAGCGTGTCGTTTCCGGCGTCGCCTGACAGAACGTCAGTACCTTCTTCGCCCTCGATCGTGTCGTTCTGATCGCCGCCAGTCAGGGT
>Ga0209172_10001595_pt1 | contig 46359 bp, 44 predicted proteins | sample LarsenN4metaG_FD_184113 | JGI IMG/M metagenome (GOLD analysis project Ga0209172, IMG submission 184113) | Hot spring sediment bacterial and archeal communities from British Columbia, Canada, to study Microbial Dark Matter (Phase II) - Larsen... ... | reverse complement strand
TCCTGCTGGCAGATACGTATTTCAATGAAGGGAAATTTGCCTGGACCTCCAACCCGACCGGTTTTGTCGGATCGAGTTTGGACAAAATCTACCGATGGGATCTTGAAAACCAGGATTTCCCCGAAAAGGGCGAGATGTCGTTCCATGACTACATCGTGCAAAAAGACCTGGAAAAGCTGACCAAGGAGAAGAAGCAGGGGCTGGGGACCAAGCATTGAAAGGCGCAAGACGCTATTTCCTCTTCAAGTCGAATCATCAGAGGGGAAGGTCACTTTGAACTGGATTCTACCCCTTTGGGTCGGATGTTTTGTGCGTTTACGTTAACATATATGGTTTTACAAACTGACATCAGACTAATATTATTTAGCATAAATTATTCGGGTAGCTACATAGTATAACTATGATAATAAATGAGATTGTGCCACAAAAGGAAATATATGAAATACAGCGTAGAGATAAAGTTATTGTTGGTTTTGATATCATTGTTATTAAACGGTTGTGCATGTGTGGCTCTATCTAATTCAAACGAGGAGTTCAAAGATGAACATCAACGATCTATTGAGTTCGCTTCTTCGTCTGTCCCCGCAGAATATTTAGGCAAGATTGATGGTGCTTATGTATACGAAGTTGCAGATCTGAAAAATCAAAAGGTTATATTCAGACTGCCAGCAACCGATGATAAACAAATAGAAATTAGTCTTGACAACGTTACTTCATACTCTAAGCCCGGAAAACCAGCAACTTTCCATTTTAACAAAGAAAATGTAACGTTAGACACTGATTCTGATTTTCCTATGAATGTGGATATCTATACGGCGTCAATGCAAAGTGGTTTTAGCTATACCTGCAAGGATGGTAGGTTTCACAACGATATTGACAAGTCGATTAAAGAAGGAATTACATGTGGCCAACTGAGCCGTAATTGTCATGGATTATCATTATTCGATTCGTCAATACTTGGCTTAAGAAAGACCGGCTACCTTGTTGCTGTCCCTTTGGATATTGCTTCCTTGCCGGTAGTCTTGCCCTTTGCAGTAATTTTTGCCTTTACGTGGTGTGGCCCATTTGGATGTCCATGAGATGAACAGGATTGCCTCTGGTCTCGGGATGGGTGAACAACCCCATCTGGTCGTCAAACAAACAAAGCGACAAGAGAGCGAACAGGTGCCATCGTCACCGACAAGCACGTACTCGGCAGTGGCTTTTTCCCAATATAACACTTCATAGATATGAATCCATATGCCACCTGAGTCTAATGGGATCAGATTAATAACATAAGGCCAGCCTGGATGAACCTCTTCAACCGCACCTCTTTCACAGCCGTCCCGCTGTTCCTTACCGACTGCCACGGCGCCGAAACCCTTCTTGTTGTCGTCAAAGGGACGTGGCGGATCGGATACGACGGAACTCTTGCGGTAGCTGAAGAGCAGGTGCCGATCCAGTTCGAGCCGCGCTACCACGGCAAGCCCGGCGCATCGAGCCTTATCCACGACACCGATCTGGTTCTGGAAAAACCGGGCACCGACTGCATTCTCCTCGGTCACGCCTGGGCGCCGAAGGTGGGTGTCGGCACCGTGGACGTCACCTTCGGCGTGGGGCCGGTGCGAAAGACCGTGCGGGTATTCGGCGAGCGGATCTGGATGAAGTGTCTTGGCAAGGTGTCCATGTCGAAACCCGCACCCTTCGAGAAGATTCCCCTCGTCTGGGAGCGGGCCTTCGGAGGTGCGGATACGAGTTGCCCGGATCCGAAAGATCACCTGTTCTGTCTCGAAAATCCCGTGGGGCGAGGGCTCCTGGCAAAGAAGACAAGGCTGGAAATTGACGGCATGCGTCTTCCCAACCTGGAAGATCCGGCGAGCCTTATCAGGAAGCCAATCGATCGCCCCCGGCCGTGGGGCTTCGGGCCGATCCCCCCCCATTGGCAGCCACGGGCCGGCTATGCCGGCACCTATGATGATCACTGGCGCAAATATGTCCGCCCTCTGCCTCCGGAGGATATGGATCTCCGTTTTTACGCCTGCGCCTCCCACGGCCTTGCGTCGGCTCGGCATCTCACGGGGGGGGAACAGGTGCTTGTGGAAAACGCTTCCCGGTCTGGAAGGCTGCTGTTTCAATTGCCGGCGGTGGCGCCGGGCGTTTCGGTACATATTGGGGCCGCGGCCTGCGGGGTGACGATGCTGCTCGACACGGTCATCGTGGAGCCCGATGAGGAGCGTCTTACCCTTGCATGGCGGGGGCACTTGCCGGTGCATGGCCGGCTGCACGAAATCGGCGCGGTGCGGGTCGAGGTGAAAGAGAGGTGAATGGAGTGTTGCGCGGTTTCGCTGTGCTGTGCTAGTGTTATCCGGATTTACCATCGATTCAAAGGGATAGATTCTTAATGAGTGAAGAAAACGGGAAAGTCCTGCCGTTCCTGGAGCATCTGGCCGAGCTTCGCAAGCGGCTCATCGTCATCATCGTTGCCGTCATTATCGGCATGGGATTAGCCTGGAACATCTCCGACGATGTCCTCCACTTCGTCACCAAGCCGATCACCGGCAAGACCTACCTGACCGATATCAAGAAGCAGATCTATCTGGAGGTGGGGAGGCGCTGGCCCGCCGCCTACCAGCAGTTCGAGCTGGGAAAAGAGGTGGAAGCCGCCCCCAAGGAGCGCAAACTCAACTACAGCGCTCCCCTGGAGCCCTTTTTCGTCCAGTGCAAGATCTCGGTCATCGCCGGCTTCATCCTGGCGCTCCCCGTCGTGTTCTACCAGCTCTGGCTCTTCATCGCGCCGGGGCTCACCCGCAAGGAGAAGCGGCTGGTGGTCCCCTTCGTGACGGTGAGCTCCGTCAGCTTCTGCGTCGGGGCGCTCTTTTTTCTGGTCATCATCTGGCCGGTCATCATCAACTTTTCCCTCTCCTACGAGGCCGAAGGGCTCAACAGCCTTTTCAACATGAGCGCCTACATCAACTTCTGCCTCCGGCTGATCCTGATGTTCGGCCTTATCTTCGAGCTTCCCATCCTGATGCTGCTTCTCTCCCGGTTCGGGGTCGTGACCTATCCCTTCCTGGCCCGGAACCGGCGCTATGCCCTTCTGGCCAGTTCCATCGTGGCCGCCTTCCATGCGGACCTCATCACCATGTTCGTCATCATGGTTCCCCTCTACGGGATGTATGAGATCGGGGTCTGGCTCGTGTACCTCTTCGGCAGGAAAAAGCCGGCTCTGGACGAGTCCGAAGCCGAAGCCGGCGCGGGCGGGGGGTAGTTCCAGGCCATGCGGATCTTCAGGAACATTGATGAGATAACGGAGAAACTCCCCTCCGCCGTGGTGACCATCGGCAATTTCGACGGGGTCCACCTGGGGCACCGGGAGATCTTCCGGCGGGTGAGACGGGAGGCGGCGGCCCTTGGCGGGGTTTCCGTGGTCATCACCTTTTCTCCGCACCCCATCAAGGTTGTGGGGAAGAAGAAGGATTTTCGCCTCATCAACACCGGCGCCGAGAAGGAGCTCCTCCTGGAGGCGTCGGGAATCGACTATCTTTTGACGATTCCCTTCACCGAGGAGTTTGCCTCTCTCAGTGCCGAGCGGTTTGTGCGTGATGTTCTCGTGGGGCGGATCGGAGTCCGCAAGCTCATCATCGGCTATGACTATGCCTTCGGCAAGAACCGTCAGGGGGATGTGGCGATGCTCCGCCGCCTGGGGGATGAACTGGGCTTTGCAGTGGATGTGCTGGAACCGATAGCCTCGGGGGAGCTGGTGTACAGCAGCACGGCCGTGCGCCGCATGATCGCCGAGGGGGATGTGCGGGGGGTGGTCCGGCTCATCGGCCGCCACTTCTCCGTTGGCGGTACCGTGGTTCACGGCCGGCAGCGGGGGAAGGGGCTCGGCTTTCCCACCGCGAACCTCCAGACCGACAAGGAGCTGATCCCGAAGCCCGGCGTCTACGCCGTGAAGGTAAAGTTGGATGACGCCACCTACGACGGGGCGTGCAACATCGGCGACAATCCCACCTTCGGCAACGGGAGCCTCTCCATCGAGGTCTTCATCTTCGATTTCGACGGCGACATCTACGGTCGCGAGGTGCGGCTCTACTTTGTGGACCGGATCCGGGACGAGGTGAAGTTTTCCAGCCCCGAGGCCCTGCGGGAGGCCATTGCCCGCGACGTGGCCCGGTGCCGGGAAATTCTGCGCGACGTTTCCATCATTGAGTACCGGGAGTACCTGGCAGAGGAAAATCAGTGACCGCTGCCGCCGGCGACAAACGCCTCTGGCTCGGAATCGCAGTCAGCGTTGCCCTGCTGGCACTCCTCTTCCGCTCCGTCGATCCGCGAGAGCTCATCGGGGCCCTCCGGGGGATCGAGGGGATCTGGCTCGTCCCCGCCGTCGTCCTGACCCTCCTCAGCTACCTGATGAGGGCGGTCCGCTGGAAGTATCTCCTCTCTCCCCTCAAGCAGACCTCTTTTGCGAATCGCGTCTCCGCCACCCTCATCGGCTACATGGCCAACAACCTTCTGCCCGCCCGGCTCGGGGAGCTGGCGCGGGCCTATGTGCTGGCGGAGCGGGAGGGGATCGGCGCCGGGGCAGTGGTGGCGACCCTGGTCATCGACCGGCTGACCGACGGCTTTACCGTGCTTCTGCTGCTGCTGGCGGCTGTTTTCACCCTGCGGCTCCCGCCGGGGAGCGAGGCGGCCCAGCAGGGACTCGTGGCAGGGGGGTACGCAACCCTCGGGCTCTACCTGGCGGTGGTGGTTTTCCTGGTTGTCCTGCGGCGGAACACGACGGGAACCCTGCGGTTCCTGGAGCGCCTGCTGAAGCCTTTTCCGCCGCGATTCGCCGCAAAGGTCATCCCCTTTCTCGGGGCGTTCATCGACGGGGCGCGGCTTACCCCCCACGGGCGGGAGCGGCTGGCCGTTGCGGCCACCTCCCTCGTCATCTGGGTGCTGGCGTTTCTCCCCATTGATTGCGTGCTCAGGGCCTTCGGGCTGAACTTCCCCCTGTCCGTGTCGCTCTTTATCCTGGTGCTCCTGGTTTTCGCCGTCATGGTTCCGGCCGCTCCCGGGTACGTGGGGACCTATCACGCCGCCTGTGTGTATGGACTCCTCGCCCTGGGAGTCCCCCGGGAAACGGCCCTGAGTGTGGCCATTGTCATCCACGGCGTCGGGTTCTTCCCGGTCATCGTTGTCGGGCTGTGCTGCCTCTGGCGGGAGAACCTGTCGCTGTCGGCCCTCGGCAGGAGGGCCAGTATTCCACATTCTCCCCAGGAGGGTCGGTGACGATGCTCTCTTCCTTTTTCCGGCGGGTCGATCCCTTTGCCGTGCTGGCGGTGACGGTCCCCCTGGCCATCTACCTCCTGACCCTGGCTCCCTCGGTGACATTTTTTGACAGCGGTGAATTCATCACCGCCATCCACTCCCTCGGCACGGCCCATTCGCCGGGCTATCCCTTCTTTGTCAACTACGCCAAGCCCTTCACCTGGCTCCCCTTCGGCAGCATCGCCTTCCGGGTCAATATCGCCACGGCGGTTTCGGCCGCGGCGGCCTGCTACGGGACCTATCTGCTGGTCTGCACCATGCTGGCCCGCCGGGATGACGCCGACTCCCCGCTGCCCCGCTACGTTGCCCGGGGGTGCGCCCTGGCCGCGGCCCTGGCCTTTGCCTTTTCGGCCCGGCTCTGGCTCCAGTCGAACCACGACAAGCCCTATCCCCTGGTCTCCTTCATCGTGGCGGTGGTGTTCTGGGCGCTGCTCCGCTTCCGGGCCCGCTACGGGGAGGGGGAGGAATGCCCCCGCTACGTTTACCTGGGGGCGTTTCTCTGCGGCCTTGCCACCGGCGCCCACCAGACCATCGTCCTCATGGTGCCGGCCTTTGCCTGGCTCATCGTCTCCCGGGACTGGCGGCTTCTGGGGCGGATCAAGGAATTCCTCATTGCCGTCGGCTTCGGCCTGCTCGGCTTCGCCATTCAGCTCCACATGCCGATTCGCGCCCTGCAGAATCCGCTTCTCAACTGGGGCGACCCCCGGACCCTCGACCAGTTCCTCTGGAACCTGCTCCGCAAGGGGTACCCCAGCGAGCCGCCGGTGCGGGACCTGGCGCTTCTCTGGCAGCAGATCTGCGCCTTCAACGTGCCGCGGGAGTTCACAGGCGTGGGGGTTGCGCTCCTGCTGCTGGGGCTTGGGGTCAGCCTCCGGAGGCAGCGGGACGAGGTGGTTGCCTATCTTCTCGGGATCGGCGCCTCGCTCCTGGTCATCGTGGGCTACTTCAACACCCAGCCCGACCTGATCTTTCTCACCGAAGAGTTTTTTACCCCCCTCTACCTCCTTTCCGCCGTCTTCATCGGGGTGGGGCTTTTCTGGCTGCTGCGGCGGGCCCTCGCGACGGTGCCGGTCGAAAAATTGACTTCGGCGCCCATGAAGTTGCTGGTCGCGGTTTTCGTCCTGATGCTCCCCGGGACCATCTGCGCCCTCAACTACTACGAGAACGACCAGCACGACAATTACGTGGCCTTCGACTACGCCACCAACACCTTCCGCTCCCTCCCCCAGGGGAGCGTTCTCTTCACCTGGGGCGACAGCGGCGCCTTCCCCCTCTGGTACCTGCAGGGGGTGGAGCGGATGCGGGAGGACCTGGACCTGCTCCACACGCCGCACCTGGTGTTCGACTGGTACCTGGATGCCTTCCCCCACCTCTTCACCCGGAGCATGCTGCGGGCCATACCCGAATCCGCCCTGTCGGCCGAGTCGGCCCTGAAAATGGCGGTTGCGGAGCAGATGGCCCGCCGGCCGGTCTTTATCGATTTTTCCACCCGCTATTCGCTTCCCTTCGCCGAGTACGGCATGCAGCAGCGGGGGATCGGCTACCAGCTGATCCCGGGGGGGAAGGATACGGCCTATCCGCCGGATCTCTCCGTTTGGGGGCTTTACAGCGCCCGGGGCTACACGAGCCAGATGGGGTTCCGGGATCTGGACACGGGGAAGGCGATCCTGATCTATGCCATGGCGCGGCTTGAGGGGGGGGAGACCCTGCTGCGGGCCGGTTATCGTTCCCAGGGGGTGGAGGAGCTGCGTCTGGCCGCCGCCATTGCGCCGGAGCTGCGGATGCAGGTGGAGCAGATGCTCAACGCCTACGGGGTGAGGTGAGCCATGGACATTACGGGCAAGACCAGGGTTCTCGGCATCATCGGCTGGCCGGTGGCCCATTCGCTGTCGCCCCTCATGCAGAACGCGGCCCTGGAGGCCATGGGGCTCGACTGGATCTACGTCCCCTTCGCCGTGCGGGGAGAGGAGCTGGCCTGCGCCGTGGCGGGGCTCAGGGCCCTGGGCGTGGCCGGATTCAACGTGACCATCCCCCACAAGACCGCCATCATCTCCCTCCTTGACCGGATCACCCCCGAGGCGCGGCTCATGGGGGCCGTCAACACCGTGAAGCGGGAAGGGGAGGAGCTGGTGGGTCACAATACCGACGGGCCCGGTTTTGTCCGGTCCCTGGCGGAGGACCTCGGGTTCGGCCCGGCCGGCAAACGGATTCTTGTCCTGGGGGCGGGGGGGGCGGCCCGGGCCGCGGTGGCCTCCCTGGCAAAGTCGGGGGCTGGGACCATTGCGGTGGCAAACCGCGACACCGCCAAGGCGGATGAGCTGACAGCGACGTTTCGCCCCCTCTTCAGCGGCACGCAATTTGCTGTCATGTCCCTCGATATGCCCCTCATCAATGGAGAAATTCAAAATTTTGACCTGCTCGTCAATACGACATCCGTGGGGATGGGGGGAACCACCTTCGAGGGGCTCGACATTTCCCGGATGAACCCAGGCGCCTGCGTTTACGACATGGTTTATGCCCCGTGGGAGACACCGCTCCTGGCGGATGCCGGCAGGGCAGGCCTGAGGCATGCCAACGGCATCGGCATGCTTGTGGCGCAGGGGGAATGCGCCTTGGCCATCTGGACCGGAATGGAACCGCCATCCGGCGTCATGAGGAGACGTATTCTGGCAGCCCTGGAGCGCTAACCACTTCTTGACATTGGGGTTTTGCCGCCCTACCATTACGGCGACTTTTTCCGCGGAGAAGCTATGCAGGCCAGCAGACTGGGAGAACTCCTGGTTCGAAATAACATCATCACCAAAGAGCAGCTCGCCAAGGCCCTGGAGGAGCAGAAGGGGGCCGAGGGGCAGCAGCGTCTCGGCTCCATCCTCATCAAACAGGGGCTCATCTCCGAGCCCGATCTCACCACCTTCCTCTCCAAGCAGTACGGCGTCCCCTCCATCAATCTGAGCGAATTCGAGGCCGAGCCGGCGGTCGTCAAGATCATTCCCGCCGACGTGGCCCAGAAATACCAGATCGTCCCGGTGAACAGGGCCGGTTCCACCCTGATCATCGCCATGGCCGACCCGTCCAACATCTTCGCCATCGACGACATCAAATTCATGACCGGCTACAACGTGGAGGTGGTGGTGGCCTCCGAGTCGGCCATCAAGGCGGCCATCGACAAGTACTACGACCAGTCTGCCTCCCTGGCCGACGTCATGAATGACCTGGAGCTGGACGACCTTGAGGTGGTGGATACCGACGACGAGGTGGATGTCTCGTCCCTGGAGCGGGCCACCGAGGACGCGCCGGTCGTGAAGCTGGTGAACCTGATCCTGACCGACGCCATCAAACGCAAGGCGAGCGACATCCACATCGAGCCCTACGAGCGGTCCTTCCGGGTCCGGTACCGGATCGACGGGGTCCTCTACGAGGTGATGAAGCCCCCCCTGAAGCTGAAAAACGCCATAACTTCCCGGATCAAGATCATGGCCGAGCTGGATATCGCCGAGCGGCGCCTCCCCCAGGACGGCCGGATCAAGATCAAGCTCGGCGGCGGGCAGGACATGGACTACCGGGTCTCGGTCCTGCCGACGCTGTTCGGGGAGAAGGTGGTACTGCGGCTCCTGGACAAGTCCAATCTCCAGCTGGACATGACGAAGCTGGGCTACGAGCCTGACGCCCTGCGCCACTTCAAGGAGGCGATCCACAAGCCCTTCGGCATGGTGCTCGTCACCGGCCCCACCGGAAGCGGCAAGACCGTCTCCCTCTACTCGGCCCTTTCCGAGCTGAACAAGACCACCGAGAACATCTCCACCGCCGAAGACCCGGTGGAGTTCAACTTCGCCGGCATCAACCAGGTGCAGATGCACGAGGACATCGGCCTCAACTTTGCCGCGGCGCTCCGCTCGTTCCTGCGTCAGGACCCCGACATCATCATGATCGGCGAGATCCGTGACTTCGAGACCGCTGAGATCGCCATCAAGGCGGCCCTCACGGGGCACCTGGTCCTCTCCACGCTCCACACCAACGATGCCCCGGCCACCATCAACCGGCTCCTCAACATGGGGGTGGAGCCGTTCCTGGTGGCCTCGGCCGTGAACCTGATCACCGCCCAGCGCCTGGCCCGGCGGGTCTGCGTCGACTGCAGGCAGCCGGAGGAGATCCCGATTCAGGCCCTCATCGACGCCGGCGTTCCCCCCGAGGAGGCGCCGAGCTACGTCTGCTACAAGGGGACCGGCTGCGCCAAATGCAACAACACCGGCTACAAGGGGCGGGTCGGCTTCTACCAGGTCATGCCGATGCTGGAGGAGATCCGGGAACTGATCCTGAACGGCGCCAACACCGCGGAGATCAAGCGGGAGTCCATGCGGCTCGGCATCAAGACCATGCGCCAGTCGGGCCTTACGAAACTCAAGGAAGGTGTCACGTCCTTTGAGGAAGTGCTGCGGGTAACCGTGGCGGATGATTAGGAGACCATAGAGTATGGCCAATATGCACCAACTCCTCACGGAGCTCGTCAATCGCGGAGGGTCGGACCTCCACCTCACCACCAACTCTCCCCCCCAGATCCGGGTGGACGGCAAGCTGCTCCCCCTCGACATGCCCCCCCTGAACGCGGTGGATACGAAGCAGCTCTGCTACAGCATCCTCACGGAGCAGCAGAAGCACAAGTTCGAGGAGAACAACGAGCTGGATCTCTCCTTCGGCATCAAGGGGCTCTCCCGCTTCCGGGGGAACGTCTTTATTCAGCGGGGGGCCGTGGCCGGCGTGTTCCGGGTCATTCCCTACAAGATCCTCTCCTTCGAGGAGCTGGGGCTCCCGCCGGTGGTGAAGGAGCTGGCCGAGAAGCCCCGGGGCCTTGTGCTCGTCACCGGCCCCACGGGGAGCGGCAAGTCCACGACCCTGGCCGCCATCATCGACAAGATCAACACCGACCGCCACGAGCATATCGTCACCGTCGAGGACCCCATCGAGTATCTCCATCCCCACAAGAGCTGCGTGGTGAACCAGCGGGAGGTGGGGGCCGACACCAAGAGCTTCAAGAACGCCCTCAAGTATATCCTCCGCCAGGACCCGGACGTGGTCCTCGTGGGGGAGCTCCGGGATCTGGAGACCATCGAGGCGGCCCTGACCCTGGCCGAGACCGGTCACCTCTGCTTTGCCACGCTCCACACCAACTCGGCGGTCCAGACCATCAACCGGATCGTGGATGTCTTCCCCTCCTACCAGCAGCCCCAGGTCCGGGCCCAGCTCTCCTTCGTCCTGGAGGGGGTCATGTCCCAGACCCTGCTTCCCCGGGCCAGCGGGAAGGGGAGGGTGCTCGCCATCGAGGTGATGGTGCCGAACCCGGCCATCCGCAACCTGATCCGCGAGGACAAGATCCACCAGATCTACTCCCAGATGCAGGTGGGGCAGGAGAAGTTCGGCATGATGACCATGAACCAGTGCCTCTACAGCCTGCTGCAGAAGCGCCATATCACCATGGATGTGGCCATGGGGCGCTCTCCGGACCCCGACGAGCTCAAGCAGATGCTCACCAGCGGCGTGCGGCCCCAGGGGGCGCGCCCACCTATGAGATAGCAGGTTTCGCAAGGAAGTCAGGAGGATAGCAATGCCGAAATTCAGTTGGGAAGCGCGGAGCAGGACCGGTGCGGCTCAGAAGGGGGTCATGGAGGCCGCCAGCGCCGCCGCCGTGGAGGCACAGCTCAGGAAGTTCGGGTTCGGCTCCATCTCCGTGAAGGAGGAGGGGAAAGGGCTCAGCATGGAGCTGAAGCTCCCCGGCTTCGGCAAGAAGGTGGAGACCAAGGAGCTCGTCATCTTCACCCGGCAGTTCGCCACCATGATCGACTCGGGCCTCCCCCTGGTCCAGTGTCTCGACATCCTCTCCAGCCAGCAGGAGAACAAGACCTTCAAGGAGGTGCTCCTCAAGGTGAAGGAAACGGTGGAGGGGGGCTCCACCTTTGCCGACGCCCTTGCAAAACACCCCAAGGTCTTCGACCAGCTCTTCGTGAACCTGGTGGCCGCCGGCGAGATCGGCGGCATCCTCGATACCATCCTCAACCGTCTCGCCGCCTACATCGAAAAGGCCATGAAGCTCAAGAAACAGATCAAGGGGGCCATGGTCTACCCGGCCACCATCATGACCATCGCCGTGGGCGTAGTGGCAGTCATCCTGATCTTTGTCATCCCCACCTTTGCCAAGATGTTCGCCGACTTCGGCGGCGACCTGCCGGCTCCGACCAAATTCGTCATCGCCCTCAGCAACTTCGTGGTGAAGTACATCCTGCTCATCATCGGCCTCATCTTCGCCGTGGTTGTGGCCATCAAGAAGTACTACGCCACCCCCAAGGGGAGAAAGGTCATGGATACCCTCGCCCTCAAGGCCCCCATCGCCGGCCCCCTCATCCGGAAGGTGGCGGTGGCCCGCTTCACCCGCACTCTCGGCACCCTCATCTCCAGCGGCGTGCCGATCATGGACGGGCTCGAAATCGTCGCCAAGACCGCCGGCAACAAGGTGGTGGAGGAGGCGGTCTACAAGGTGCGGAGCTCCATCGCCGAAGGGAAGACCATGGCCGAACCGCTCCAGGAGTGCGGCGTCTTTCCCCCCATGGTGGTCCAGATGATCTCCGTGGGCGAGGCCACCGGCGCCATGGACGCCATGCTGAGCAAGATCGCCGACTTCTACGACGACGAGGTGGACGATGCCGTAAGCGCCCTCACTGCCCTCATGGAGCCGATGCTCATGGTCTTCCTCGGCACCACCGTGGGTGGGCTCGTCATCGCCATGTACCTGCCGATCTTCAAGCTGGCCGGTGCCGTCGGGGGCTAGCCGGAGACAATGCACCGGGAACGGCTCCTATGGTTCATCCTTGCCCGGGTGGTGGTGGTATCGCTCTTTCTCGTCTCCACCATCGTCCTGCGGGTGCGGGGCACCGGAAGCCTCGGCGAGCAGGCCCTTGACGGCATAACCGCCATCCTGGTCGCCGCCTACGGCTTCTCGATCCTGTCGCTCCTGGTCCTGAAGCTGGTGAAGGGGTACCGGGAGCCCCTCACCTACGCCCAGATCATCGGGGATATCCTCTTTGTCACGGGGATCATCCTCTACACGGGGGGGATTTCGAGCCCCTTCTCCTTTCTCTATCTCCTGGCGATAACCAATGCCAGCGCGCTCCTGGCGCGGCGCGAGGCCTTCTACACGGCGGCCCTCTGCGCCATCGTCTACGGCGGCGTTATCGATCTGCAGTATTTCGGGCAGCTGGCTTCCCTGGGGCTGGGGCCCCTGGCGGCCCAGCGGTACGGCACCAACTACATTTTCTATACGATCTTCATCAATGTCGTTGCCTTCTTCCTGACGGCGCTCCTGACCGGGTACCTGGCCGAGCGGGCCAGGCAGAGCGAGACGGAGCTGGAGAAACGGGCCATCGATTACGAGGAAATGGAGCGGCTCAACAGCACCATCGTCTCCAACCTCACCAGCGGCCTCCTGACCGTAACCCGCAACGGCCGCATCCGGGTCTTCAACCGCTACGCCGAGACCTTCACCGGCGTTACCCAGGAGGAGGCCTACGACCGCGATCTCTACGACGTCTTTCCCGGATTCCGCCTCTTTGCCGGCAACTTGGCCAATGTCCGCCGGGGGGTGTTCGAGTATCTGGCGAAAAACGGCCGCAAGCTGATCGTGGGATTCAACAGCGTCCCCCTCACCGGCAAGGAGGGGGAGAACGCCGGCATCCTCATCAACTTCCAGGATCTGACCCAGATCAAGCGGATGGAGGAGAACCTCAAGCGGGCCGACCGCCTGGCCGCCATCGGCGAGCTTTCCGCCCGCATGGCCCACGAGATCCGCAACCCCCTGGCCGCCATCAGCGGGTCGGTGCAGCTCATCGCCCAGGGGAACGAGGTTCCCGAGGCCGACCGGCAGCTCTTTGCCATCGTCCTGCGGGAGGCCGACCGGCTCAACGGGCTCATCACCGATTTTCTGGCCTACGCCCGTCCCTGCCAGCCCCTGAAGGGGGAGGTGGCCCTCGCGCCCCTCTTGGGCGAGATATCATCCCTGGCGGCGCCTGATCCCCGTTTCGGGAAGGTGCGCATCATCAACCGGGTCGACCCGGATTTCACCCTTGCCATCGACCCCGATCAGTTCCGTCAGGTGTTCTGGAACCTGTTCGTCAATGCCGCCGAGGCGATGGGCGATGGCGGGACGATAACCGTTGACGCGGAACGCATCGACGAGGTCCGCACCGACGGCGAGCGCCGGAGCGCCTATCGGATTTCCGTTGCCGATGACGGCTGCGGCATGGACCAGGAGACCGTCTCCCGGATCTTCGAACCCTTCTACACCAGCAAGGCAAGCGGCACCGGCCTTGGTCTTGCCACCGTCTACCGGATCGTCGAGGCCCACGGCGGCAGGATTACCGTGGAGAGCGCCGCGGGGGCCGGGAGCGTTTTTATCATCTTTATTCCCGTGCAGGGAAACGACTGAGCAGGTGCCGCTTCTGCCACAGCCCCATCTAACCGTCAGGGAGAGACGTCATGGAAATACGGATACTGGTTGTCGACGATGAACTGAGCATGCGGGAGTTCCTCGCCATCCTCCTCAAGCGCGAGGGGTACGTGGTGGACCAGGCCGACTGCGCCGAAAAGGCCCTGGAATTCCTCGACGCCGCCGGCTATGACCTGGTCATCTCCGACGTGAAGATGCCCGGTCTGGACGGCATCGCACTCCTGGGACGGATCAAGGAGAGTACCCCCGACACCGCCGTCCTCATGATGACCGCCTTCTCCACCGCCGAGCAGGCCGTGGAGGCCATGAAGCTGGGGGCCTACGACTATATCGCCAAACCTTTCAAAGTAGAAGAGGTGAAGGTCCTTGTCCGCAACGCCCTGGAGAAGCGGGACCTGAAGCGGGAGAACCAGCGCCTGCGCCTGGAGGTCCAGGAGCGGTTCAGCTTCAGCGGCCTCATCGGCAAGAGCAAGAAGATGCGGGAGCTCTACTCTCTCATCGAGCGGGTGGCCCCCAGCATTGCCAACGTCCTGATCCTGGGGGAGAGCGGCACCGGCAAGGAGCTGGTGGCCCGGGCCATCCACTACAACAGCCCCCGCAAGGACAAGCCCTTCGTGGCGGTGAACTGCGGCGCCATTCCCGAAACCCTCATGGAGAGCGAGCTCTTCGGCCACAAGAAGGGCTCCTTCACCGGCGCCATCAGCGACCGGCCCGGCCTCTTCGAGCAGGCCGGCGGCGGCACCCTTTTCCTGGACGAGATCGGCGAGGTGCCGCTCCAGCTCCAGGCGAAGCTCCTGCGGGTCCTCCAGGAGAAGGAATTCCGGCGGGTAGGGGGGGTAGCCGACCAGAAGGCCGATGTGCGGATCGTTGCCGCTTCCAACCGCAACCTGGAAGAGCAGGTGAAGGAGGGGAGCTTCCGGGAAGACCTCTTCTATCGCCTCAACGTGGTCCAGCTCCAGATGCCCCCCCTGCGGGAGCGGACCGAGGACATCCCCCTGCTGGTGGAGCACTTCTACCGCAAATTCGTGCAGACCCCCCTGAACGGCGAGATCATCACCCCCGGCGCCCTGAAGATTCTCCTGTCCTACCCGTTTCCGGGCAATGTCCGCGAGCTGGAGAACCTGGTAGAGCGGTGCGTCGTCCTCGGCGGCGGCACCATCGCCGAAGAGAGCCTGCCGCCCCAGGTGCGGGGGAGCCAGAAGTCGGCGGCGGCCCCGGCCGGCGACTTCGAGATTCCGGAAGAGGGGATGGACCTGGAAGGCTACCTGGACGGCATCGAGAAGCGGATTCTGCTCCAGGCCCTGGAGCGGTGCGGCGGGGTGAAGAAAAAAGCGGCGGAGCTCCTGGGGCTCACCTTCCGCTCGTTCCGCTACCGGCTGGCCAAGTTCGGCATGGATGAAGAGTGATGAACGGCCCCTGTGACAAAAATTGTCAGACGTGAGTGACCAAAAGGGTGTGCTGTTCGGGGGTCTCTTCCAAGTAGCTTGATATTATTGGAGAATTGGTGTAAGAATACTTGGCCTGGCATTTGCTATTACAAAAGCAACGTTTAAGGACTAAACGGATATTGGCCACATATCCTGATTCCAGGACGCACCAGAAGCACACACAGGAAAGGAGACACGTATGTTGAACAAACTGAGAAACAAGAAAGGCTTCACCCTTATCGAACTGCTGATCGTCGTGGCGATCATCGGTATCCTCGCGGCGATTGCGATTCCGCAGTTCTCGTCCTACCGGGCAAAGTCGTATGATTCGGCAGCTCAAAGCGATTTGCGGAATTTGAAAACACAGATGGAATCCGCTTACGCTGACGGAAACAGTTATCCGACTGCTAACTAACCAAGTAACATATTTACTCAGTCATTACAGAACGATTCAAGCCTTTTGAAAGGAGCATCAATATGTTAAAAAAGATAATTACATTGGTAGCAGTAAGTATTTTCGTGAGCGCCACTGCTTTTGCCCTCGATATTACCTCTACCGGCACATCGATTGGAGGAGGCACATATAAGCCTTCAAACGGTGTGACAGTTAAATTGTTTTCGGATGCAACAACATATGCAGCAGGGGCTTCAAATTCAAAGGGGCAAAAGGAGTATGCAACCAACAACTCCGATCCCAAGATCTATTACAAGACTGCTACAACGGCTGGAACCCCTTCAGTAAGTGCAAAAACATGGACTCCTGATAATACCTGGACTGCCCAGTAACTGATCATTCTGAAGATTTTCTCAAGGGGGCTGAATTTCAGCCCCCTTTCTCTATGAAGCCAGGGAAGGTGAACAGATGCGACAGATCATGGTGGCAACCATCAAGGGAATTTTGCGTGACAGGATTTTCTGGGGCATCCTGGTCGCCGGACTTATTATCCTCAGCATCCCATCGATCAGCACCCTCTCCATGAGGCAGGTCCCCGAGCTGGCGATTACCCTTTCCCTTTCCTGCTCTTCCTTCATGCTCCTTCTCCTGACCACCTTCCTTGGTGGTACCGTTCTCTGGAAAGATATCGAGCGGCGATATACCTATAGCACGCTGACCCTCCCCATTTCGCGGTCGAGCTATCTCCTGGGTAAATTTTCAGGAGTGATTGTTTTCATGCTCTTGAGTGCGCTGTTTTTAAGTATTGTAACGGTTGTGGTGATCAAGCTGGTTACCATAACGGTTCATCCGGACCGTCCTGTTCTTTGGGGCAACATTCTGGTAGCGGTGGCTTTTGATGCGCTGAAGTACATGCTTCTCACGTCGTTCGCGTTTCTTTTTTCCACGTTCAGTACATCTTTTTTTCTTCCTATTTTCGGCACCATAGCAGTTTTTCTCGTGGGCAGCGCTTCCCAGGACGTGTTCGAGTTCGTTACTGCTCCAACCACCCAGAGTGTCTCTCCCTTTGTGAAAGCAATCGCTTCGGCGCTTTATTATATCTTGCCCAATTTCAGCGCCTTTGACCTGAAGGTTTATGCAATTTATTCTCTGGATTTGCCGTCACAAGCGGTAATTCTTACCGCAGGCTACTGGATTGTCTATCTGACGATAAACCTGAGCATCGCAACCATTATCTTTGGCAAGAGAGAAATCAAGTAAAACATGAGAAAAAATGTTCTCATCTTGATGGCTGCGGTCTTTGCTTATGTCCTGCTGATACAGCCCTTTGTCTCGTCCATGGGAGCAAAGCCTTTTGCCGTGAAGTTGGGTGTTATTCCCAGGGCGGAAGCCATCAAAATAGGAGCTGCTGATCATAAGCAGTCCGTTGCTGCCTATCTTGTCTTCAAGGTAATGGTGTACTTTGGTACGCTTGTTGAGAAAGCAGAAAATAAAGTAGAAATCCCTCCCGACTACCCCGCAATGTCGAGGATTCTCCATAGTTCGGTAAAACTCGATCCTTACAACATGGATGCCTATTATTTCGCCCAGGCAATCCTCGTCTGGGATGTCAAGCAGATCAAGCTTGCCAATGACCTGCTCGAATATGGCATGAAGTATCGGACGTGGGACTTCTACCTCCCTTTCTTTGCCGGTTTTAACAATGCCTATTTCCTCAAGGATTATGAGAGAGCAGCACAGTATTACAAAAGGGCAGGAGAATTGACAGGGGATGAGCTTCACGTGAACCTGGCCGGTCGTTATATGTATGAGGCGGGGAGAACGGACCTTGCAATAGCCTATCTGAGTGCCATGGTTAAGAGCGCTAAAAACGACGCGATACGGAAAAGTTTCAATAAGAGGCTAGAGGCCTTAAAGGAAGTCCGCAGGATACAGCAAGCGAAACAGGAGTATTTCAACAAGACGGGCAAGCTGCCTGCAAGTGTTGAAGAACTTGTGGAAAAAGCATTTATTTCACCGTTGCCACGTGATCCCTATGGAGGTACGTTTTATTTTGACGACAAAGGTGAAGTTAGAAGCACAAGCAACTTTGCATCAAAATCTGCGGCCAACTGATAATTCTGGAGTTAATCGAGTGAATGCCATAGAGATCAGGAATTTGTCCAAAACATTTCGCGGGAAAAGGTTTACGACGGTTGAAGCCTTGAAGAACTTGTCGCTTACCGTGGAAAAGGGAGAGATTTTCGGCTTTCTTGGGCCGAACGGCGCGGGGAAGAGCACGACCATAAAAATCATCATGGGTCTTATATCTGCGACCATGGGGGATGTGCGGTTACTGAATCAACCCTGCAGTAATCCTGTATCACGGAAAAAAGTCGGGTACCTTCCGGAAAACCCTTCTTTTTATGATTATCTGACAGCGGAAGAGTATGTGCGTTTCGTCGCAAAATCTTTTGATGTTGATGAGAGGACCCTTCAGTCAAGAAGCGAGGAGGTGCTGAGACTTCTGGAGCTCTGGGAAGCCCGAAGGCGCCCCATTCGTACCTACAGCAAGGGGATGGTTCAACGAGTCGGTCTGGCGCAGGTTCTGGTTCATGATCCGGACATCTATATCCTGGACGAACCTATGAGCGGCCTCGACCCCTTGGGAAGGGCGCTGGTGAAACGGATCATCAAGGACCTGAAGAGCCGCGGCAAGTGTGTGTTTTTCAGCACCCACATTACCGCCGACGTCGAATCGGTCTGTGACCGCGTGGGCATCATCGTGAACGGCAAGCTGGTGCGTGTCGACGAGGTTGAGACTCTCATGCGCGAGGGTATCGAAGGATACCTGGTGCGGACGACCAGGGGGGGCGTTGCAGCGGAAACGGTCGTGGAGCCGCAGAGGCTTGCCGATTTTCTTGCTGAAACCCGGCAGGCGGGGGGAGAGGTGACCCTGGTGGAACCGATGCGCAGAAACCTGGAGGAGTTTTTCCTCTCCGTAGTCAAAGGTGGGAAGTGTTAAGGATCCGCTATCAGGTTCTGTTGATCGCAACTCTGGTGCTTGCGGCCTTTTACCCGGCGATGCACTCCGGGTACAATATTGTCGACGACCTCGATCTGCTCAAATCATTCGAGGATTTTCAAGGATGGACATTCAGGGGGGTTTTTCTCCCCGGCAGCGGAGAGGCGTTATATTACCGACCGCTGCTTTATCTCACCAGCGTTTTTGATTACACAGCCTGGTCCCTCCACAGCAATGTGATGCATCTGGAAAATGTACTGATTCACCTCTGCAATTCTTTCTTTGTCTACTTCCTTGCCCGGGAAATCATTTCCCCTGATCAGCGCACCGAAAGCTGGATTCCGTTTGTCTCTGCCTCCCTGTTCGGCTTGCATCCCATCAGTGTCGAATCGGTTTGCTGGATTTCGGGGAGAACCGATCTGCTTGCCGGTTTTTTCCTCTTTCCGGCTGCGCTGTTCGCCATTCGCTACAAGCAGAACCATCGGAAAAAGTATCTGTTGTGCTCCACTGTCGCGGCAATCCTGGCCTTTTTGAGCAAGGAATCATCCCTCGGTTTTGTCATGGGCGCGCTCTTTCTGGGAATCGCCAGAACGTCCGTGCCTTCCGGAGCAACGGCTCCCTCGCGGCGCAGGCATATCCTGCAAGGGATGGTTGTCTTCAGTGCCATTGCCGGGGGGGTCGCTCTGTTTTTTGTCCTTAGGCTAAAGGCTTTTTCCAGCAACGGCAGCGGCATTTACCTCACCCTGCAGTCGATGGAAAACAATCCGCTCTATTCAGTGATGCTGGTGCTGAGAACGTTTGCCTTCTACCTGAAGAAGGTTTTCTGGCCGTTCCCCCTCAACTTTGCCATCGTGGAAGTTGATCCCTTGTACGAGCTGGCCGCAATCCCCCTGGTGCTTTTGACGTGCTGGATAGCGCTGCGGAGAACGATTGTCTCGGCCCTCTTCATGACCGGGGTGGGCCTCATGGCGCCCGCCTTTCTGATTGCCTTCGGCCAGGTTGCCTGGACCCCCTTTGCCGAGAGGTACGTTTATCTCTCCCTCGGATTTATCCTCACTGGGGTGGTCCATGTGCTGGGGCGCCATGCTGAGGGCTTCTGGACGGCAGCTGCTCCCGTTGATGGAAAGGGTGCCAGTGGCGGCACCGCACCCATTGCAAGGCCCGCTGTCGGTATCTTGGTGATCCTGGTTCTTCTGGGGGCTTTTGGGGCGACCATGCACCGGGCGTCGATCTGGTCGAGCAACCTGACTCTGTACGAGGATGTGGCCAGAAAAACCCCGGACTTTCAGACGGCGCGAAACCTCTATGGCGTGGCGCTGACCAGGGAAGGGCGAACCCGCGATGCCCTGCGTGAATTCGATGCCGCCCGTTCGCTGTATGCCTTCAGGTATGAGGAGAAATATGACATCAACTATGGTGTAATGCTTGTCAGCACTGGAGAGTACGACAAGGCTCTTGCCCTGTTTCGCTCTGTCGTGGACAAGACGAAGGGGAAATCGGTTCGTGCGCGGGAAGGCATGCTGTCGGTTTACCTGAAACAGTTGTCAGATGCGCCTCAAGGGGAGAAGCGGGAACAGCTTTCCAGGTCAATCAGGAATGTTGCCGCCGGGATGTACACGCTGAACCCCGAGCCGGACCTCTTGTATTTCATGGGGATGGCGAGCATTGCATCAGGAGACCGGGAGCGGGCAGGGCTTTATTTCCGCACTGCTCATGAAAAAGCGCGTCAAGGCAGCTTTGTGCGGGAATTGGCCGCAATCAAGCTGAGGCACCTGGGCACAGGGGGCACCTGATGGGCGTTCTCGCTTATGTGAAACTTCTTCGCCCCCAGCAATGGCTCAAGAACCTGATGCTCTTTTTCCCGCCGTTTCTTGCGGGTTCCCTGCTGGACCCGCAGGTCTCTGTCAACGGCGTGCCGGCCTTAGTTGCCTTCTGTCTTGCTTCCAGTGCAGGATATATTCTAAATGACATACTGGATCTTGATAACGATCGATTACACCCCCTGAAAAGGCATCGGCCATTATCGGCCGGGTCCATCAAACCCGTCACCGCAGCAACTCTCGCCGCAGTTCTGTTCTTCGGGGCCGCGGGAATCGCCGCCAGTAACCTGTCCTTACGATTCCTCCTGTTTCTGCTTCTCTACCTTCTCATCACTGTCACATATTCACTCAAGGTCAAGAATATTCCCCTGCTGGATGTCTTCTGCATTGCAACCGGCTTTCTCATAAGGCTTCTTGCCGGTGGCGAGGCTTTTGCGGTTCCTGTTTCGGATTGGCTCTTCCTGACGGTATTTCTACTGGCACTATTCCTCAGCATCGGCAAGCGCCTGACCGAGAAGTGCAGTCTCGGCAGCGACGCGGAACGTCATCGCAAGAGCCTGTCCGGGTATCCCGAGGGTTTTCTGGAAGGGGCCATGTACCTGACCGGAGGGGCGGTACTGGTAACCTATAGTTTGTATACGATCTCCCGCGGGCAGCTGCTCCATACGGTTCCCCTCTGCTGCTTCGGTCTGTTGCGCTACATCATGCGGGTCAAGACGGGGCGGAGCGGTGATCCTACCGAGTCGCTGCTGAAGGATCCGGCATTGTTGCTGATCAGTTTTTTCTGGGTGATTTCCATCTCGGTGCTGGTCTATGGCAACAGGTGAAAAGATGGACATCGGCTTCCTCCGCTATTCTTTGTGCAATCGGGGCGGAGACAGGATTGTCATCGAGTATGTCAATTACCTGGCGCGGCAGGGACATTCCGTGACGATCCATGTTGCCGTTGTCGATACCGTTTTCTCCCTGGATCCAGGGGTCCTGATCGATGAACGTCCGATGTCCAGGGGACGGTTTCTCGTCCATGCAGCAACTACGGACTTCAGGCACCAGGCGCTCGTGGTCGATATCATTCACCTGCCCTTGCTGGCCGGAATGTTCAACAGGGTCATTTACCTGGCCCAGGCCCATGATGTTGAATACTATGACAATCCCGCCGCCAGGTGGGCCATGGATAAGCTCTACCGTCTTTATTTTGCACGTAATCCCGCGGTAATAGCTGTCTGTGACAGCCTGGCCGAGACCTTCAGGAACCGTTACGGTTTTTCGCACACAAGGACCGTCACCAACGGTATCGATCGTGAAATCTTTTTTTTCGATCCCGATCCCCGGCTCCTCGAGATAAAAGGGGATCGAAAGGCGATAGTTTTCATGGTTCGCGGGGATACATTCCGCAAAGGTATCGATATTGGAAAGGAAGTTCTCAGACTGCTGTCGCAGACCAGTCCCTCGAATTTGGAAGTGTGGATCTGCGGCGAACGGCTTGATGACCGGGACCTGGGCTTTCCGGTCCGCAATTTCGGAGTGGTCAGTGATGATCGCCTGCGGCAGATTCTCAGCAGTGCCGATATTTTTCTCTATCCATCGAGGCATGAGGGGTTTGGTCTTTTTCCCCTGGAGGCGATGGCCTGTGGCTGCGCTGTCGTGACGACCGATGCGGTGCCGTATGCGTTACGGTATCCGTGTATTACGACGACCAGGGTGGAGGATGTGGAGGGGCTGGCAGCGGGGATTTCGAGGCTCGTTTCAGAGCCGGGTCTCCTTCGAACAGTCATCGACAAGGGGATGGAAGTTGCAAAAGGTTATGATATGGCGAAGAGCAGAATCGGCTTCGCCAATGCCATCCATGAAGCGATCGGGGATTTACTGCCGTGAGGATCGGGATTGACGCCACGACGATCTACACTAGTCGCCCTACGGGCCTGGGCGTCTACACCATCAACATTGTGAACGAGCTTGCGGGGCTGCACGATGATCTTGTGGTCTGGACCGTTGATGACTCGATGCTCGCCGTTGATTCCGGCAGAATTCGCCGTGTCATGCAGCCGTTCCGTTTTCTGGGGAATCACCTGTTTCAGCTGCGGGCACTGTGGGTGGAGTCCGTACTCCCGGCACTGGTCAGGAAGGAACGGGTCGATGTCCTCTATACAACAATACCCAATGCCATGTCGCGGCCGCATGTCCCCCAGGTCGTGACCGTCCATGATCTCATCCCCCTCAAGTTTCCCCAGGATGCTCCGAGGACCGTTCGACTGAACTTCAGATACCGCCTTCCTGGAATCCTTGCCCGATCGGCAGCCGTGATCGCCGTTTCCGATTTTACCAGGCGCGACGTTCTCGAGACCTATGGTCTGGATCCCGGCAAGGTCACGGTGGTGGGGGAGGGTTATGAGGAGCAGCTATTCCGCGGAGAATATGATCCTCGCGTTCTTGAATCTCATGGTCTGGGGGCAGGTGGATACTATCTCTATGTGGGGAATGCGTCAGCCCGGAAAAATCTGCCCCGGCTGATACGGGCCTTTGCCGCTGTTGCCTCTGCGGTTCCCTGCGATCTGGTTCTTGCGGGGAGCAAGTCACCGTCAGAGAGGAGGGAACTGGAGTCGGCGGCAGAGACGGCCGGCATTCGGGGGCGTGTCCGTTTTCTGGATTACGTTCCCCGGGATCACTTGCCCTCTCTGTTGAGTGGAGCGATTGCCTTCGTTTTCCCCTCCCTGTATGAAGGATTCGGTCTTCCCGTTCTCGAGGCGATGGCGTGCGGCGTCGTGGTTGTCGCGGCAAATACGACCTCGATTCCAGAGGTTGCGGGGGATGCTGCCTTATACGTTGATCCGACAGATGAGAAATCGATGGCTGAGGCCCTCCTCAGGGTACGAGATCCGGACCTGTGCCGGGTTTTGTCCCGGCGGGGGCGGGAGCGTTGCCGGATGTTCGACTGGAAGGATGCCGCCCGCCGGGTTTTGGCGGTGATTGCCTCGTCATCTGCCGTCCAGGCAGGGATCCCATGAATCAGTGCGACGATCTTGACAGATTGCGGACGAGGTCGGTCCGCAGCGTGTTTACGCTGGTTGGAAGGCACGCCGCTGTGCAGGGACTGGGTTTTCTCAGTACCATCGTTCTTGCCCGTCTCCTGGTTCCTGAAGCCTTTGGTCTCTATGCCATTGCGTTCTTCATTACCCAGTTCAGTTCCAGTTTCTCCGAAATGGGTCTGACGGCGGCGCTTCTCAGGAAGGATCATCTGACGGATGCCGATGCTTCGTCGGCCTTCTGGTTGCAGGGGGCACTTGCGGCGGCTATCTGCCTACTGCTCCTTCTTGCCGCTCCTGTCGTGGTTCATCTCTACCCGGCGCTTTCCGCAGATGGTGAAGGGCTCCTCCGGGCCATGGCCATTGCCTTTTTCCTCACATCTCTCCGAACGGTGCCGGTGATGCTGATGGAACGGGGGATTGCATTCCATCGGGTTGCCCTATTGGACATTGCCGAAAATGTCGTCTTTCACCTGCTGGCCCTCGTGTTCGCCTTCCAGGGCTTTGGTCCATGGAGTTTCGGATACGCTGCCTTGGGCAAGGCGGTTACCGGCCTCATCGCTGCATATTGGCTGGAACCCTGGCGCCCACGGATTATCTTCGATGTCAATGTGATCCGGACTCTCCTGCCGTTTGGGGTGACCTTTCAGCTGAAGGATATCCTCGGGTTTGTCAAGGAGGCCCTGACCCCCGGATATGTGGGGGCGCTATTTGGTGCCGGCGCCGTAGGATACCTTGGGTGGGCACGAAGTTTCGCCTTTGTCCCGCTGGTTTTTCCGGAGAGTTTCGGTCGGGTTGCGTTTCCGGCCTTCTCCCGCATTCGCGGAGACAGGGAGTTGCTGACAAAGGCCATCGAGTCGGCCATCCGTGCCATAACCTTTGTCATGTTTCCGGTGGTTGCCATTATGGTGGCCCTTGCCCCTGATGTTGTCCGCATTGTTTTCACAGATAAATGGTTGCCGGCGCTCCCGGCGTTCTATTTCTTCTGCCTGACTCCGGCCGGAATTGGAATTTTCCTGCCCCTCTACAGCGCACTCATGGCTGCCGGAACGGCCGCGACTCTCCTGCGCCTGGTAGTCATCCTCACCGTCATCGAGTGGACATTGGGGATTGCCCTGACCACCACCTGGGGATTTGCAGGCGTAGCAATGACTCAGGTCGTTACTGTTCCGCTTTTTACCTTTCTCTACTGGTGGTTGCTCAAGCGCATGAACGTTCGTGCCAAGGTAGTTGAAAACGTGGCATGGCAGCTGCTTGTCTCTCTCGGTATCTTGGGGCTTCTCAGAACGCTTCGGCATGACCATCTCACGTTGTCAATGGTACTTCTGTTTTCAGTTTGTGCCATGATTGTCTACGGGGTGACAATGTTTATATTCCGAAGATCGATGGTTCATGAGTTGGTTGGTCATCTGAAAAGCATCCTTCCGACAGAGCGACCAGTGCCTGGTGAGGCGCGATTATGATTTCAGCAGTGGTCAACACTCTCAACGAAGCGGCAAATATTGAGTATTGCCTGGAAAGTTTGCGATGGTGTGATGAGATTATAGTCGTCGATATGGAGAGCGATGACGATACCGTTGCCATCGCCGGTAATTATACGGATCGGATCATGACGGTTCCCCGGTGTGGATACGTGGAACCTGCCCGAAAGGCTGGGGGCGACGCAGCCCTCGGGGACTGGATACTCGTTATCGATGCCGATGAAGTAGTGCCGGTTTCCCTTGCGCGGAGGCTTCGACAGATTGCCGCATCTGACGAATGTGACGCAGTTGAAATTCCGGTTAAAAATTTCATCTTGGGTGAATGGATTCGACATACGGGATGGGGAGATGCCAGTTGTCTAAGGTTCTTCAGAAAAAATTCCGTGGCCTTTTCCGATGTGATCCACCACGGCATAAACCCTGTCAGTACTGCACGGGTAGTGCGGCTCGAACCTAGTGATGAGCACTGGCTTTATCACTTCAACTATCTGGACAGTGAACATTTTGTCGCGAAACTGAACCGGTATACGAACTTCGAGGTCGATTCGCTCTTGCGTCGTGGGGTGACGTTCAGTGTTATGGGCATGCTCTACGCCGGTGTCCATGAGTTCTACAGCAGATATGTCCGCCAGAGAGGATACAGGGATGGCCGTCACGGTCTTGTCCTTTCCCTTCTCATGGCTTTTTACCACCTTCTTTCACATATCAAGCTGTGGGAACGGCACCTGTGGTTATCCCGACCGGTTCAGGCAGAATATGATGCGATTCGGCGAGAGCTTCTGGAGATGCACCGCCGGGAGCGCCTTGGGGGTAGCGGCAAGGATGGCTGATTCAGGGAGGGTTTATATAATTATAGTCAACTGGAATGGCTGGCCAGACACCCTCGAGTGTCTTGCCACCGTTTTCCGGAGCACCTATCCCGATTTTCGGGTCATCGTTTGTGACAACGGCTCTTGTGATGATTCTGTTGCCCAGATCAGTGCATGGGGAGCTGGGGAACTGCGATATCCGGTTTCCGGTTCTCCCCTCGGAGAGTTGATGGTTGCCACTGACCGGCGCATCCGAACGGTCGTCGTGCCTTCCGACCAGATTTTCAGCTCATGGGCCGCGAAGGATGATTGGGATCTGCTGGTGTTAGCCATCGGGGCCAACCTTGGTTTCGCCGGCGGCAACAACGTGGGGATGAGACTTGCCCTTGCCCTTGGCGACTGCGCCTACGTCTGGCTTCTCAACAATGATACCGTGGTTGATCCGCGGGCCCTTTCAGCCATGGTTCACCGGATGGAGGCCGTTTCCCGGGCGGGCATGTGTGGTTCCCGGATACACTACTACCATGAACCTGGTAAAATCTGGGCACTTGGCGGCGGTTACTTCAGAAAGCTTATTGGCCGCTCGGAAAATATCGGGCTTGGGCTGGACATCTCTGATGGAAAGTCCATGGATACTGAAGCCGTTGAAAGTATCATGGAGTATCCCGCCGGAGCCTCAATGCTGGTGAGAGAAGCCTACCTCCGGGCGGTTGGGCTGATGGACGAAAGTTATTTCCTCTACTGTGAGGAGCCGGACTGGGCCATGCGCGGGGCCGGCAGATTCACCCTTGCATACGCCAGGGACAGCGTCGTCTACCACAAGGTTGCTGCCAGCACCCAAAAACTCGATGCAGATGCTTTGTCTGCGGAAGTACGTTTGCTCAGGAGCCAGCTCAGGTTCATGGCGCGGTTTCATCCCCAATACTCCCTGCTGTTTCTTATCCGGTTCCTTTTTGCCAAGGGGAAGAGCATGATGGCATTCCGGGTCGCTCAGGAGGATCTCTCACGATGACGGTCAGAATCCTCAAGAACGAGTTGCAGAACATTCACTCACGAAAAATCCTGCGGGAAAGGGGGCTGGATTTTCTGGAATCCTCTCTGCGGAAGAAGCTGCGGACTCTTCTCGGCTCGGGGGAAATTGCCGTCGGAGAGGCTGTCAAGAGCTGGGACGTCCTGGAAACGATCTCCTTTGTTGAAAAAAACATAGCCCCTGTTGAACCGGTTCTCGATATCGGGGCGTATGCTTCAGAGATTCCATGCATTCTGCACCGACTCGGGTATCGGAACCTCTACGGTGTCGACATGAATCCCCGGGTTATTGATATGCCTTTCGGGGAACATGTGCGGTATGTGGCGGGAGATTTCTATTCGTATTCGTTCCCCGAGAGTTTTTTTGCCGCAATAACGGCAACCTCTGTCATTGAGCACGGTTTAGATGCTCGACAGCTTTTGAGCCGGTTGTCACGGCTTCTCAGACCGGGAGGGTACTTCATTGCTTCTACCGATTATTGGCCTGACAAGATCGATACCGGCGATCTGCGGCCTTTTGGTATGGAGTGGCTGATTTTTTCCCGGGGGGAGCTGCGTCAGCTGTTGGATCAGGCAGCCGAAGCGGGACTTCACCCCGTTGGTGAAGCGATGGATTTCGATGCCGGCGCGCCGGTCGTCTGCTGGAATGGAAGGCGGTACACCTTCGCATGGTTTGCGCTACAGAAAACATGATGGGTAGCGGACGGCTGCGTCTTGCCCTGATAACCGGCTCTTTTCCCCCCGAGATATGCGGTGTCGGGGACTACTCGGCGCGGCTGGCGGAGCATCTGGCTCCATGGTGCGATGTCCAGGTGGTTACATCATGCGGGGAGGGGGGGGCTGCCGATGGACTGACAGTCCATCGGGTCATGAATTCCTGGTCCCTGAGGAAGTTGCCGTTCTTTATCTCTCTAATCCGAAAAATTGCTCCGGACGTCATTCACATCCAATATCCTACCCGGGGGTATGGGGCGGGAACCCTGCCCTACATCGTGCCGCTCCTCTGCAGGCTGATGGGAAAACCATCTGTCCAGACCTGGCATGAACGTCCCGAACTGAGGAGGTTTCTGCTCAATGCCTTTACATCGGATGATATCGTTGTTGTCGAAGAGGACCTTCCTTCCAATCTTCCCTCCTTGATCGCTGGATACACCGACCGGAAACGATGGCACCACATCCCGATTGCTTCAAATATTCCTGCTGTCCAGATGTCCCCAGCTGACATATTCGAGGAAAGGAGCAGATATTGTTCCGAAGATGAGAGACTTGTGGTTTTTTTCGGATTTGCGACGCCGGAAAAGGGGGTTGAGTATCTTTTTGACATTGCTGATCCTGCAACTGACTACCTCGTTATTATATCTCAGCTTTCTCCGGCTGATGGATACCATGGACGGATACTTGAGCTTGCCGGCTCCGGGAGCTGGAAGGGGCGCTGCACCGTGACGGGATGTCTCCCGCAAGATCGTGTGGCGAGGCTGCTGCGGTCAGCCGACGCAGCCGTGTTTCCATTCGTTTCGGGAATGCGCCCCAAAAATGGTTCCGTCCTTGCCGCACTGGCCCAGGGAACCCTGGTCGTGACCACCTCAACAACGGGGCATGGATATGATCCACGGCATAATATTTTCCGCGCCCTTCCTGGTGATACGACAGCCATGCGTGAAGCGCTCGGGCGTTATCGGGCCACAAAGGTGCAACCGTCAGTCGCCATGACGTGGACTACCATTGCGGAACTGCACTATCAGCTTTATACATCGCTAGTCACCCATGAGACACACTCGGATACTTAAGGCAATCGATCCTCTGGTGGGACGGTTGGGAATGCTCTTGCCGCGTCCCAAGGGCAAAACGGACTTCGTTCCCCAAAAGGTGCTCTTCATTCGCCCCGGCGGCATCGGGGATGCGGTACTTCTTATCCCAGCCATCCGGGCGCTTTGTGCCTGTTATCCTCAAATGGCCGTGGAAGTTCTGGCAGAACAGCGCAATGCCGGTGTCTTTTCCCTTTGCCCAGAAGTCCGGCTGGTCTGTTGCTACGATATTCCCTCGGAACTATTCGCCATACTAAGATCACGCTACGATGTTATATTTGACACAGAGCAGTGGCACCGGCTTTCGTCCGTTATGGCCCGGATTATACGGGCAAGCGTGCGGATTGGTTTTTCGACCAATGACCGCAGCCGTTTTTTCAGCAATCAAGTCTCCTATGGCCAGGACGATTATGAGGCGGACAGTTTCATGCATATGTTGTCGCCGCTGGTACACGTCCCAGAGAGTGAAGAGTACGGATCATTCCTATCGATTTCAGTCCGGGATTCAGAGGCTGCAGCTGCTTTTCTTTCGGTGCTGGGGGGGGGGGTGCTAGTAACCCTTTTCCCCGGGGCGAGCATTACCGAGCGCCGCTGGGGACCTGAAAAGTTTTGCGAACTGACTCGTCGGCTTCAAGGGACATGTGAAGTTGTAGTCGTGGGGGGTGCGGTTGACCGTGACGATGCAGAATCCATCGAGCAGGCTGGTGCCCTGAACCTAGCCGGCAAAACCACCCTCGCCGAAACCGCCGCAATCATCGCCCGCTCCTCCCTTCTCGTCAGCGGCGATTCCGGCATTCTCCACATCGCCGTGGGGCTCGGCATCCCGACCGTTTCCCTCTTCGGTCCGGGTAGGGCGCGGAAATGGGCGCCGCGGGGTGCAAACCACATCGTCATCAACAGGAATCTTCCCTGTTCCCCTTGCACCACCTTCGGCTACACGCCGAAGTGTCCCATCAATGCCCGCTGCATGGCGGAAATATCGGTTGACGAGGTTGAACAGGCAGTCATGACACTTCTTGCGCGAAAAAATTTCGGCAAGCGCAACAAAAGCCTTGACTAATCCGGGGGCAGTTGGTATTTAGAGAATCCGTTTTGCTTGTAGGCGCGTAGCTCAGGGGGAGAGCGCTACCTTGACACGGTAGAGGTCGGCGGTTCGAGACCGCCCGCGCCTACCATTCAGACAACTCGCAGCCAAGGCTGTGGAAGGGGCATCGAAGTTCGATGCCTCTTCGTGTTAAGGGGCCAGTCATGGGTGACATCAGGGTTACACTGCCGGATGGTTCGGAAAGGGTTCTCGCCGAAGGGGCAACGGTGCGGGATCTGGCCGCTTCCATTGGGGCCGGGCTTGCCAAGGCTGCCGTTGCCGGCAGGATCGACGGGCTTGAAGTTGATCTGTCTGCGCCCCTGGTGGATGGTGCCAGGGTGGAGATCATAACCGAGAAGTCTCCCGAGGCCCTGGAGATTATCCGCCATTCAACGTCCCATCTCATGGCCCAGGCGGTCAAGGAGCTTTTCCCCCAGGCAAAGGTCGCCATCGGGCCGGCAGTCGAAAACGGCTTTTACTACGACTTTGATGTCGATCATGCCTTTACTCCCGAGGATCTCGAAAAAATCGAGGCCCGCATGCGGGAGATCGCCAAGGCTGACCTCAAGCTGGAGCGCCAGGTTCTCTCCAGGGATGAGGCCATCAGGCTCTTCAGTGATATGGGGGAGACCTACAAAGTTGAACTGATTGAGGCAATCGGCGACGACACGGTTTCCCTCTACCGCCAGGGTGATTTTGTCGACCTGTGCCGCGGTCCCCATCTTCCTTCCACGGCCAATTGCCGTGCTTTCAAGCTTACCTCTCTGGCCGGCGCCTACTGGCGCGGCGATGAAAAGAACAAAATGCTTCAGCGGGTCTACGGGACCGCTTTCGCCGACAAAAAGGATCTGGACGCCTATCTGGAGAAGATCGAGGAGGCCAAGCGCCGCGACCACCGCAAGCTTGGCCGGGAACTCGATCTTTTCTCGTTTTCCGATGAGGTCGGTGCGGGGTTTGTGATCTGGCATCCCAATGGAGCCATGCTGCGGACCCTTCTGGAGGATTTTGAGCGCAGAGAGCACTTGAAGCGGGGTTACGATATCGTTGTGGGACCCCAGATCCTCAAGACCGATCTCTGGCAGCGGTCGGGCCACTATGACAACTACCGCGAGAACATGTATTTCACCGAGGTGGAAGGGCAGGGGTTCGGCATCAAGCCCATGAACTGCCTGAGCCACATGATGATCTACAAGTCGCATCTGCGCAGTTATCGCGATCTGCCCCTGCGCTTTTTCGAGCTTGGCACGGTGCATCGCCACGAGCGGGCCGGCGTCCTGCACGGGCTGCTGCGGGTGCGCTGTTTCACCCAGGACGATGCCCATATCCTCTGTACGCCTGAGCAGCTCGATGACGAAATCAAGGGGGTCATCTCCTTTGTCAATGATGTCATGGGGATCTTCGGCTTTGACTTCGAGATGGAGCTCTCCACTCGTCCCGAGAAGTCCATCGGTTCCGACGAGGACTGGGAGCGGGCCACCAATGCGCTGCTCGCTGCCCTGAAGGATTCGGGGCGCCCCTACGAGATCAACGAAGGGGACGGTGCGTTCTACGGTCCCAAGATCGACATCAAACTGCGCGATTGTCTTGACAGAAGGTGGCAGTGTGCTACAATCCAGTGCGATTTTACGCTCCCCGAGCGGTTTGACCTGACCTATGTCGATGCCGATGGTGAACGGAAGCGCCCCGTCATGGTGCATCGGGTGATCCTCGGCTCCATTGAGCGCTTTATCGGTGTTCTGATAGAGCATTTCGCCGGAAACTTCCCCGTGTGGCTCTCGCCGGTTCAGGCAATCGTGATGACCGTCACGGACAATCAACAGTCATACGCCGCGCAGGTTTTTGAGGCGCTTCGGTCAAGCGGGATCAGGGTGCGGAAGGATTTTCGCAACGAGAAGCTCGGTTTCAAGATCCGTGAAGCACAACTCCAGAAGATTCCGTACATGCTCGTCATTGGCGACAAGGAAGTGGAGTCCGGGACAGTGACTCCGCGGTTCCGCGATGGTTCGAACCTCGCGGCCATGAAGCCTGAGGAGTTTGTTGCGTTCATTAACGAAGACGTCAAACGCTTCAAATAGGAGGTGGCGCCATAGCCAAGCCGACCGTAAATGTAAACCAAGCAATTAGGGCCCGTGAGATACGGGTCGTTGGAGCCAACAGCGAACAGCTTGGTATTATGACGTTAAATGAGGCTCTTGCCCTTGCGGAGAGCCAGCAGCTTGATCTTGTAGAGGTTTCTCCCACGGCCGTCCCCCCCGTCTGCCGGATCATGGACTATGGCAAGTTCAAGTACCAGCAGAGCAAAAAGCTGCAGGAAGCCAAGAAGAAGCAGTCGCACGTGGTGGTCAAGGAGGTTAAGCTCCGCCCCAAGACCGACGAGCACGATCTCCAGTTCAAGATAAAGCATGTGCGGCGTTTCATCGAGGAGGGGAACAAGGCGAAGGTGACCCTGGTGTTCCGTGGGCGCGAGATTACGCACATGGAGTTCGGGGTTCGCGCCCTTGAGCGGGTTGCCAGTGAGATTGAGGATATTGCCGTTATCGAGATGAAGCCGAAGATGGAGGGGCGGAGCATGTTCATGATCGTCGCCCCCAAGGCTAAAAAATAATTACCGCATCAAATACAAGCAGAAAAGGAGAAGAGTAATGCCCAAGATCAAGACAAACCGCGGCGCGGCCAAGCGCTTCAGAAAGACCGCCAGCGGTAAAATCAAGAGGAACAGTGCTTTCACGAGCCATATTCTTACTTCCAAGACCCGTAAGCGCAAGCGTCAGCTCCGTTCGAGCTCCATTGTAGCCGCGGTTGATCAGAAGAACATTGCAAGGCTGATTCCCTATAAGTAAGAACAGGGCGGGAGTCATGGCGAATCAGTGCGGTTTTGCTGGTTGGGCGTGATTCCTGTTTCCGTTTTTATAAGTCCGTGAACCGTGAGGAAGCGCCTCCCCTTGCGGATCCGGCAAAATTCACCGGTAAAAAGGAGTAGGTAATGCCAAGGGTAAAAAGAGGTTTCAAAGCGAGACGCAGAAGAAACAAGGTACTCAAGCTTGCCAAGGGGTACCGTGGCGCACGGAGCAAGCTGTTCCGGAGCGCGACCGAGGCCGTGGACCGTGCGCTTAATTACGCTTTCCGTGACCGCAAGGTCAAGAAGCGTGATTTCCGTGCACTCTGGATCACGCGGATCAACGCGGCTTCGCGTCTCAACGGGCTTTCGTACAGCAAGCTCATCCATGGACTGAAAAAGGCGAGTGTCGAGATTGACCGCAAGGTACTCGCGGATCTGGCTGTATCGGATCCCCGGGGCTTCTCAGAGATCGCGTCCGTCGCCAAAGCACAGATTTAGTGGAAATTTCAGCCGGATAAAAAAAGAAATGGGATGCTCTGCGTTCCATTTCTTTTTTTGTAAAGGGTTCCCGTTATGAAACAACAACTCGATGGACTTCTTCAGGCCGCTCTAAGGGAGATTGATGGGGCCGGGAGTGAAGAGGCCCTCCAGGAGCTGCGGATTAAATATCTCGGCAAGAAGGGTGCGCTTACCGCTGTCATGAAGGGGCTTGGTGCCCTTTCCGCGGAAGAGCGTCCTATTGTGGGTCAGTTGGCCAATACGGTGAAGAATCAGCTTGAGGAGCGGCTGGAGCAGACACTTGCCCAGGTCCGTGACGCCAGCAAGCGAGAACGGCTTCAGCGCGAGCGGCTTGACGTCACCTTGCCTGGCCGCAGTCTTCCCCATGGCACGAAACACCCCATAACGCTGGTCATTGAGGAAATATCGGACATTTTTGCCGGCCTCGGTTTTCAGGTTGCCGAGGGGCCGGAGGTGGAGCTCGATTTCTATAATTTCGAGGCCCTCAATTTTCCCAAGGACCACCCTGCCCGGGATATGCAGGATACTTTCTTTGTTGATGACTCCATCCTGCTCAGGACCCACACGTCTCCCGTGCAGGTGCGCACCATGCTCAAGCATGCCCCCCCCGTGCGGATCATTTCTCCGGGAACTGTATACCGCTGTGACTCCGATGCGACCCATTCCCCCATGTTTCACCAGATTGAGGGGCTGATGGTTGATGCCGGCGTGACTTTTGGAGATCTGAAGGGAATTTTGACCACCTTCGTGAACCAGTATTTCGGCAAAGGGATTGGCGTCCGCTTGCGGCCGAGCTTTTTCCCCTTCACCGAACCGAGTGCCGAGGTCGACATCGCATGCGTCATGTGCAAGGGGAGAGGGTGCCGGGTCTGCAAGGAGAGCGGGTGGCTCGAAATTCTCGGTGCCGGCATGATCGACCCCGAGGTGTATCGTCATGTGGGGTACGATCCGGAAGCCATTTCCGGATTCGCTTTCGGCATGGGGGTGGAGCGGGTTGCCATGCTCAAGTACGGCATTGGTGATTTGCGTCTGTTCTTCGACAACGACGTGCGTTTCCTGCAGCAATTCTGAAATTAGATACCTTCGGTGATTGGCGCCCCAGGAAAAGCAGCACCGAAAATGTCCCGGATAGGGTGAGAATATGATCGTTACGTATAACTGGCTCAAGGAATTCGTTGATTTCGATCTTGGTCCCCAGGAGCTGGCGGACCTTCTGACCATGCTCGGTCTCGAAGTGGAAGGCGTCCGCCATGTGGGTGGGGGGCTGGACGACGTTGTCGTTGCCGTTGTGGAAGAGAAGTCCCAGCATCCGAACGCCGACAAGCTTTCCCTCTGCAAGGTAAATAACGGCAGAGAGACGCTTGCCGTCGTGTGCGGCGCCCAGAATTTCAAGGCCGGCGACAAGGTTGCCCTGGCCCAGATTGGCGCGGTACTGCCTGGGGATTTCAAGATCAAGCGTTCCAAAATCAGGGGCGAGGAGTCCTGCGGCATGCTCTGTTCCGAGAAGGAGCTGGGGCTGGCCGCTGAGTCCGCGGGGATCATCGTTCTTCCCGCGGACCTCCCCCTCGGCGTTCCGGTCTTTGATGCCCTCGGTCTGAAGGATACGATATTCGAGATCGGACTGACGCCCAACAGGGCCGATTGCCTCAGTGTTGTCGGCATTGCCCGGGAGATTGCCGCGAAACTGGGGGTTGCCGTCAAATACTCCCGGCCTGCGGTCAAGGAGTCCGGGACTCCCGTTAACGAGTGCGCCCGGGTGATCGTGGAGGATTCCGATCTCTGCCCCCGCTACACGGCCCGCTACATCTCCGGCTGCTCTGTCAAGCCGTCGCCGGCCTGGCTTGTACGACGCCTTGAAGCGGTGGGAATGCGTTCCATCAACAATGTGGTTGACGTGACCAACTATGTCCTCATGGAGTACGGTCATCCCCTCCACGCCTTCGATGCCGACCTTCTCGCCGGCGGAACAATTGTCGTGCGGCGTGCCGCGGAGGGGGAGAGCTTCACCACCCTAGACGGCCAGGAGCGCATTCTTACGGGAGCCGACCTCACCATTCGCGATGGCGAGAAAGGTGTTGCCCTTGCTGGTATCATGGGGGGAGAGAACTCGGAGATCCGCCAGGAAACATCCAATATTCTCCTGGAAAGCGCCTATTTTAATCCGTCCGCCATTCGCAGGACGTCGAAGCGTCTCGGCCTTCATACCGAATCATCCCACCGTTTCGAACGGGGGGCAGATGTAGACATTCTGGTGACGGCCCTCGACCGTGCCGCTTCCCTGATTGCCGAGCTTGGCGGCGGGGAAGTCGCAGCGGGGGTCATCGATGTCTGCCCCAATCCTCTGCCCAGGCGCACTGTCAGGTTTCGCGTCGACCAGTGCAACAGGCTGCTGGGCATTCAGCTGCCTGCCGAAGAGATGGAAGCGATCTTTGGTCGCCTTGAGTTCACAGTAAAGGTGATTGAACCAGGTCTCTTCGATGTTGGTATTCCCTCATTCCGGGTTGATATCGAGCGGGAAATCGACCTGATTGAAGAGGTGGCACGACTCAGCGGCTATAACACTATTCCGGTCACCATGCCCAGGGCGCGGGTCTTTTCCGATCGTCCCACACGGCACCAGCGCCTTGAAAAGCGGTTGAGAAACCTCATGGTCGGTCAAGGATTCAGCGAGGTCATAACCTTCAGTTTCATGACGCCCACTGTCCTTGACAAGCTTCTCCTGGCTGAGAATGACCCCAGGCGTTCCGTTGTCCGGCTGCGCAACCCCCTTGTTGAGGAGCAGTCGGTAATGCGCACGACACTTCTGCCCGGCCTCCTGCAGACAGCTCTCAGAAATATGAATTACCGCATGCTTACCCTCCGTCTCTTTGAGCTGCGGCGCGTCTATCTGCCGGTCGAGGGGCAGGAACTGCCCAAGGAACCCCTCCACCTTGCCGGCATCATGACCGGGGCACGCTATCGCGAGGGGTGGAACCAGGAGCGGCAGCAGGTCGATTTCTATGACGTAAAGGGGGTAGTGGAGCATATTCTTGAGGAGTTTGCCGTCGGCCCCGTCTCGTTTGTCCAGGACCGCCTCGATTCCTATTTCCATCCGGGAAAGTCCTGTTCGGTTCTGCGGGGGAGCGAACTGCTCGGGTCCTTTGGAGAACTCCATCCTGATGTTCAGGATAATTTCGGCATCGACCAGCCTGTGTACTATCTTGAACTCGATTTCGAGAAACTCGCCCTGGCGAGTTCCGACAGCGTGGCGATTACGCCGCCGTCGCGGTTTCCCGACACCTTCCGTGATGTCGCCATGCTCGTCACCGATGAAACGCCGGCAGCGGCAATTCTGGACTGCATAGGCGGTTTGAAGATCCGTGAGGTTGAATGTGCGGAAATATTCGACCTTTACAAGGGGGCCCACGTCCCGGAAGGATTCAAGAGCATTGCGGTCAGGATACGGTACCGTTCCCAGGAGAAGACTCTCACCGATGATGAAGTTGCGCCATTGCATAAACGAATAGTCGATACGCTGGTGAAAAAGTTAGAGGTCACAATACGTTGAACCCGGATATTCCATTAGGCGGCGCGAAGCGCCTACACAAGCCCTGCCGGATGCATTCCGGCATCTTTCCCCCCGTTTTCCGCACCAATAGTCCCTGCTATCGGCTTGTCAAACGGGGGAAAATCTGCTCGGAATTCATCACAGCAGCATCACGTGTCCCAATGGAAAATCCGGGTTAAAAACAGGTTGATTATCTGGAACTGCTGTGTTATAAATCCTGTCGCCTTCGGTGGACGCGATATTTTCAGATAACGTATTGATTTTGAGGGAGTATATGACCAAGGCAGATATTGTCGAGCAGATCTACGAGAAGGTGGGTTTTTCAAAAAAAGAATCTGCTGAGCTTGTTGAGCGGGTCTTTGGTCTGATCAAGGAAACCCTTGAAAATGGTGAAAAGATAAAGATCGCCGGTTTCGGTAACTTTGTCGTGAAGGAAAAAGCAGACCGGCGTGGTCGTAATCCCCAGACAGGCGACGAAATTATCATTTCCGCCCGCAGGATTCTCACGTTCAAGCCCAGTCAGGTTCTCAAGTCTTCAATCAATTCCTGAGAGGTACTTCCCCGGAGGGAAGGTGGAAGCCAAGCTTCCTGACAAGCAGTATTTCAAAATCGGCGAAGTTGCGCAATTGACTGGCCTCAAGGCATCGGTTCTCAGGTTCTGGGAAACCGAGTTCAAGGTTTTGACTCCGCCGAAAAGCAGGACGGGACAGCGGCTGTACACAAAACGGGACATCGAGCTTCTGCTGACGATAAAGCAGTTGCTTTATGTGGAAAAGCTTACCATCGAGGGTGCCCGAAAGAGACTGATGTCGTCAGGAAGGTCCCAAGGTCAGCACGCGGTTACAGAATCAATCAGTGGGAGCAGCCTCTTGGGGCTGGTCAAGGATGTGCGGCAGGAGTTGGAGTCGATCCGCCGTATGCTGCAGCAGTAACAAATATCGGGGCGTAGCGCAGCCTGGTAGCGCACCAGACTGGGGGTCTGGTGGTCGCTGGTTCGAATCCAGTCGCCCCGACCATTTTCACCGTAGACGGTTTCGGACTCCGAAGCCGTCTATTTTTTTTACCATTCTTCCGGGGTATTCGGAGTGTCTATGAAAATTCTTGTCACGAATGATGATGGTGTCCGGGCTCCAGGCATAAGGGCTCTTGCAGAAGCCTTGCGCAGTATCGGCGAAGTGACCGTGGTGGCGCCAGACCGTGAGCGGAGTGCCGTGGGCCATGCTTTGACTCTGCATCATCCTCTCAGGGCGACCGAGATCCGGCCGTCTGTTTTTGCGGTGGACGGAACTCCGACAGACTGCGTTAACCTTGGCATCCATACGCTCCTTGGGTCCAGGCCCGATATGGTTGTATCGGGGATCAACTGCGGTGCCAACATGGGAGATGACATCACCTATTCCGGTACGGTGTCTGCTGCCATGGAGGCGACTCTTATGGGTATACCCGCTCTGGCTGTATCACTGGTCACCACTGGCCGGGGGGACAATTATGCCGGTGCAGCCCATGTTGTCGCCGGGCTTGTCCGGACGGTTTCGGTCAGGGGGTTGCCGCGGGACACTTTCTTGAACGTCAATGTGCCGGATCTCCCCCGGGAAAAACTGGGAGGCGCAGTCATAACCACCCAGGGGAAAAGGGATTACCAGGGGAAAATTATCGCGAAAACAGACCCCCGGGGCCGCAGCTATTACTGGATCGGCAATGGCGAGATGCAGTTCCGCGACATTGAGGGGACTGATTATCATGCGGTGAAGCGCGGCTTGATTTCCGTCACGCCATTGCACCTCGACCTCACCAACTACGCTTCCCTGACGATTCTGAAAACATGGGATTTTACCGAAATCGGTTCTTGAATATTCAAGTGGTGAATTGCGCCATCATACTTGAGTGAATAGCCTGCAAGTGGTTATATCCTAACGCTGGACAGGACCGGAGGGGTCTGTTATATTCTGCCCTTCAGCTGACAGAGGGGATTTGCATGAATTTCGAGATCGCGCGGAAACGGATGGTTGAGTCACAGATTGTCTCTCGCGGGGTGAAGGACCGACGCCTTCTGGAGGCAATGCTCAAGGTTCCCCGTCATGTTTTCGTAGAAGAGGCGATGGCTGCCCAGGCATACAGTGATACCCCGCTTCCTATAGGGGAGAAGCAGACCATTTCACAGCCATATATGGTGGCCCTCATGACTGAACTGCTGGAGCTTTCCGGCAAAGAGAAGGTGCTTGAGATCGGCACCGGCTCCGGTTATCAGGCTGCGATACTCGCCACCATGGCGGATCGCGTTTACACCGTGGAGCGGATTCGTTCGCTGGCTCTCAAGGCGCGCAAGGCACTCGACAGTCTTGGGCTTCTGAACGTGAATATCAGGATTTCCGACGGCACCATCGGCTGGGAGGAGGAAGCCCCCTTTGATGCCATCATCGTAACAGCCGGCGCACCCGATGTTCCGGAAAAACTGGTTGAACAGCTTGCTCCAGGCGGCAGGCTCGTGATTCCGGTGGGAAATCAGTTCGAGCAGATTCTTGTCCGGGTTATCAAGCAGGAAGACGGTTCCCTCATCAGGGAAAACGTGACCGGTTGCAGGTTCGTGAAGCTGGTGGGCAAGTACGGCTGGGGCACGGAAGAGTAGAGCATCAACACTGCTACGCTGAACGGGGAAGCGCATGGATGAATTTCTCGAAAAGGAAACCGTTGAGTCAGACGAGCAGGTCGAGCGGCAAGCTGACGACTTTCTGGAGCAGGAACCGACTTCTTTCGAGTTTGAGGAAGCTGAGGAACCCGATGAAGAGGAGGAGCCGGAAGAGGAGATAAAAGTCGTCGAGGTGGAGCATTTCGATGACGCCATCAAGCTGTATCTGCGGGAGATACAGAGGACGACGCTTCTCACGGCCGATGAGGAAAAGGCTCTTGCCAGCCGGATTGCCAAGGGAGACAAGGCTGCCCGCGACAAGATGATAGAGTCCAATCTGCGTCTCGTTGTGAAGATTGCCAAGCGCTACATCAATCGGGGGCTTCCCTTCCTCGACCTTATCGAAGAGGGGAATATGGGGCTCATCAAAGCCGTCGAGCGCTTCAAGCTGTCAAAGGAGTGCCGTTTTTCCACCTATGCCACCTGGTGGATCCGCCAGTCCATCGAGAGGGCGCTGGTCAACCAGTCGCGCACCATAAGGCTTCCGGTTCACGTCTCTGACGACATCAACAAGATGCTCAAGATCACCCGCGAACTGGTTAATCGTTTCAACCGTGAGCCGACTGTCAAGGAAGTTGCAGCCGAAATGAACGTCAACTCGGCATACATCCGGCGCCTCATGGTCCTCCTCAAGAAAACCTATTCCATTGAGCGTCCCATGGGTGAGAACAGCGACTATTTCCTCATCGATACCATTGAGGACACCTCATCGGTCTCGCCGGCGACTCTGCTGGAAGACCTGAACAAGTATGAGATCGTCTCCAGGTGGTTTGCGTCGCTCTCCGAAAACGAGCAGAAGATTCTTACCCTGCGGTTCGGGCTCGAAGACAAGGAACCCCAGACCCTTGACACGATCGGTCGCAGCTTTGGCGTCACCCGTGAGCGAATCCGCCAGATTGAGGCGAAGTCCCTTGAAAAACTCAGAAGATACATTGAAAACAGCGACGGAAGCGCCATCGAGTGAGACGCGCCCGAAGCTCGCGGAGGTCAGTGGATGGACGAACTCAAGAATATTATCCGTGACGTGCCCGATTTTCCCAAAAAGGGGATCGTGTTCAAGGATATAACCACACTGCTGGCGGACGCGAAATCGTTCCAGCGCATGGTTGACCTGCTGGCACACCGCTATGTGGGTGAGAAAATCGACAAGGTGGTCGGCGTTGAGGCCCGGGGGTTCATCATTGGTGCTGCCCTCGCGTATAAGCTTGGCGCCGGCGTTGTTCTGGTGCGCAAGCCGGGAAAACTCCCCTCCGAAACCTTCAGCAAGACCTACCAGCTTGAATACGGCACCGATACCCTGGAAATCCATACCGACGCCATCCGCAAGGGAGAGCGGATTCTCATTGCCGACGACGTCCTCGCCACCGGCGGAACCATGTCCGCCGTTGTCGATATGGTGAATGACCTCGGCGGAGAAATCGTCGATTGCTGCTTCCTTGCAGAGCTTGAATTCCTCGGAGGGAGAAAAAAGCTGCCGGAAGGCAAAGTTCATTCACTCCTTGCCTTTTGAGTGCATCCTGGTCGACCCGGCCCCCTATCCACGCGGGAAAAGGGTTGCAAAGCGATGATTGGTGGGCTATAAACAAAAACTCTGTCCCCGTAGCTCAGCTGGATAGAGCACTTCCCTCCTAAGGAAGGGGTCGGACGTTCGAATCGTCTCGGGGACGCCAGTAAAATAAAGGGCTTACAGCTTGTGCTGTAAGCCCTTTTGATGTTTGCGCAGCCTCTCTTGCAATTCTGCGGGAGCGCGTGGCGAGCTTTACTGCTTGTCTTTGCGGAGCAAGTTCACGAAAGACTACTTCACCTTGGGGATGAATATCTGCTCCGGGTCGAGGATGTCATGGATGAGATGGAGTTCTTCCCGGGTGGGTGGGGGTGTTTCACCGCTGACCCGGGAGATGTCCAGGTCGAAGTGGCACATTTCCCTGATTTCCTCCGGCGTCTTGCCGGGGTGGCAGGTGTCCAGGTAGATGCGGCCGGTCTCTTTGTCGAAGCGGAAGACGCCGGCGGTGCTGATGACCGCCGAGGGACCGCCCCGGTAGGCGGCGCCGTAGAGCTCCCGGCGGTGGACGAAGTCACCTCCGGGCCACTTCTTTACCCGCCAGCCGGGGCTGGTGATGTAGCTGACGTTGGGGGTGAAGCGGCGCTTTTCGTGGACCATGATGAAGACGGTCCGTTTGGCGAAGGAGTTGATGTCGGGGTTGCCGCCGCTGCCGGTGAGGCGCAGTTCGGGGTTCAGGTAGTCGCCGATGCAGGTGGTGTTCACGTTGCCGTACTCGTCCACCTCGGCGCCCCCCAGGAAGCCCAGGTCCACGTAGCCCCGCTGGGCGATGCTGAAGGCGTCATAGAGACCGGAGGCACGGGAGGCGCCCATCTCGCACCGGGCGTCGCCGACGGAGGTGGGTATGGCCGGCGGCCGTCCGTCCAGGGTTCCGGCCTCGAAGATCAGCTTCAGATTAGGGGCGTGGGTCTTCTGGGCCAGCATGATCGCCACCATGGGGAGGCCGGTGCCGGCAAAGACGATCTCGTTGTCCTGCACCTCACGGGACGCCGCGCAGCACAGCAGGTCGGCAAGGCCGTATTCTTCCGGATTCGCATACTCTCTGCTCATATCATTGCCCCCTCTTCACGCTGGTGGAGTAGTTGAGTGCGGTGTTGGCCTTCAGGGTCAGCATCCGCGGCCAGCCAAGCTTTTCGAGATAGCTCATGTGGTCGAGCCCCGTGATCCACTCCCTGGCGAAGTCGTCGAACCCTTCCTGGGTACGGGTTCTGGCGTAGAAATCCTTCAGGAAGGCGCCGTCCACGTCGTAGCGGCCGAACATGCCGGTGGGGTGGGCGCCGTAGGGGCACTCCAGGATGTAGTCCACCTCGAAGCTGGTGATGGTGTTGCGGTCGGCCTCCCGGCGCAGGTACTCCTCGGGGACGATCTCCTCGGCCATGACGATGGTGATGTCCGCGGCCCGTGCCGCTTCGGGGTCCGAGTAGTACTGGCCGTTGACCCTGACGGTCCCTTCCTCCCCCACCTGCTGGACGCACATGACCGCGATGTCCACCTTGGCCGCCGGCACCAGTACCTGGGGACCGGCACCGTAGAAGGGATCTTCGGTGAAGATGTATTTATGCTTGGGGATTCGCTTCCCGTCCCGCTTGCCGGCCTGGCCGAGCATGTCGTACTCGGGGTTGTGGATGTCGGTGCCGAGGGAGGTCTGGGTGACGGCATAGGGGGCGCCGGCGGCCCCGGCGGCGAAGCGGAACATCATCTCCGCGTGGCTGTAATCCTCGACGATTATCTCCTTGTTCCCCACCTTGCGGGAGAGGTTGGCGCCGTACTTGCCGTAGAGTTCGTGCCCCACCCAGCATGATTCCCAGATATCGACGCAGCCGGCCCCCACGAGGAACTCGGTGTGGGGTCCGCCGTTCACCTCGATAAGATGGAGCCCCCGCCGCTGCTGACGGATCAGCTCGAAGACGATGGCCATGGGACGGCGCCAGATGGTGAAGCCGGAGAAGGTGAGACTGGAGCCGTTCTTGATGATCTCTGCTGCCTGCTGCAAGGTGATTCTCTTGCTGTTGCTCATGTGCACCCCCTTGGTAAGAAGCGCTAACCACAGAGGACACAGTGGAGCACAGAGGAAGACAAACCATTTGAGACCGAAGAATTTTCGTTTTGGTTCCTGAATAAAAACCGTAAGGTTTTTCTCCGTGTTCCTCTGAGCCCTCTGTGGTTAAGGCTTTGTTTTATGCGAAATTCTTCAGGATTTCCCGAGAGATGACCAGCCGCTGGATCTCGCTGGTTCCTTCGTAGATGGAGGTGATCCGGGCGTCGCGGGCATAGCGCTCCACCGGGAAGTCCCGGGTGTAGCCGTACCCGCCGAGCATCTGGATCGCCTTGTAGCAGGCCCGGTTGGCAGCCTCTGTGGCGTAGAGTTTCGCCATGGAGGCCTCCTTGGCGAAGGATTTGCCCTGGTCCTTGCGGAAGGCGGCGTTCATGAGGAGGAGCCGTGCCGCCTCCAGCTCGGTGTAGGCGTCGGCGATCATCCATTGAATCGCCTGGAAGGAGCTGATCTTCTGCCCGAACTGGGTCCGCTCGGTGGCGTAGCGGGTGGCGTAGTCCATGGCGGCAAGCCCCACGCCAAGCCCCAGGGAGCCGATGCCGATCCGGCCGCCGGCCAGCTCACCGACGGCGATCCGGAAGCCGTCGTTCAGCTTCCCCATTATGGCGCCCTTGGGGATGCGGCAGTCGGCAAAGATGACCTCGTTGGTGGCCGAGGCGTGCTGCCCCATCTTCTGTTCTTCCTTGCCGATGATGAGGCCCGGCGTTCCGGCCTCCACCAGGAAGCAGCTGATCCCCTTCCCCTTGGGGGCCGCCTTGTCGGTCACCGCCCAGACCACGAAGACCCCGGCATAGGAGGCGCTCGTGATGAAGATCTTGGAGCCGTTCAGGACCCAGGAGTCGCCGTCGTCCACGGCCTGGGTCACCATTCCGGCCGGGTCGGAGCCGGCGCAGGTCTCCGTGAGGGCGAAGCTGGCGGCGGCGTATTCGCCGGAACAGATCTTCGGGATGTAGGCCCGCTTCTGCTCCTCGGAGCCCACCGCCTGGATCACCTCGGCGGCCATGTTGTTGACCGACACGGTGACGGCCGTGGAGGCGCAGGCCCGGGCGATCTCGGTCATGGCCACGCTGAAGGAGACGGCCCCGGCCTCGGCGCCGCCGTACTCCTCCCGCACGTTGAGTCCCATGAAGCCCAGCTCGGCCAGCTTCTTCAGATTGGCCAGCATGGGGCCCCGGTCCCCTGTCTGGTCCAGCTGCGCCGCTACCGGCTCCAGTTCAGCCCTGGCGAAGTCCCGGGCCGTGTCCTGAATCAGTTTCTGTTCTTCGGTCAGTTCGAGAAACATGCTTCCTCCCCTTTACTGGACTAAATAATCCTTCAGCTTTCGACAATGACGATGGGAATGTCCTGTTCCTGGCCCCACTCCTGCCACTGGCGGGCGGTGCGAACGGCAAAGGCGGCCCGGTATTCGTCCGGGGAGCTCACTTCCAGTGCCTCTTCGAGCCGGTTTTTGAAGTGGGGTTCCAGGGCGGCCAGGGCCACCCATCCGTCGCTTGCCTGATAGATGTTATATTCAGGGATGCCGCCCCCCAGAAGAGCACCGGGGGCCGTGCTGCCGTAGCGAAGGGGTTCGGCCATGGCGGCGGCTGCAGAGGAGAGGGCTACTTCGGCATATCCCGCCTCCTGGCCCCGTTCGCGTCCAAGAAGCAGGGCCACGGCGGCGGAGATGGTCTGCTCGGCTCCGGCCATGTCGGCGAGGAGAGTGCGGGGCATGTGGGGGGGATTCAGGAGCCCTAGAGAAGCCTGGTAAGTGAGGTCATGCCCCGCCTCGTTCTCCCGGGGGGCGGGGTAACCGACGATGGCTGCCTGGCAGAGGCGGGGGAATTTCCGGTGCAGCTCCGGCCAGCTCAGGCCGAGGCGGTCCAGGGCTGCCGGGCGGCTGGCGGTGATGAGGAGATCGGCCGTGGCCAGCAGTTCGTTGAGGCGGTCCAGTCCCTCGGCGCTCTTAAGATCGAGCCGGACGACCGTCTGGCCTTCGGCCATGTCACGGTACCATTCTGCATGGTACTGTTCCATTGGGTCGCCGCTCGGCGGCTCCACTTTCACCACGGATGCCCCCAGCTGCCGGAGGCGGCGGGCAGCGGCCGGGCCGGGCAGATTCACGGCCAGATTCACTATAACCATTCCCTCAAGGGGCTTCATGGTTCCTCCCATGGGTCGTTTCAGGCAAACGTTGTCCCGCTGATGCCGTAGCTTCCTGATTGCCGGAGGAAAAATCCGGGGCGGGCCGGTCGGTCCGCCCCTGCCGATGCCGGCAAAAAGGGAGTAACAACGATGGCACGCACGGTACACCGCACGCACGCTGGTGAAGCCGATGCTATTGGAGTTTGGCTGTAAGGGCCGGCACGAACTGCATCACGTCGGCCACCACCAGGACGTCGGCCACCTCGCCGATGGGGGCGTCCTTGTCCTTGTTGATGGCGACGACGAAGTCCGATTTTTTCATGCCTGCCAGGTGCTGGATCGCTCCCGAGATGCCGCAGGCCACGTAGAGCTTGGGGCTGACGGTCTGACCGGTGGTCCCCACCTGGTGGCTGTGCTCCACCCAGCCGGCATCCACCACCGGCCGGCTTGCCCCCAGTTCCCCCCCCAGGGCCCTGGCCAGGGCCTCAATGGTCGGGATATTCTCCTTCTTGCCCACCCCCCGGCCGGCGCTGACGATCACCTCGGCCCGGGTCAGGTCCACATCTTTCTTCTCGGCCGGCTCGTAGCCGACGAATTCCACCGCGGATGCCGCATCCGGCAGTTCGATCCGCTCCACCTTCGGCGTCCCCTGGGGAGTCCCCTGGAAACTGAAGGCGCCGGCCTGGATGGTGAGGACCGCCTTGCCGCTTCGGGGGAGCACGGTGCGGCGCATCTTGGCGTTGCAGCACCCCACCTCGTAGCCGCCGTCCACGATGCCGACGATCTCCGACACCTGGCCGGCCCTGAGGGCAGCGGCCACCCGGGGGGCCAGGTCCCAGCCGTAGGAGGAGTGGACGAAGACGACGCAGTCGGCGTTTTCCCGCTGGACCGCATCCAGGACGAGCTTTTTGTGCGCATCGGGGTTGTATTCGCCGTACTTTGCCGCGTCGGCCAGGTAGACCGTGGCGCTGCAGGCGGGAAGGGCGCTCTCGCTCCCGATGAGGAGCAGCGCCCTCTCGGCGCCGAGCCGGTCGGCAAAGGCGAGGAGTTCGTAGGTTGAGTCGAGAAGCTTTCCTTCCCGATATTCACAGACTAGTAACGCTTTCATATGACCCCCTTGTTGTGTCAAAGGCATTAACACAGAGGAGACGGAGGATTCACAGAGTACACAGGGTAACTCTCGAATCTGTAACACACTTACTTGTAATCCATAGATTCCGGGTTTTCTCAGAGTCCTCTGTGTCCTTGTATGTTCAACGCACAGCCTTTAGTGTTCTCTCGACCAGTTGGGAATGGCAGCTTCATCGTGCCGCGGGACACCAAGCCCGTCACGGAGCAAAAGGCGTCATTCCCTTCCTCAAACAGCCCGAA
>Ga0209172_10001594_pt1 | contig 46401 bp, 43 predicted proteins | sample LarsenN4metaG_FD_184113 | JGI IMG/M metagenome (GOLD analysis project Ga0209172, IMG submission 184113) | Hot spring sediment bacterial and archeal communities from British Columbia, Canada, to study Microbial Dark Matter (Phase II) - Larsen... ... | reverse complement strand
CAAAAATATTCATTTTGAACAGCTATCAATGGCTGGAATACCCATTCTGCCGTTCATAAAATTGAGCGCACAAGCCTTTAGAGGCTCTGACTTCAGTACAAATGTTTCAAAATGAGAATTGCTGGCCTAACCTTTTGAAAAAGATGTTTGCTACCAATGGTAGACAACTGCTCAAAGCCTAAAAAACACCAAATTCTCATTGGACGAAGTTTCGCCCAGTTCTAAAAACTCGCGCTAATACAGGGCGGAGCCGAGCCTCGCAACTACTCAGGTTGTCTTGCGCCGGTGGCTCGTTCGATTGCCAATTGCACCAACCGATCCACTAATTCTGGGAAAGAAACACCGCTTGCTGCCCACAGTTGCGGATACATACTGGTAGAGGTAAACCCTGGCAGCGTGTTGATTTCGTTGATCAAGACTTCGCCCGTTGCTTCGACATAGAAAAAGTCAACCCTGGCTAGCCCTGCACAGTCAATTGCCGCAAACGCTTTGATCGCTGTTTCTCGAATTTTTTCGCGAATTGCTTCCGGCAGATCGGCTGGAATAATTAAGTCTGCGCGGCCTTCAGTGTATTTTGTCTCGTAGTCGTAGAAGTCGCTCTGGTAAGTAATTTCGCCAACAACCGAAGCTTGGGGATTGTCATTACCTAAAACCGAACACTCGACTTCCCGCGCGGTTACACCTGCCTCAATAATAATGCGGCGATCGTAACTCGCTGCACTATCCAGAGCCGCTTCGAGTTGCGCCCGATTGCGGACCTTCGAAATACCCACGGAGGAACCAAGATTGGCAGGCTTCACAAAGCAGGGATAGCCCAACGCAGCCTCAATTTCGTCGCATAACTTCGGAAAGACGCAAGGGTTTGACCAGATTTGAGCGCGAGTAATGGCTCTGTAACGCACTTGGGGTAAACCCGCCTCCGCATAAGCCATCTTCATAGCAAGCTTGTCCATGCCGATCGCAGAACCCAAAACACCAGAGCCAACAAAAGGCACTTGCATCAGCTGCAATAAACCCTGAACCGAGCCATCTTCACCGTTTGGGCCATGCAGGATGGGAAACCACACCTCGACATCAGCCGCTTCGGGGGGAAACTGCCATCGGGTCGCCCGGTTATCGGTTGCTTCTACCTGGAGCGCGGTTGCAGAGTCGAGTACTGATTGGGCGATCGCCCCGCCAACCCAGTCACCATTCTTTTGAATGTAGAACGGCAACAACTCGTATTTGTCATAGTTGGCATCGGTCAGCAAAGCACGCGCGATCGCTCCCGCCGAACGAATCGACACTTCATGCTCACCTGATCGCCCCCCAAACAATAACCCGACTCTTAGCTTTGTCATAACCTCTCCGTCTGTGTTCGTAGCCTTGCTTTACCTGACTGATAGGTAGTTTGTGAAATGAATCGTTTTCCGACTTATACAAAAATTAACCGTTTTGAATGGCTTGTCCCAACCGAGTGCATCCTAATCCTGTCAAGATATAACAATAAGGCAATGAAATCGCATGTGAGTTTTATAACTCTGCGATCCAAAGGACTCTTTTGCCATAAAAAATACCAGTTAACAAATCATTTGTTTTTTAGATTGAAATATTTTGTCTGTTTCAGGCGTGGGGTACGCCACTTTCATGTTTTCACAGCGTTGCAAGCATGACTTGGACTCCTCTGGACGGTGCAACCGCTCAAGGGGTGCCCTAACGATCTGTGTCTAGCAAAGCCATCTCGACTTTCTAGGTCGTCAAATCATTTTGAGTATCAAGCGTCTATGATGCATTCTGGTCAGTCATTTCACCCTAATTCCCGTTGGGGAATTTTGAAACCTCTGTTGTTATTGGCACGGCGTAAAACTCAAGTCACTGAAATTTATCCAGTGCAAAATGTTGCGGCTCCGCCGCAATTGCACGAGTCAGCTTCCGCAGATGTCTATGCCAATTGGTATCACCAAGGGGAAAGTCTTGCCAACCAAAAACTCTATGCAGCCGCCCTAGAAAGTTTTGATCAGGCCATTGCTTGTAATCCTGAAGCCACAGATGCCTGGGTGTTTCGAGGGGTGGTATTGATCTACTTGCAGCAATATGAGGCGGCCTTAGCAAGTTGTGCGCGAGCGATCGCGATCGACCCTAACAATCAAGAAGCTTGGTTGTTTCATGGGGTTGCGTTGCATCGCTTAGGGCATTACCAACGGGCCTACCGTAGTTACGATCAAGCCACCGAACCAAATCCTTAAGCAGAGTTTTCGCAGTTAAATCATGACAGGCTCTTCAACTCCCTCGCGATCGCGGTGAGCTAATAGAGGCTTTGTAGGAGCAGATCATCTACAAGAAATAATCACTGAAGCTAGTCTGTTACGCCTGTTTCGGTTTGAGAGCTTGCTTTTTGCAGAAATGGCCAAAGCTTGCATTGCCCTTTGCCAACAATTTTCCTCTTGATCAGAGTCTACGCTCTACGTATACGCCTACTGTTTTCATGTCACGTTCTTTACCTGCTTCTTCAAAACTTTGTAAACCTGAAGCTGGGTCACTGAGCCACGCTGCATAGACAAAGCCTGAAGCGCCAAAGGATTTTCTGCCTTTATAGAAGTTAGAGTGGGCTTGATATTTTGGTGAAGCCAGAGAAGCATACTTGGAGAGAGAACGGCAATTAAGTTATAAAGACGCTTGGTATGCTTCACAAGCGCCTGTAGCAAAGCGCAAACTGGGTTCCTACGTTCAATTAAGCCTCTGCATTAGTGCTGCTGGTTTTTCTGGCGCTCTCACTATCAGTTCAGCGATCGCTCTTTCGGCCGTCACTTCTTTTGGAACAGATTTGCTCCATTGACCTTTTATATTGGTTTAGACCAAAGCTATATTTTGTGAAACTGGACATTTTTTTGAGTGATTGGGTGTAAGTGGTGAGGAACTATTGATGAATGTTATTCCAACAGAAATCCCTGACGTATTAATTATTGAGCCTCGCGTTTTTGGTGACGATCGAGGTTTTTTTATGGAGAGCTACAACGAGCGTGCGTTTGCCGAAAAAGCAGGGATTACTCAACAGTTTGTGCAAGACAATCACTCCCGCTCTGGCAAAAATGTTCTACGAGGTTTGCATTATCAGATTCAGCAAGCCCAAGGCAAGTTAGTTCGAGCGATCGTGGGAACAATATTGGATGTGGCGGTTGATATTCGCCGTAGTTCTCCGACCTTTGGGCAGTGGATCAGTTGCGAACTCAGCGCCGAAAACAAGCGGATGCTATGGGTACCTGCCGGATTTGCCCATGGTTTCGTGGTCACTTCTGATGTGGCCGAAGTGCTGTATAAAGCCACAGACTTTTATGCCCCTCAGTACGAGCGGTCAATCTTGTGGAATGATCCCGATTTGGCGATCGCGTGGAATGTTGATGGCGAACCGATTCTTTCTCCCAAAGACGAAGCGGGTGTACCGCTTAAACAGGCTGAAGTCTATCCCTAACCCACCTTATATTTAACCCTCTTATGAAAGCAATCATTCTCAGCGGCGGTAAAGGTACTCGTTTACGCCCTCTCACCTACACAGGTGCGAAGCAGTTAGTTCCTGTCGCTAACAAGCCAATTCTCTGGTACGGCATTGAATCCATCGTTGCAGCTGGGATTACCGACATTGGTATCATCATCAGCCCTGAAACGGGGGAAGAAGTCAAAACCAAAACGGGGAATGGCGAGCTATTTGGTGCCAATATCACCTACATTCTGCAAGACAAACCAGCTGGTCTGGCTCACGCTGTCAAGATAGCCCGACCCTTTTTGGGTGACTCGCCATTTGTGATGTACTTGGGTGACAACTTGATTCAAGATACGCTCAACCCGCTGCTGACCAACTTCAAAGAACAGCACATGGATGCACTGATCATGTTGCGTCCCGTGCCAAACCCGACTTCGTTTGGGGTGGCTGAGGTCGATGCTCAAGGCAAGGTACTGCGCCTGGTTGAAAAGCCGAAAGTTCCTCCTTCCAATTTGGCTCTGGTTGGGATCTACTTCTTTAACCAAGTGATTCACGATGCGATCGATCGCATTCAACCATCGGCCCGGGGTGAGTTAGAAATTACCGATGCGATTCAAAACCTGATCGACCATCAAAACCACGTTGAAGCCCGTCAAATTGAAGGTTGGTGGCTCGATACCGGGAAAAAAGACGATCTGCTTAGCGCTAATCAGATCATTCTAGACACTTGCCTGGTGAACCCTAAGATAGCTGGCGACCTGGATGAGAAAACCCAAATTTCAGGGCGCGTTCAAATTGGTGAAGGTTCTCGTCTGATCAATTGCACAGTGCGTGGCCCGGTCACGATTGGCAAAAACTGTCATCTTGAGAATTGCTTTATTGGCCCCTATAGCAGTGTGGCCGATCAAGTTAGCTTAACCGATGTGGACTTAGAACATAGCGTGGTGCTGCAAGGCGCACAAATTTCTGGTATCCACCAGCGCATTGTAGACAGTGTGATTGGTCAACGCGCCCATCTGAAAGCCGCGCCTCATCGCCCTAAAGCTCTGAGATTTATGATTGGAGACGATTGCCAGGTGGAATTAGTTTAGTTTTGGCTTAGAGAGTGAATACTATCTAGCACATGAGACTAAACAGATAGGCAAGGAGCAAATGAATGGGCAAAAAATTGCGAGTGCTACTCATTGCCGAGCAATGTAATCCTGAGTGGCCATCCGTACCTCTGGTTGCTTATCGACTCTATGAAACCTTAAGTCACCTGGTTGATGTCACGCTTGTGACACATGCACGCAATCAACAGGGGTTAGAAAAACATCATCCAACCGCCAAAATCCATTACATCTCTGAAAGCAATCTACTTCAACGCTATTACGGTGTTGTGAAGACGCTAGTTGGAGGTAAGCGGACAATTTGGCCACTTTACCACACTCTGTCTTACCCGATTTACGAGGAATTTAATCAGAAGGTTTACGGAGCATTTAAGGATCAGGTTCTCGCGGGAGAGTTTGATGTTGTGCATGTCGTGACTCCGATGATGCCACGCTATCCATCCAAGATGGTGAAGGCTTGCCGCTCAGTGCCATTTGTTTTAGGGCCAGTGAATGGAGGGGTGCCCTTTCCACCCGGTTTTCAGGAGAAAGCAAAGGCAGAGTTTGCAGGACTAAACTTCTTGCGAGCAGTCGGGCGGTGGCTGATTCCTGGTTATGTTGAAACCTATCGCAAAGCTGACAAAGTACTTGCGGGTTCGACATACACCTATAACGACTTGAAAGAGATGTTCGCGATCGCCGGCGACCGCATGGAACTGGTCTATGAAAATGGCATTCTCGATACGTTCTTTCATCACCCTAAACCGTCCAGAACCGACGATCGCGTGAATTTGTTGTTTGTTGGCCGACTGGTGCCTTATAAATGTGCGGATATTGCGATCGATGCAATTGCTCGTGTGGATGAGGGCATTCGCCAAAAGCTGCGGTTCACTATTGTGGGTGATGGGTCAGAGCGGGCCGCCCTTGAGCAACAAGTAAAGCGGCTCAATCTGGAAGACACCGTCCATTTTGCAGGTTGGGTGAAACCCGATGAGACGATTAATCACTATGCAACGGCGGATATTTTCTGTTTTCCGTCAATCCGTGAGTTTGGTGGTGCCGTCGTCATGGAAGCGATGGCCTGCGGTTTGCCCTGTATTGTTGTGAACAACGGCGGTATTGGTGAATACGTGACAGACCAGACAGGATTTCGGATTGAGCCGCACTCTCGCGAGTATGTCATTCACCAAGTTGCAGAAAAAATTGCATTGCTGGTTGAACAACCTGAAGTACGTCAACAGCTGGCTGCGGCTTCTGTTAATCGCGCCCGTAGTTTTGTCTGGTCGCGCAAAGCTGAACAAATTGTGCAGCAATACTATGAAGCGATCGCCCAAAAACGGTTAGAGGGTGTTTCAGTCCTCGCTCAAGGCTCTATTTAAGTTGCCTAGTTTGTATTTACCTGTTTCCTTTTTGTCCTTTTGTTCTTTATTGTTGTCCCCTTATGTCAATCAACACCCCTGCTTTAGAACGAAAATCCCGTAACCTGATTGTGACGGGTGGTGCCGGATTTATCGGTGCAAACTTTGTCCATCACTGGTGTGGCAAGTATCCCGGCGATCGCGTTGTGGTGCTAGATGCTCTCACCTACGCAGGGAATCGAGCCACCATTGCCCCGCTTGAAGGCAAAGCCAATCTCCGATTTGTTCACGGGGATATTTGCGATCGCCCGTTAATTGATGGGCTGCTGAAAGAAGAGAACATTGATCTGATTGTTCACTTTGCGGCTGAGTCACACGTTGACCGTTCAATTTTGGGTCCCGGTGCATTTGTTCAAACTAATGTTGTTGGTACTTTCACGCTGTTAGAAGCCTTTCGGCAGCACTGGAACGAAAAGGGCCAACCGGACTCGTTCCTATTTCACCACGTTTCAACCGACGAGGTGTATGGCAGCTTAGGGCCAGAAGATCCAGCATTTACTGAGACAACGCCCTACCAACCCAACAGTCCCTATTCGGCTTCTAAAGCGGGGAGCGATCACCTTGTGCGTGCCTACTATCACACCTATGGCATGCCAACGCTGATGACCAACTGCTCGAACAACTATGGTCCTTACCACTTCCCTGAGAAGTTGATTCCTTTAATGTGCATCAACATTCTACTGGGCAAGCCTTTACCCGTTTATGGAGATGGTCAAAACGTGCGCGATTGGCTGTATGTGGGCGATCACTGTAGCGCGATCGATGCCGTGATCCATGGCAGCAAGCCAGGTGAAACCTACAACGTGGGTGGCAACAATGAAGTGAAGAACATTGACCTGGTTCACAAACTGTGTGAGCTGATGGATGAGTTAGCTCCCAACTTACCTGTACGCCCCTCTAAGCAGTTGATCACCTTTGTCAAAGACCGTCCTGGCCACGATCGCCGCTATGCGATCGATGCAACCAAGCTCAAGACAGACCTGGGTTGGACTCCAGCCCAAACGGTTGAAACAGGTCTGCGCCAAACGGTTGAGTGGTATCTGGCTAACCAGGACTGGTGGAAGCCGCTCCTGTCTGCTGAGTATCAAGACTACTATCAAAAGGTTTACGCAACCTGCTAAAGAATGGAAACTAAATAAGTTCGATGTTTGGTAGGGGCAGGTTTTGCCGTTAAGTCCATTACAGGGTGCAGATAGGTCTGCCAAACCTGCCCGTACAGTTTGCGGATTTGTTAAATTCTCGTTCCTAAGAATTTTGGGGATTCTTTGCTCCTAAGCTTTAGCAAAATTGAATAGCGGTTATCTCTCCCCATGTTTGAAAGAATTTGGGGAGAACCTTATTGGTGACAACTCGAGTAAGAAGTCCCATAAAACGCATGGCGGAAACGATAAGCGTCGCCTTAGCATCAATTTTCAGAGGAAATTTAATTCTATAGGGTAAGGTGCTTTAGGTTAGGATGATTTACGAATGAGTGAAAGTTGTATTATCACAGCCCCAAGTCATGACAACGGTTCTCTCAACTAGCACAATTGCGATGGCGGCCTCTCCCACAGTTGCCCCTGGGCGTTCGAGCCAAACCGTTCGCAAAGAGTATCCCAACTACAAGATCATCGTGCTAAACGACGATTTCAACACGTTTCAGCATGTCGCAGAGTGCTTGATCAAATACGTCCCCAATATGACCCCCGATCGCGCCTGGGAGCTAACCAATCAAGTGCATTACGAAGGGCAAGCAATTGTCTGGGTAGGGCCGCTTGAGCAGGCCGAACTGTATCACCAACAACTAAGCCGGGCGGGGCTAACAATGGCTCCCCTAGAGGCAGCATAACAAATGGCACCCAACGAAAGCGGCAGGCTGGTTTGGAATCACTCAACTCACCTGGAGGGGTTGATTCCAATTTTAGAGAAGTTGACCCGATATGAAGGCATTCAAACCATTACTCCTGGCGTGCTTGCCAGAGTTAGGGCACATTCACCGAAGCTAATCATTAAGGTTTCCCTGCCGATTCGCGGAGGGTACAAGCTGATTGCGCGGCGCGGCAAAACGGTGCAAGAAGTCTTTATTGTGACTCAGCTATCCCCAAGCGAGTTAGAAACCGCGATCGCCCAGGCGATGAGCTAGCGCACGCTTGAGAAGCGTCTTGCTTAATCTTGCCAGCCAGTCGCAAGCAATATTTGGCTACTCGATTTGGCGACCAGCAGCTAACCGATGCAGCGGCAGACTAATGATGCACGTAAAGGTCAAAAAGTAAGAAAGAAGTGCGGTAGCTCGCATACTAAATAGGGCTAACTCCCACTCTGAATGCAGAAAATCTTGCCCGATCGCCGCGACGCAATAAACCAACCAGTAAGTAAAAATCATCAAAAACAAACAGCGGTCGGTTGCTTCAATCGCATTGTCTTCTGATTTCGGTGCAGTCTTAGCCAGAATTAGACCCGCGATCGCTGCAAAAAAGGAAAAGACCGTTAAATAGTCATGCCACGATAATTGTTGCATTGCTTAATCTAAAGTGCGTTTCAAAGTGCCTTGATCGAAAGTCAGTGTAAAGGACAGAACCTCAAGACACGTAGCAATGCTTACAAACAGCAACGAATAGCCCTGATTTTCTTAAGCAATTTAACAAGTTAGAAACATCTCGCAAACTTTTAGCAATCTACCCAAAAATAGATTTGCGATCGCTCAAAAGTACAGTCCTTTAAGCCCTAACCGTAAAAAAACAAGTAGAAACGAAACAGTAAATTTCAGAAACAGTTCGATTGATTATGAGAAAAGATGCGATAGGCTTTATAAGATTTACAAAGAAAAATAACTAAACGAGCTTCAGTGATTGAGCGGTTTGCGACTGTTAGAGCAAGAAGCGATCAAGAGCTGCTTTTAACTCCTCGATTTCAGAGTCAATATTGCCATCATGGGCAGCTCTAGCAATGCATTCTGTCAGGTGTTCGTCTAACACCATTCGGGCCACGCGATCGAGGGCACCCCGCACGGCGGCAATTTGAACCAGCACGTCAGGGCAAGCACGACTTTCTTGAATCATGGTCTTGATGCCACGAATATGTCCCTCAATTCGCGAAAGGCGATTAATCACCCGCCGCAGTGACTCTTCGCTGTGGACGTGGGGATGGTGAGGATCAGAGTGATGATGAGATTTAGAAGAATCTGCCAGCTCTGTATCGTGGTTGTGTTCAGTCGCAGTCATTCATTAACCGTGCCTAAGTTTGCCTACGATTGTAGCCTGGATGCCCTGGATTCGCTTTTGAACTTGAAACGAGATGGTAGAAGGGGAAATTTGCCTGCCAGAATAGAAAAGAGTTTAATCCTAGCAAGTCACCGTTACGGCTTCAGGGCATTAAGCTCGGCTGTAAATGAGTTGAATTCAGATACAAGAAGTTGGTGCTATGCGATTTCAAAATCCCTTCTCTTACATGGCTGCCAAAATCAGCAAGCTTCTGTTAATCGGTTTACTGGTGCTGATTGCGTTGCCGATGCCGGGCGCGATCGCGCAACCTCTGGCACCATCTAATGCGGCAGCTTTACCTGCTAAAAGTTTTGTGGCTCAAGCCGTTAACCAGGTCGGTCCCGCTGTTGTGCGAATTGACACTGAGCGCACGGTGACACAACGGGCAATGCCAGATCCCTTCTTAGAGGATCCCTTCTTTCGCAACTTTTTTGGTGATGACTTTAGTCGGCCTCGGCAACAGTTGATGCGTGGGCAAGGCTCTGGCTTCATTGTGGATCCGAGTGGGGTGATTTTGACGAATGCTCACGTTGTGGATGGGGCCGATCGCGTGACCGTGACCCTGAAAGACGGGCGCACTCTGGATGGGGTGGTGAAAGGGGTGGATGAAGTGACCGACTTGGCTGTGGTCAAAATTAATGGCGACAAGCTACCTACCGTTTCTTTAGGTGATTCAGATAGCGTTGAAGTGGGAGACTGGGCGATCGCAGTCGGCAATCCGCTAGGGCTTGATAACACCGTTACTTTAGGGATTGTCAGCACCCTGAAGCGCTCAAGCGCTCAAGTTGGGATCCCTGACAAGCGGCTAGATTTCATTCAGACGGATGCGGCGATTAACCCCGGTAACTCCGGTGGCCCCCTAGTCAACGCGCAAGGCGAAGTAATTGGCATTAACACCGCGATTCGGGCCGATGCAATGGGGATTGGGTTTGCCATTCCGGTTAACAAGGCCAAAGAGATTAAAGACCAGTTGGCACGTGGCGAGAAAATTGCCCATCCTTACCTGGGTGTGCAAATGACGACGCTGACTCCCGAACTGGCTCGCCAAAATAACGAAGACCCAAACTCTGCTTTTTCTGTACCAGAGGTGAATGGGGTGATCGTTGTGCGAGTGCTACCCAACACCCCAGCCGCGACCGCCGGGATCCGTCGAGGAGACGTGATCACCCAGATTGATGGTGAAACGATCACAAAGGCTGAGCAGCTACAGTCCATTGTTGAGAACAGCAAGCTGGGCCAAAACCTGCGAGTCGAAGTGCTACGCGGCGCACAGAAGAAGATTTTGCAGGTGCGCCCCGGTGAGCTACAAAACGCGGCTTAACTAGGGGATATGAAACCCTGATCGGTATGAGCTAGGGATAAATGGGGGACAGGGAAGCCAATCGAGAGAGGCGCAACCCTGGCCCCCTTCTAGAATGAAGAGAAACATCACCATCTAGAAAATGGGTGAACCCTTATGCAGACACAAATTTCGGCAGTGCTGGCTCCTGGAATGCTTCGCAAGATGCACCACTTTGCTTTGAATGTCAAAAATATGCAAGCCTCGCGTCATTTTTACGGCGAGATTTTGGGGTTGCACGAGTTGCAAGGGACAGAGGTGCCGACCACGCTGAAAGATCTGGTCGCTCAGGGAAAGGTAGCGAACTTTAGAACACCCGATGGTACAATCCTGGACTTGTTTTGGGAACCTGACTTAGAGCCACCCAACGCAGATCCAGAGCAGCAATTTACACGAGCCAATCATCTTGCCTTTGATATTGCGCCCGAATTTTTTGACCAGGCGGTTGAGAGTCTGCATACTAACAAAATCGCGATCGCCCAGGGGCCTGTCACACGACCAACGGGTCGTGGCATCTACTTCTACGATCCAGACGGTTTTATGATCGAGATTCGATGTGACCCTGCTTAGGGTTTAGGAAACAGGTAAAGGCGCGATCGCGGCTTGCAACGCCTGTAACTTTCTCGCCACCGCACCTGATTGCAGCCATTCCTGGGTTTGCACAATACCCGCTGCAACTGAATCTGTCGCACCCACCCGCCACAGGTAAAAGCCACTATTCCACACAATAGAACGGGTCAGCTCTGAGTCTTCACCCTGTAAGGTTGCCTGCATCGCTTGGGCAGTCGCTGCGGGTGACTCTAAGGGAGTGTTTTTACCCTCAAAGCCATACTCGCGGGGATGTAGGAGCAACCGCTCTTCGCCTAAGCCAATGATGCTGGTTCGCTCTCGTGGCAAATCACAGCTTCCCTCGATCCCTTTTACCAGTGTGAAGCGGCTGACGTTATGTAAGCCCAGAGCCGTTTGAAACAGCCCTTCAGTAGGTGGATGCACAAACCCAGCCGCGATATGTCCATCTCCGGCATAAGGCGACCAGATCAGCTCCATCGTTGCTAGCGGAGGACGTTTGCCAATCTGCTCCCGGTAGGGCACTAACCCCTGCGCCAGCGGAAAGTGAGTGGGCAGGTAGACAAAGCCAATCAGTGTTTGAGCAAAAATGTGCTGCACTTGCTCCAGGGGCAGTTCAGACCAATCAACCCCCAACTGTCGCCAGAAGTTAATCAAAGGTTCGCCTTCTTTCGTCGGCATCCGATCGCCCCCATGCAGAATCACGGGACAGCCCGCCGTTGCCAACACCAGGGCTGTTAGTGGTGAGAGGGAAATCGTGCGCGATCGCCCGTCGTAGGGATTGCCAAAAATCACAGGCGGAAAAGCCGCCGCGATCGGCTGCAACTGAGGCCCCAAAGCGTAATAGGCATCTAACATGCCTGCCAGTTCTTCCCCGGTTGGGCGGCGAATTCGATGGGCAATCATAAACGCCCCAATTTGTGCCGGAGTTGCCTCTTGTTGCAGCATCATTTGCATGGCTGCGGCTGCTTCGGCCCGCGACAAATTTTCGCTGGTATGGGGTCCACTCCCAATCTTACGAAGCAGGTCTCGAAAGGCGTGACTCATCAACTTTTCCTTTAGATTAATTGGCAGTTAAGGGGGACAGGCAATGAATGCGGTCAGAAGGACAAAGCTAAACAATGAGGGAAGTATATGATCCTCCCATTATTTCCTGCGTCGCGACATTGAATCGTTGCTGCAAACGGTTGCTCACCTATTGACTCTCTGAAATAGTTCCCCCTACGAGGGGAGCTGTAAGCAGATCGACTTGATGGGGAAGTTGCTCACTGACTAAGTCAAAAAAGTGTTGAATAGGTGGAATCTGGAGGCGATCGCGGGTTGTCACCAACACCACTTGCCGGGTTAACGACTCCTGGTTGAGCGGTTCAGCACTGATTAAATCGGCAGCGATCGGCCGAATAGCCAGTGTTGGATCCTTATCGACATCAACCAGAGCCATAGCAGGTAACAAGGCAACCAAATTTCCTTGCCGCACCACGCCTCGAAACGCATCGGGGGTGTTTAACTCCAAAGCAGCCCTGAGAATCGCGCCTCGACGCTCAAATTGCTCTTGTACAATGCGCTGCATACCATAACCATCCTTAAAGACAACCTGGGGATATTTCACCAGTTCTTCCCAGGGGATCGCTTCCCAGGCTGCGAGGGGATGATCGGCGGCTAGGAGCACGTGAATCGGTTCATTAAAGAGAACTTTAACAACGACCTCGGGGTTAGATGTGAGAAAGCGATTATGCATCACGATCGCCACATCCACCAAGCCATCTTTGAGAACTTTCAACGCGCGATCGCTACCCAGAGCTGTCACCCGCAATTGCACCGCAGGAAAGTCATCACAAAACTGCTGCAAGATGGGGGGTAGATAGTGGGCACAAATGGAGTGAATAGCAGCAACACACAACTCTGGTTGCTTGCCTGCGAGCAAATCAGCTGTTTCTTGAGTGGCGCTGGCCCACTCTTGGCAGATCCGCTTAGCACGGGGCAGCAAACGATCGCCCGCGATCGTCAACTTGGCTTGGGCCGCCCGATGAAACAGCGGCATCCCCAATTCTCCTTCTAATCCCTGAATCTGGCGACTAATTGCAGATTGTGTGACACCGCAACGTTGAGCAGCTTGCTGAAAGCTACCCGTTTCTGCGACTGCCAAAAATGCTTGGAGCTGTTCGAGGCGCATGAAACAACCACATCAAAACAAAACGCTGAAAGTGAATATGCCTCGCCTGTCTAGTTCGCAAAGTTTTACCTTGCAAGAAATAGATTGTGCTGTGAATCACATATTTTAGCTTGAATGACCTTACCGAATCTGTTGCATTCATTCGGTAGGAGTTGATACAGCTTGAGCTAGATTGCTTGAGATTTTGCGATCGTGGCGACACAAACCGTCAGTCAGAGCTTTAACAAATAGAGCTGTTGCAATAGCAATAGACAAAGGACTCCTATCAAGATCCACTTGGATACGATTGTTCATGTGGAGGGGTTTAGCAGCCCGGAACCAAGCAGGATTGAGATAGCACGTTAAAAACCTTGCCCCTACGCCCTTTAAATTGAGCATTCGTTAATGGGGTACTCTTCCCGTTTTGGATGGAGGAAAGCCAACAAAAAACCGCCCTTAAGGGCGGTATGACCTAAGGAGCTTAACCAACTAACTAACGAAACTGATCTGGGTTGAGTCTCAAGCCCGGTGTGGCTGAGTTTCCATTTCCCCGTAAAAATTTCCCGGTGCCACCGTCGGCCCGATCCAGGTAAGGGCGCAGGTTAATGCCACTATCAACACTGCGATCGCGACGAGAGCCAATTCTTGGTAAGCCGTTCAAGAGCTGCCCCACCTGACCCAGAGCATCATTACCACCCACAAAGGTATTCACCGCACTGGTCTCAACCCCTCGGTCAGCGACAGAAAGGTTATCAAACACGCGATCGCGCGTCTGCATGGCACTCTGACCTTGAGGCACGGTCAACACAATGCGGCAGTCTGAGATTTTTTGAGTCGTGACACAAACAACGTTGTAGCCGTTTTCAATGTTTGTCTTCATCTCTAGCAAACCGTCAGGTCGGTAGGCTTCTAAACGGCGGCTGATTTCCATACAGCGGCGCTCAGCACTCCAACCACCCCCCATTGCCGTCGGTTTTGCCCAGGGATAAAGCTTACCGGGTTGACTCTCAGGGTTGTACATCACCATGTACTCGCCATTCATCGCTTGACAGCTAAAGCGGTTATTTGAGGTTGTTGTTGTCGCACTTGGCTCAGCACTTGGCTCAGGCGTCGGAGCATCAGCTTGATCTTCTTCTGTGTTGATGATGACATCCCCCGACTGGTCTGGCTCTGCCGATGTAGAGTCGGGAGCCGCCTGAAACAACGGAGCCGCGATCGCCGGATTACTAACCGACAACCCAGCGATCCCCGCAATTAGAAGCGCGGCTTTAACCATCCCTTGTAATGATTTTTCCTGAAGCACCACGGCAAACCTCAACAACGATAAGTTTGAATAAATTTGTCAAAGACAGCTTTCTAGCTGCCAAAGTCACAAGCTTTCTGAGAGGGCATCAAGAAAACGACTAAATCAAGCAGTCTAGCGTTCCAATTTCGCGAACGGAGATAAATCTTATTCAGGTTGACGCAGCGTGTAGGTCTAAAGTTCCCGAAAATCTCAAAAAAATTATTCGACTTAGCTATTGAGTTAGGTCTCTGCCGTAAACCCTGGAAGCCAGTAAAGATAGGGGCGATCGCAATTCTTAAAAAAATTGCAAGAAGGATTACTTTTCGTAAACTCCGAATCGATTAGCTTCCCTAATTTCACAAAACTTTATTCTAGTCCTGGCGTAGCGTATACTACCCATGACAGCGATAGGAGCAGGATTGTAGATGTCGGCGGTAGTAAAGCGCCTGACGGTGCCGCGGGAACTCATGAGCGCACCTGATGAGTTTCTAAATCCCACCCTGCTGATGTTTGTATTGGCAGTGGTCTTGGCAGTTGTTGCAGCGTTCGGATATTTCTCTCTTGGTTGGTACAAGTGGATCAGCTTTGTGCTGAACATGGTGGCACTACATCTCGTCGGAACAGTAATTCACGACGCGTGTCACAATGTCGCTCATCGTAATCGCATTGTTAATGCCATTCTGGGTCATGGCAGCGCGCTCATGCTGTGTTTTTCCTTTCCAGTTTTTACGCGCGTCCACATGCAGCATCATGCTCATGTCAATGATCCTGAGAATGACCCAGACCATGTTGTTTCAACGATTGGGCCTTTGTGGTTTATCAACGCTCGCTTTCTGTACCACGAGGTTTACTTCTTTCGCCGTAAGCTATGGCGCAAGTTTGAGCTAGGCGAGTGGATTATCGCCCGCTCCGTCACTGCAATTATTCTTCTTACAGCCGTTAAATACGGTTTTATTGGCTATATTTTCGATTATTGGTTTGTGCCATTGGCCTTTGTAGGCTTAGCTTTGGGGTTATTTTTTGATTACCTTCCTCATCGTCCATTTGAGGAGCAGAATCGCTGGAAAAATGCGCGTGTTTACCCCAGCCGTGTTTTGAATTGGTTAATCATGGGTCAAAATTATCACTTGATCCACCATTTATGGCCTTCGATCCCCTGGTACAACTACGAGCGGGCTTATCATGTAATGAGGCCGTTGTTAGATGCGAAGGGCTGCCACCAGACATTAGGCTTGCTCGAAACGAAGAAGGACTTTTGGAATTTTATCTACGATGTCTTTATCGGCATTCGCTTACACCGTAAAGGAGCGGAGTCGGTTCAAGAAACATTACCGTCTTTGTCGTCAGCCGCAATCAGTTCTAAAGAAGCAGCATAGGCTTCAGTTCCTTTTGTGACTATGCTTAAAACGAAAATCTCTAGAGAGGTGTTTGTTGAGTCTTTCTAGAGATTTTTGGCTCTAGCTGAATCTATGACGTGGGTGGCTCAATGCGAGGACTTTTCCTGTAGCAGCGTGCTAGAAAAAATCGCTCAAGGCATCGTGACAACTCCTGGCCCTTAGAGTTAACAAAAAGTCCCACTTTCCAAGCTTGTCTCAACTAGGCGGCGGAGTCGGGGAAAAATCTAGGATTGATCAAGGCTCAAGCAAGTTTTGAGTGTCTCTATTTAAAAACTCTCCGACTCACATAAGCCAGGAGAGTTTTTCAGAATCTGAACCGAGGGTTGAGTTAACCGCGCCCTGATCTAGCGAAACATGCTGCTGACAGAGCTGTCTTCATGAATGCGCCAGATTGCTTCTCCCAAAGTGTTGGCGATCGAGAGAACTGTGAGTTGGTCAAACCGCTTGTCTTCAGGAACCGGGATCGTGTTTGTTACGATGACTTCCTCGAAAACGCCAGTTGAGAGTCGCTCGGTTGCGGGTGGCGAAAAGACAGCGTGGGTCGCACAGGCATACACCTGGTGAGCGCCATTTTTGCGTAAAATCCGCGCACCCTCCGTAATGGTTCCGGCGGTGTCGATCATGTCATCGACTAAAACAGCCGTTTTACCAGCTACATCCCCAATCACATTCATCACTTCAGCAACGTTATGGGCTTGCCGCCGCTTATCAATAATAGCGAGAGGTGCATCGTTTAGCTTCTTTGCAAACGCACGCGCACGCGCTACACCACCAACGTCAGGCGAAACAACTACAATATCTGAAAGTTGCTTGCGGGCGAGGTAATCGATGATTACGGGCGAGCCATAAACATGATCCATCGGAATGTCGAAATAACCTTGAATTTGGGCTGAGTGTAGATCCATAGCCAGGATACGGCTTGCACCCGCTTGCGTAAGCAAGTTTGCCACCAGTTTGGCACTGATTGACTCACGACCTGCTGTTTTGCGATCGGCGCGAGCATAACCATAGTAAGGAATCACCGCCGTGATTTGTCGAGCCGATGCGCGTCGGCAAGCATCAATCATGATCAACAATTCCATCAGGTGATCATTGACGGGATGGCAAGTTGGTTGCAACAAGTAAACGTCACAACCTCGAATCGACTCTTGAATCTGAATATAGAGTTCGCCATCAGCAAACCGCTTGCGCACCATTGGACTCAGATCCATACCCAAGTAGCGTGCGACTTCATGAGCGAGAGGAAAATTTGCCGAACCTGCCAAAAGTCGAAGACGACTATTGTCAGCCAATGAAGAAAAAATCGCTTGCGGAGATAGTGTTGCAGTGCGAATCACAGCTTGCCCTCGAACTCGCCGGAAAAATCCTACCAAAACCTATACCAAAAGTCTGATTGAGTTCCTGTTTCTCTATCAAGAATTTATGAACTCATACTCAGAAAGTTTTAAAAAGACTTAATAAATAGTTCCCTTATCACTTTTACCAGAAAGATGTTAAAAAATGTCACCACTTAGCTCGAAGAAGTGACTTGAGCAAAAGAAGTAAAAAAATCTTGAAACGAGCGTTGTCTTTCTTATCAAACCAGAAGCTGCTCCAGAATGGATGTTCTTGACAGAGGCGATCGCCCCAGAACACAACAAATACTGATGATAAAACTAATTCTAATCAAGCTAGAAAGCTTTGAAGGATATTCTCCAATCTTAGACGGGAAAATTTAATCCGTAATTTCACCTGATAATCTTGTATCTCACACAGTTATGCCGTCAATTCCTACAATGGGGTGCTACGACTGGGTGAGCCACCGCTTTAGTAAGTAACCAAGGGGAGCAGCAATGAGACTCAAAGAGCAGGTCACCGAAGAAATTAAGAACGCGATGAAAGCCAAAGATAAGTTGCGGCTAGAAACCCTACGCAGCATTAAAAAAGCGGTGCTGGAGAAGGAAGTGAGTGTGCGCCCCAGCGGGCAGGAAGAATTGACGGAAGCCCAAGAAATTGAGTTGTTAGTGCAGCTTGCCAAACAACGCCGCGATTCGATCGCCCAATACGAGCAAGCTGGCCGCCCCGAATTGGCTGAGCAGGAGGCGCAAGAGTTAGCCATTTTAGAGGAGTATTTGCCAAAGCAGTTGAGCGATGACGAAGTGGCTCAAATCATCGATGAGATTATTAGCCAGGTAGGGGCAAGCTCTGCCAAAGATATGGGCAAAGTGATGGGGCCAGCCATGCAGCAACTTAAAGGCAAAGCGGATGGCAAAAAAGTTCAAGATATTGTCAAAGCTCGACTGGCTAACTAGCCCCCTAAGATGGAAATAGATCGCGTGCTACGGATTAATTATTCAGATTTACTGCTAACGATTTCCCTATGAGACCTCCCCTGCCTGCGGGCACCATTCTGCAAAGCCGTTATCGAGTTCTCCGAATTTTGGGGCAAGGCGGCTTTGGGCGCACTTATCTGGCAGAAGACCAGGGGCGCTTCAATGAGTTTTGCGCGATTAAAGAACTCATTCCCCCGCAGGGCGACCCTTATGCACTGTCGAAGTCAAAGGAGTTGTTTCAGCGGGAGGCGCAAACGCTCTATCAAATTCAGCACCCCCAGATTCCTCAGTTCCGCGCCAACTTTGAGCAGGACCAGCGCTTGTTTTTGGTGCAAGACTACGTTGAGGGGTTGTCGTATCGCAAGCTGCTAGACCAACGCAAGCTTGAAGGGTTGACCTTTAATGAAGCTGAGATTGTGCAACTGTTGCAGCGCATTCTGCCAGTGCTGGCTCATATTCATGCTAAAGGCATTGTTCACCGGGATATTGCCCCAGACAACATTATGTTGCGGGAGAAAGACAACCTACCCGTGCTGATCGACTTTGGGGTTGTGAAAGAACTCGCCAACCAATTCAAAACGGGAATAGTGAACCCTGAAACATTTCAGCAGGTGGGGACCGTTGCCCAAAACACGACGGTTGGCAAGTTAGGGTATGCCCCAAGCGAGCAGATTCAAACTGGGCGCGCTTACCCCTGTAGTGACCTCTACTCGTTAGCTGTAACCGCTGTTGTTTTACTTACTGGCCGCGAACCTCAAGACCTTTTTGATGACAACACCTTAACTTGGTATTGGCAGCGATGGGTGCAGGTTAGTCCTGGCTTAGCGCAGGTACTCAATCGCATGTTGAGCGTGCGACCGGGCGATCGCTATCAGTCTGTGGCAGAAGTTGCGCAAGCATTGCAACGGGCTTATGAGCCGATCGCAAGCCAACCCGTGAATCCGCCACCAACCGCTTACCCAACGCCAGTGCCAACTGCGAAACCTCCAGCCAGTACCGAAACTCGCACAATGGCTGTGGGCGGGCGATCGCTCGAACCACCCACCCACTCAACGCGCTATCCCGATGAACCTTCGATTCCACCACCGCGCAGCTCAATTTGGGATGATCCGCTGGCAGTGACGCTGGTTGGTTTAGGTTTAGTCGCCCTAACTGGAATTGGCTCTTGGGCGATCGTCCGAGCCGTACTTAGTCCAGCTCCGGCTCCGACCCCCACCCAAACGGTTGTGATTTCGCCAACGCCAACGCCTTCCGTTTCAGTCTCACCATCGCCAAAACCTTCACCCTCGCCATCGCCCAGCCCGACGAACTTCTCAAAGCGAGTGCAACTCACACCTGGGGAAACCCAAGTAGAGTCAGGCAGCTTAACCGCTCAACAAAAAGCAGTTTATGTCATTCGGGGGCGGCAGGGCCGCGAGTTGAGCGCAACGCTAACCACCGAAGGCGCATTAATGACGGTTAGAGGGCCAAATCGCGAACCGATTGCAACTCGCGTTCAGTCGTGGCGCGATACACTTCCCTATACGGGGCAATACATCATTGAAATCAGCCCTGTGCAAGGCTTAGACAATACTCAATACGAAGTTGAGTTTCTGCTCAACAAAGCCGAGCCACCTGCAACACCTACGCCAGAGCCTAGCCCCACTGAGTCACCTGATGAGCCAGGGGAACCGACGGTTGAAACCCAATCGGTCAATTTTCCGCCAGGGACGAGTGTGACAACCCTCTCTGATCGCGCAACCCCGGCCACGATCAAGCGATATCTTGTGAATGCTGAGGTCGGGGATATGCTGCAAGCCCGAATTTTAGAAGGACGAGCGACGCTGTCAGTGTATGACCCTAACGGGCGGCCTTTGCCAAATGTGACAGGGGTGAAAGCGTGGCAAGAAGAAGCCGCGAGCGCCGGAGACTACCAGATTGATGTGGTTCCCCGACGAGAAACCGATTACACCCTGGAAATCGGCCTGCAACGACGGATGCCGCGCTAAAACCAACCCAGTACAATAGGCAGAAGGCAAATATGGCTGGATAGATTTAGATGAATTTACTTATTACTGGAACGGATACGGACGCAGGTAAGACAGTCCTAACAGCCGCGCTAGCTGCCTATTGGCGGAAGTATTGTGGCGATCGCAGAATTAGTATCCTCAAAATCGTCCAGTCTGGGATTGGGGATGGTGAGCTGTACAGCCAGCTCTTTGGTGTGGATATTGATGTGGTCGCCCCGCTGCGCTTTAAAGCCCCGATCGCCCCGCCGTTAGCTGCGTCGCAAGAAGGTAAACGCGTAGATTTGGAGGTTGTCTGGCAACACTACGAGCAGTTGCGCACCCAGTCAGACATGGTCTTGATCGAAGGAGTTGGTGGTTTAGGTACACCCATCACCTATGAGGCAACGGTAGCTGACCTCGCGTGGGATTGGCACTTACCGGCGGTTTTAGTTGTGCCCGTCAAACTGGGCGCTGTTGGTCAAGCAGTCGCAAACGTTGCTCTCGCTAAGCAAAACCGCATTCATTTGAAGGGGATTGTGCTTAACTGTGTTCAGCCTGTCACTGAGACTGAGATTGACAACTGGACACCCGTAGACTTAATCCAAAAGCTAACAGGTGTACCTGTTTTGGGAATTGTGCCATATTTGACAAACCCAAAAGATCTAGAAGAGTTGGCTCAGGTTGCTTCGTGCTTGGAGTTAGAGCGAATCTTTCCAAATTTGCTCTTAGCTCGGCAGCCGATTTAGCAAATTGCTGATGGTCTGAACTCCAGCCAGCAAGACGATCGCCCCCAGTGCAATTAACGTAATGGGGCGTAATGTCGCGTAGAGTTGGCGCAACCGATAGTAAAGCTGAGCCTCATAGTATTCGCCCATTTTTTGCAGCGATCGCCCCAAATCTCCGGTTTCTTCTCCGACCCGCACCATTTGAAAGGCAACCAGAGGCACTTTTCCGGCTAAGCCCTGGCTGAGTGTATGCCCCTGTTTAACCTGCTGAGTCGCCAATTCTAACTGGTTGACTAACACCGGGTCAGGGATCCGTCGTTGTAATAAATCTAGCCCTTGCAAAAGTGAAAGCCCTGACTGTAAAGCGATCGCCAACTCGCTCAAATAAATCATTGATCGCGCTTCCACAATCGGCGTAATCATCGGTAGCCGCGACAGCGATCGCAGCAAGGCTTGCCCCTGGTATTGCGCATTTGTCCAGCGCAGCAAACCCCAAAAAGCGATGCTCACCACCACAAGCCAGATCCAAAATCGCGGCAGCCACAAAAAATGCAAGCTCCGTTGCATCAAAGCAAAGATAAAAACGCAGCTACCCAGCATCAACAACAAGCAAAAGAAGGCAACCGACCGATAGAGCCGTCGCCGTCTAATTTGAATTTCAAAATTATTTGCCAGGCGATCGCAGGTTTCTGGAAGCGCCCCACTCTCTTCAGCCGCATAGATGAGGCTGAGAGTCCAGCGATCAAATCGTCTCGATGCGAGCTTCAAAGACTCGGCCAAACCTTGCCCTGTGGTAACGTACTGACTGGCAATTTGTAAGGCTTTTTGCAACTCTTTGCTACAGTCACGCCCTGCCATGCTCAAAGCTTGCTGAATTGGCACGCCTGCATTGAGTAGCGCCGCCAATTGTCGCAAAAAACGAGCATTTTCAAGAATCCAACGTGAGTCAGCAAACATGGTGATGGCTGCAAGGAGAGCGCCCGCTTAAATATAGCTTTGGTCAGAACACTTAGAACAGATGATGGTCAAAGCGAGGTTTTGGTAGACATTCTGACTCGCTTCCGCCACGTTACACATGGCTACGGCTATAGTATGCCCAAACTTCGCATGAGCACGAAAAAATGAATGGGCTAGACTTATCACCTACACGAATTAAATAAGTAAAAGACGAGATAGGGTGAGCGAGCCACTAATTTAGGAGGGATGTAGAGTTTAGCTCCGTTGGCTGTTGAATAACCCACGCTACTAGAAAAGAAAGCTACTGCCAAATCAGTAACGAGGCCGCATACTCATTGGGTTGCCCCTCAATCTGAGTCAATTTAAACATGCCTTGCCAAGCATTGCCCTGCACATCTTTAATGAGCCAAAAACTAGAGATTGATTGCTCGATGGTCACTTTATGCTGATGGCTCCAGCCTGCGTTAACTAACTGCTCTGCATAATCACAAAATAGCGGCTCTTGGCTTTTGGTCGTATTAATCTGAGCGCTCGACAGAAGTGTAATGTTGTTTTTATCACCGCCTCTTTCTAAACGAGATTGGCTGATCTGAACATTTTCTGGCAGAGTTAGACTTGGCATTGGAAAGTAGAATTCCTGGTTCCAAGTTCTCGATTGGGCAATTTCGGCACGAGTAGCGCAGGCACTAAAGTCTAAATCGAGACGAAGACGAATATCTGTGGGGTCATCGCCATTTTGATCCGCCTCAAGTGTCAGTGAGCGCTGTTGCTCACTATGACAATAAATAGTCGGGTACTCAAACCCTCCAGGTGTAGTAGTTTGAAACCCTGGTGATGGCGGTTCTTGTTCACTGAGAGTCCAACCAGAGGCAGGCAATACATTCGCGTAAAACTCGTGAATTTGCCGCTGTGACTGAGGTGCATCTAAAATCACTTCGGACGATCGCCCTTGATAACGCACGATGGTTCCAATGATTTTGGCATCGACTGGCAATGGCAACTCCATCAGAAAATCAGGCGGTAACTGGCCATTCCAAAACTGCAAGTCTGTGAGGCGTTCAAACGGATCCTTCAGTAACCTCAGTAAGACAGACTTAGGAATCAATTCTTGATCTTGCGTTGACATCACTCTAACGGTCTCATTCAGGCTTAGTGGCTATCAGTGGAAATGGCAGGCTTCAAAAAGCGCTGGAGAATGGGTTCCCCAGCTGCTTTTTAATTGCAGTTAATGAAGTTTGAGTTACCGCCAAACAAGTAGTGTGGCTGCGTAATCGTTGGGTTGGTCTTCAATGGGTGAAAGTTTAAGCATGCCTTGCCAGGTAGTGCCTTTCTTGTCCTTAAATATCAGAAAACTTGAGGTTGATTGCTCAGTCTTGGTTTGATTTTGTTGCCTCCAACCTGCTTTCACGAGTTGGCTGCTGTAGTCACTGAGTAACGCTTCCTGGCTTTTTTTAGTAGTGACTTGGGCACTCGCAATCAGCATGTCGCTCTGAGGACTCAAATCAGTTTGGCTCACTTCACTATCCTCTGGTGGAGTCAAACTGGGGATAGGGAACCAATCCTGCCAATCAGGAGTTGCCTCCGCTGTCTCATCAGACTCAGCACAATTTTCAGATTTAAGGTTGAAATAAAGCCGAACATCAGTCGGTTCATTTCCATCTTTGTTGGCTGAAAGCGTCATTTCAGGCCCTTGCTCTGATTGGCAGAACCGGGTGTATGGAAAATCAGGCAGCGATGGAAGGAAACCAGGAGCCTCTGGAAGCGACGGTTCTGTTTTCCAACCTGACGCGATAAAGGATTTTGTGTAAAACGCTTTAATTTGTTGAGGGGATTGAGGCGAATCCAAAACAACTTCAGATCGATCTTGATCACGAATAATGGTTGCCACGATTTTGGCATCTGTGGGTAGCGGCAACTTCACTAGAAAGTTGTCAGGCAACCGACCCACAAGTAACTGCATATTCTTAACGCAATCGCCGGGGCACTTGAGCAATCGCAACACTGTCGCCTTGGGGATCATTTCTTGATCGGGCTTTGGCACTGCCCCAACACTTCCACTTAAAAAAGTACTGCCAACCAACACAACGAACCCAGCCAAAACCTGTGAACAAACAAACTTTCTAGTGGAGAGCAGCATGGTAATGCACAAATAGGTCATTCCTAGCTTGATTTAAGCCCTCTAAATGACCCAACAGTGCAGATACGAGTAAATCGTGAAGTTTTGATAAATGAAGTCAAAGAAGCGGACTAGCTTGCTCGGACTGGTTGCAGTAACTCATCAGGCAATTGTTGTAACACCCGTTGAAACGGTGCTGTATTGTTGAGACCTCGCGATAGGATGAGTGCCCCTTGAATCTGCAAAATCGCATTTTCGGCTCGCAGGCGTGCATTCGCAGCATCAATACCATCGTCGATTAGCACCTGGGAGATCGCGTCGATCCAACTTTGGAGAGCGGTTTGAATCTGCCGATAAAACAGATCGTGCGAATCTCCCATCGACAACGCCGCCAAAATGCAGGGTCGTCCGCCCGACTCGTAGAGCGCGTTCACCTTCGTGACCATATTTTGCAGGCGATCGCCGGGATTGCCATCTGCTTTTAACGGGTTCAGAATGTTCTCTGCCATCCAGCGATCGACGTACTCCAGCACTGCTGTTGCCATCTCTTCTTTGCCTTTGGGAAAGTGATGGTACAAACTCGCTCGCCCCAAACCCGTTGCCTCAGAGATGCGGGTTAAGGTTGCCCCTTCATAGCCATACTGACGAAACAGCAGCAGCAACTTACGCACCGCTTCCTCTCTTGAACTGGACTGTTTCTTCGTCGCCATTGCTAATCAGGAAACTCAACACCTTAATTATACCAATCGTTCGGTCAAGACGCCAAAGTTAACTCAATTCAGGTATCACTTAAAGAAGCCAGAACATGCCCAGCCCTGCCAATCAAAATCAAAACGGAAGCGCCACCAGCCGATTGAGCCATTCTTCGGGTATCGAAGCTTCCCAAACTAATAGCAGCCACTCGATTGCCTCATTCGCTGATGCCGTTTGAGAAAGAATTAATACACCCGCACTGGTTTGAGTTGTGATGAATTCTGCAAATTCTAGAGGCATCGTCTTGCGGTCATGGGTGACCAACACTCTGCCGTCTTTAGCCGCGATCGCTAAAACTTCTTGATCCGTTTTACCCTTAAAGTTTGCTGCGTTTGCCGATTGAAAATCAACACCAGGTTGTCTACGCCATACACCGCTCACAATCGATTGTTTTAGATCAGCATCGGTCTGGAAGCAAATAGGTGTCATTCGTTATCCTGTTTTTGAAGCTGAGCGGCGTCTACCTTCTGATAAAGCAGCACATTCTTCTCTTTGAGTGTCTGTCGCATCTTCAAAAACTCTGTCTCTGCGTCTTTCAGGTATTGATCGATCAATTCTCGATTCGCTAAGTAAAAAGCAATACTGCCGTAGACCTGTTCAAGGGTCAACAAAGGAAAATATTGAGCAATGCTTTCGGGAGACTCTCCATTCAAAAAGCTATACACCACTGAGTCAAGGGATATGCGAGTTCCCTCAATCCAATATCCTCCATTTCGTTGCTCGACGTATTGCTTAGCTAAGACGGGTGATGTTGTCATGAAATTAATCGCTATATCTCTCTACGATGGTAAGCGATCTCTGATGAGGAAATTCAAGGCCAAGGCTACACCAATCGTTCGGTCAAGTTTTCTAATCTACATCAGACAGTTGCTGGATGAATGGCTACAACTCCTTCACTGGCATAACGGGTAAAGTCAGCCTCGTTGAATGTCAAAATGCAATCTATATTATTCACTTTCATTGCCGCTACTAGACGAGCATCGTGTACTTGCACTCCTGATACGCTAAATGAAATAACCAGTCGTCGCCATTTAAGGTAAGTCGCTGGCGAATCTGGTAAGACAGGAAAGAGCCGCTCAATCAAGCACAGCGATCGCTCTGCTTTAGCAGGGGTTAGACCAAAGCCATTCTTATCTGCGGGACGAGTCGCAACATTCCAAAATTCAACGTAGTTTTGTGAGGTGATTTTAAGGTTGTGACCGTCGCTCATCAACTTGCGAATCGCGGTTCGGGTGACTGAGTGCAGTGTATGAGTGCGATCGGTAAAGCGCAACAAAACATTGGTATCGACCAGATAAATCACAGCTCAAGGATGATCCTCATAGATGCCTGCACGGCTGACTGCGTAGTCTGACAAGGCTGGTGGAGTTGAGTCAAAAAATGTTGCAAACTCTTCGACTAGCTGATTGGTCAGCACCTCGAACTGCTCTGTGGGTAATGCTTCAACTTCTTGCTGTAGGAGTGCTTCCACTGTTGGTATCAAAGCATCTACCAATAGCTGACGAACACTCTCAGTGTCATGAGCCGCAATGCTCTGCCTCAGTTTAAGTTCTAGGTCGGGGGTCAGCTCCAGAGTAATCAACATCAACTCTGCCTCCGGGTATGACAGTCAAAGCAAACCTGCTACTAAAACTTAACCTACAAATTGCAATGACTGTTAAAGAGGCAAGACTCAAATGTTAGGTTCTGCAATCTGCCGCAGTTTTGAGAGAGGCACCAAAACCCCAATCACACCGTTTGCAGACCGTTTCTTGTAGCGAATTAGATTCCCTTCAATGATTAGGTACAAAGCTTTGCAGGGTCTGGGCATGAAAACATAGAGCTTATATTTGAATAAGCTTAAGAAGAAAGCTCTAGCTAAGCTCAGTATAGAGATAGATATAAATGACGTTCAGGCAATCTAACAAGAGCAAACTAAGTAATATCGATAAATTTGGGATTGGAACAGGTTTAATTGGCTTAGTTGCTGATTTAATAAGTCTTGCTGGTTTGTTTAAAGTTTCAAGCAACTCTCAAGATGAACCTACGTACATCTGGTTTCTCGTGCTTGGATCAACAATTTATACAGTTGCTGGAATTAACTTTTTTGCTCGTAGATACTTCTTCAAGAAAATAGCAAACGAAATTGAAATAGCTTCAGAGCAGGAGCGCCGTCGCCTAGAAGCAGGCACTTTTGCCGTAACCGCCTTGATAAGCTATCCCAGCCTGATTTTTTACTTCATGTTTGCATTTCTTGCCGCTTCCGATTTTGAAAACTCTTATTTGTACCCATCAATCTTCCGAGGATTAGTAGCAGGAGGATTTATAGCATGGTTAGTAAGCAATATTAGTCACAGGCTTGTTAGGAGCATCTATGAGGCTCACGATCCTTTATACGCATTAAAATTTACTACTTCAAGCTCTAGAATTGGCCGGAATTCTAATTAATATTTCTAAATGTTTACAGTAAGTTGATCGTAAAGTTCGTTTTAGCTTTTACTGCATCAAGCCTTAGGGCGATTCAGCTTTGACAGCATTTTGGGTGGGCCGATGTCGGTCAAGTCGTAGCCGTGGGGATAACTCCGTTGGGGTTCGTCGCTGTAGAAGCTGGGAGTTTGGCGCGGGGGAAAATAGCGGAGGAGATGACCGCGCGATCGCAACACTTGCTCGACCAAACGGCGCTGCCACAGTTGAGGAGTCGGAAAACCAAACGCCTGCAACATGCGATCGTCCATGATGGCGTAAACAAAAGGTTGAATCACGGGGCGCAGGGGTGCCGGAAACCAACTCAAGAAGAGTCTTAAAGTCGATTCACCCACACGTTGATTGGCGGCGTTATAGCGAAAATGTTCGCGTTCGTAGTCCAGGTTGTATTGCTCAAAGATTGCAAAGCTCGTCGGGATTGCTTGAATCCCCATCTGTTGCCCGACCGCATACCAGAAGTAAAACAGAGCTTGCTTTTCCAGGTCACTAAATTTTCGCCAACCAAAGCGGTCAACCCATCGCACTGGCTCATAGATAAACGTTGAGAGAACGTACAGAAAATCCTCATTTGAGATCGGGAAGTGCCCATGAATTTGATTCATACGTTGAATCACGGCCTGCCCCTTAGGAGTGTCGTGTCCCCATTTGAGAATCAGCGAAACCATCAACCCGGTATCGTCGTAGCGTTTTTGGGGACGATGGTGAAATTCGGCAGTGCGATCAAGGAGATCGGCAACGCTAGGGACACAAAAGGTGCGGAATAAGGCAATTTCCAGCGATCGCGTAATATCCCACGGAAATTCGTAGCCTGCCAGTTGGCGGCAAATCTCGCAGTTATCTTGTACCGGGTCGAGTTGTTGAATCGCCTGAAAACGCTCAAATCGCTGCATGGGTCACTCCTATTAACAGCCGTCGCGATCTGCCTCCTTCCAACAAGCTGTCTACAAAGATTTAGGTGCCATTCCTAAAGTAGCAAGGAGTTGCTCATCGCGCGATCGCTCTGGGTTGGGAGTGGTAAGCAGTTTTGCTCCAGTAAAGATCGAGTTAGCCCCGGCTAAGAAACAGAGGGCTTGCAATTCGTCGCTCATTTCTAAGCGTCCGGCTGACAGGCGCACCATAGCTTTGGGAAAGAGAATGCGGGTTGTAGCGATCGTACGAACGAGATCAAAGGGCGCGATCGTGGGTGCATTTTCTAAAGGAGTGCCAGGGATGGGCACCAAGCAATTGATGGGAATCGATTCGGGTGGGGGGTTAAGCGTTGTCAATGTTGCCAACAAATCGAGGCGATCTTGCACCGATTCACCCATACCTAAAATGCCACCGCAACAGACAGAGATACCTGCTGCACTAACGGCTGCAATTGTATCCAGGCGATCGCGGTAAGTGCGGGTCGTAATGATCTGATCGTAGTAGTCGGGTGAGGTATCGAGATTGTGGTTGTAGGCCGTCAGCCCCGCTTCTTTTAAGCGTTGAGCCTGGTGGGGCTTCAACATCCCCAATGTGCAACAAACTTCTAGATCAAGCGCCGCCACTTGGCGAACCATTTCTAGCACCTGCTCAAACTGGGCACCATCTCTGACTTCGCGCCAGGCTGCCCCCATACAAAATCGCGTCGAGCCTCCAGCCTTCGCCGCTTTTGCCTGCTCTAGCACAGCCACCAGATCCATCAGGGGTTCAGGTTTAAGATCAGCGTTGTTGTGAACACTTTGTGAGCAGTAGGCGCAGTCTTCGGGGCAGGCTCCCGTTTTGATGCTCGAAAGCGTGCAAAATTGAACTTCTTTGGGGTTGTGGTGCTCCCGGTGAATCTTTTGCGCTTCAAAAAGCAAGTCGGGGAATGGTTGCTGATAAATGGCAGCAATCTTTTGTTGTAAGGCTGTTTGAATCGTTGTCGTCATGATGCAGTGATAGGCGCAGGGGAGATTGGGGCGAGTCGCCAAGCAGGACTCAAAGCATAATGCTGCTGAGACTCAGCAGTATCGCATTTTGGCGTTCGTTGCGTCTAGGCGATCGCACGAAATGATACGGCTGGCAGAAACTTGTCAGGCCAGGCACGACTCGCTGGCTTGCACGCAACACTCTAAGCTGGATGGATAACCAGAGGCAACCGCACTGTGAACGTTGTCCATTGGCTTGTGCTGGCTACGTGAATGGTGCCACTCAATTGAGCCACCAGATGTTGCACGAGCGCCAAGCCTAAGCCTGTGCCGCCCTGCTGCCAGCGATCAATCGCCGGAACCCGATAAAACTTCTCAAAAATTCGGGGTAACTCCTCTGCGGGAATTTCGGCCTGGTTGCTGATATGAAACAGCAGGCTTTGTCTGGCTGAGTCCGGGTTATCTAACTCGACTCGCAGGACAATTTCACCCTTGGGAGGCGTGTATTTGCAGGCATTATTTAACAATTCTGCCAAAACCCGTTCTAATGTGGGGCGATCGCTCAATATAGCGGGAATATTCGCAGGCAAGTCATAGTGCAAGTTTTGCTCGCGATCGCGGGTGCGTTCGTAAAATGGCTCGATCAAGCGCTCAATAAAAGTGTAAACATCGAGCGGTTCAGGCACGATGCGATAGGAGTCGGCCTCTAACCGTTGCAGGTCTAGCAAGTCATTGATCAGCTCAATTTCGCGCACACATTCCGCTTGCAAAATACCCAAATAGCGATCGCGGCGCTCTGGCGTTTCGACGTTTCGCAGCATGTGAATCGCCATTTTCATATTCGACATCGGCGTACGCAACTCATGCGAAACCGTGCTGAGAAAGTCATCTTTTAGCTGATTAAGCTTCTCTAATTCTTGCACCTGAGCCTGTGCCGCCTGGTAAAGTCGCGCTTGCCGAATCGCGATCGCACACTGATTTGCCACTTGCTGCACCAGCCGAATCTCTAACGACGAAAAGTGGTCATACTCAGGCTTAAACAACCACAAGTCACCAATCACATCCAGATCACCCACCAGGGGACAAACCAGGACAGCGTAATGTCGCTCAATCGAGCGCACAGGATCAGGTAACAATTGACAAAACTGAAAATGGTGCTCACTCAAAATCTGGTCATACAGCTCTGGGAAATCTTGCATCGAGAGCGTCACCCCCTTTGCTGACGGTAAATCTCGCAGGGCTTCGTAGCAGATTGTGGAGGTGCGCTGCTCAATGTTGTACAAAGCCGCATCACAGCCATTCACGATTAAGCCGTTGGTCAACTCATGAACAGCACGCTGCAAGATTTCCTCTTCGTTTAGACTGTCGCGCACCGAATCAGTAATGCGTTTGAGCAATGCCTCATAGAGCAAAGCGGTTTGCAGTTGAGCTGTGCGCTCTTGCACCTGCTGCTCTAACTCACTATTAAGCTGCTGCACTTGTTGATACAAATTCGCCTGCTGAATCGCAATCACCAAATGGGTTGCCAGTTGATCGACTAACCCGATTTCAAAGGCTTCCCATTGACGTGGTGCGGTGCATTGATGACAAAACAAAAAGCCCCAGAGGCGATCGCCCAGCAGGATTGGCACCGACAACAGCGCCTGCACTTGCCATGCTTGCATCAGCGCCGCAATTTCAGCTAGCTCACTCCGGGGTGGCTCTCTTGCATCTGATAGCAGGCCCAATACGTCATCAATTACAAGGTCTTGATGGTGCGTTAGACTGAGCTGCTGAAATCGGCGATTCTCCAAACACGAGTTAAGTACTGAGAAAAACGGTGGAATAACGGACTCCGCCGCCACCATGATGTGATTTTCAGCCGCAACTTGCAGAATCACCGTGCGATCGACCTTCAGCAGTTGCCGCACCTCCGCCACTGCCGTATTGAGAATCTCTGACAACTCCAGTGAGTTACGAATCCGCTGGGCCACCGCACTCAGCATCTGCTCGCGCTCAGCTTGCAGACGCAACGATTCCTCAGCCTTTTTGCGTTCTGTAATGTCGCGCGTAAAGCAGTGATGCCCAATCAGGTTATCGTGCAAGTCGTAAGCTGGCACCAAAACCACTTCTTTATAGAAAGTAGACCCATCTTTGCGCAGGGCACGCGCCTCGATTGATATTTTGCTGCCCGTCGTTACAACGCGATGATAAGCAGCCTTCACTTCAGCAATGTCTTCAGCCAAGAGTGTTTGCTCCCAGGCCATACCAATCATTTCTTCGGGTTCGTAGCCCAAAACTTCTGCGTAGGAGCGATTGAGCGCAATATACCGTCCCTGCAAATCTAACCGAGCAATGCCTTCGACCGCATTCCCTAAAGCAGAACTCATTTCCAGTAATTCAACCTGAGCCATGTGGCGATCGCTGACATCTAGCAAAAAAACCAGCAGCCCCCCAGCAACGGGTGAAATGCGAATCTCTAACCAGCGCTGAAAGATAGGCCAGTAATGCTCAAAGTTGATCGAGACGCGATCGGCACTGGCCTGTCTTAATTGATGCTCAATCTCTGAACCTTGCAACTCTGGCAACGTCTCCCAAATTGTTTGACCGAGCAGTTGGGCTGGCTCCTGGTGAAACAACTCTCCCGCCTGACGATTCATGTAAGTAAATTGCCAGCTTTGGTTAAGCGAAAAGCACGCATCGCTAATGCCACCCAGTAAGTTGGCAATTTGCTGATTGGCCTGGTTCAGCGAATCAAGCGCCTCTCGCTGTCTAGTAATGTCAGCAATTCTCATTTTGAAACATTTGTACTGAAGTCAGAGCCTCTAAAGGCTTGTGCGCTCAATTTTATGAACGGCAGAATGGGTATTCCAGCCATTGATAGCTGTTCAAAATGAATATTTTTGTGAGAATTATTCTCATACTGAGAATTGCTGTAGTAATGTCATGGCAATTGACTACAACCCCAGCCACTGCAGGGTCTTCTAAGAGACTGGTAGTTACCGCCTCAAACACTCGCCAAGAGCCGTCCCGGTGACGTACGCGATACTCTACCGGGGGTTGCAGCACCCAGGGATGCGACAGTGCCGCCTGTAACGTTTGAAGCAAAGGTGCGACATCTTCGGGATGCACAAAATCAACACCACTGCGGCCAACCACATCAGCCAGGGTATACCCCAAAATTCGCTCAACCGAAGGACTGCAATAGCTAAAAACGCCATTTATATCCAAAATCACAATCACATCAGAAGCATTTTCAATCAACGCTTGAAAGTAATGCTCGCGGGCCTGCGCGGTGATCAAGGATAGTGATTCAGCCCGACTCGCCGATGCAATTGACATAGAAAGGGGACTATGCCCGTCAGAAACACCAATCGAGCTAAAAACAACTGCTTCCTTGCTCGCTTGAGCCGTGTTGTTTACGCGTTGACTCTGAGACTCAACCTCCAGAAATAGTTGACGCGCCCGCTCAAACGCTACATCGTTCTGGCAGCATTCTCGCAGAGCCTCCAGGATTTCCGGGGTCATAGTGATGGGTCCAATTGGTAGTAAATATCAAAGTAAGAAACAGGTGGCCTGTGAGCGAGAGCAATGAATTTATACCCTAGCGTCAACTGCTCAGCACCTTCGTACTGAACGACGACCAAAAGAAGAGTGCCCACTTTTCCCCGTAGAAACACAGATCACTTAGAAACAAATAGGTGAAATGAAGAGGAAAGCTGAGCTTTCATACGATAGTTTCTCGTAGCGTACAGCAAACAATGATATTTCGACTTTGATGTTTGTTTTTTTAGAAATTTGCGCTTCAATCCCAGTCGAATAGAAGCTTTTGCCAGAATTTGCCGTCTAGAGTATATTTTTAGCTGGTTTAGATCCACCACCTAATCCACACCGCACTTGCATCCAGACAGTAGAGTTTTGCTTACTTTACTACTGTTGAAATCAGAAATTTAAGATCTTCAAGAATCGTATGAGCGTGTTTGACATCCCCCTTAGAGCAGAGATGAGGATGGCAACCCACCCCGCCCAAGTTCTGAAAGCTACGGCTGCTACGGCCTCATCCCCCAAGCGGTTGCATTCACAGGAGAAGACATACGGTTTTCGACCGCGCCCCTGTAAACAAGGGTAAAAGCCTAATAGTTCACCAAAAGAACTTTGCAGGGTCGATCATGACTGAGCCATTGGTCATTGGTCATTCGTCTTCTCTACCTGGCAAAGTTAGCTTGGCAGACCATTAGCTCACACAACTGATACTTGCCAAACGTCCTCTCAGAAAAATTTTGAGGGCAACTGTAACGATTCTTGGCGAAAGATGTAATAGATTTCGCCTGTATCGGTCACATCAAAGTCAGCAACCAGTTCCTTTGCCCAGGTATCGAGATGATGACGCGCGATCGCGGGTTCTAACCGGGCTGCCGCCGCAAATTCTTGCACCGATAAACGACCCCGTTGCGCCTTGAGTAGTAGAAAGAAGCGATCGCGTAAGGCTCGTCGAGCGGCTTTTGTGCTGTGGTGCAGTAACCACACACCTAACGTCGCAGGAGTGATACCAAAGAAAACCAGCAAGATCATCTGAAAAGCCAACCAACCACCTGCTGCGTGGGTTGCGAGGATTGTTAGCAACAGCCCTACCGAGACAACACTGCCCTGTAAGACGAGTAAGCCCCCCAGCAACTTGCCAATTTTGCTCCAAAAATTTAGCACCTTCGCACCTCCCAGAGCGATCTCAATCTCCCCTCTTACTCTACTGTGCTTGGCTTTGCGACACCATCAACCGGGTAGGCGAATTCAGGTGGGATCAACGCCCAGCCAGGTACGGATAGCCATAATGCTACTCTAACCAGCCTCCCACACAGTTTTCAGGCGATCGTGTAAAATTCCCGGTGGTTTATCAACGGTTTTGCAAAGTCAGATGTAGAATGATGCAGCCATCAGGTGTTTTCTAGCGACTAGGTTACGGTCTGTGAAACTTCGCCAGTTTATTCCATTCTTTGACACAGATGCTCGCGGGTGGTCCCTTGAGGCACGCTTACTGCGTTGGCTTACCTTTTTGTGGCTGCTTGTTGGCCTGGTGGTAATGTTGTCAGCCTCTTACGCGATCGCTGACGCTGAATTTGACGATGGGCTGCACTTCGTTAAGCTCCAGATCTTTTGGATTTTGTTAGGCATGGTGGGGTTCAACTTCATCGTGCATGCCCCACTAAAATTTATTCTGAGCATCACCGAAGCCGCTTTGCTACTGGTGCTTGGGTTCATCTTAATTACCCTTATTCCAGGTGTTGGCATTTCAGTCAACGGTGCAACCCGTTGGTTATTTGTAGGCCCATTCCCAATTCAGCCATCTGAGTTAATTAAGCCATTTCTAATCTTGCAAAGCGCCCGCGTTTTTGGGCAATGGAAGTCGCTGACCTGGTCTGTTCGCCTCTTTTGGTTAGGCGTTTTTTGTCTTGTTTTAGTGGGCATCTTGCTGCAGCCCAACCTAAGTACGACAGCCCTCTGCGGCATCTCGATTTGGTTGGTTGCCCTCGCATCCGGCTTGCCTTACACCTATTTATTGGCAACAGCTGGCAGTGGCTTCTTAATGGCTCTGGTCAGCGTGACTTTCCGTGAGTATCAGCGCCGCCGGATTATGTCCTTTCTCAACCCCTGGGAAGACCCTAGAGGGGATGGGTATCAGCTGATTCAAAGTATTTTGGCGGTTGGCTCTGGCGGCGTAAATGGCACTGGATTTGGACTCTCGCAACAAAAGCTATTCTATCTGCCCATCCAGTACACCGACTTCATCTTTTCAGTCTTTGCCGAAGAATTTGGTTTTGTTGGTGGCATGAGCCTGTTGATAATGTTGGCCGCCTACGCAACGCTCTCACTCCGCGTCGCCACAAAAGCGCAAAATCCCACTCATCGCCTGATCGCGATCGGCGCAATGATCTTTCTAGTCGGCCAATCTATCATCAACATCGGCGTTGCCACCGGAGTGCTGCCCACTACGGGCTTACCCCTGCCCTTCTTTAGCTACGGCGGTAACTCGATGCTGGCCAGCTTATTTATCGCCGCCCTCCTGATTCGCACTGCTCGCGAAAGCAACGAAGCCCAGGTCATCGCCCTGCCGACCCGTGCCACGCGATCGCCCCAAAAGTCGCCAGCCAAACTCCAACCTAAACCTCAATCCAAACCCCAATCAAAACCTCAGCCTACCTCGAAAATGCTAAGACCGCGATCGCGCCGCTAGTTTGATTTACCACTCTCCGCCTCACGCCACCCAAAACTTGGCACAGCTCACCCATCTTCATAACCTGCCCTCTTCTCTCGCTTAGCTTACCTTCTAGCAACATAGGGAACGCACCTTGTTGAGATAGAAAAAGCTTTCTTTTGCGTTTACTTTATTTCGAGCCAGCAAACCTTGGGGGCGTCGCCCCCAAACCCCCTGCGAGGGGCCGAGCCGCCTCCCCTCGCCTCCCCTGCGGAAGGTGTTATTTATTCCAGTGTTTGATAAAAGGGGTTAAGGGTGAGGTGAGAACCCTGCTGCGCAGGCTTAAACCACATCTTGCACTCCTTACAAAAGATGATTTCTAAGGACAGATCGCTGTCGTGAGTTGTTCACACTGCAAAGTTCAGCAGGCGAACTATCAGGGCGATCGCTCTTAAATAACCATCGCCTCACCTCACCCGCACCCTCTGTCGGCGATCGAAGTGTCAAACTCATGCCCCTTAAAATCTAGCTAGCCAACCATTCAACTCACACTCGCACCACCTTTCGGGGGTTGTAGGGGAGTTAGGACCCTACACAGCGGGGGCGCGGGGGGAAGTCCCCCGATCTTGCGGCTCCGCCGCCCCCAAATCTCCGCTTTTTTTACAGCAATCCCCGCTTCTTTATAAAGAGAAATTAGCATCCGTTCCAGTTTTCTCCCCTAACCTCCCAGCTCTACAGAACTTTCACAGCCATTTCTCCTAACCCCCTTCGCCCCAGAAGCAACAATCCCTCCGTTACAATCAGAAAAGGTTAGGATTGCTGAACTCAAACCCCAATGTTAGAAGCCCTGCAAAGCCAGTTTTATCAACTTGAAAATTTTGCTGACACCCTTGTTAGTAGCCAACTCCAACATCTGACTCCGCTCAGCGTTGGCACGATCGCAGCCGCAGGTCTGATGACCAGTTTGACTCCCTGTATGTTGTCGATGCTCCCTATCACCATTGGCTATATTGGCGGTTACGAAGCAAAAAGCCGCATGCAAGCAGCCTTTCAGTCGTCCTGGTTTGCTTTGGGGCTAGCCACTACCCTGGCAGCCATGGGCATTGGAGCCGCCTTACTCGGCAAAATCTATGGTCAAATTGGCTTCGGCTTACCGATTGTCGTCAGTGTTATTGCTATCCTCATGGGGCTGCACCTCTTAGAAGCCATCCCCTTACCCTTGCCCGCGATCGGCAGCAGTGATTGGATCTCTAACGAATGGCCTGCCGGGTTGCGCTCCTACTTGATGGGGCTAACATTTGGCCTGGTTGCCTCCCCCTGTAGCACCCCTGTCTTAGCCTCTTTACTCGCGTGGATCTCAACCACTAAAGATCCGATTCTCGGCAGCGTCTTGTTGCTCGCTTACACCCTCGGCTATGTCGCTCCCCTCATCATTGCTGGTACATTCACCGCCAGCATCAAAAAGCTGCTTGAATTACGTCGTTGGTCAAGCTGGATCACCCCTGCCAGTGGCGCACTGTTAGTTGGTTTTGGGGTCTTCTCATTACTCTTTCGCCTGACCGATCTGTAAGGTATTTGATATGGTCAAAAACCCTGTTTTACAAACGCTCGCTCGCTGGTGGGCCATTCCTCGCAACTACTTTAAACGCGAGCTAATTCCAGTCTTGGCTGATTTACGGTTAGCGATCGCGCTGCTATTGGCGATCGCCCTCTTCAGCATTGCTGGCACCGTCATAGAACAAGGGCAAGCCCTGCCGTTCTACCAGGCAAACTATCCCGAAAGCCCTGCCCTGTTTGGCTTCCTGACTTGGAAGGTGATTCTCACGCTAGGGTTAGACCACGTTTACCGTACCTGGTGGTTTTTAGCCCTGCTGATTTTGTTTGGCTCCAGCCTTACCGCCTGCACGTTTCAGCGCCAAATTCCCGCTCTACGCTGGTTCTCCCGCACCTGGAATTTCTATACTCAACCCCGTCAGTTTCAAAAATTTGCACTCAGCGCCGAGTTTCAAAATGCATCTGTTGAGCAAGTGTTACCCCTACTGCAACAACGTCGCTACAAGATTTTTCAGCAGGGTGACTCTGTTTATGCCCATAAAGGCTTGATCGGGCGAATTGGCCCCATTGTGGTTCACGTTGGCATGCTCGTTATCTTAGCGGGTGCTGTGATTGGCTCCATGACTGGGTTTATCGGGCAAGAAATCGTGCCGAGCGGCAACACCTTTCAAATTCAAAACATCACCGAAGCCGGACGCTGGGCTGGCCCCCAAGTTCCCAAAGATTGGTCGGTGAAAGTCAACCGATTTTGGATCGATTACACCCCTGAAGGCGCGATCGACCAGTTCTACTCTGATCTATCGGTGCTCGACAAGACTGGCGCCGAAGTCAAACGCGAAACTATTCACGTTAACCAACCTCTCCGCTACAAGGGTGTCACCCTTTATCAGGCCGATTGGGGCATTGCCGCCGCTCAAGTCAAAGTCAACAATAGCCCGATTTTCCAATTGGGCATGGCACCTCTAGACACGGGTGGCAAAGGACGCTTGTGGGGCACCTGGGTCCCTACCAAACCCGACTTAAGCGATGGCGTTTCGCTGGTTGCCAAAGATTTGCAGGGTATGGTGCTGCTCTATGACATGACCGGAAAATTAGTCGGCACTGTGCGCAACGGCATGTCTACCGAAGTCAACGGCATTCGCCTCTCGCTGGTGGATCTGATTGGCAGCACTGGTTTACAAATCAAGGCCGATCCTGGCATTCCGGTTGTGTATGCGGGCTTTGCCTTATTGATGGTTGGCGTTGTCATGAGTTACGTTTCTCACTCACAAGTGTGGGCGTTGCAACACGACGGCAAGCTTTACATCGGTGGTCGCACCAACCGGGCACAAGTGACCTTTGAGCGCGAAGTGCTGAGCATGTTAGAACAACTCGATGAATCAGCCCGTTTACCCCATCCTGAAATGGTGCCGGGTTAAGCCTAAAATGGGCAGCAGGAAATGAACTCAAACACGATGACAGAAGCACGACAAGCCCCCCAAACTTCCACTTCTCTTACAGCCGATGATGTTGCCGCGATCGCCGCCGCTCGCGATCGGGTTGCCATCTACGACACCAGCCATTGGGGCCGTCTCCAACTGACTGATCGCGATCGCCTCACCTTTCTACATAACCAGACCACCAACGACTTCAAAGCCTTACAACCCGGACAGGGTTGCCAAACAATCTTTGTCACCTCCACCGCGCGCACGATTGATTTAGCAACCGCTTATGTGTTGGAGGATGCCATCATTGTGCAGGTTTCACCCAATCGGCGCGAATATTTGATGAAATGGCTCGATCGCTATATCTTCTTTGGCGATCGCGTTCAACTGGCCGACATCACCGACTCAACCGCCTGCATCACGATTCTGGGCAGCGAAAGTGACTCCTTACTGAACCAGCTACAAGTTCCGCCTTTAGCCGAACAGGTGGAAGCGTACCATCAGCTTGTCGAGCTAGCGGGTGTGCCGGTGCGAATCGCTGTTGGCACCAATTTAGGCTTACCGGGTTACACCCTGATTTTGCCTGTCGAGCAGCGTGATACCGTTTGGCAAACCTTACTCAACGCCAGTGCTTTACCGCTCAGCGATCGCGCCTGGGAGGTGTTGCGCGTCCAACAGGGTCGTCCGTTGCCTGACCAGGAGTTGACCGAAGATTTCAACGCGGTGGAGGCCTGCCTCTGGCAAGCTATTTCTCTAAATAAAGGCTGTTATATCGGGCAAGAAACGATCGCCCGTCTAGACACTTACAAAGGCGTGAAGCAACAAATTTGGGGCATTCGCTTGAGCCAGTTGGTTGAGCCAGAAACGCCGATTCAGCTGGGGGAAGAAAAAGTTGGCAAGCTCACCAGCGTCACCACCACCCCAACTGAGGTGTTTGGCCTGGGATATGTACGCACCAAAGCAGCGGGAGCGGGAGCCATCGTGCAAATTGGAGAAGCTGAGGGTACTCTAGTCGAGGTGCCGTTTTTGCAACGCGATCGCACCAATCCATAACCATTTGGAACCTAATTCCCCCAACGTGGAGTCTAACCTTCTATCAAGGGTAGAAAACGGGCTGCTGGCATTGTTTTTACCCAAATTATTGTTTTTATAGGTTGCGAATGAAACTCAGATTTCACCATTTTCAGCGGCGCTTTGGTTGGTTCTTGAGCGCGATCGCTCTTAGTGTGATGACCGCAACCGATCTCACCATCCCCGAAAGACTCGTCTCCCAGCCAGTCGTAACCAATAATTGCCTGGGATCTGCCGATCCCAAAACCGTCGCGATCTCCTGGGAAAAATTAAAGAACCCAATTATCAGTTTTCCTGAGCAAGCCGCCAAAGACATGACGGTGCGCTTTGTCGATGGCAAATGGCACATGCTATTCAGCTACATCAGCGATAATCCGTTTCGGTTTCAAATTGGTGGCGTCAACAGCACTGACCTCTCAGATTGGTCAACCGATGATGTCAAAGTGTGGGATCGCTCTGTTTCAGGTGGGTTGGCCTCACCCGAAGTGGTGCAAGCACCCGACGGGCGTTATGTCACCGTTTTCAACTCGCACACCTATGATTTGCGCAGCCTTTTCAGCGAAAGTCGCAACAAGCTGTACTACCGCACATCCAGCGATTTCCAGATTTGGAGTACGATGAACCGTCTGGGTGAAAAAGCCTGGAGTGCCCCCGAAGACCGCTTAATTGACGCGGCGATCGCCTACACCGAAGCTGGCATCATTGTCGTCGCCAAAAAAGAACAGACTCCCTACTTTGCCATTTCAACTTCTGGTTCGCTCGATGGCCCCTGGGAAGAAATTGGCAAACCTACCTTTGCTTCATTAGAGAACTATCAACTGCTACAAATTGATGGCGTTTGGCATTTGTTGGGCACTACGCTCCGACAGCCCAAAGGCTACGATCGCGCTCACTTACCCGCGCTTTACCGCTTAATTGGTAACCCCTCTGACCCGCAAGGCTGGCTAGAATGGGAAAGAGTTGGCATTTTAGATGTGCCACAAGAAAGCTGGAATCAGGGCTATGAACGGGCGAACTCAGCCCACCTGTGTGATGCGAGAGCCGCAGACGGCTATTTTTACCTGTTTTATGCGGGCAGCAATGACCGGGATAGCTTCAACGGTCGGGGACATGCCAAAATCGGCGTTGCGCGCAGTCGAGATCTGAAAACCTGGTCGATTCCTGGGCAACCTTAACTTAACTCCCAACATCGATCTTTAGCGGATCTTTAATTGGGAGGAGTGGCACAGCCTCCTGTATCCAGCGCATAATTTTTGAGGAAGAGATTATTCTGCCTTCCACCTGCCGAATCCTTATCGCATCCAATTGATCCATGCCTGCATCGCTAAAATACGCTTACTTTCCGGGGTGTGTGGCTCAGGGAGCCTGCCGTGAGTTAGATCAATCCACTAAAGCCCTGACCCGCGCTCTCGGCATTGAACTTGTCGAGCTAAAGAAAGCCGCCTGTTGTGGCTCTGGCACCTTCAAAGAAGATTCTCAACTGCTCGAAGATACGGTCAATGCCCGCAATATTGCCCTCGCTGAAGAACTCAACCTGCCCCTTTTGACCCATTGCAGCACGTGTCAGGGTGTAATTGGGCACGTTGACGAGCGACTCAAAGAACGGCAAGAAACCGCTCCGCAGTACGTTGAGCAAGTCAACCAGTTGCTGACCAAAGAAGGTTGCTCACCCTACAAAGGCACCTCGGAGGTGAAGCACATTCTCTGGGCTTTGGTCGGTGATTTTGGCCTTGAAACCCTCGCTGCTAAAGTGACCCGCAAACTCTCTGGGTTAAAGTGTGCCGCTTTTTACGGCTGCTACCTGCTGCGGGCGCAAGACCATATTCCTTACGACAATCCCTACGACCCACGATCGCTCGAGAACGTCTTTACCGCCGTTGGCGCAACCCCAATCTACTACCACGGTCGCACCCAGTGCTGTGGCTGGCCCCTCTCAAGCTATGCCACCGAACAATCGTTTCAAATGGCGGGTAAACACTTACAAGAGGCGATCGCCGCTGGTGCCGATTGTATTGTCACCCCCTGTCCCCTCTGCCACCTCAACCTCGACTCTCGCCAACCCGAAGTTGAGCAAGTGATCGGCAAAAACCTGGGTTTACCCATCATCCATCTGCCTCAACTCGTGGCGCTGGCGCTAGGGGTGAGTCCCAAAGAGTTGGGTATGGATCGCCATATTGTCTCAACCAAGCCGATTCTAGAGAAATTGGGCTTGTAAAACGGGTTAAAGGTGGAAGTTAGTTGCCCTGACAAATGCGATCGCCCATTTGCGTGTGTTCTCGTGGGAACTTCCACCACCGTTTGAGACTCAAGACGATAGGATAGGTCAGACTGTTACTTACAATCTCTAAAACACTCATGCCAAATCATCATCGTGTGCAACCCTTAGCCCATCACCGTCAACAACGCCCCAGACTCCGCCGGAAACCCACTGGCAAAGAGTTAGATTTGCTGGTGCTGGCGGGTTGCTCATGTTTGATGACGCTGCTGCACCACCCCGTTTCAGATGCGCTAAGAACCCACACCTCCACCTCCAACGTGGCATCGGTACCCACGCGATCGCACTCTGCTAACCTGCTCACTTCTTTTTCTCTGGCCCTTCCCCCCGAACGGCAACGCGCCGAAATTCAGGAAGAGGAAGGCTAATCCACTCACCTCACATCGCGTGTGGGTTGGCACACCTAAATTGGTGTTTTAGGTCAGGGTTCGACAACGCCTACCCTCTAATACCTATGGACTGAGCAAAGCCAGTGAGTTGAGTGCAGCCAAAACCCAAGTTAGCTTGCCTTAGTTATCAGTAAGGCAACTTCTGCAATATCTACTAAAGTTTGTTGAAATAAGGCTATCCAGTCCATGAATAATCAGTCTAAGGAAGCTCTACTTCAAGAAGCTCAGCAGCTTTGGGACGTGCTTGATTCTATGAGAGATGATTTTGAAGAAGGCACTGGCGATTTTGAAGCTCGTGTCTATGATGTTCTTGATTATCTAGATGCGGCACTCAACCTGGATCAAAATTTTGATAGCGCTTTAGCTCTTAAAGTTGAACTTATGACTAACGAACTTGGAGCGTATGAGGACGCAGTTGAAGAGGCTGAAAGATTAACTCAGATTGCTCCCAATAATCCTCAATATCAAGCTATGCTCACAGCTATCCAAAGCAAGCTATAACAACGGGAACTGTAGTCTCTCGTCTGGGTAAAGGTCAATACAGAAAAGACCAAGCGAGTACAATTGGTGGCAAGACCAGCCAACCCTGCGTTGGAGCGGGTAACCAAAGATTTTGATGCTGAGTTCAATTGATCTGCAACCGCTCAACTATACCGTTATAGCGAATGCACCACTTTAGCCCCATCAAACCCGTGGGCTGCATTCCGCTAAGCTTGAATGCACCTAAAACTTCTGCCCAAACCCAAATTGAAATCGAGCGTCTCCCTGGTTCGTCACCCCAAAATCAGCTCGAATAATGCCAATTGGCGTATTTACCCGTAACCCGGTGCCAAACCCAAAACCTGTTCCAGGCTTATCGCGCACCACCCCAGGCTCACCCAGCACATCGTCACTTGTGCCCAGGTCCGTCCCAAAGTCGGTGAACAGCACCCCACCAATAAAGCGATAGATCGGAAAACGATACTCCGCCGAGATCTGCAAGTAACTCCGGCTGGTTGCCAGATCTTCGTTGCCATAGCCTCGGACCGAATTTACACCGCCCATGGTGAAGGCATTGTAGGGTGGCAAATCACCAATGAAGGTTCCACCCTGCACATTCAACGCAAACACTTCCGGGAAAAACTTTTCCCCTTCCTCATTCTTAAACCAGTCAATCGGAATAAACTGGCTGTAATTTGCTGTCAGTCGATTGCCCAGCACGTTTCCTCGCCCAATTGGGATGTATTGCTCAGTCCCAAAGGTCAGCAACGAACCACGCCCCGGATTGATTGGGTTATCTCGCTTATCCCGTGTCACAAACAACGACACGCTGTACAGATCATCCACACCCGTACCGCTCAGCGTTAACGGATTGCCTTCCTCATCTTCACTAAAGATGTCGCCATCCTTGTCTCGCGTGCTGACGTTGACATAGTTAACCCCCAGATTACCCATCCAACCCTGGGCAACGGGATACTCCAAAAACGCACCGCCGCCTAAACGATACTCACGCACCCGGCTACCATTCGGCAAATAGATTTCATCATCAAACACCCGCGACAAACCACGGCGTCGATACAGATTCACCCCATAACCCGGCATTCCCGGCTCGGTATCGCGATAGGGGCTAACAAACCGTGTATCAAACTGAATGTCGCGTAAACCTGCCTGAACACTGGCACTCGCTCGTTGACCCAGCCCACCAAAGTTAGTGTCCTGATAGGTGACGGTCGCATAAATGCCTAAATCATCGTTGTAGCCACCGCCAAAGTTAAAGCCACGCGCCTTACCCTCAACCAGGTTGTAAACCACTGTCGTGCGGTTTGCATCTCCCTCAAATGTGATGGTGGCCGAGTCAAAAATGCCCAGCGCTGATAGCCGTCGCAAGTCCTCTCGCGCCACTTCTTCCCGAAAGGGTTGCCCCGGTTGTAGCTTAATTTGCCGTCGAATAAAAGCTTCCTGCGTTCGGCCTCGAATTGGATTGCCTTTCTCATCAACCGCATTGCCATTTCTATCTTGAAAGCGAATTTGAATGTCCCCGACTTGCCCTTCCGCTACATTAATTGTCAACACTCCTTCACGGGATGGCTCCACCGATAGCACCCGCGCTAGTGTATAGCTCTGCTGGGCATACCACTGATTAGTACGCTCGACGGCCTGCTGCAACTCCGTCAGGTTAATCGTTTTGCCAATTAACGGCTGAAACAGTTGATTCGCAACTTCTTGCGTGAGGACCTGAGCACCTGACAACCGCAGCGATCGCACCACAATCGGGGTCACTTGAAACGTGACACTCACACCGTCGGGATTCGCTTTTGTCGAATAACTTGCCTGACTAAACAATGCTGTTTTGAGAATGAGCGCCACATCTTGCTGAAGTTGCGGGTTACTCACTTCTCCCCCCACTTGAGTTGCGATGGTGCGGCGAATCAAGTCTTGCAATTCATCGTCTGCACCCACAATTTGCACATCAGTAGCAATCACCACAAGATCCGATGAATTTGCTGCTGTTCGAGCGGGGGGTGCGGCAGGGGGCGGAGGTGCAGCAGGTAACTCGGGAACGGAGACTTGAGCCGGAGCTGCCGCTGCTGAGGGTGCAGTTCCCTGAGTTGGAGGTGTTACCCAGATTGGGTTCGACAGGGAGGTGATTTGGCTCGTGTCACTTGAAGAGGGTAGATCTGACGCTGCTACTGGAGCAGGTTGAGATGGCGGAGGTGCAGCAGGACTAGACTGTGGCGCGGCTGGAGTCGGTGGTGCCGTCGCAGGGGCGTTGTTGCCACGGGTAGGAGCCGCCGGAGTTGGCGGAGCTGCACTCGTACCTCGCGTAGGCGCAGGCGGGGTTGGTGAGTTGCTGGCACGGGTAGGGGCGGCTGGGGTAGGGGCTGTTGGGGTTGGTGGTGCAGAATTACCACGGGTGGGCGCAGCGGGAGTCGGTGATGCCGCACTCGGTACAGACACGCCTTGATATTGGGTATAAAACTTGGGTGCCTGGGGCGATCGCCCCTCTTCTCCGACACGTTCTTGCGCCCGTACCCCGGTTGATAGACTAACGGCAGCAAGGGCCAGCACACAGCCTGTAGCTGTCTGCATCCACCCGATATACCAGCGACCACGAGCTTGAGTAGGCAAACCTGCGGAACCCGTCTCAAAAGGACGCTACTCATTCTGCATACTTTTGGCGTTGTGGCACTCTTTTTTAGGAACTGATCACACTATTTATGGAAATCAGTGGAACGATAAAGACTCAATCAACTCAAAATTGGTGCGATCGCCACCACCTAAAAGACGTTGACCTTGACGCTGCCGTCTGGTGGGGGAACTTTGAAGAACTCTAGTGGATCCGTTGGTTTTGGTTTCGGCGCAGGTGGCAGAAACTGCTGCACTGGCTTTGGAATGAGTTCGCTTAGCGGATCCTGCTGTACGGCTGGTTGGGGCTTGGCCTTGATTGAATTCCCCACATTTTGCAGTTGGTAGCGTTGATACACCGAGTTACGTTGTGCTGGACGGTTTACTGTGGCCGGAGCTGTATCAAGCAATTCAGCCCCATTTTCTGGAGCAACTTCGAGGCTATTTGTTTGCGCACGAGCAACCGTCGCCGGAATGACAGCCAAACCAATCAGGATAGTAAGCAACAAGTACTTCATTGGCAGACCTCAATGGAATATGAAGAGATATAAGCAACAAACAATGATGTCAACGCTGGTAAAACGGGGCTTTCGTCGATAAGCTTTGGGCGATCGCTCAGCTTAGCCGTGTACCGACATGCCGCCAACAACCGCTAACAAAACTCGTAACCACTCCTCAACCTTTATCAGTGTTTTTTCTGATGTTCTCTTTGCTATTAGAGCAACCTTAAACAAACAGGAGGTCAAAAATCACTTAGATTCAGCTGACCAATCAAAATGTAATCTGCCTTTTCTAGCTTTCGCTTCTCCTTTTATGCCAGTTTTCAACGAGAACTTTTGGATACTAAGAGGTGTCCATAGACAGCTAGGCAGCATCTAGGGAAGTAGCAACCTTTTCACATCTATAGCGATCCCATTTTTTCAAGACTGTCCATTGGTAGCAGTTTGACCCCGACTTGAGCAACACCCACTCGATCTAAGGAAGAGTATTCCCCAATGTAAAACTCCTGCCACTAATCCATAACTGGCTTGGAACAATGGCTGTCTCAGGGCATCTGCGCGATCGCCCCTGCTTGCAATGACTGCAGCCAAACAGAGTCACATGCATTCGTGAACACTTCGATCAAGGCTTTGTATGGGCTAGGCTTGATTGAGAATTGTTAACTGAGATCTTGCACCAGTTTCAACAAGGGGTTGCCAAAGAAGGAAAAATCTGAAAGAAAGGGCGTAATCAAAATTTAACTGAACGGTTATGGAAACCATTGTTCAACACGCCCAAGGATTA
>Ga0209172_10001593_pt1 | contig 46412 bp, 35 predicted proteins | sample LarsenN4metaG_FD_184113 | JGI IMG/M metagenome (GOLD analysis project Ga0209172, IMG submission 184113) | Hot spring sediment bacterial and archeal communities from British Columbia, Canada, to study Microbial Dark Matter (Phase II) - Larsen... ... | reverse complement strand
CGCGGCTCGCCGCCACCGAAGAGCCGCGTGCGCCTGCACGAACCGCCGCCGGCCGAACAGGGGAGGATTCGACTTCACTGATCGGGCCTCCGGGACGCCTCTCCGGTGGCCACCGGCGCGCTTCGACAGGCTCAGCGCGCCTGGATTTCAAGGAGGTGTCCTGCGCCTGTCCAAGGACGCTGTTCCGGTGGCCACCGGCGCGCTTCGACAGGCTCAGCGCGCCTGGATTTCAAGGAGGCGTCCTGCGCCTGTCCAAGGACGCTGTTCCTGTGGCCACCGGCGCGCTTCGACAGGCTCAGCGCGCCTGGACTTCAAGGAGGCGTCCTGAGCCGTTCCTGGCCACCGCGCGCTTCGACAGGCTCAGCGCGCTGGACTTCAAGGAGGCGTCCTGAGCCCGTCGAAGGACGCCGTTCCTGTGGCTGCCGGCGCGCTTCGACAGGCTCAGCGCGCTGGACTTCAAGGAGGCGTCCTGAGCCGTTCCTGGCCACCGCGCGCTTCGACAGGCTCAGCGCGCCTGTCCGTTTCACCGATTGACATCGCCGCGGCGCGCGTGTAGACTTTCTCCATAACAACTCCCGGACGTCAGGGGGCGTCGGGATGGGTCAAGGGGGAAAGACAATGGCCCAGGTCTGGAGGTTTCGACGCGCGTGCGCGCCGGCTGGCCTGCTCCTCGCCGCCAGCTTCTTGTTCCTCCCGGCATCCGCCTCTTCTCGCCCGGATGACCTGCCGCTGCTGACCGGCACGATCGAGCCGCCCTCGGCGACGCCACCCGATACTCCCGGCCTGCCCACGACTGCGTCTCCTCCGACCGAAACCGTCTCGGTCGAAGAATCGCCGCCTCCCACAACCGAAGCCGACACGCCGACACCCACCGCGACCGCCGCGGCCGAAGCCTCGCCTACCGAGGCGGCCTCCCAGCTCCCCGGGGAAGAAACCACGGTTTCCGCCACGGCCGAGTCCCCAACCCCGACGGTCGAAGCGTCGTCGCCCCTCGGCGCCACGATGCCCACGGAAGAACCGACCCCCTTCCCATCGCCGACCGATACGCCTTCACCAACATCGACACCCACCGAGACCCTCGCGCCCGAGCCGCACCTGGCGCTGGCCCTCTCCGCACCGGCATCCTTCGCCCCGGGCTCGGTCTTGATCAACGAGGTCGCCTGGTCCGGCACGGAGGCTTTCGCCGTCGACGAATGGATCGAACTCTGGAATCCGGGAAGCGATCCCATCGATCTCGCCGGCTGGGTCCTGACCGACAGCGGTGACATCCGCGTCGAGCTCTCCGGCGAGATCGCCGCCTACGGGTTCTACCTGCTCGAGCGCACCGATGACACGACCGTGTCCGACATCGGCGCCGACCGCATCTACACCGGAAGCCTGCGCAACGAGGGCGAAGCCCTCGAGCTGATCGATCCATCCGGCGCGCTCATCGACACCGCCAACGCCGGCGGCGGCGCCTGGCCGGCTGGCAGCACCGAACCTCGCCGCAGCATGGAGCGTCACGGCCTGCTCGACGTGCCCGGGAGCTGGGGCACTTTCGCGGGAGTCGGCGCCAACGGCCTCGACGCGGAAGGGTCGCCGATCGGCGGCACGCCGCGTCAGGCGAACGCGCCGCTGGTCGCGCCGATCCCCACCGCGACCGCCACGCCGACGGACGTCTTCGATGCGGCGCCCTTCCCGGCCGGCGCCGTGCTTATCAACGAGGTGGCCTGGTCCGGCACGCTCGCCTCGTCGAGCGACGAGTGGATCGAGCTATTCAACCCGGGCGACCAACCGATCGACCTCACAGGATGGACCCTGACCGACGACGGCGACATCGAGGTTGCGCTGCGCGGCAGCCTCGACGCCGGTGGATACTACCTTCTGGAGCGCACGGCCGATTCGACGATCTCCGACATCTCCGCCGACCTGATCTACACCGGCTCGCTGTCGAACGACGGCGAGCGTCTGCGGTTGGTCGATCCGACGGGCGCCGAGATCCACGTCGTCAACGAGCCCGCCGGCGCGTGGGCGGCCGGCGACGCTTCGAAACGGTCGTCGATGGAGCGGGGCGGCGGCGCGTGGCATACGTTCACGGGTTTCTACGGCCGCGGCCGCGACGCCGACGGTCGCGCCGTCGGCGGCACGCCGCGCGGTCCGAATTCGGTCCTCTTCCCGACGCCGATGCCGACCTGGATCCCGGGCGAGGTCGTCGTCAACGAAGTCCTGATACGGCCCAGGTACGACTGGGAAGGGGCCGGCGGCGTGACGACGGCCGACGAGTTCATCGAGCTTTACAACCGCGGCCCGGGCGCGGTCCGCCTGGCAGGCTGGACGCTGGACGACCACGTCGTCGGCGGCTCGAAACCGTACGAGCTGCCATCGATGACGCTCGAGGCGGGCTCGTTCGCCGTCTTCTTCCGTTCGCGCACCAGGATCGCCCTCAACGACGATGGGGCTTCGATCCGCCTCTCGGCGCCCGACGGCCGCCTGGTGGACAAGGTACGCTACCTGCGCGTCCGGGCTGCCAACCTCTCGTACGGTCGCCTGCCCGATGGCGACCAGACCCTCGTCTACGGTCTGTGGCCGACGCCCGGCGAGCCGAATCGTCTTTACGATCCGCCTGGCCCGTTCCCACCAGGCACGATGCTCATCCACGAGGTCGCCTGGGGCGGGACGCTGGCCTCGTCGAGCGACGAGTGGATCGAACTGTTCAACCCGGGCGGCGCACCCGTGAACCTCTTCGGCTGGGTCCTGACCGATGGCGGAGACATCGAAGTCCACTTGAGTGGAGTGCTGCCTCCCGGCGGGTTCTATCTGATGGAGCGAAGTTCCGATTCGACGATCGCCGATCGTCGCGCCGATCGGGTGTACTCCGGAGCGCTGTCGAACGACGGCGAGCGCCTGCGGCTGGTCGATCCGTCCGGGGCCGAGGTCGACATCGTCGAGGGCGCGGACGGCTGGCCTGCCGGGGAGGCCGCCAGCCGGTCGTCCATGGAACGCGCCGGTCCGGGGTGGGCAACGTTCGCCGGCCTGGGCATCGGCAGGGACGCCTCCGGCCTGCCCATCCGCGGCACGCCCGGGGCGGCGAACGCCGCGCCGGGCGTGCCAGGATCCTGCGTGCCCGAGACATCGGGCCCGCCCACCTGCCCTTGAACCGCCCAGGCCAGGCGTCCTGAGCCTGGATGCCCTGAGCCAAGGTGAAGGGTCGAAGGATGCCGAAGTCTCTCGACGGCGCGTCCATCCTGGCCGCCTGCTATAATCCGCGCGATGCCCCTGACCCTCGATGAGGTCCGGCACATCGCGCGCCTGGCGCGGCTGCGTCTGACTCCCGAAGATGAGCTGCGCTACACCGAGCAGCTCTCGTCGATCCTCGACTACGCCGACCGCTTGAAGCGCGTCGACACCTCGGACGTGCCGCCGACGGCCTTCGCCGCCGCCGGCGAACTGCCGCTGCGCCCCGACGCGCCGCGACCGCCCCTGCCGCGCGAGAGCGTCCTGGCCAACGCCCCCGCCAGCCGCGACGGCCTGTTCCTCGTCCCGCCCGTCCTCGACACCTGACCCCGTGACCGACCTGACGGACCTGTCGCTGCTCGACGCCGCCTCTGCGCTGCGCGCCGGGCGGGTCTCGTCGCTCGAGCTGACGCGCGCCTGCCTCGAGCGCATCGCCGCCCTCGACCCCGCCCTGCACGCCTTCCTAGCGGTGGCGCAGGCGACGGCCGAGGCCCAGGCGGCGGCGGCCGATCGCCGTCTGGCCGAGGCGCGCCGGCAGGGCGAAGAGACCTCGCCGCTTCTCGGGATCCCGATCGCCGTCAAGGACGTGCTGTGTGTGCAGGGTCTGCCGGCGACGGCCGGCTCGAAGATCCTCGAAGGTTTCCGCCCGCCGTACAGCGCTACGGCCGTCACGCGTCTGACGGACGCCGGCGCCGTGATTCTCGGGAAGACCAACACCGACGAGTTCGCCATGGGCTCGTCGACCGAGAACTCGGCCTACGGGGTGACGCGCAATCCCTGGGCGCTCGACCGCGTGCCGGGCGGCTCGTCCGGAGGCTCGGCGGCGGCGGTGGCGGCACGCCTGTGCTTCGCCGCCCTCGGCACGGATACCGGCGGCTCGGTCCGGCAACCGGCGTCCTTCTGCGGCGTCACCGGTCTCAAGCCGACGTACGGCCGCGTCTCGCGCTACGGGCTGATCGCCTATGGGTCGTCGCTCGACAGCGTCGGGGCGCTGGCGCGGTCGGCGGCCGACGCGGCGGCCGTCTTCGCCGCGATGGCCGGGCACGACCCGCTCGATTCGACCAGCCTCCCTGAGCCCGCGCCGGAGATCGACGGGGAGCCGTCTCTCGACGGGCTGCGCATCGGCGTCCCGGCCGAGTACTTCATCGAAGGCTTGCAGCCGCAAGTCGAGCGCGCCGTCCGCGCCGCGGTCGAGGTGCTGCGCGCCCTCGGCGCCTCCGTCGGCGAGGTTCACCTGCCGCACACCGACCTGGCGCTGCCGGTGTACTACGTCATCGCTCTGGCGGAGGCCTCGGCCAACCTGGCGCGCTACGACGGCGTCCGCTTCGGGCCGCGACGGCCCACCCAGGGCGGGCCGTCGCGGGGCGTCTCGCCCCTGCTCGACCAATACCTCTCCACCCGCGGCGAGTTGTTCGGCCCCGAGGTCAAACGCCGCATCATGCTCGGCACCTACGCCCTGTCGGCCGGCTACTACGACGCCTACTACGGTCAGGCCCAACGCGTGCGCACCTTGATCCGGCGCGACTTCGCGCGCGCCTTCACCGAGGTGGACGTCATCGCCTGCCCGGTGGCGCCGACGACCGCCTTCCCGATCGGCGTCCACGGCGACGATCCGCTGTCGATGTACCTCGAGGACGTCTTCACCTTGCCGGCCAATCTGGCCGGCGTTCCGGGCTTGGCGCTGCCGGTTGGCTTCGACGACGGCGGTCTCCCGATTGGGATGCAGCTCAACGGCCCGGCGCTCTCCGAACCGCTGCTGCTGCGCGTCGGTCACGCCTATCAACAGGCGACCGACTGGCACCGCCGCGCCCCGACGGTGACCGCATGAGGCGCGTCGATCGCTCCCGCCGCCGGATCGACGGGGTTGCGCGCCAGAGACTCCCCCGGCCGCCTTCCCTCCCGCCCGGCCGCTCGTCTGGGTGCTACATCTCCGTCTCGGAGGCCCTCCCATGAACGTCGTCATTCCGATGGCCGGCTACGGCACGCGCCTGCGCCCGCACACATGGTCGAAGCCCAAGCCGCTGGTGACCGTCGCCGGCAAGCCGGTCCTGGGCCACGTCCTCGACACCATCGCCGGGCTGCCGTCCCTCGACGAGGTCATCTTCGTCGTCGGCTACCTCGGCCAGCAGGTCGAGGACTACGTGCGGCGGGCGTATCCCGCGCTGCGGGCGCGCTACATCGAGCAGCGCGAGCTGCTCGGCCAGTCGCACGCCATCTGGCTCGCCCGCCAGCACCTGGGCGGCCCGATGCTGATGATCTTCGTCGACACCCTGGTCGACGCCGACCTTTCGCGCCTCGACGGCGAGGCCGCCGGGGCGGTCGCCTTCGTCAAGGCCGTCCCCGATCCGCGGCGCTTCGGCGTGGCCGAGGTCGGGGCCGATGGCCGGGTCACACGCCTGGTCGAGAAGCCGCAGGACATGGCCAACAATCTGGCGTTGGTCGGGCTGTACTACTTCCGCCAGAGCGCCGACCTGCTGGCGGCGATCGAGTCGCAGATGGAGCGCGGCGCGCAGCTCAAGGGCGAATACTTCCTGGCCGACGCCATCAACATCATGCTCGAGCGCGGGCTGGCGATGCGGGTCGAATCGGTCGGCGTGTGGCTGGACTGCGGCACGCCCGAGTCGCTGCTCGAGACGAACCGTTACCTGCTCGACCACGGCCGCGACAACTCGGCGGACGCCGCCCGCCGCCCGGAGGTGCTGGTGGTGCCGCCGGTGTACATCGACCCGTCGGCCGACGTGCGCCAGGCGGTCATCGGCCCGCACGTCACGATCGGCGCCGGGTGCGTCGTCGGGCGGTCGATCCTGCACGATTCGATCGTCGACGCCGGCGCCAGCATCGTCGACACGACCTTGGCCCAGTCGCTCATCGGGCGCGAGGCGCGCATCGTCGGGCGCCACCGTTCGCTCAACGTCGGCGACTCGTCGGAAGTCGGATTCGCCTAGGCGCGCTCGTGTCCCCCGAGATCGTCGAATGCCATTCTGGCTATACTTATGGCGAACGACCGATCGCCCTGACCTGGCAGGGTGCGCGCTTGTCGATCGCCGCCGTCGAACAGGCGGTCCGCATCCCCGGCGGCCGGCGCTTCCGGGTCCGCACCGAAGACGGCCAAGTCTTCGAGCTGTTCTACGGGGAGCTGTACGATGAGTGGCGCATCCATCGGCCCTGAGCGACGACCGCCCGCCGCCCGGCCCCGCCCTCCGGAAGGACATCCTCCCCATGCGTGACTTCGTTTCGCGCCGCGTCGCCGCCGTCCCCCCGTCGGGCATCCGCCGCTTCTTCGACATCGCCGCCACGATGGACGACGTCATCTCGCTCGGCATCGGCGAGCCGGATTTCGTCACGCCGGAGCCGATCCTGCGCGCCGGCGTCGAGTCGATCGAGCGCGGCGAGACTCACTACACCTCCAACTCGGGCACGATCGAGCTGCGCACCGCCATCGCCGAGCACCTGCAACGCCTGTACGGCATCGCCTACGACGCCCGCAGCGAGATCCTGGTCACGGTCGGCGTGTCGGAGGCGCTGTACCTGGCGCTGACGGCGGTGCTCGACCCGGGCGACGAGGTCGTCGTCCCCACGCCGTGCTTCGTCGCCTACCAGCCGGAGGTCGTCTTCGCCGGCGGCACGCCGGTGCCGCTGCCGACGCGCGTCGAGGATGCCTTCCAGGTGCGGGCCGAGGCGCTCGAGGCGCGCATCACGCCGCGCACCAAGGCCCTGCTCATCGGTTACCCCAACAACCCGACCGGCGCCGTGATGTCGCGCGAGAACCTGATGGCGCTGGCGCAGGTGGCGGAGCGCCACGACCTGCTGGTCATCTCGGACGAGATCTACGATCGTCTGGTGTACGGCGGCCACCGCCACGTGTGCTTCGCCACGTTGCCGGGCATGCAGCCGCGCACGATCACCCTGGGCGGGTTTTCCAAGGACTACGCCATGACCGGCTGGCGCATCGGCTACGCCGCGGCGCCGGCGCCGGTCCTGGCCGAGCTGCGCAAGGTACACCAGTACACCATCATGTCGGCGCCGACGATGGCCCAGGCGGCCGCCCTGCGCGCCCTCCAGGACGGCGAGGAGCACCTGCGGGCGATGGTCGCCGAATATGACCGCCGCCGCCGCCTGATCGTCGACGGCCTCAACCGCCTCGGCTTGCCGACCTTTGAGCCGCTCGGCGCCTTCTACGCCTTCCCGTCCATCGCCGCCAGCGGCCTCACCGACGAGGTCTTCGCCGAGCGCCTGCTCCAGGAAGAGCGCGTCGCCGTCATCCCGGGCAACGCCTTCGGCGCCGACGGCGGTTTTGTCCGCTGTTCCTACGCCACCGCCTACGAGAAGATCGAAGAGGCGCTCGAACGCATGCGGCGCTTCATGGAGCGGCACGGATAAGGCCCGTGGCCCGCGACCGGCCCGCCACCTGCGCACCCCCGGCCACTCGCCAACGGCCACCTGACGAATGATCCCCCGTTACGAACCTGTCATCGGCCTCGAAGTCCACGCCGAGCTCCAGACCCGCACCAAGATGTTCTGCGGCTGCCCGGTCGTCGACACGACGCGGGCCGAGCCCAACACCTCGGTGTGCGAGGTCTGCCTCGGCCTGCCGGGCACCCTGCCGACCCTCAACCAACGGGCGGTTGAGCTCGGGCTGCGCGTGGCTCTGGCGCTCGGCAGCGCCATCCCCGCCACCAGCCGCTTTGCCCGCAAGAACTACTTCTATCCCGATCTGCCCAAGGGTTTCCAGATCTCCCAGTACGAGACCCCGCTGGCCGAAGGCGGTTCGCTGTCGGTGCCCGTCGGCGAGTCGGCCGAACGGCGTGTGCGAATCCGCCGGGTGCATCTCGAGGAGGATACCGGCAAGCTGCTCCACGCCGCGGACGGGTCGCTCGTCGACTACAACCGCTCCGGCGTGCCGCTGCTGGAGATCGTCACCGAGCCCGATCTGCACTCGGTCGACGAGGCCAAGGCTTTCGCCGCCGAGCTGCGTTCGCTGCTGCGCGCCCTCCAGGTCACCAGCGGCGACATGGAGAAGGGGGCCATCCGCTTCGAGGCCAACGTCTCGCTGCGCGCGGTGGGCGACGACGGGCTCGGCCCGCGCACCGAAATCAAGAACCTGAACTCGTTCCGCGCCATGGCGCGGGCCGTCGCCTTCGAGATCGAACGCCAGGGCCGCCGGCTCGCCGCCGGTCAGCCGGTCGAGCAGGAAACACGCGGCTGGGACGACGATGCCGGGCGCACCCTGCCCCAGCGCGACAAGGAGGAAGCCCACGACTACCGCTACTTCCCCGAGCCGGACCTCCCGCCGCTGCACGTCGACCCGGCCTGGGTGGAGCGCCTGCGTCGCGGTCTGCCCGAGCTTCCTGAAGCGCGGCGCCGCCGCTGGCAGCGCGAACACGGCCTCGACCTCCGCCTGGCGGCGCGCCTCTCGGAGGATCCGGCGGTCGCCGATTACTACGACGCGGCCGTCGCCGCCGCCCCCGCCGTGCCGCCGGCGAAGATCGCCCACTGGCTGACGGTCGACCTGTTCGGTCTGCTCAACGCCGCCGGGCTGGCGATCGATGCCTGCCGGGTCGAACCGGCTGCGCTGGCCGAGCTCGTCGCCCTGGTCGACGCGGAGGCCATCAGCCCGCCGACGGGCAAACACCTCCTCGCCCGGTTGTTTCGCGACGGCGGCCGGCCGGCGCCGATCGTCGAGGCCGAGGGGCTGGGACAGGTCAGCGACTTCGCCGCCCTGGAGCGCCTGGTGGCCGATGTCGTGCGCGAGAATCCGGAGCAAGTGCGGCAGTATCGTGGCGGGAAGAAAGCCGTCGCCCAGTGGCTGGTCGGCCAGGTCATGCGCCGTGCCGGCGGGCGCGCCAAACCGTCGCTGGTGCAGGACCGCCTGCTGGCAGCGCTCGAGGCGGGCGAACAGACTCCGCCGGGCGGGTGAGAGACATCACTTGCCGCCCGCCAGGGGCGCCGCATACCGTGGACCCGGCCGAGACGATCGACTTCGGGGGCCCCTCCCCAAGGAAGGAATCCCGTGACCGCGAGGACAGACCCGTGAACGCGTTCGAGATGGCCCAGGCTCAGTTCGACAGCGCCGCCCAGAAGATCGGGCTCGACCAGGGTATCGCCTCCGTCCTGCGCTGGCCGCTGCGCGAGTTCCGTTTTCAGATCCCGGTGCGGATGGACGACGGCTCGATCCGGGTGTTCTTCGGATACCGCGTCCAGCACAACGACGCCCGCGGCCCGGCCAAGGGCGGCATCCGCTTCCATCCCAGCGAGACGCTCGACACGATACGCGCCCTGGCGATGTGGATGACCTGGAAGTGTGCCGTCTCCGACATCCCGCTCGGCGGCGGCAAAGGGGGCGTCGCCGTCGATCCGGCGACGCTCAGCACCGGCGAGCAGGAGCGGCTGTGCCGCGGCTGGATCGACCAGATCTGGAAGAACATCGGGCCGCGGCTCGACGTCCCGGCGCCGGACGTCGGGACTTCGCCCAAGATGATGGGCTGGATGATGGACGAGTACACCAAGCTCGTCGGCGCCTACACGCCGGGCGTCATCACCGGCAAGCCGGTCGGCGCCGGCGGCTCGCAGGGCCGCACCGAGGCCACCGGCTACGGCGCCATCTACATCCTGCGCGAGGCGCTGCGCCACCTGAAGCTCGGGCCGTCGCGACTGACGGCCTCGGTGCAGGGCTTCGGCAACGTCGCACAGTACGCCGCCATCGGGTTCATCGAGCAGCTCGGCGGCACGGTCGTCGCCGTCTCGTGCTGGGATCGCAGCTACGGCAAGTCGCACACATTCCTCAAGAAAGGCGGGGTCGACCCGCGCTTCCTCCAAACCATCACCGACGCCTACGGCACGATCGACAAGGAGAAGGCGCGGAAGTCCGGCTACAGCCTCGACGACGGCGACGCCTGGCTCTCGCAGGACGTCGACATCCTGATCCCGTCGGCGATCGAGGCCCAGATCACCGGCCAGACCGTCGGACAGATCAGCCCCCGGGTGCGAATCGTCGCCGAGGGCGCCAACGGGCCGACCACCCCCGACGCGGACCGCGTGCTCGAGGAGCGCGGCGTTTTCATCATCCCCGACTTTCTGTGCAACGCCGGCGGGGTGACGGTCTCGTACTTCGAGGGCGTCCAGAACGACATGAACTACTACTGGACGCGCGACGAAGTCCTCAGCCGCCTCGACACCAAGATGACGCTGGCCTTCCAGGCGGTTCTCGAGCGGGCGCTCGAGAAGGACGTATCGATGCGCGACGCCGCCTATATGGTGGCCATCGACCGCGTCGTACACGCCATGGAGTTCCGCGGCTGGCTGTAGATCGTTCCCCAGCGTTTCCGTAGGAGAGGATAATTCCGTAGTCGTCGTAGGCCCTGTGAGGAAGTGGACAGGGCCTACGACGTTGGGGAGACTCCGCCAGGAGAGACCCCCAATGAGTCGGCGCGCCAGGGATGGGGGCGGCGGCGAGGTCCTTCGCCCACAGGGGACCTGTGGGGTGCATGGGGAATTCGGGCCGGAGAAAAGCGGGCCCGTGTTCAGTAGCCATAGGAGTAGCGGTATCGGCATGGGCGACCACCATATATAAGGAAGGCGTCCGCCCCGCCGGGCCGGACTATCCCCAGCCGCGCCCCCCTTTCCACAGTTTCCGTAGGGTTATCCACAGGCGGACGCCGACAGGGAGCGTAGAATGCGGGGCGTGGAAGCGACCCCCCAGCGGCGCCGCAGGGAGGAGAGCATCCCCGAAAGGCGGCGCGACCTCGAGCGGCTCCTGAGCCTCCTCCCTGGCAGCCTCGGGCGTTGGCGCGGGATCCTTCAGGCCGGGCTGACCCAGCTGCGCCTCTCGGCCGGGGACCACGCGTGTGGCGCAGGAGTCCGACGTCGGGATCTTCTCGCTGACCGACACGCCCGGCGCCGACCCCGCCTTCGCGGCGGCGTCGGGAGCCGGATCGTCCGCGGCCCCTCAGCCAGCCGACGCGTGGCAGCGGGCCGTCGAGGCGGCGCGCCAGGCCGACGTCCTGGTGGTTGTGTTCGACGGGCTGGCCTTCGAGGCCGCGGCGGCGCGGGTCGTGTTCGACGCCCTGGCCGGACTGGGGCGGCCCTGGGTCGTGGCCATCAATAAGATGGACGCCGTCGGCGGGAGGCGCGCGGCGATCCATGCCGAGGTCGCCAGCGCCCTTGGGTTGCGGACGGAGGACGTCCTGCCGATCAGCGCGCGCACCGGAGCCGGCCTCGACCGCCTCCTCACGGCGGTCGTGCAGCAGGAGCCCGAGATCGTCGCCGCGCTCGGAAGGGCGCTCCCGGCCTACCGCGGGACACTGGCCCGGGCGGCGATCGCGCGCGCCGCGTCCACCGCGGCGGCGATCGCCGTCACCCCGTTGCCGATGATCGCCTTCATCCCGCGTGCTGGCGTCCAGACGGCGCTCGCGCTCTCGCTCGCCCGGGTCTACGGCTACCGGATTACGTTCGCCCGGGCGCGCGAGTTGATCGTCACCTTCGGGATCGGACTCCTGGCACGTTCGCTGTTCTACGAGCTGGTCAAGCTGGGCGGCCCGCCAGGCTGGCTCGTGGCGGCGTCGGTCGCGGCGGGGGCGACGACGGCGCTCGGGTATGGCGCCGCCGCCTGGTTCGATCGCGGCGAGCGACTGTCGCGCGAGCGGATGGAGCGGCTGTCGCGGACGGTCGGCGGTACCATGCTCGAACGGCTGCGCCGCGGGAAGCGGCCGCGCCGCGGCCAGCTCGAGCAGGACGTGCGCATCGTGCTGGAGGAGACGCTGGGGCACCAGGAGCCCGACGAAGCAGCGCGCTAGACTTCGACCCGGGCTTCAACGGGGCCTTCCCCACACGAGCGTCGGGGAACGCGGCGCTATAATCGCGGCGTGGCAACCCCGACGCATCGCCTCGGTTCCGAAGCCGTCGACCTGAAACGCTCCGTCATGCGCGAGCTGCTGGCGCTGGCGGTCGACCCGCAGATCCTGTCGCTGGCGGGCGGGCTGCCGGCCAGCAGCCTGTTGCCCCTGGACGACGTGCGTCGCTGTCTGGAGGAGGTCCTGCGCCAGGACGGGGCGCGGGCGCTCCAGTACAACCCGCCCTACGAGCCGTTGCGCGAGTGGATCGCCTCCTGGATGACCGGCCGCGGGGTGACGTGCACGCCGGAGGAGGTCTTCCTCACCAGCGGCGCGCAGCAGGGGCTGGCGGTCCTGTCGCGGCTGTTCCTGGATCGGGGCGACGCCGCGGTCATCGAGGCGGTGACGTTCACCGGCGTCCAGCAGGTCACCGTCGGGCGCGGGGCGGTGGCGCGCGCCATCCCGACCGATCTGGCGAGCGGGGCAGATCTCGACGCGCTGGAAGAGGCGCTGCGCCGGGAGCCGCGCCCGCGGCTCGTGGTCCTGATCCCCGATTTCCACAACCCGCTGGGCGTCTCGCTGACCGTCGAGAAGCGGCGTCGCGCCGCGGCGCTGGCGGCGGCCTACGGGGTCCCGCTGATCGAGGACGATCCCTACTCGGCGCTGCGGTTCCTCGGCGAGGCGGTCCCGCCGATCAAGGCCTACGACGAGGCGGGGCTGGTCTTCTACGTCGGGTCGTTCTCGAAGATGATCGCGCCGGCGCTGCGACTGGGGTGGATCGTGGCGCCGGCGGCGCTTGCCGAGCGGATCACGGTGCTGCGCGAGTCGCTCGACCTCGAATCGTCGGGGCTGGTGCAGCGCGCCGTCTACCGGTTCCTGTCGCAGGGGCTGCTCGAGCCGCACCTGGCGCAGCTCAACCGCGCCAACCGCGAGCGGCGGCAGGCGCTGCTCGCCGAGCTCGAGGCGCGCTTCGGCGAGGACGCCCACTGGACGCGTCCGGAGGGCGGCCTGTTCGTCTGGATGACGCTGGCGGAGGAGATCGACACCTGGGAGCGCTTCCGGGCCGCGCTCGAGCGGCGCGTGGCTTACATTCCCGGGGCGGCCTTCGCCGTCGGCGGCGGCGCGCGCAACGCGCTGCGCTTGAACTTCAGCAACGTGGGTCCGGAGCGCATCCGGGAAGCGGTGGCCCGGCTGGCGGAGGCGCTGCGGCCGGCGTAGCCGGCCCGGTCTCGACTCCGGCGCAGGCCGTCGGTCCGGATGGGGCGGCCGGCGGCTCGAGGTGAGTCCCCCAGTTCGGCAGGTGGGCGCGGCGCGTCGGCGCGAGCGGCGTGGCGTGTGCCCCGAGGAGGAGCGTCCATGGCAGAGACGAGGATTCAACCTCGGCCGATCACCGAGGAAGGCGACTTCCTTAAGATCAAGGGCATCGACCACATCCACTTCTGGGTCGGCAATGCCAAGCACACCGCGTACTACTGGTGGAAGGGTTTCGGTTTCCGCCCGACGGCCTACGCCGGCCTGGAGACGGGCCAGCGCCAGTTCGCCTCGTACGTTCTCGAGTCGGGCAAGATCCGCTTCGTCCTCTCGGCGCCCTACACCCCGACGCACGAGATGGCGGCGCACCACCTGCTGCACGGCGATGGGGTCAAGGTCATCGCCCTGGCGGTCGACGACGTCGAGAGCGCCTACCGCGAGACGACCGCCCGCGGGGCGCAGGGGGCGTGGGGGCCGCGCGAGGAGGCCGACGACCACGGCGTGCTGCGCACGGCCGCCATCCGCGCCTACGGCGAGGTGCTGCACGTCTTCGTCGACCGCGGCGACTACAACGGGCCGTTCGCCCCCGGCTACCGCCCGCTCGACCTACCGGCCGAGTCGACCGGCCTGGCGGCGATCGACCACGTCGTCGGCAACGTCCAGCTCGGCAAGATGGAGCACTGGGTGCGCTTCTACCACGAGGTGATGGGCTTCCGGCAGCTGATTCACTTCAGCGACCAGGACATCGGCACCGAGTACTCGGCGCTGATGTCGAAAGTCATGGAGGGCGGGGCCGGGCGCATCAAGTTCCCGATCAACGAGCCGGCCGAGGGCAAGCGCAAGAGCCAGATCGAGGAGTACCTCGACTACTACCTGACGCCAGGCGTGCAGCACATCGCCATGGCGACCGGCGACATCCTGACGACGGTGCGCGCCCTGCGCCAGCGTGGCGTCGAGTTCCTGCGCGTCCCCGACGCCTACTACGACATCGCCCCGGCGCGCGTCGGGGCCATCGGCCAGCCCTTCGCGGCGCTGCGCGAGCTGGGCATCCTAGTCGACCGCGACGACGAGGGCTACCTGCTGCAGATCTTCTCGCGGCCGATCCAGGACCGGCCGACGGCCTTCATCGAGGTCATCGAGCGGCACGGCTCCCGGGGCTTCGGCAAGGGCAACTTCAAAGCGCTGTTCGAGGCGCTGGAGGCCGAGCAGGCGCGGCGAGGGAACCTGTAGTGAGGGCAACACCAACCGCAGATCGCGAAGTATCCCGCCCGCGGGAGTTGAATCCAGGCCCGGCACCCGCAGGGACGTCGGGCGCCAGGAGACCCTCGACGTGACTTTCGGGCAGGGCGAGGCCTCCGTTCGGCTGAATCGGCCAGGGTCGGCGCGGGCGTGCGCTACGTGACCTTCTCGCCGCGCTCCAAGCCCGAGGCGGCGCGGCTCGGGGTTTGGGCGGACGACGGGGTGATCGAGATCGGCGGCGCGGGCGGGCTGCCGTCGCCGATGTTGGCGCTGATCGAAGCCGGGCCGCTCGCCTGGGAGGCGGCACGGGCCGCGGCCGCCGCCGGGGGGGTGAGGCGCTGGGCCCCGGCGGACGTGCGCCTGCACGCCCCTGTGGCGCGGCCGCCGAGCCTGAGGGATTTTTACGCTTTCGAGGCGCATGTGAAGGCGGCGTTCGCCATCCGCCGGCGAGCGGTGCCCGAGGAATGGTACGCCTTCCCGGCCTTCTACTTCGGCAACGCCGCCTCGGTGCGCGGGCCCGACGACGCCGTCGCCGCCCCACCCGGATCCGAGGCGCTGGACTACGAACTCGAAGTCGCCTGTGTCATCGGTACCGGCGGGCGGGACATACCCGCCTCGGAGGCCCCGCGCCACATCTTCGGATACGCCGTACTCAACGACTGGTCGGCGCGGGACATTCAACGCACAGAGATGCGCGTGGGCCTGGGGCCGGCCAAAGGCAAGGACTTCGCCACGTCCCTCGGGCCGTGGCTGGTGACGCCCGATGAGCTGGCCGACCGGGCCGAGGGCCGGCCGGGGGTGTACCGATTGACGATGTCGGCGCGCGTGAACGGCGTCGAGCGCTCGCGCGGCGACCTGGCCGACCTGTACTACTCGTTCGGGGAGATGATCGCCCGTGCTTCGGCCGGGGTCGACCTTGAACCGGGCGCGGTCCTCGGCTCGGGAACCGTCGGCAGCGGCTGCCTGCTCGAGCTGACGGAAGGCAAGGGCCCGTGGCTCCAGCCGGGAGACGTGATCGAGCTAGAAGTCGAGCGGCTGGGGGTGCTGCGCAACACCGTGGCCAGGGGCGAGTGACGAGTGGCCGGAGCGCCTCCAGCGGCCCAGGAGGTCATCCGAACGGACCACCGACCCCTGACCGCTGGTTGTTGAGGAGGTTGCGATGCCGTACTATGTCCGCATGGGAGAGGTGCCGCAGAGGCGGCACGTGCAGTTCCGTCGTCCGGACGGCGGGCTGTACCGGGAAGAGGTGATGGGGCTGGAGGGGTTTTCGGGGATCGAGTCGATTCTCTACCACCACTTCCTGCCGCCGCGCGTCGTGCGCACAGAGGAGCTCGGCCCGGCGGCGATCGAGTACGCGCCGTTCGGGCCTCTGCGTCACCGCGCCTATGCCACGGCCGACGTCCCGGCCGGCGGCGATCCGGTGGCGGCGCGCCGGGTGCTGCTGGGCAACGCCGACGTGACGCTCGGGGTGAGCCGCCCGACCGAGAGCATGCCCTACTTCTACCGCAACGCCCAGGCCTACGAAGTGTGGTTCGCCCACGAGGGCTCGGGCGTGCTGCACACCCAGTTCGGCCGGTTGCCCTTCGGCCCGGGCGACTATCTGGTCATCCCCTACGGCACGACCTGGCGCATGGACCTCGACGGGCCGGCGCGCTTCTTCGTCATCGAGGCGCCGTCGCAGATCGAGCCGCCACGCCGCTATCGCAACGAATTCGGCCAGCTGCTCGAACACGCGCCGTACTGCGAGCGCGACATCCGCCCGCCGCAGGCGCTCGAGACGCATACCGAGACGGGCGAGTTCGAAGTGCGGGTCAAGGCGCGCCAGGCGCTCACCCGCCACGTCCTGGACCACCACCCGCTGGACGTCGTCGGCTGGGACGGGTACCTGTATCCGTGGGCGTTCAACATCCACGACTACATGCCGGTGACGGGCAAGATCCACCAACCGCCGCCGGCACACCAGACATTCCAGGGGGCCAACTTCGTGGTGTGCTCGTTCGTGCCGCGGCTCTACGACTACCACCCGCAGGCCATCCCGGTGCCCTACAACCACTCCAACGTGAACTCCGACGAGGTCATCTACTACTGTGACGGCACCTTCATGTCGCGCAAGGGCATCCAGCAGTACGACATCACGCTGCACCCGAGCGGCCTGCCGCACGGGCCGCAGCCGGGCGTCACCGAGGCCTCGATCGGCGCCCGAGAGACGCAGGAATTGGCAGTGATGGTCGATACGTTCCATCCGCTCCAGGTGGCGCTGGCCGCCCTCGAGTTCGAGAAGCCCGGGTACCAGGCGTCGTGGCTGGAAGGCGACGGGCAGTGAGAGGCTGCTGAGGAACGCGTTTTCGACCTCATCCCCACGGACGCCGCCGCGCCGCCACCGGCATGGAAGCCGCTCCTTCGTCGCTGCCCTGGAAGTCGGTCTACAGGATCCTGATCGGCTCGGTCGTGCCGCGGCCGATCGGCTGGATCTCGACCGTCGACGCCGCCGGGCAGCGTAACCTGGCGCCGTTCTCGTTCTTCAACGCCGTCGCCTCTCGCCCGCCGATGGTCGCCTTCAGTCCGACGGTCCGCGAGACCGATTCCGCCTGGAAGGACACGCTGCGCAACGTGCGCGCCACGGGCGAGTTCGTCGTCAACATCGTCACCGAGCGCCTGGCCGAAGCGATGAACCTGACCTCGACCGAGTTCCCGCCCGAGGTCGATGAGTTCGAGGCGGCGGGGCTGACGCCCGTGCCGTCGACCGTCGTCGCCCCGCCGCGCGTCGCCGAGAGCCCGATCCACTTCGAGTGCCGCGTGCACCAGATCGTCGAAGTCGGCGACGAGCCGGGAGGCGGGGCGCTGGTGCTCGGGCGGATCGTGCACCTGCACGTGGATCCGTCGGTGCTGGTCGGGGAAGACAAGATCGACCTCGAGGCGCTGCGCCCCATCGGCCGTCTGTCGGGCGCGGGCTACTGCCGGGCGACCGACGTGTTCCAGATGCCGCGGCCGAAGTCGCAGTTGAAGAGGGAGTAGGAAGTGGCCTTCGGCCCCGCGGCCTGCCCAGGGAACGGTGGCCGGGCCGGCTGCCGCGAGTCTTCCAGGGCGCCAAGCCCCTCATGAAGAGCCCGGCGATCATCGCTCTCCTCACCGACTTCGGCCTGCGCGACGGCAACGTCGGTGTGATGAAGGGCGTGATCCTGTCGATCACGCCGCAGGCGCGTCTGGTCGATCTGTCGCACGAGATCGAACCACAGGACGTGCGGCAGGGCGCGATCGTCCTCGGGCGCAGCGCTCCCTACTTCCCCGACGGCTCGATCTTCCTGTCGGTCGTCGACCCGGGCGTCGGCACGGCACGCCGGCCGATGGCGGCGCGCCTCGGCGGGCACACCTTCGTCGGCCCGGACAACGGCCTGGCGACGCGGCTCATCGCGCGCGCCGAGCGCCTCGGACAGACGACGTCCTTCGTTCACCTGGACCGGCCGCAGTTCTGGCTGCCGGAGGTCACTGCCGTGTTTCACGGACGCGACGTGTTCGCACCCGTCGCCGCCCATCTGGCTGACGGCGTGCCGTTGGAGGACCTCGGCTCACCGATGCCCGACCCGGTTCGCCTCCCCCTGCCGGTGCCGACCCCGTTGCCCGGAGGGTGGCGGGGAGAGGTCGAATACATCGACCACTTCGGCAACCTGCGGACGAACTTGCGACGGGAAGAGGTGGAAGAGGACCGAGCGTGGGTCGTCCGGGTCGGGGGAACGGAAGTGCGAGGCCTTGCGCACACGTTCGGCGACCACTCGCCGGGCGAACTGGTGGCGCTGTTCGGCAGCACCGGCGAGCTGATCCTGGCGGTGGTCAACGGGAGCGCGGCGAGGCACCTCGGGGCGAAGGTCGGCGACGTCATCGAGGTGATCCGGGCGTAGCAGGCCATGGCCGGGCGCCCAGGGCAGGCAGGTTCCTTGCCGCCACCCTCTTACGGCGAAACGGGGAACTCCACCGCCGCCCGGAGCACCGCCGCGGCCGCCTCGTCGGGCGCCAGGATCCATAGCGTTTGATCGTGGATGCGCTCGAGCAGCACCCCGCCGCGATCCCAGCTCCAGCGTCGGTCACCCTGCTCCACCCGTCGCTCGCCGAAGCGCCAGCCGGCGTAGTCGTGGAAGGCCTCGACGAACTCGAACGCGTCCCGGGCCGAGTCCCATCGCAGGAGCACGACCAGGGCGCCGCGCTCGTCGGCGTCGTGGACCAGCGCCTGGTAGGCGTCGCCGCCCCAGCCGGCGGCCGCCTCGGCCGCCTCCCATGAGGGGATCTCTTCGTCGAGGACCAGCCGGGTAAACCACTCGCCCAGCACCCCGCTCTCGATTCGACGCCAGCCGTCGCCCAACGCCGCGGCCAGATCGGGCAGCGCGACAGGGATCGGATCGTCCTTGCCGTATCGTTCCGGGTGCAGGATGTGCTCGGTCGTCGTCGGCGGGTCGAGATAGGCTTTGTCGACCGCGCTCCAGCCGCCACGGCGGAATAGGTAGCGCACGAACTCCAGACCTTCCTCGTAGGGGAAGGAGAAGTCCTGCTGCAGGTAGGCCGGGGCGCGCTCGAAGACATCGAAGCTGAGCGTCTCGAGCGCCGCCATTAGGTCGTCGACATCCTGTTCGGTGGCATACGCCTGCCACCACTGCTCCTCGGCCAGGGTCGCGTCACCCTCGATCAGCGCCGAGATCGCGGCGCAACGCTCCGAGTCCGCCTCGCAAGCCTCGTCGGTGTAGCCGAGTCCCTGCTCGAGACCGTAGGTCTGGTCCTGGAGGGCGTGGACATACTCGTGCGCGTAGGTCAGACGCTCCATGCCGGTCCAGCCCGAGCCGACGATCAGCATCGTCTGCGTCTCGAGGTCGTAGTATCCGGCGACCTGCTCCTGGTAGAAGTCGATGTACAGGGAGCGCAGGTCGAAGCCGGGCTCGACCAGTCCCAAGAGCGCCAGGACGCGGGCGTCGTCGTCGGCCTCTTCGACGGTGTAGTCCCCGAAGAAGTCATCGCGGATTCGGCGCCCCAGTTCTTCCGGCGGCAGGAGCTCCCGCTGGAGCGGGGCCGTCGGGTACAGGCCGCGCACGGTCGAGATCTGCCCCTGGATGGCCTCCATGTCGGGCAGCGGGTCGAGCGTCGTCGAGCGGGCGGTGGGAGTTTCGGCGAGAGCCGTGGCGCCGGCGGCGGGTGAAGGCAAGGAGACAGCCGGCGACGCCGTCGGTGTGGCGTCGGATGGGGCGACCAGACGGCAGCCGAGAAGGCCGAGGGTCACAAGGATCGGCGTGAGGCGTCGGAGGAAAGCGGTCACGCGGGTCCGGGCGGGCGATTGTACCCGCACCCGTCAGGCCCGCGGCACGGCGAAGGCGGATCGGCGGAGCCGGGCATACGCCTCGACTTCGCTCGTCCAGCGGGCGTCGTCCCACCCCAGCTCGGGCTGGACGATGGCCCGCACGCGGTCGAGGTGCGACAGGGCGCCGTCCGGCAGGAGCAACCCGATCCGGACCCGCCGCAGCAACAGGTCGTCGAGGTGGACGACGCCCTCGGCGCGCGCTGCCCAGCGCAGTTCCGACCATAGCGAGATGCCGTCTCCGATCGTCGTCATCTCGCCGGGAGCGGCGGCGGCCGCCAGCCGCGGCGCGTCGGCGCCGTACCTGCCCACCAGGCGCAGGCAGGCCGCCGGGGTGAGCGGCGCCTCGAGGCAGGACTCGAGAGGCGGCGGGTCGAGCACGCGTTCCCGGCGCAGGGCCCCGACGGCCGGGAGGTGGCGGCGCCCGGCGTGCAGTGCGCGAACCGCCACGCGCCGGAAGGTCGTCAACTTCCCGCCGGTGACCGTCAGCAGACCGTTCTCGAGCCAGAGCAGCGCCTCGCGCGACTCCTGCGAGGGATTGGCCTTCCCGGTATCGAGTACGGCCCGAACGCCGGCGAACGTCGAACGAACGTCGTGCAGGCCGAGGTCGGCGGATGGGAAGGCGAAGCGAGCGGCTTCGATGAGGTATTCGGCCTCGTCGCGCGTCATCGCCGGGTCGCGGGGGACCTCGCCTGAGAGCGGCACGTCGGTCGTGCCGATCAGCGTCACGCCTTCCCAGGGGAAGACGAAGACCGGCCGGCCATCGGCCGGATGCAGCAGCCCCACGGCGCGGGGCAGGGGCAGACGCTCGAAGGGAAAGAGCAAGTGGCTGCCACGCAGCCGCCGCAACCGGGGGGCGCGCCCGGCCTGGCCGCGCATCCCGTCGGCCCAGGCGCCGGTGGCGTTGACGACGAGCGCCGCGCGCACCTCGGCCGTGCGGCCGGCGGACTCGGGGGCGCGGTCGACGATCACTGCGCCGCGCACCTGCCGGCGGCGGTCGCGCAGCAACGACTCGGTGCGTGCGTAGTTGATGGCGCTCCCCCCGGCGGCGACGGCCTCGCGCAGCACGCGCAGCACCAGCCGGGCGTCGTCGGTCTGGGCGTCGAGGTAGCGGTGACCGCCGCGCAGGCCCTCCGTGCGCAGCGGCGGGCAGAGGCTCAACAACCCCGCGGCGGAGTAGCGGGCGTGCTGCCACTTGAGGGCCAGGATGTCGTACAGCGCCAACCCCGCCCCGAAGAGCCAGCCCGGCAGCCGGTCGCCGGTGAAGCTCGCCATGAGGAACGGCAGCGGCGTGATCAGACCGCGTCCCTCGCGCAGCAGGTGTTCTCGCTCGCGGACGGAGTCGATCGTCGTGCCGATCTGGAGGTTGCGCAGGTAGCGCAAGCCGCCGTGGATCAGTTTCGACGAGCGACTGGAGGTGCCGGCGGCGAAGTCGTCGGCCTCGACCAGCAGCGTCCGCAGTCCGAGGTGGGTCGCCTCGCGCAGAATCCCGGCGCCGGTGATCCCACCGCCGAGGATCAGCAGGTCCCATGGGCCGGCCAGCCCTTCCCAGACCCGATCGCGCCACCCGCGCGTCCACATCGTGCCGATCCTCTATGGGAGGAGTTTGCCGGGGTTCATACGGCCGTCGGGGTCGAACGTGCGCCACGCGGCGGCGAGCACGGCCAGGCCGAGGCGGCCCTTCTCGCCGGAAAGATACGGTCGATGGTCGAGGCCGACCCCGTGCTGGTGGCTGATCGTGCCGCCGCCGTCGACGATGGCGCGCGAGGCGGCCTGCTTGAGAGCGCGCCAGCGGGCGAGCGTCTGATCGGGATCGCGCGTCCGGCGAAAGACGACGGTGAAGTACAGATTGGCGCCGTCGGGATAACCGTGCGACACATGGGCGAAGGCCAGCACGCGCTCGCCCTCCGCCGTCAGCGCCCCCCGCAGAGCGTCGAGCACGCCCTCCGCGCCGGCGGCCAGCGAGTTCCACGTGAACGCGCTTTCGACCGTGTCGAGGGCGAAGCCAGCTTCCCACAGGCTGTTGCGCAGGTACGGCGTCTGAAACCGGGACCGCCGCCACAACTCGCCGATGGCCCGGCCGATCGGAAGTCCTCCGAGCCGTGGTCGCCGGCCCGATCGACCGGTGCGGCCGACGATCAGCAGGCAACGTCCGCCGCGGTAACCGAGGGCTTCCAGGGCGCGACCGGCCCAGGCCGTGAGCCGCGGCCGGCCGACGAGCCGCAGCGTCGTCTCGGTCTCGAGGGCGTCGCCCAGGCGCAGCATCGAGAGATCGCCGCCGTCCTGGGCCGAGCGTCGGATCGCCTCGAGCCCCTCGTCCCACGATCGGTAGACGATGGCCTCGAATCGCTCCGCCGCCGGCCGGGGGCGGACGCGCACGACGGCGCGTGTCAGGATGCCGAGGCGGCCTTCCGAGCCGAGGACGAGTTGCCGCAGGTCGGGCCCGGCGGCGCTGGCGGGGAAAACGGGCAGATCGAGCGGCCCGGCCGGCGTCTCGACGTGCCCGCCGGCGAACAGGCGCTCGATGCGCCCGTAGAAGGCCGCCTGTTGACCGGTGGAGCGCGTGGCGATCCATCCGCCGAGCGTCGAGTACTCGAACGACTGAGGGAAGTGGCCGAGGGTGAGGCCGTGCCGAGCAAGTTGTTGCTCGATCTGCGGGCCGCTGGCGCCGGCCCCGAAGGTCGCCAGGCGACTGACGGGGTCGAGCGCCAGCAGGCGGCTCATCCGGCGCAGGTCGATCGTCAGCACCGGACGGTCGCCGGGCAGCGGGTTGACGTGACCGACGACGGACGTGCCGCCGCCGTAGGGGATGACGACGACGTCGTGCGCCGCGGCGAAGCGCAGCAGGTCGGCGACGTCTTCGTCGCTGCCCGGGTAGGCCACGGCGTCGGGGAAGGCCTCGAGCCGCCCGTGGCGCAGCGCGACCCAGTCGGGCAGGCTCTGTCCGCGGGCGTGGCGCAGGCGGTCTTCGGGGTCGGCGCGTATCAGCCCCGTCTCGCTGAGCCGCGGCGGGGGCACGCCAGCCAGGGCGGCCTCGAGCGGGACGTCGGGGATCGCCGCGCCTGGACCCAGGGACGATTCGAGGAAGGCCAGCCCCTCCGCGGAAAGCGGGTAGGTATGCTCGGCGTCGCCCCATCCGTTCCAGCGGCGCATGGGTCCTCGGCGGCGTTCGTGCCCTGCGGCCAGTCTACCTCCACGGCCGCCGGACGAACGTCGGCTCCCGCGGTGTCAGTCGGCCTTTCGCTCCGCTTCCGAGGCGCGCAGCAGCTGGTGCACGATGTCGTCGATCTGTGGCCGGAGGCTGGCCAGTTCGCTGGCCATGCCCCGCGCCGAGCGCGACGCCTGGAGGCGGCTCTCGTCCATGCTGCGCCGGGCGTCGACTGAAACTACCCCCTGATCTTCGAGCTGCTGCGACGCCCGGGCGCGCAGGAGAAACGCGCACGTATCGTTGCGCAGCCGGAACAAGCCGTCGGTGGCCTGGCGCACGCGAGCGGCCAACTCGGGCTGGCCGCGGAGGGCGGGGTGAGCCGAGGCGAACTCGATGCGGAAGCGCATCAGCATCTGGTCGACCCGGTCGAGGAGGATGCCGATGTCGGCCGCCAGGCGTGGCGCGCGCAGCGGATCGTGGCAGGCATCGAGGATCGCCTGCGCCGTGTCGGACCAGGCCTGGAGGTCCGCGGCGGCGCGGCGCCACCGGGACCGCCGACGTCGATCAAGCCACGCCCGAAGCATCAGTCCCCCGGACCTTGCTGTCGAGCAGGGTGCGCACAAAGGCGTACGTCTCGGCCGATAGCGGCCGGCCCGTGGCGGCGGCGTGGCGGCGCAGGTTCTTCGGCTGGACGACGGGGACCCGCGGGCCATCGGCGCGGACGATTGTCGCCGGATGGGTGAAGACGACGACCGCCCTGGTTGGCACCTGCGTCGCTCCGCGCAGCCTCCGACTCAGCGCCCGCGCCAGGAGGGCGGCGCGCGTCTCGGCCTCCTGCACGGGGTCGCCGAGCGGTTCCTCGACGAAGAATCGCAGCGCCTTGCCGAGCGTCATGCGCTGCGACCATCGACCGTTCCGGTATTCGTAGACGCCCTCGCCGGCGCGGGTCTCGAGGACGACGACGCCCGACGGGGTCAGCAACAGATGCGGCGGGAGGCCGTCGAGGTAGTGGTAGAGGCGATGGCGGTCGTCGAGGCCCTTCAGGGCGCCGTCGAGGATGTCTTCTGGCCGCGGCCGTTTGACCCAGCGGTTGGCCTGAGCGATGCCGACGGTGGCGACAGCGAACCCGCCGACCAGGAGCATGGCGCCCGGCGTGGAGAGATCCGGGCGGAAGAGCGTCAGGGCGGCGCTGGCCAGGATCGCCAGCAGGCCGCCGAGGCTGGCGGCGTGCGACCACCGGGCGCGGCGGGCGAGGCGCCGGCGATCGATGACGACCCTCATGCCCCGTCCCGCCCGACGTGGTACAGCCGACGCGAGATCGGCGATAGGGCGTCGTACAGCGCGCGGTACTCGGCGAACAACTCGTCGTAGCGCGACGCCGTTCGGCCGTCGGGCTCGACGGTCCGGGCGATGGGGATCAGCCCGTCGACGGCTTCCATGTTCGGGTAGAGACCCAGCCCGACGGCCACCGCCAGCGCCGCGCCCATGGCGCCGGCCTCCTGCGGATGCTCGACGATTCGCAGTGTCCGGCCGGTCACGTCGCTGATGATCTGTGTCCACACCTGGCTGGTGCAGCCCCCGCCGATGGCGTTGGCCGACTCGAGGCGCAGCCCGATGGCCTCCAGGCTCTCGATGATCCAGCGCAGGTGGAAGGCCACGCCCTCGAAGATCGAGCGCGCCAGGTGGGCCTTGGTGTGGCTCAGGCCGAGCCCGACGAACGCGCCCCGGGCGTAATGATCGAGCACGGGGGCGCGCTCGCCCGATAGCCAGGGCGCGAACAGGAGGCGGTCCGACCCGGCCGGCACGGAGGCGGCCATCTGGCTCAGGTAGGCGTAGGTCGAGATGCCCTGCGCCGCCGCCTGCTGTTCCTCCCACTGGCAGAAGGCATCGCGGAACCACATCAGGGCGCCCCCGCCGGTCTCCATCTCGCCGGCCAGGATCCACTTGTCGGAATCGATGTGGCTCAGCGCCCAGAACGGGCGCCGCCGGTCGTTGACGAAGCGATCCGTCGAAACGCCGACCCAAGTGGCGGTGCCGACGCACAGATGCGCCTTGCCGGGCGCGTTGGCGCCGGCGCCGGATTGGGCGACGGCGACGTCGCCGGCGCATGCGACGACCGGTGTGCCGGGCCGCAGGCCGGTCTCACGCGCCGCCGCCTCGGTCACCTCGCCGACGATCGCCGTGCACGGCAACGCCGGCGGCAGCCTTTCGATCGGGATGTCGAGGGCGCGGCAGGCGGCCTCCGACCAACGCCGGGTGCGGGGGTCGAGCAGGAAGAAGGTCGAGGCGCCGTGATGGTCGGTGGCGATGCGGCCGGTAAGCCGGTACAGGATGTACTCCTTGCAGTCGAGCAGCCAGGCGGTCCGCCGCCACAGGTCGGGTCGCTCGTCGCGCAGCCACAGGATCTTGGGGATGACGTCCTTGGCGGTCGGAAGGTTGCCGGTGTGCTCGAAGAGCAGGGCCGGGAGTTGGCCGGCCAGCAGGCGGTCGGCCTGGGCCACGCTGCGCACGTCGAGCCAGCTCATCATGCGCATCAGGGGCCGGCCGGCTTCGTCGACCGGCAGCAGGTTGAACATCTGAGCCGAGATGCCGACGCCGATGACTTCGCCGGGATCGATGCCGCTCTCCGCCAGGGCGGCGCGCGTCGTGCGGGCGACGGTCGCCCACAGCTCGTCCGGATCCTGCTCCGCCCAGTCGGGCTGCGGGTAGAGCATGCCGTACGGCTGGTAGTGGGAGTGGACGACCCGGCCCTGGAGGTCGGCGACGACGGCCTTGTCGCCGCCGGTGCCGGTGTCGTGGGCCACGATGTAGCGGCGGTCGGTCATGCGGCGTCGCTCAGCGGTCGACCAGCTCCTCGACGTCCTCGTACCATTTGAGGCGCTCGCCGACCACCGCCCGCACCTTCCAGGCGGCCGTCTTCGGCGCCCGGTCGATCGCCTGGCGCAGGGCCCGCAGCCGATCGGTGACCACCTCCCGGTCGGCGGCGGCGAGCTGCGGGTAGGCGGAGAGACGATCCTCGACGATGGCCAGGTTGCCGGTGACGGTGCGCCACAGGCCCCAGTCGCGCGACGTCAGGCCGGTGACGACGTCGAGGTTGATCGTGTCGTCGTCGCCCGGGCCGACGGGATGCTCGCGCAGCAGCATGATCGTGTCGATGACATCCTTCTCGTTGATGTGGGCGATCTGGAGCTTCTCCAGCAACAGCTCGGCCAGCGGGAGCGTCGGCGAGTCGGCCTCCAGCCGGCCGTCGAGCGGGATGGTGTGGGAGAAGTGCAGCCGATCGAAGAAGACGTCGATGTGTCGGCCGTGCGCTGGATCGTGAAACAGCATGCGCGATTCACCGAACAAGCGTGAGACCATCTTGTCTTCCTGGTAGCCGAGTCCGGCAAACAGGCGCTGCAGATCGGGGAAGAAGCGGCGGTAGGAGGCGAAGTCGAAGTCGGTGTAGACCCGGCCGAGGGACCGCTGGAGGTGGCCGAACTGCGGGCAGTGGGTGCGAAAGGCGAGGGCGCCGATCAGGCGCACGACGATGTGGCGGTTCTCCGGCCGGCCGAGCGCCTCGAGCAGGCGCGTCCGTTCCTCGAAGAAGTCGGAGAGGATCTGGCCGGAGCCCGTCACGTCGTCACCCGGAAATCAACACGTGGCCCCGGACCCGGTCGCGTTCGAGGTTGACGATGGCGGCCTTCATGATCCCCTCGGCATACTCGCTGCCGGCGTTGATCGACAGCGTGCGCCCGAGGCGCACGTGGCCGGGCGACTCGTGGATGTGGCCGTGCAGGGTCAGCAACGGCTGGAGGCGTTCGATCAGCGCCCGCACCGCCGGGCTGCCGGCCGGCTTCATCAGGACATGGCCGCCGCGGTGCACGATTTGCAGTTTCTCGTCCAGCTCCGGGCACAGGTCGAGGCCGGAGTCGTAGGGCGGGACGTGGATGACCAGGACCGCACGCTCCGGCGCCTCGAGCAGCGACGCCACCTGGTCGAGGCGCCGCGCCAGCTCGTCCTCCTCGGTGTCGCGGGCGCACTTCCACGGCGTCATGTTGGCCAGGCTCAGGCCCACCAGCTCGTGATCCGTGTCGAGCCAGAATCGCCGCCCGTCCGGGTTGTGGATATGGTCGTAGCCCTCGATGGCGGCGTCGATCGACGGCAGGTCGTCGTTGCCGCACATGAAGTACAGGTGGACATCCGGGCGGCGCAGCGTCTCCTCGGCCAGGCCCATCCACTGACGGACGCGGGCGATCATTTCCTGCTCGAAGCGTTCGCTCATCCGCTGGGGATCGGCTTCGAGGGCCACCGCCTCGTCGGGTTCGAGGACGATCGGATAGAAGCCGACGTTCGAGATCGTCTGGCGCAGTCGCTCGAGCTCGGCCGGCGTGGAGGGCGTCTCGCGGCGGTTGAAGAGGGTCGCCTCGTAGCGTCCGTTGCCCCGATGCAGGATGGGGATCATCGCCTTGCCCGTGACGTCGCCGCCGACGATGAGTGCATCGGCCTTGTAGTGCAGGGCCGCGCCGAGGAACTTCCGGAAGTAGGCCTCCGACCCGTGGAAGTCGGAGGCATAGAGAAGGCGGGTCATCGACATGGGCGAGGAGGCTGAATCATAATCCCTGCTGGGTGGAGCGCGGGCCGTCGGCCCCCGCTCCATTTCATCTCCGCAAGGGATCGGCGAAGGGCCGGCGCTAGACGGGCGGCACCGACTGGAAGGTCCAGGCGATGTCGATGCCCTCCTTGCGCATGCGGTAGGCTCGGGCGCCGTAGAAGACGAGCAGCCCGCTGATCACCAGCCCGGCCAAGACCATCAACTTGGTGCTGTTGATGCCGCCGCCGACGGCCGGATAGAGGAAGGAGGCGACGACCATCCACACCATGTAGGCCAGGGTGATGGCACCGACGACCGTGATCAACGGCACCGGCCCCAGGCGCCGGCGCACCATGGCGCTGGCGTTCTGGTACAGGTCCGGCTTGAGGTAGGGGAAGAGCGTCATGGCGATGACCGGCACGAACATGGTGATCACGGCGAAGAACACGAAGTTGAGCTGGGCGCCCATCACGCCGCCGCTGGCGGCGTCGAGGATGCCGATCTCGGCGATGGCGGTGATGATCAGGATGGCCCAGATCGGGCTGTGCAGCTTGGGATGGACCCACGAGACGAACTCGGGGATCAGCCGGTCGAACGACCAGGCGAAGATGATCCGGCTGCAGTAGAAGAAGTAGGTCTGGGCCAGGTTGATCAGGGTGTAGATCCAGGCGATGGCGACGAGCAGCACCAGCGGGAAGCTCGGGCTGACGATGGCGGCGTAGAACGTGATGTAGGGCATCGCCGTCACGCCGGCGCCGATGGCGTCCGGCGACTGGCTGAGATAGCTCTCGGCGGCGATCCACTCCAACGGCACCAGCCGCTGCAGGAGCAGCGCGCCGACGACGAAGATCGCCCAGGTGACGATGAGCGAGGCCCATGATCCGGCGAGCAGCGTGTTCTCAGCCTGCTTGACCTCGCCGGCGAAGAACGTCGGGATGTAGTAGCCGTAGAACACCCAGAAGCCCATGATCAGGCCAGCCAGGGTCATCACGGCGACGTTGGGGTTGACCACCATCCCGTACTGCTCGGCCAGGGCGATTCGGCCCTGATAGCTGCCGGCGCCCATGAAGCGGTCCCAGGCCGCGGGGAAGGCATCCGGCGAGGCGGTGCCCAGCTGGAAGTACAAGATGACCCAGGCGCCCAGGCCGAGGAAGAAGCCGACCTGGAGGATGCGGACGATGGTCCGCGTCGGCAGGATCATCGTGCCGAAGGTGATCAGAGCGCAGATCGTGCCGATGACGATGATGCCCGTTCGGCTGGCCGACCAATCGGCGAACGCGACGAGCGACGGATTGGAGAACACGATACCCATCGAGCGCGTCAGGGTCGGCAGGGCGACGGTCGGGATCCAGGCGATGAGCGCCCCGGCGACCATGGCGCTGAAGATCACCAGGGTCCAGGAGGCGGCGAAGGCCAGCGGCGGGCTGAGCACCCGGCTGGCCAGGGTGTAGTCGGCGGCCGAGCGCGGCATCGTGGCGCCGATGGTGGCGTAGGTGTAGGCGTGGAACAGGCAGAAGATCGCCGCCACCGTCAAAACCCCGATGATGCTCGAGCCGGGCCACACGCCGGCGATCCACGAGTAGGGGATCAGCCCCGACGACGACAGGCTGATGCAGTGGACGCCGAAGACCATGGCCCCGAAGACGCCGATGGTGCGGATCAGGCCGGAGCTCTTGCGCGCGTAGAGCTTGCGCTCGCCTCCGGCGGCGGCAGCCATTGCGGTCATGGCAACACTCTCCTCGAAAGATGTGCGAACGGGAGCGAGGGGCGGGCCAGAGTTCGTTTCCGTGCACCTCCTGCGGCGAAAGGCCTGGAGCGGGCCGGCGGAGGAGAAACGGGTCCGGAGCGTCGTCGGACGCGAGGCGAAAGGCGTGCGGCTGCGGGAAGTATGGCAGCGAGCCGCGCCGCGGTCAAGCGGCGGGGACGCGCCGGGCGGCCGCCCTCACCTGATCCCGCGCACCAGTCCGCCCGGCTGGCAGGTGCGGCAGAACGACGTGATGCGCCGGTTGGCGGTGATCTCCGAGAACGGCGTGCCGCAGCGCGGGCAAGGCTGACCGCGGCGCATGTGGACGGCGAAGAACTCGCGCGGCTTGCGGTGCACTTCGTCGCCCATCTCGCGGCGCACCAGTTCGACGGCTTCGAGCAGCGTTTCGCGCATCGCCCGGTAGAGCGCCTCGACCTCGTCTTCGCTGAGCCGGGTGCGTTTGCGGTAGGGGTGCAGGCGCGCCCGCCACAGGATCTCGTCGGCGTAGGCATTGCCGATGCCGGCGACGAACGGGGCGCGTGTCAGCACGCCCTTGATCTCGCCGCGGAACGAACGCAGTCGGCGGCGGAACTCGTCCCGGCCGATTTCGAGGGCGTCGGGCCCCATCTCGTCGAAGGTCGGGATGCGGCGCGTGTCGCGCGTCAGGTAGAGCTGGCCCATCTGCTTGTCGTCGAGGTAACGCAGCTGCTCGTCGGGGCCGGCGAAGTGGAGCGTGACGTGCAGCGTGCCGACCCTCTTGTCGTTCGGCGGGCAGAGTTGAAAGCGACCGACGAGCTTCGGGTTGGCGGCCAGGACGAACGGGGCGCGCGGGAACTCGAACAGCAGGAACTTACCGCGCCGGCGCACCTCGCCCAGCCTGGCACCGGTCAGACTTTCGACGAAGCCGTCGCCGGTCAGGTCGCGCACGATGAGCGCCGCGCCTTTCGGGGCGAGCGTGACGGCTTCGATGCGCCGGCCGCCCAGTCGGCGCGTCAATACCTCGCGCACGACTTCGAGCTCGGGTAGTTCGGGCATCGGGCGCAGTGTAGCACGACGAGGCGCGCTGAGCCCGCCTGCCCTTCGCCCGGGCGGAGGGTTCCGGCGCGGCGGCGCGCGAGATGCGGCCCTGAGTCCGCCGAAGGGCCGTCGAAGGGCGCCTGTCTCCGGGTCGTGTCGCAGGCGGCATGCGACGCTGCCTCCCGGGAGGCCATTCGGTCGGGCCGCGGGTTGCGGGGAAAGGCGAATCGACTAAACTCTCCCCCGATTGTCCCCTTGAGTTGCCCGCAACCCGCCTGGATACTCGGCGCGTACCTCACGGAGGAGCCCGGCTGATGCGACGGTTCGCCATCCTACGTTTCGTCCTGCTCACGGCGGTCGCCTCGGCGAGCGCCGGGGGACTTCGTCCTTCCGCCGAAGCCGCGCCCCTGGCCGTCCCGTCGCTGGGCCTGATCCCGGCCAGCGGGCCGGCGGGGATGACGATCACCGCCGTCGGCTCGGGCTGGACGTTCGGCAATGCGCCCTACGTCATCTATTGGGAGGTCAAAGGCGGAACCCAGCTGGGCACCTTTTCGCCGGACGGGCCCGGTAACTGGTCGACTTCGATCACGATCCCCGGAGGGGCCTCGGCCGGACCGCATTCGGTCGTCGCCTGCGAAGGGTCGTTCGAGTTCGAGCAGTGCGCCTCGGCCACCTTCACCGTCGTTCCCCCGACCGCCACCGTCACCCCGACGCGCACCCGCACCCCGACGTTGCCGCCCGGCGTGACGCCGGCCTTCATCCTGACCCCGACCTTCACGCCGACGCGCACGCCGACGCCGCTATCCGGCTGCCGCGACGAGCTCATCCGGGTCTCGCCCCGCTACTACGACGACCTCGGCGGCGTCGCCGCCGCCGATCTCGTCCTGGACGTGATCCTGACCGACCCCGCGACGAGCGTCGTGCGTGTTTACACCGCCAACATTGGCTCTGCGCTCTACACCCAGTGGCCGGATCCGCTGCCCGGGACGACGGTCGACGCCGAGCCCGATCCGACCGATCCAAACCGGTGGCGCCTCACCGTCCGAGACTTCCCGGTCCGCCTCGGCTACAACCAGATCGGTGTTGACATCTCGCCCACGTGCGGCTGGTCTCAGGCGTACTTCCAGTTCTACAACGGGGACGAGCCGACGCCCACGCCGCGGCCGGACGCGTGCGGCGGCCTGGGTCTGCCGACGGACAACGTGATCACTTTCGATGGGTCGTCGACCGAGGGCTACCAGACCATTGTGGCCCGCGACTACGGTGTCCGTTTCGAACGGTCGATGCAGCTGCTCCGACCACGGGAGATCTCGCCGCGCTCGTCCTACGGGGTTGGCGCCAGCATCGAGGCCATGGAGTTCGGCAGCGCCATGCTGCCGATCCGCATGGCCTTCGACCGTCCGCTCTCGGCCCTCGGCGTGTTCGTCGGCATGGAAGAGGCCATGTACGTGACGGGCGAGGTGACGGCCTCGCTCATCGTCTACGGCTACCGCCCCGGGAGCGACGAGCTGGTGCGGCTCGGCGCCGACTCGACGACCTTCCCGGCGGCAGCGACCGACGTCGTCCACTGCCTGAAGTTCGAGGCCGCCGAGGGTGCCCTCATCGCATGGGCGCTCGTCGAGTACGCCGACTCCGGCGGCGGCTCGATCGCCGAGCGTCGGATCATCGACGACCTGACGCTGGTCTACGCCGAAGCCGAGTTGCCGCCGGACGCGCCTCCCGTCGTCGAGATCACTGCCCCCGCCGACAGAGCCTCCGTCCCCGGGACGACCGTCCACCTGCGGGCGACGATTCGGGAGGACGTCGATCTCGAACGCGTGGCGTTCCAGATCGACGGCGGCCCGGAGACCCGGCTGGGCGCCTGGCCGTCGGCGACCGATCCGACGGCCTACTTCACAGGCATCACCTTCAGCACGGCCATCATGGAGCCCGGCCGGACACACCTGCTGACCGTCACGGCCTACGACGGCGCCGGCCACTTCGCCCAGGACACGGTCACCGTCCTCGTGCCGACGCCCGTGCCGACGATCGACATCCAGGCCGTCAAATTGGAGGCCGTCCAGGTCGTGCAGTGTCTCGACAACGACCGCTGCGCCGACAACGCCGTGCCGATGGTCCTGGGCAAGCCCACCTGGGTGCGAGTCTACGTGCGGGCCGAAGGCGGCGTGCCGCGGAATCCGATTTCCGGGCGCCTGTGCCGCGGGCGCGTGGCGACGTGCGATAGCGGGATGGTGTTGCCGGTCAACGAGATCACGCCCGACGCCGACGAAGACCCGGTGGCCAACGACCGCGCCAGCCTGGAGGCCTCGCTGAACTTCATCGTGCCGCCGGCGTGGCTGGCCGAAGGCACGCTCGAACTGACGGCCTTCGTCAACTACCGCGAGGAGGACCTGGACGAGATCCGCACCGACAACAACGTCGTCCAGGCTTCCGTCCGGGTCGTCCCGGCGCGCGCGCTGACGGTCATGTTCTCGCAGGTTACCGTCGACGGGCTGACCCCGCCGCTCAGCGAGATGTGGGTCTTCGCTGACTGGCTGGCGCGGGTCTTCCCGGTGGCGCGTATCACCGCCGTCGGGCGCGCCCCGCTCCCCGGGAATCTGGACCTGTCGGACACCGAGGGCGGCGGTTGCGGGCGGTCGTGGAACCGGCTGCTCGACGCGCTGCGAGCCGCCTATGTCTGGTCGGGCGGCGGAACTCCGTATTACCTGGGCCTGGTCCCCAACGGCGCCAACACCGGCGGGGTCATCGGCTGCGGCGAGATGGGCGGGCGGATCTCGGCCAGCATCACTTCTGGCGGGACGCGCTGGGGGCCGATCGTCGGCGCCCAGGAGCTCGGCCACAACTTCGGCCGGCGTCACGCCACGACCTGCGGCAACGCCGATAACCCCGATCCGGCCTACCCGCGGCGCGACGGGCTGCTCGACGACATGGGCTTCGATACCGCCATCCGACAGCTTTACCCTCGCGACTCGAGCTATGACTACATGGGCTACTGCGGAGGCCCCGACAACACCTGGACCTCCGTCCATACCTATCTGTCCCTGCTGTCGATCCTGCCGCGGGCCGAGGCCGCCCCGTCGGCGGCGCGGCTGGCGGCGCCGTACGTCGCCGACGGCGTGCCGTCGCTCGTCGGCGGCGGCCAGATCTCGCCCGACGGGTTCACGCTCGAGCGCGGCTTCTATCGGGCCTCGCTGGCCGAAGACATCGAAGACGGTCTGCCCCTCGGCCCGTACACGGTTCACCTGCGTGATGCCGCCGGGGCCGTCGTCTACGCCCGCGACTTCGGCGTCATCCCGCTCAGCAACGACGAGCCGAGCGACTCGGGCTTCGTCCAGATCATCCTGCCCGACCTGCCGGAGGTGGCCGAGATCGTTTTCCTGTACAACACCTCGGAGATCGGACGCGTCTCCGCCAGCGGCAGCCCGCCGCAGGTGGCCATCGTCGAGCCGGCCGGCGGGGAGGACTGGGGCGACTCGGGCGTGCATACCATCGGCTGGCAGGCCAGCGACGCCGACGGCGACGCGCTGCGCTTCAACATCCAGGTCAGTGCCGACGGCGGTGCCTCGTGGTCGTCGCTCGCCGTCGACGTCGCCGACGCCACGTCGCTCTCCGTCGATTCGGCGAACCTGCCGGGCGGGAACTTACTCTTCCGCGTCCTGGCCAGCGACGGGCTGAACACCTCGCAGAGCGCCACGGCCTCGGCCGTGACGGTCGGCGCCAAGCCGCCACTCGTCCACATCGGCGCGCCGGCCGACGGCGACTGGGTGCCGGCCGGCGAGGCGGTCGTCTTCCGGGGGTACGCCACCGACATCGAGGACCTGGTGGTCGACGACGGGGCCTTCGTCTGGTCGTCGGACCGCGACGGCGAGCTGGGGCGCGGGCCGACGCTGTGGGGTCTACCGTTGAGCGCCGGCGACCACCTGATCACGCTGACGGTCACCGACCGTTCCGGCGCCAGCGCCAGCCAGACGGTGCGCATCTCGGTCGGCACGCCCGAGGCGGCCGGCCCGGCGCGTCCGCCGCTGGCGCTGCTCCTGGTGGCCCTGGGCGGCCTCTTGCTCCTTGGGTCGATCGGAGGCATCGCCTTCTACCTGATGAAGTCGCGAAGGGCCTGATCGGCCTCGCTCGCCTGGCACTCGCTGGGGCTGGCAGGCTGCGGCTCCTCCGGGTCCGCGGGGTTGACGCCACCGACGAAGCGCGCTGGGAAGCGCATGGCTACTGGCGCTACGTCTACCCGACCGGGGACATCCGCCTGCGGTGGCTGGGCGGCCGCTACGGGTCAACGGGCGGCGTCGGCAGTCGTCGCGGCGCGGCGGCGTGGTAGACTCGCCCCGTTTGGGTGCCGTGGCGGCCGGCCGACGCGCCGGCCTCACCTCTCGGTGTCCGCAGGCAGGCGATGCTCAAGGCGCGTACCCTCCTGGTCACAGGCGGTGCGGGTTTCATCGGGTCACGCTTCATCCGACACGCCCTCGCCGTCGATCCCGCCTGCCGGGTGGTCAACCTCGACCTCCTGACCTACGCTGGCAGCGAGGACAACCTCGTCGACCTGCCCGATCCCGGACGTCACACGCTGGTGCGCGGCGACATCCGCGATCGCCCGCTGCTGGACGACCTCCTGCGCCGTCACCAGATCGATACGGTCGTGCACTTCGCCGCCCAGACGCACGTCGATCGCTCCATCGTCGAGCCGGCGGCCTTCGTCGAGACCAACGTCATCGGGACGCACGCCCTGCTGGAGGCGGCGGTCCACGCATGGGGGGCGCCCGCCGCGCCCGGCCGGCGCTTCCACCACGTCTCGACCGACGAGGTCTACGGCGACCTTGGTCCGGACGATCCGCCGGCGCGCGAGGATGCCCCCTACGCGCCCAGCTCGCCGTATGCCGCCTCGAAGGCGGCGGCCGATCACCTGGTGCGGGCGTACGCCCGCACCTACGGTCTGCCGGTCACCATCAGCAACTGCACCAACAACTACGGACCGTTTCAGCACCCGGAGAAATTCATCCCCCTGATGGTAGCGCGAGCCGCGCGGGGCGAGCCGTTGCCGATCTACGGCGATGGCCTTCAGCGGCGAGACTGGGTCTTCGTCGAAGACCACGTCTGCGCCATCTGGCGCATCCTGGAAGACGGTCGACCGGGGGAGACGTACCATGTCGCCGGGACGTGGCAAGGCACCAACCTGGAAGTCGCCCGGCGCGTGTGCGACTTGCTGGATTCGCTTCTTCCTCCGCTGATGGGCGATGGCCGCCGATCGCTGATTCGCTTCATCCCCGATCGACCAGGCCACGATCGGCGCTATGCGCTGGACGCGGCGAAGATCGCCGGCGAGCTCGGATGGCGCTCGCCAACGGCGTTCGAGGCCGGCCTCGAGCGAACCGTCCGCTGGTACCTTGAGCACGAGAAGTGGCTGGCAGGGCGGCGCGCTGCACCTGCTTTCCAGAAGTGGCTCGACGTCAATTATGGTCGGCGAGGCGCGGCGCCGATCCCTGGCATGCGGTCGGCGGAACGCCGCGAGGTCGACGGATGAAAGGCATCATCCTGGCCGGCGGATCGGGGTCGCGGCTCTTCCCGCTGACGCGCAGCGTGAGCAAACAACTCCTGCCGGTGTACGACAAGCCGCTGATCTACTACCCGCTGTCGGTGCTGATGATGGCCGGGGTGCGCGAGATCCTGCTGATCACCACGCCGCGCGACCAGGACGATTTCCGCGCCCTGCTCAAAGATGGCGCGCAGTGGGGCCTCGCGTTCCACTACGCCGTGCAGAACGAGCCGCGCGGGTTGGCGGAGGCCTTCCTGATCGGCCGCGCCTTCATCGGCGATTCGCCGGTGGGGCTGATCCTGGGCGACAACGTCTTCTATGGCGACGGCTTGAGTCTGCAGTTGCGACGCGCCGCCGCCCTCGACCGCGGGGCCTGCATCTTCGCCTATCGTGTGCGCGATCCGCAGCGCTACGGGGTGATCGAGCTCGACGATTCCGGTCGGCCGGTCAGCCTGGAGGAGAAGCCGAGAAAGCCGCGCTCGCCGTACGCGGTGCCCGGGCTGTACTTCTACGAGTCGGGCGTGGTCGAGGTCGCCGCCGGCCTGCGGCCGTCGGCGCGCGGCGAGCTGGAGATCACCGACGTCAACCGGGTTTACCTGGAACGGGGCGAGTTGCGGGTCGAAGTGCTGGGGCGCGGGTACGCGTGGCTCGACGCTGGCACGCCGGAGGCTCTGCTCCAGGCGTCGAATTTCGTCCAGGCGCTCGAGGAGCGTCAGGGCGTCCGAATCGCGTGCCTCGAGGAAGTTGCCTATCGGCTGGGCTATATCGACGCTGCCCAGCTGCAGCAGCTGTCGGCCGAGATCCCCGACGGCGTCTACGCCGCCTACTTGCGGGGCGTGCTGGAGGAAGAGCGTGGGGCCACCTTCGGTTGACATCTCCGGCGTGTCGGTGCGTCGGCTTGCCCGCCATGTCGACGGGCGCGGCTGGCTGGCCGAGATCTTCCGCAGCGACGAGCTGTCGGCCGATCTGCGACCCGAGATGGGGTACGTCTCGGTGACCCTGCCGGGCCACGCGCGCGGGCCACACGAGCACCGGCACCAGACCGACATCTTCTGTTTCCCCGGCCCCGGGGATCTCGACCTCTACCTGTGGGACGGTCGGGGCGGCGAGGCGGCTCCCCGGCGGCACGTGCTGCGCGTCGGCGCCTCGAATCCGGCGGTGGTCATGATCCCGCCCGGCGTGGTACACGCCTACCGCGCCGTCGGAGAGCAGCCGGCGCTGGTGCTCAACTTCGCCAACCGGCTCTACGCCGGGCCTGGCCGCCGCGAGCCCGTGGACGAGATCCGGCACGAGGATCGCCCGGGGTCGCCGTACGTCTTGGAGGCGGGGTGACGGCCACCGACTTGCCCGCCCCGTTGTACGATACGGCGGCCCGGCGCAACCTACTGTGGCAGGAGATCGCCGACCTTTGGCGCTACCGCGACTTGCTGGCCGAGCTGATCCGCCGCAACGTCACTGCCCGCTACAAGCGCTCGGTGCTGGGCATGCTGTGGACCTTGCTCGACCCGATGCTGACCATGCTGGTGATGGCGGTGGTCTTCACGGCGCTCTTCGTGCGAACCGTTGAGGCCTATCCTGTGTTTCTGCTGTCGGGCCTGATCCTATGGAACTTCTTCCAGCAGTCCACCAATCAGGCGATGACGGACTTCGTCAACAGCAGCCAGGTCTTCGGCAAGGTTCGCCTCCCGGGCTCGGTCTTCTCGACGGCCGCCGTCGGCGCCGGCCTGGTCAATCTGCTGATCTCGATGATCCCGCTGGCGGCGCTCATGGTTGCCTTCGGCGTCGGGTTCCGGCCCAGTTTGCTGTTCGTACCCGTGGCGGTCTTACTGGCGGGCCTGTTCACACTGGGCGCCTCGCTGATCCTGGCGTCGTGGGTGGTCTTCTTCGCCGACCTGCAGAACGCCTACGGCATCCTGCTGCGGCTGCTGTTCTACCTTTCCGGCGTGATCTTCGCTGCCCAGCAACTGCCCGAGCCGGTCGGCCGATGGTTGGCCTACCTTCCGACCTACCAGATGGTGGCGCTCTTCCGCCAACCGATCTACCAGGGGACGTGGCCGGCGCCCGCCGATGTGGCCTGTTTCGCCGTGTGGGCCGTCGGCCTGTTCCTGGTGGGACTGTGGTTGTTCACCCGCCGCGCGGATGAATACATCTACCGTTTGTGACCGAGGTCGAGCGTGACGGCCGGCCCTGCTGGCTCGCCGGCGATCCTGCTCGATGGGGTGAGCGTGGTCTTCCGGCGCACCTTGAATCCTCCCACCTCGATGAAGGAGTACGTCATCCGGGCGCTGCGAGGCGGGCTGTCGGCTGCCACCTGCCGGGCCTTGGATGACGTCTCGCTCGAGATCCGGCAGGGCGAGGTCTTCGGTGTGATCGGTCGCAATGGGGCCGGCAAGACCACGCTGCTGCGGGTGGCCTCGCGCATCCTCCGGCCGACCGAGGGCCGGGTGCGGGTGTGGGGGACAGCCGCCCCGCTGCTCGGGGTCGGCGCCGGATTCAACTACGACCTGACCGGGCGTGAGAACGCCTTCGTTTACTCGTCGATTCTGGGCCGGCGCCGGTCGGAGACAGCCCGCCTGATGGAGGCCATCGTCGACTTCGCCGAGCTCGGCGACTACTTCGATTCACCCCTGCGAACGTACTCGCAGGGGATGGTGGCCCGTCTGGGCTTCGCCGTGGCCATGGCGGTCCGGCCCGACTTGTTGCTGCTGGACGAGGTGCTGGGCGTGGGTGACGAGGCCTTCCGCGAGAAGTGCGCCGTGCGCTTCGACGAGTTCCGCCGGGCGGGGACCACAGTGGTGCTGGTCTCCCACAGCCTGGCGTCGGTCGAGCAGCTGTGCCATCGGGCGGTCTGGCTCGAGGGCGGGAAGGTGCGCGCGATGGGGGAGGCGAAGGAGGTGGTCGCTGCGTACGCGCCGTCGCGGCCGGCGGGGGAGAGCGCACCGGTCGGTCGGGAAGGGACCGATGCCGAGCGCGGCTCTATTCGCCGGGGAGAACGCGGTCGATCACATGGATGATCCCCAGCGACGTCTCCAGATCGGCGACCACGATCGAGGCGCCGGCTACCTCGATCCCGGCCGCCCCGGGGGTGAACGTCAGCACCCCGCCGCTGAGCGTGGGGATGGCCCCGGCGTCCGTCAACCCGTCGGCGCGGTAGCTGCCGCTCAGGCAATGGCGCAGGGCCAACTCCAGCCGAAGGTCGGGGTGGTCGAGCAGTTCGAGCCGGGTCGCCGCAGGAAGCTTCAGGAAGGCCTGGTCGTCGGGTGCCAGGAAGGTCACCGGCCAGGCCTCGATCAGCACCGCGACCGCTTCGTTCGAGGCCAGGGTCGCCAGGAAGGTGCTGATGTTGTAGGCTTTGCCCAGTTCCACCATGTTTGCCACGTCGGCCTGGCGCAGGCTGCTCGGCCGGGCGGGAACCGTGGCCTCCGCCTCGCGCTGCGGCGTGGCGGAGGCCGCCGGGGCTGAGGTGGGGGTCGGTCGCGTCGTGGCGCTGGGTGCGGCGGTCGTGCTGCGCGGGGCGCAGGCGGCCAGGGTGAGGGTCAGCAGGGCTATGAAGGATCTCGCCGGCAACGCATTCTGGAATCGCACCGCAGGCTCCTTGGGTCGGGGTGGATGGTAGCACAGCCGACGGGGCCCGTCGAACTGGCCGCAAGCCGCCGGGGCGAGCCCGGGGCGCGCCCACGGGAAGGGGTCCACCGATGGACGTCCTGGCGGTGATCTCGGTCTACAACGGGGCGCGATTTCTGGAGGCGGTCCTCGACCACCTGGCGCGCCAGGGCGTCGGGGTCTACGTGATCGACAACGGCTCGACCGACGCCACGCCCGACATCCTGCACGCCGACCGGGCGGGGAACCTGCGGGGCGTGGAGACTCTCGCGGACGACGGCATCTTCCACTGGCGGGCGATCCTGGCTCGAAAGGAGAAGCTGTTCCAGACTCTGGCCTACGACTGGGGGCTTCAAAGCGATTACGATGAGTTCCGCTTCCCCCCGCCCCAATGGGAGCGCCTCGATCAGGCCTTCGCCGCCGTCGAGGCCGGGGGCTACAACGCCGTCGATTTCCAGGAGTTCACGTTTCTTCCAACGCAGGAGGATCCCGATCACGATCACGCGCGCTTTCGTGACACGATGCGTTGGTATTATCCCTTTCTGCCGTTCGAGCCCCACCGCTTGACGGCCTGGAAGCGGACGGACGGGCCGATCGACCTGGTGACATCGGCGGGGCACCGGGTTCGCTTCGCCGGGATCCGCCCCCATCCACAGAAGTTTCCCATGCATCACTATCTATTCCTCAGCGAGCGCCACTTCCACGAGAAGTACACCCATCGGCGGCGCGACCCACTGGAGGTGGCGGCCGGATGGCACGGATGGCGCAGCCGCACCGAGGGGGAGATCCTCCGCCTCCCGTCGAAGCACGAGTTGCGCGAGGCGCGTCCCGGCGAGCCGCTCGACCCCTCGAATCCGCGGCGTGAGCATCTGGTGCGGCTCGAGGCGCCGGCATACGTTCCCGCTGCGAAGGACAAGCGCCCGGCCCCGACGCCCCCTCCAGGGGGCTCTCCTCCTGCCGTGTGCATCGCCGGGATGCACCGCTCGGGTACGTCGCTGGTGGCGCGCATGCTGCGCCTGGGGGGGGTCTCGCTCGGCCCGCCCGAGGAGCTTGCCCTCGGCACAGAAGGCGAGACGTATCGGCTCGAGGAGAACCGCTTCTTCGTCGATCTGAACCGCCGCCTGCTGGAATCCTTCGGCGGCGCCTGGGACCTGCCGCCGGAGTTCCCCGAGGGGTGGCACCTTGGCCCGGGCCTCGAACCTTTGCGCGACGAAGCCCGGGCGCTGATCGGACGCCTGTCCGCCTCGCCGGCCTGGGGCTGGAAGGACCCGCGCAACTCGCTGACCCTGCCCTTCTGGCAGTCGCTTGTCCCAGGCCTGCGGGTGGTGGTCTGCCTGCGGCATCCGCTGGAGGTGGCCGAGTCCCTCGGCCGGCGCGGTTACACCTCAACCGCCTTCGGGCTCCATCTCTGGCACGCCTACAACCGGGCCTTGCTCGAGCACATCTTCCCGTCCGAGCGATTGGTGGTGCACTACGCCGCGCTGCTGGCCGAGCCGCGCGCGCAGGTCCGAAGGCTGCTGGACTTCATTCCTTGCCCGGCCTCGGCGGAGGCCATCGAGGCAAGCGCCGCCGCGCCCTCGCCGGCCGAGCGTCATCACGTTTACGCCGGCGAGGAGATCGACCTGCCTGAGGAGATCGAGGAGGTGTATCGCTCTCTGGTCGAGGAGGCCGGCCCCGTGCTGCCGGATTCACGCCCCGTGGGCGGGCGGAGCGCGCGATCTCGGCGGCTGGCCTCCCCGCTTCCCCAGAGCCCGCTTTCGCTGCTGCGGAGGCAGCTCGCCGACGGCCTCGAGGCGCGACGCCGGCTGCAGCACGAGGTCGACGGGCTGAAAGAGCGGGTCAGGAGTCTCGACGACCTGAGGGCGAAAGAGGTTACAGCCCTGACCAGACGCGCTCGTGAACTTGAGATGGAGGCGGCGGCGGCGCGACAGGCCGTTGACGGCGTCTATCGGTCCAGGTCCTGGATGGTGACGAGACCTCTTCGGTCCCTGTTGGCTTTGGCAAGGAGACTGGCTCGACTGCAAGAACGGGTTGCTGTGCGTGAGGATCCCTTGGAGCCTCAAGGCTCGGTGGATTCGCTGACTATCCAGGGCGACCAGGTGGTCGCGTGGGGGTGGGTGGCGCACGCCAAGCGCAGAGTCCACGCGGTGACCCTTGAGATCGAGACAAGCGAGGGCGGCTGCATGCTCAAGTGCAGGATCGGCATCGCCAGGCCCGATGTCGAGAATGCGCATCCGAGCCTCGTTGATGCGCGGTCGTCGGGTTTCACGGTGACAGGGTCGCGGCCCAAGGGCGTTCCAGTTGCAGCTCGGCTTCACATCCGATACCGCGGAGGCGGGCGATTCACAAGAGATGTAACTTCAAGGCTCCGCCTTGTTGACCAACGCGATTTCGGGACGTCAAGGGAGGGCGAAGAGTTCGAAGAGGATGCCCCGGAACGCGGCTCGGGTGACGCCGATCCACGACTTCAGTCGCTGATACGACGGAAGGAAGCGACGTCCCTCCTGATCGTCGATCACGGGCTTGGGGGCGGCGCGAACGTGTACAGACGAGAGCGGATCCGCCATGCCTTGGAGCTCGGGCAGCGGGTCTGGCTCGTGACTTGCGATCCGGTCACGGGAATGCACCGACTCGAGGTCGCAGAGTCTGGTGCGCGACATGCCTGGGACTTTCCTTCGTTGCTCGCACTTACCCGCGCGATCGGTGGGGTCAAGCTGGCAGAAATCCTTCTGAACAACCTCTATTCATTTGAGGGGCCTCTCGACGCGCTTTCGACGCTCGTGTCCCTCAAGCGGTCGAGCGGGGCAAGACTGACGGTCCCCATCCATGACTATCTGGCCGTCTGCCCCTCTTATACCTTGCTCGACCACACGGGCACGTTCTGCGGCGTCCCGGAGAGTGTGGAGCAGTGCGAAATCTGCCTCACCCAGAACACCGGGAGTTGGTTCGACCTGGTACGAGACCGGGACATCCACGGCTGGCGTCGTCTGTGGACCTTGGCTCTGGACGAAGCAGACTCGATCCTTTGCTTCTCCGAAGTCTCGAGACAGTTGCTGCGGCGCGCCTACGGCTCGCAATACGACCATAAGATCACAACCCGCCCGCATCGCCTGATGGCGCAGCCGAGGCGCGTGGCTACTCCTCGTCCGGGGGATTCCTTGCGTATCGGTGTGGTGGGCCGGATCGCCTACCACAAGGGTCGATCCATCGTGCTGGACATGGCCGATCTGATCCGCCGTCGTGGGCTATCGGCCTCGATCGTCGTGATCGGTGAACTTGACCCTCCACCGGAGGACGACCTGGTCGAGGTGTGGGGCCGTTACTATCGCAGGGACCTCCCATCCATGGTGCAGCGGAGCGGGGCCCATGTCTTCCTGGTGCCATCGATCTGGCCGGAGACGTTTTCCTACGTGACGGAAGAGCTCATGGGTATGGGCGTTCCGGTGGCGGCTTTCGATCTCGGAGCACCCGCGGAAAGGCTGAGGAGCTACGCGAGAGGCATCCTGATTCGTGAAGTGGACCCGGGGGCGGCTTTGGACGAGTTGCTGGCCTGGAGAGATCGCGAACTGGAGCGTCCGATGGCTGCAGCGAGTCTTCGAGACAGCAACGAGACCAGATCGGGCATTGACGTATTCACGTGCGCGGCCGTCAACTATCTGCCCAAGGTTCGCCTCCTGTTTGAGAGCTTCCGGTCGTACCATCCGGAGGTCCGAACGCACTTCGCGGTGGCGGATCGCATGCCTGAGTGGCTGGACGCCGCCAGGGAGCCGTTCGACAGAGTGATCCCGTTGGAGGAGCTGGACATCCCCAATCTCCCTTCGTGGGTCTTTCGTCACAACCTCGTGGAGCTGAGTACCGCCATCAAGCCATTCGTCCTGCGGAAGCTCTTCATGCGGGAGGATTGTCGTGCGGTGCTGTACTTCGACCCAGATACGGTGGTCTTCTCGAGGCTCGACGACCTGATGAGTGAATTCGTTAGCTGGAGCATTCTCCTGACGCCACATCTGACGGACCCGGAGGCCGGCGATGAGGCGATCCTGGACAACGAGATCAACTCGGCGCTTCGGCACGGTGCCTACAACCTCGGCTTTATCGGAGTCAAGAATGACGACCGCGGCCGGGCGTTCGTCGACTGGTGGGCCGACCGGTTGTACAAGTACTGCATCGCCAGCTATGAACACGGTCTGTTTGTCGATCAGAAGTGGATCGACCTGGTGCCCTCCCTGTTTGAGGGGGTCGGCATCCTGCGGAACCGCAGGTTCAATGTTGCGACCTGGAACCTGACCACGCGTGACTTGCAGGGCGACTTCGAGAGCGGTTTCACCGTGGACGGAGCGCCGTTGGGGTTCTATCATTTCACCGGATTCGACAGCGGCGACCATGCCATCATGCTCGGCAAGCACGCAGCCGCCTCCCGCGCCGCGGCGGAGTTGACTACCTGGTACACGACCCGGCTCAAGACCGACAGGCTTCCCGGGGAAGTACCATGGGCCTTCGCCCACTTTGATGATGGCACGCTTGTCCGACCGGAGCACCGAATGATCTATCGGATGAGAAGAGACCTGCAAGTGGCTTTCCCGGACCCGTTCAGCGCCAACCAGAGGGGTGGTTTCTTGCACTGGCTTCGGTCCCACGGCGAGGAAGAGCACCCCGACCTGCTGGGGAAGAAGGCCCAGCGCCCGACAAGCGCACAGGATGTGCGGGGCCTTGTAGCGTGGCGGGGTGCGGGCCACCGCCAAGGAAAGAGATGGTTCAGGGGCTTGCATGCAGCGTTGAGGGCGGCTCGAAAACTCGCCGGAGGGGAGCGGGGACCCCAAGCTCCGGCCTGAGTGAACTTCAGATGCCAACAAGCGTCGAGATGGCGAAGGATGGGGTCAGCATGAAGCCACGAAGTCCTCTCGACGTGATCGTTTACCAGTTTGGGAAGGTAGCAAGCACATCTGTGGTTGAGAGCCTGAGGCGGTTGCCGGATGTTCGCCCGCACCAGTCGCACTTTCTTGGAGAGGATGCTCTGCGAACGAAGCTTCGGCAGCTCTTGGATTACGCGCTCCACCCCCAGTTCCTTGAGCACGGAGAGGGCCAACTACTCCGCAACATACGCCTGACTAGGCTGTTGAACGCCCATAAGGCGAGGGCGGCCGAGGGACGGTTGGCCATTGTCACAATTGTGAGAGATCCCCTTGACTGGTTCAGATCACAGCTCGTTCAGGAGTTCCCCGGATACGAGTTGGGGCTCCGGGAGGTCGTCGGAGCCAAGGACAACGCCGACGAACTGGACATCCGTAGCGCTGTATCGGCGTTGCGCGAGGTCATTGTCGAGGCGCTCGCCTTTGGCGGAGGTTTGCTCAATCCCCGTTTTCGGGAGACGCTCTATCGCGACTACATGCCGCTCCTGGAGGACGCCAAGGGGAGACTGGCCACAATCTACTTTGAGCACATCGCGGCATTCCTCCGGCCGTTCTTCTGGTTTCATGATGCCGTGTGCCCCTTGTTGTGCCTCGACCTACAAGACATACAGTTGGACGAGACGCGCTTCTTCTCGCGGCACTTTGGTTGGAGCGATTACTACGTGTTTAGGTACGAGGAGATCTCCCAGGGATTCGATCGTCTTCTCAAGGAGCTGGGCCTTTCTCCCACGGAGCTCGTACGGGAGAACCTTTCCGAAGCGAAACCGACGAGCCGCGAGATCCAACTCGCCTTTTCGCCCTGGTTCTCAGACCCGGTGCTGAAAGGGCTGCTGAAAAGCGACTACACAGTTGCTTTCGGCTACGAAGAGTACAACAGGTCATGACCTACAGTGGTGCCTGTGGGTAAGCGCGGGATGGGAGTCCCGGAGATGAACGCATCGCACTTGAAATGTTCGACAGACAAGGCCCCTCGATGGGACGTGCTCTCCCTGGGCGCCAGCGAGACGCCTGCTGGGCATGGCCGTCCTCAGTGCTTGGCTTCCCCGGTCCCTCCAAGTGCACCCTGCAACTATCGTCATCACCCCGCAAGCGACCATCGAAGAACGGCAGGGGGACTGAGGCGGCCGGCAGCAGCTAGAGGTGGCTGGTGGTGCCGCGGAGCACCAGAAGGTTGAAGCGCTATCTAGGGGGACCAGGCCGGAGACCGCGGGCGAAATGAGCGACGCACAAAACTCAGGCGAGCCCGCCCGTGCGGCGGCCAATGGCAACAAGATCCTTAGGCAATTCAGAGATCAAGATGTAGGCGAGATCTCGAAGAGGGTCGCCAGCTCCCCCATCAGTCGAGATAGCTACGCCATTCTGATCACACCTCGCTCTGGGAGTACTTGGCTCGGGGACCTGCTCAACAATACCCGCGTCCTTGGAGTGCCTTCATAGTGGTTCAATCCAAATACGATCGGCGACGATGCCCGTAGACTTGGTTGTGCCAACATCAACCAATACATCGACAGTCTGCGACGGGTTCACAAGACCGACAACGGCATACTTGGAGTGCGGCTGAGCTACTACCACCTCGTCCTCCTCCTAGAAATCGTAAGCATCCCCCAGGTCTTTGGCGATTCTCCGAAGTGGTTCTACCCCCGAAGAAGGAACATCGTTCGCCAAGGCATCTCCCTGTTTCTGTCAGTTGAATCTGGCTATTGGCACAGCTATCAAGAGAAGCACGACAGATACGAGAAATACCGCAGCATGCAGTACGACGCGCAAGGGATTGAGAACTGCAGTACGACGCGCAAGGGATTGAGAACTGGTGCAGGCACATCCTCGGGCAGGAGGTTGGCTTTGAGGAGTTCTTTCACGTGCAAGGCATAGAGCCAGTTCGGCTGTTCTAGATAATGTCTCATAGCGTGGTGTAAATTGCGGCTTGCGAGAAAAGCCATCGTGTGCTTCCTTGAGTGACGGCGAAGCCACAAAAGGAGGACACGATGGCCGATCCGACTATGACACTGCTCGAGTAC
>Ga0209172_10001591_pt1 | contig 46478 bp, 42 predicted proteins | sample LarsenN4metaG_FD_184113 | JGI IMG/M metagenome (GOLD analysis project Ga0209172, IMG submission 184113) | Hot spring sediment bacterial and archeal communities from British Columbia, Canada, to study Microbial Dark Matter (Phase II) - Larsen... ... | reverse complement strand
CGCGGACCGCGGGCGTCCCCAGGGCTTCGGAAGCAAGCGCCGCACCGGGCGGCCACGTCGGCGGATCCGCGAACGTCCAGGTGACCACCGGCGCCGATGAGCTGAACGCGCGGCTGCTCGCCCGCTTCCTCCGCGACCTCACCGGGCGCTCGCCGGCCGTCCGCGTCGTCTACACGTATCCTGCGGCGGACCGCGCGATCCCGCGGTACGAGTCCACGCCGCTGGCGCAGACCGTCGAGGAGCATATCGAGAGCGCCGGCTGCCACCGTGCCGTGGAGGCGGTCGACATCCTCCTCTGGGTCCACAACTTCGACGGCGCCCAGGAGGAAGCGCGAGATCAGGCTTCCCACACTCCGGCGCCGGTGGAGAGCCCGCGGCAGGAAGTGCGCGACGCGGTAGGCGCGGAGCAGATCGCCGCCCTCGCTGACGTCCGCTTCGCGAACGGAGGCGATGATGGGCTCGTGCGCCGCCTGCTGGCCGAGCCGCGTCTGGCGGGGATCGTCGCCTACGGCGGCTGGAACACCTGCTCCAACACGCTGGGCTCGACGCTGGCCCAGGCCGTCGTCGCCTTCCACCTGCGCGCCTACACGCTGGCCGGGAGCGACCGGCTCTATCGTCCGCTGCTGTTCACGCGGCTCCTCGATGACTGGGGGTACCAGGCGGTCGTCCGGCCGGCGCTGGGGACGTGGCTTGCGCAACACGGCGGCGACGCCTCCGACCTGGGCACGCTCCAGGAAGCGGCCGAGCAGCGGGCCGCCGCGCTGCTCGAGGATGAGGTCCTGCCCCGGCTGCAGTCGTCGTTCAGATACCATCCGACCGTGCTGCGCCGTGTCACGTTTCCCTGGCACCGGCTCTTCGAGATCCGGCTGGACGTGGAGGTGACGCGGTTCGGCCGCAGCGGGCCGGGGGACATCGCGGTCGCCGACTACGACCCGGCCTGGACCGCGATGTTCGAGCGGGATCGCGCGGCCATCGCCGGCGCCCTGGGCGCGATGGCCCGGGGCATCGAGCACGTCGGCAGCACGGCGGTGCCGGGGCTGGCGGCGAAGCCCATCATCGACATCCTGGTGGGGGTGGACGACGACGACCTCGATCGGATCATCGAGCCGCTCCGGCGGATCGGCTACGAATACAATCCCGACTGGGAGATCTCCCTGCCCCGCCGGCGCTATTTCCGGCGCCTGCTGCCGGATGGGACGAACACGCACCACCTGCACGCCGTGCCGATCGGCGGGGAGTTCTGGACCCGCCATCTCCGGTTCCGCGACTACCTCCGGGCGCACCCGTCGAAAGCGGAGGAGTATGCCGCGCTGAAGCGGGAGATCGCCAAGCGCCACCGGGGCGGGATCGACTACACGTTTGCGAAGACGGAGTTCATCCGGTCCGTCGAAACCCTGGCCGGTGCAGCCACGCCCGGGTCCCCGCGCGCGCCCCGCGCGCGCCCCACTGCCGGATAGCTCCTCGAGCCTCATCGACATGCTGAACCGCTACTTTACCCGGATGTCCGCGCTCATCGTCGAGCACGGCGGGGCAACGTGGCGTCGCGGCTCCAGGCCATGACGAAGGAGATCGGCCTGCCCATCCTCGCCAGCGCCGAGACGGCGCGTGCGGCGGCGGGGGCCGCGGCCTTCGTGGAGGTGGGCGAGGCGGACGTCCGGGGCCGCGTCAAGAAAGTCCGCGCCTTCTCCGTGACGGAGCCCGCCCCGAACCCGGCCGCCGCCCCGGATCCCGCCTAGGTCGGCACCTCGGCGTCCGCGTAGCGGACCAGCTCGACGCTGGCGTTGGTGAGGAGCTCCAGCGAGAGCGGGTCGGGGTAGTGCCCTTCGAAGACGATCCGCGTGATGCCCACGTTCAACAGGATCTTGGCGCAGGTCAGACAGGGCAGATACGTGCAGTAGATCGTACCGCCGGCCACCGATACGCCGTGATAAGCGGCTTGGATCACGCAATTCATTTCCGCGTGGATACACAGGCAGGTATCGTGGCCGGTGCCGGACGGCGCGTCTCCGGCGCACCGGGCGCAGCCCCCTTCGCCACAGTTGCGCACGCCGCGCGGCGTGTCGTTGTACCCGGTGGTGAGCATCATCCGGTCCTTCACGATGACGGCCCCGACCTTGCGGCGCAAGCACGTTGAGCGCGTGGATGCCAGGTGGGCCATGCGCATGAAGTACTCATCCCAGCTCGGCCTGCCCATGGACGGTCCGTTCTCCCCGCTTCTTCTCGGCGGTACTCCTGCCCTTAGGGAGTTACTGCGGCTCGCCCCGGGGCGAGTCGAGTTGACCAACGCCAGTCACGAACCTCGGCCCCTTACCCGGCCCGCAGCCTTCACCCCCGCCGGCCGGGCGGGTCGGGTCATCCTACCGCGTCCCGAAGAGGCGGTCGCCCGCGTCGCCCAGCCCCGGCAGGATGTACCCGTGGTCGTTGAGCCGCTCGTCCACGGCGGCGGTGTAGATCTCCACGTCCGGGTGGGCGTCGTGGACCTTCTTGATCCCTTCCGGGGCGGCGATGATCGCCAGCACGCGGATGGTGCGGCAGCCCTTCTGCTTGAGCGTGTCGATGGCGGACACCGTCGAGCCGCCGGTCGCCAGCATCGGATCGAGGATGAGCACCTCCCGCTCGGCGATGTCCGTCGGCAGCTTGGAGTAGTACGGCACGGGTTCCAGAGAGTCCGGATCCCGATAGATGCCGAGATGCCCGACGTGCGCGGTGGGGATGAGCCGGGTGATGCCGCTCTCCATGGCCAGGCCCGCCCGGAGGATGGGCACGACGGCGATCTCCTGGCCCGCGATGGTCCGCCCCCGGGTCTTCGTAAGCGGCGTTTCGACGTCGATCTCCACGGTGGGGTGCGACCGCGTCACCTCGTAGGCCATGAGCATCGCCAGTTCCTCGACGAGCTCACGGAACTCCTTGTGTCCCGTCCGCTTGTCCCGGAGGATGGTGACCTTATGCAGGATCAGCGGATGATCGAAGACGTAGAGGCGTCTGTCTCCGCTCGTGCGCGGGGACTCCGGCATGGCCCGCTGGTCTCCCTTCTCGCGCTCGGATGTGGCGCTGCGCCGCCGTGCCTTCCCGGCCCGCACGGCCCCTATCCCCTGTCCCGCCGCCGGCGTTCGAGGTCCGTCACCTTGTCCACGCGCCGCTGATGGCGCCCGCCTTCGAAGGGGGTCTCCAGGAAGACCCGGACGACGTCCCGGGCCACCTCACCGCCGGTAATCCGCTGGCCCAGGGAGATCGCATTGGCGTCGTTGTGCGCCCGGGCCAGCCGGGCGGTCGTGGCGTCGTGACAGAGGGCGCAGCGGACGCCGGGCACCTTGTTGGCCGCCATGGCCTCGCCGTTTCCCGACCCGCCGAGCACGATGGCCCGGTCCGCCTCACCCGCCGCCACCGCCTCGGCCGCCGGCACGATGAAGTCCGGATAATCCACCGGCCCTTCCGAGTTGGTCCCGAAGTCCCGGACCTCATGGCCCAGCTCCCGGATGAGGAGCTTCAGCTCCTCCTTCAGCCGGAATCCCGCGTGATCGCTCGCGATCGCGATGCGCATGGCTACGCTACCGCCTCCAGCACAATGGCTCCTCGCCGCAGCACGCGCGGGGGATCGGCCGTCGCGTCCACCACGGTGGACTCCCGGCCCACCGGGCACCGCCCGCCGTTGAGGATGAGATCCACGGCGTCGCCGAGATCAAACGCCACCTGCTGCGCCGTCAGCGTCGAGGGGGCGCCGTGCCTGTTCGCGCTGGTGCCGACCAACGGCACGCCCACGTCGCGGACCAGCCGCCTCGGCAGCGCGTGGTCCGGCACCCGCAGCCCGACGGTCTCCCGCCCGCCGGCCACCAGCGCCGGCACCGCGTCCGACCGCCGGACCACAATGGTGAGCGCGCCGGGCCAGAACCTCCGGGCCAGATCACGCGCGGCCGGCGTCAGATCGCGTCCGTACTCCTCGAGCTCCGCCGGATCGGCCAGCAAGACCGGCAGCGGCTCCTGCGTGCCCCGTCCCTTGAGCTCGAAGACTCTGCGGACGGCGGCGGGGTCGTCGATGCGGCAGCCGACGCCGTAGACGGTATCGGTGGGGAAGACGATCACCGCGCCACCGCGCAGCATGTCCACGGCACGCCGGGGCGCGCGGGTGTCGGACGGGAGCACGCGGAGCATGGGCATGGGACGCTGCGGAACGTCTCGGTTGTAGAACGTGAGCCCGTAGTAGGACATCCCGCTCCTATTTCTCCACCACGCCCCACACCACCCGCCCGATCCCGGCGCCGTCGCGTTCGACTCCCCACATGCGGTACGCGCCGGATGCCGCTACCTCCGCGACGACCACGCCGGCCTGTCCCGCGCCCACCTCCAGGGCCAGGAGGCCGCCCGGGCGCAGCCACCGGGCGGAGGCCGCCGCCAGGCGGCGGTGGAAGCCGGTCCCGTCGCCGGGGGCGACGATCGCCATCGGCGGCTCGAAGTCCCTGATCTCCCGGGGCAGCTCTTGCGCCAGCGTCTCGGGCACGTACGGCGGGTTGCTGACCACCGCATCGAGCCGGGCCCGGGCCGTCTGGGGCAGCGCAGCCAGGAGATCGCCCTGCAGGAGCACGACCCGGCCCGCCGCGCCGTGCCGGGCGGCGTTGATCGCGGCCACCTCCAGCGCGCCGGCCGACAGATCCGTGGCATAGATGCGCGCGGCGGGCAGTGCGCGGGCCAAACTCACAGCGATGCAGCCGCTCCCGGTGCCCACGTCGGCGAGGACGGGCTCGCTGCGGTCCCGCAGCCGCGCGGCGGCGAACTCCACCAGCACCTCAGTCTCCGGCCTGGGGATCATCACGCGCTCGTCGACGAGGAACGCCAGACCCATGAACTCGCGCTCGCCGACGATGTAGTGAACCGGCCGGCCGGCGCCCCGCGCCTCCAGGAAGGAGCGATACCGGGACCAGGTCGCCGGGGGGAGCGGGCCGTCCCAGCGGGTATAGAGCCCGGCGCGGTCCACGCCCAGGGCGAAGCGCAGGAGCATCTCCGCCTCGATGGCGGCCTCCCGGCTCCCCTGGGCCGCCAGGTGTTCCCGGCCGTGGAGGTAGGCCTCTTTGATCGTCATCAGGGTCTGGTCCTACCCCACGCCTCCGCGCGGGGGACACATGCGCGGCGTCCCCCGCACTCCCTCCGCGGCATCAGGCGGTGGGCGCTGAGGTGAGAGCCCGCAGCTCGGCCGCGGCGAGCGCCGCGGTCAGCTCGTCGAGGTCGCCGTCCAGCACGGTCGTGAGATGGTGGAGCGACATTCCGATGCGGTGGTCCGTGACGCGGTTCTGCGGGAAGTTGTAGGTGCGGATCTTCTCGCTGCGCTCGCCGGTCCCCACCTGCTGCTTGCGCTGGGCGGCAATGGCCCGCTGCTGGCGCGCAATCTCCGCTTCCAGCAGCTTCGCCCGCAGGATGCGCATCGCTTTCTCGCGGTTCTGGTACTGCGAGCGCTCGTCCTGGCAGGCCACAACGAGCCCGGTGGGCAGATGCTTGATGCGCACGGCGGTCTCGACCTTGTTCACGTTCTGCCCGCCGGCGCCGCCCGCCCGGTACGTCTCGATCTCGATCTCGTCGGGGCGGATCTGCACGTCCACTTCCTCCGCCTCGGGGAGTACGGCGACCGTGGCCGTGGAGGTGTGGATCCGTCCGGCCGCTTCGGTGGCCGGCACCCGCTGCACGCGGTGCACGCCGCTCTCATACTTCAGATGGCGGTACGCGCCGCGGCCCTGGATGGCGAAGACGATCTCTTTGAACCCGCCCAGCTCGGTCGGGTTGCTCGCCAGCACCTCCACCTTCCACCGGTTGCGCTCGGCAAAGCGCGAGTACATGCGGAAGAGGTCGCCGGCGAACAACGACGCCTCGTCGCCGCCGGTGCCGGAGCGGATCTCCATGATGATGTTGCGCTCGGCCATCGGATCCCTGGGCGTGAGCAGCTCCACGAGCCGCGCCCGCAGGGCCTCGGCTTCCTCGCGCAGCCGCCCTCCTTCGGAGAGGGCCAGCGCGCGCAGCTCGGGGTCGGTCTCCGCCTGCACGAGCTCGGCCGCCCCGGCCGCTTCCCGCAGCACGCGCTGGTACTCACGGTACGCCGCGACGGTGGCGGCAAGCGCAGCCTGCTCGCGGGCCACCTGCTGGTAGCGCTCCTGGTCGGCGAAGATGGCCGGATCGGCCAGCGCGCGCAGCAGCTCCTCGTAGCGCGCGGACAGCTGGTCCAGACGCGCCATCATCGCGTCGTGATCGATGCTCATGGCACGTTCATTATACCGGTCATCACTCGCCGCGGGCGCCGGGCCTTCCCGGCACGACATGGTGCTCGCGGCACCGGGCCTCGTAGGCCTCCTGCGCGCCGATGAGGATAATCGGGTCGGTGTACGCGGCCGGGCGGCCGTCCACGAGGCGCTGGGTGCGGCTGGCGGGCGCGCCGCAGACCATGCAGATCGCCTGCAGCTTGTCCACCGCCTCCGCCAGGGCCATGAGGCGCGGCATGGCCCCGAACGGCTCGCCGCGAAAGTCCATGTCCAGCCCAGCGACGATGACCCGCACGCCCGCTCCCGCCAGCGCCTGCGTCACGTCGACGATCCCTTCGTCGAGGAACTGCGCCTCATCGATCGCGGCGACCGTCGCCCCCTCCGGAAGCCGCCCCGGGATCTCCGCGCTCTCGCGCACCGCGATCGCCTCCATCCGCGCGCCGTCGTGAGAGGCGACCTGCCGGCGGTCGTAGCGGTCGTCCAGCGCCGGCTTGAACACGGCCACGCGCTGACGCGCGATCTGCGCCCGCCGGACCCGGCGGATCAACTCCTCGCTCTTCCCGCTGAACATGCTTCCGCAGATCACCTCGATGCGCCCGCGTCCGTCGTCCACCCGCCCGCCTCCTATCGGCGCCCCGCCAGGGCCCGCCGGCCGGACAGCCATCCGCGCACCGCCGGCCAGAGCAGCCAGCCCAATGCCAGCAGCAGCGGCGCCGCCACCACCGCGTAGATGATGCTCCGCAGGGTGAGCTCCGTGCGCCGCTCCCCGCGTTCGGCGCCGGCCGTCGCGCGCTGCGCCGCCTCCATCCGCGCCGCCACGCCCGCCAGGTCCAGGCGCCGCAATTGCTCGACCGCGCGGAACGCCTCCGAGACCACGACCGGGCCGTCCGGCAGCAGCATCCGGCGGCCGGGGTTGCCGGCCAGCGTAACCCGGTAGACGAAGCGGCTGCCGGCGTCATAGGCATCCAGGTCCATGCGCCGGCCCTGCGCCCGCCCGGTACGGGCCCGCCAGGCCGCCTCGGCGGTCTCCACCGTCTCGGCGAAGTGGCGCACGAAGAGCATGTCGAAGTCGAAGTACTGGAACGAGACCACGTCCACGAACCGGGCCGTCTGGGCCAGCCCGTACCGCTCCATGAGGAACGCCACGAAGGAGACCGCGGCGGGATAGCTCGCCGGCAGGGCGGTCCCGAAGTCAGAGGGCGCGAGGATCGAGCGGAGCGCGGGCACCTCTCCTCCCGACGCCGTGATCATCGCCAGGTGGGCGTGAGGGTCCACCCCCGCGAACCGGTCGCCCAGAGCCTCTCCCAACCCCCAGCGCAGCAACGGGATTGCCCGGGGGAAGGCATCGGCCACCACGGACCGCGTGACGGTGTAGGGCGTGATCTCGCGGGAGTCGCCGGTGTAGATCGTCCCCCAGGCGTGGACGATGTCGCCGTACCCGAGCGTGGCGAAGTGCCACCAGTCGCGGGCGAACCGGTCCAGCGACGGGTAGAGCGGATAGACGAGCTTCGCCGGCGGGAGGCGCAGGGGCGCCAGGACCTCGCGGTGGAGCAGCTCGAGGTCGGCGCCGATCTGCTCGACGTCGCGCGCCCCCGGCGTGCCGGCCAGCGTGTAGACGAGGAAATGGGGCGTCTCGTGGAGCCGCCACCCGGGCACGTCCTGCGCCTGTGCCGGAGACGCGATCAGCGCGGCGAGCGCCGCCATCAGCGCGCCCCCGCGCAGCACGCCGCCGCAACGACAGAAGGGACGGCGCAGCCGCGTCGTCCCCTTGATTCGATCTGTCGCGTACGAGGGTCTAGGAGACCTTGAGGCCGTACTTCTTGGCGAACTTCTGCACGCGCCCTTCGGCATCGATGAACTTTCGCTGCCCGGTGTAGAACGGATGGCAGTTCGAGCAGATCTCGACCCGGATCGCCTGCTTGGTCGAGCCGGTGACGAAGGTCGTCCCGCACGACCCGCACGTGACTGTGGTTTGATAGTACCTCGGATGAATACCTTTCTTCATGACCGCACCTGGGCCTCTGACCGTCTGCGACTGTCAGGGAAACCTTGCGGATTATACCACGCCCGGACAGGTGAAGGGAACGGCGCGAATCGCGCAGGCCAGCGGCCGGCTCAGTTCATGTACCGCATGGGATTCACGGGCCGCCCCTTGTGCCGCACCTCGAAGTGCAGATGCGGTCCGGTGGAGCGGCCGCTCGTGCCGACGCGCGCAATCAGCTGCCCCTGGCCGACGGGCGCCCCGGTCTGCACCAGCAGTGCGGAGGCATGCCCGTACAGCGTCTGCACACCATCGCCGTGATCGATGATCACCGCCCGGCCGTAGGCATAGTACCATCCGGCGAAGACCACGCGGCCGGGGCGCGCCGCGTAGACGGGTGACCCGTACGGCGCGGCGATGTCGATCCCGTCGTGATGCCGCCACCGGCGCCACCCGAAGCGCGAGGTGAGCTGCCCGCGGGCGGGCCACAGGAAGCCCCGGGCAATCCGCACCGCACTGGTCGAGGCCTTGGTGAACGCGTCGCCGGCGCGCTGCGCGCTTGCCCGGACGGACGTCGCCCGGCTCGGCCGCGCAACGGTGGTGCGGCCGGGGATGACCAGACGGGTGCCGGCCCGCACCCGGTCGGCGCTCTTCAGTCCGTTGGCCGCGACGATGGCATCCACGGACACGCCGTGGGCCCTGGCCAACGACCACAGGGTCTGGCCCTCCCTGAGGGTGACCGCCACGGAGTTCGCCGCGGATCGGCCCGGGGTCCGGGCGGCCCTCCGCTGGGCGGCGGACGTGACGGCGGCAGATTTCGCCCGGGCGGCCGCTCTGGCCGCCGCGACCGACGTGGCGGCGTTGGCCGCCACCTTCGCCCGCGCGGCGGGATCGTCGGCCGTCGGGATGACCAGGCGCTGGCCCGGTTTGACTACGTTCACATCCGGCAGGTTGTTGGCCGCGGCGATTGTCTCGACGGTGATCCCCCACGCCACAGCGATGTCCCACAGCGTCTGGCCGTCGCGGACGGTGACGGTGCGGGATCCCGAGGAATCGGGGGCCCGCCAGACCTGGGCCCGCGCCGGCTCGGATACCATTCTGGCCGCCGACGTGGAGAGGGCTTGTGGGGCGGCGGCTTCGACGACGCTCGCGATTACCGCATCCGCCTGCTGATCGGCGATCGCGGCCTCGAGAAACGACTGCGTCAACGCGCCGAGGTCTTGGACGGGACCTTGTTCGGCAACCTCATGAGCCTGGGCGGCGACCAAACCAAATGCGAGCACAACGAACGTGAGAAGACCGAATCGCCTCGCCGATCGTGACATGCCCCCACCTGTCCCGGTGAGATGACCCGAAGTCTCCTGCGGGCAGGAAGCGCCGGTCCGCCCCGGGGACCGGTCTTCCCACAGCCATGCCCCTTTTCAGGGGAGGGAACCTACACGGCCTTTGAAGCGTTCGGGCTCAGGCTACTCAATCCCTTCCCGGAATCAGGGCCGCGCAGACTTCCGCCCTGGAAGAGGTTCAGGGACGCCACGGGCCTCGCGCGCGTTCGCGCGCGCTCGGGCGCGTCCGGACGCGCTCGGGCGCGGCGGGATGGGGCGCGGTGGGATGGCGCGCGGCGGGATGGGGCTACTCGGCGTCCTCTTCGGAGCTCTTGACGATCGAGCGGAGGAAGGCCTGGTTGTTCTGCGTGCGGCGCAGCCGGTCGAGGATCAGCTCGGTCATGGCGACCGTATCGAGCTGCTCGAGGCTCTTGCGCAACACCCACACCTTGCGCAGCTCCTCCTCGGTGAGCAGCAGCTCCTCCCGGCGCGTGCTGCTCATCTTGATGTCGATGGCCGGGAAGGTCCGCCGCTCCTGGAGCTTGCGGCTGAGGTGCATCTCCATGTTGCCGGTGCCTTTGAACTCCTCGTAGATGACGTCATCCATCCGGCTGCCGGTGTCAACCAGCGCGGTGGCGACGATGGTCAGGCTGCCGCCTTCCTCGATCTTCCGCGCCGCCCCGAAGAACCGCTTGGGACGGTGCAGCGACGCCGGATCGAGACCGCCCGTCAGCGTCCGCCCGGACGGAGGAATGACCAGGTTGTTGGCGCGGGAGAAGCGGGTGAGGCTGTCCAGCAGCACGACGACGTCCCGGCCTCCCTCTACGATCCGCTTGGCCCGCTCCAGCACCAGGTCGGCCACCTGGATGTGCTCTTCCGGCGGCCGGTCGAACGTCGAGGCGATGACCTCCGCTTCCACGGACCGGCGCATGTCGGTGACCTCCTCCGGACGCTCGTCCAGGAGGAGGACCATGAGGTAGATCTCGGGGTAGTTGTTGACGACGGCCTGGCCGATCTTCTTCAGGATGGTCGTCTTGCCGGCCTTGGGCGGCGAGACGATCATCGCCCGCTGGCCCTTCCCGATGGGGGCGAAGAGGTCCACGATCCGGGAGGTAAGGTCGCTGTCGGACTCCAGCTTGATCCGCTCGTGGGGGAAGACCGGGGTCAGCCGCTCGAAATCGGGCCGGTTGCGCGCGGCCTCCGGATCCAGCCCGTTGACGGCCTCCACGCGGAGCAGCGCGTAATACTTCTCGTTATCTTTGGGGGGCCGCACCTGGCCCAGGACCTCGTCGCCGACGCGCAGCCCGAACCGCTTGATCTGGGAGGGCGAGACGTAGATGTCCTCGCCGCCCGGCAGGTATCCCTCGTGGCGGAGGAAGCCGTACCCCTCGGTCATGATCTCCAGGATCCCCGACCGGAACATCAGCCCGGACTGCTCGGTCTGGGCCTGCAGGATGCGCATGATCAGCTCCTGCTTCCGGTACCGGCGGTAGTTGGAGATGTTGAGCTCCTTGGCAAGGTCCTGGAGCTCGTTCATCGTCTTGGATTCGAGTTCCGCGATCGCGGTCAAGGGGGCGACACTCCTCGCACTTTCGTCTTCGTACGGTCCAGCTCGGCCGCCAGCCGTCGCCAGTCGGCGAGGAAGCGCGTCTGGCCGCTCTCGGTCAGGGGATGCGTGAACAGCTGCTCCATCACTTTGAACGGCATGGTGGCGATATCCGCGCCGGCCTTGGCCGCGTGGGCCACATGCATGGGATGCCGCAGGCTGGCGGCCAGGACCCGGGTGTCGAAGCCGTAGGTCCGGTACACCGCGACGATGTCGCGGAGGAGGGCCATCCCGTCCTCCCCGATGTCGTCCAGGCGCCCCAGGAACGGGCTGACGAACAGCGCCCCCACCTTGGCGGCCAGCAGGGCCTGATTGAGGGAGAAGACGAGGGTGATGTTCGTCCGGATGCCCTCGCCCCGGAACATGCTCGCGGCCTTGATGCCCTCCGGCGTGCAGGGAACCTTGACGACCACGTTGGGCGCCCAGGTGACGTACTCCCGGCCCTGGGCGAGCATCTCGTCTGCCCGGTCCGACGTCGTCTCCACTGAGATCGGGCCCGCCACGATGCCGGCGATCTCCCGGATCAGCCCCTGGTGGTCCATCCCTTCCCTGCCCACCAGCGTGGGATTGGTCGTCACGCCGTCCAGGAGGCCCCAGGCGGCGCCCGTCCGGATCTCGTCGAGACTTCCCGTGTCCAGGAAGAACTGCATGGCGCTCCGCTCCTACCGTCCCGTCGCCTCGATGTAGGCCACGTCACCGACGTCGCCCACATTGAGGAAGGCCAGGGTGTCGCCAGGCCGCAGATCGCGCAGCTCCGCGGGCCGGTCGTTGCGGTAGACGACATGGTTCCGCGCGACCCGGAACGTCCGCAGCGCCTTGCGCTCGTCCTCGATGGTCAGCTGCGGCGGCGTCCCGGAGACCGGATCCTTCAGGGTCCCTTTCGCGAAATTGTACCGCTTCAGGATGTCCATTACGGCGTCCAGCGCCTGGGCAAGCTCCGCGCGCGTCACGCCCTGGGCGGGCCGGACCTCCCGGCCGCCGACAAAGTTGATCAACCGCTTCTCCAGCGCGGCGGCCATCGTGCCCCGGTCCTCCTGGGGGACGGCATTCGCGTCGGAGGCGTTGAGCCCGCCGCCGTCCGGCAGCCCCAGCCCACGGGCCGTGATCGTCGCCAGCTCCAGCCGGGTGGCCTGCTGCCTGGGCTTGAACGTCCCGTCGGGATACGCGCTCATCACGCCCTTGTTGAAGAACAGCGACAGGGATGTGGGGTTGGCTTTCGTGGTGTGCACGGCGATGATCTCGTACCGCCCCGGGTCCACGGCGTCGTCCGCTTGATCCAGCTGCCGCCAGAATGTCTGCGCCTTGATCGGCTGCTTGGCGGCCAGCGACACCGGACCGCTCACCGGCAGGAACGGCCGGCCTAGCGACCACTTGGCGACTTCCTCTCCCTTGGGGTTGCGGACGATGAAATCCCAGAACTGCGTGTTCGCGTACTCGAACTGGATGGGTTGGTCGCTGGTATTCAAGATGGTGAACGAGATCAGGATGCGCTGGTCGGGGGAGTAGACGGCCTTGTCCACGCTGAGCGTGTAGAGCACCGGCCCCTTGCGCACCTCCACCTTCTGGGGACTGACGGTGCCCATCCCGGTCAGCGCCGCGACGGCCGTGCGATGCTCCGGGGCGATCTCGCCCGCGTCGCGGTAGGCGGGCAGCTTCGCGCCCTCGCCCGTGAGCCCGAAGGCCCGGAACAGGTAGAGGGCCAGCTCGCCGCGCGTGACCGGCCCGTTCGGCGTGAAGCGGTCGCCCGTGCCGCGCAGGATGCCCTTGGCGGCGAGGCGCTCGATGGCCCGCTGCATGGGCAGACCCGAGATGTCCGTGAAGATGGCGGCCCAGGCGGGCGCGACGAGCGTCAGCGCCGCGAGCAGGAAGAGGGCCGGCACGACGCGCACGCGCAGGCGGTGAAATCGGTTTCCAGTCATTCGGTCTCCTTTAGACACTGCGACACGTGGGAGCATCAAGGTGATGACGGCGGCCGCCCGGGAGGTATTGCGTCGTCCGGGGCCGGAGTTGCGGTCAAGTCCCGAAGGGGGTTCGCCCCTCCCCCACCGAATCCCTGCTGCCTTGCACCTGCTCCCGTATTATACCCCCCTCGGAGGATGCCGATGCAAGCCCTGCAGGGACATCCACGGTACGTCGGTGGCCGCCGCGCTACATCCGCTCAGGCACCTGGATGCCGAGGAGGCCGAGGCCCGTCTGCATCACCTGGGCGGCGGCGCGCACGAGCTCCATCCGGCTCTGCCGCAGTCCCTCGTCGGTGGCCTGGAGCACGGGCACCCGGTGGTAGAAGGCGTGGAAGGCCTGCGCGAGATGGTAGAGGTAGTTCGCCACCACGTGGGGGTGATAGGCCCGCACGGCGTCGCGCACGGCGTCGGGGAAGCGCGCCACGTGCGTGATCAGCGCCCACTCCTCGCCGGTCTCGGTGGCCCGCGCGTCGATGCCGCCGGCGGGATACGCCATCGTCCCCTTCCGCATGATGCCGCGGGCCCGCACGTACGTGTACTGGAGGTAGGGGGCGCTGTCGCCGTCGAGCGCCAGCATCCGGTCCCATTCGAAGACGATGTTGCGCACGCGGTTCTGGGAGAGGTCGGCGTACTTGATGGCGCCGATGCCGACGATGCGCGCGATCTCGTCCTTCTCCGCGTCGCTCAGGTCGGGATTCTTCTCTACGAGCTGCCGGGCCCGGGCCACCGCCTCGTCCAGGACGTCGTCCAGGAACACGACGCGTCCGCGGCGCGTGCTCATCCGGCCTTCCGGCAGCGTGATCATCCCGAAGTCCACATGCGCGTAGTCCACGCCGTCGTAGCCCAGCTTCTTGAGCACGGCGAACAGCTGACGGAAGTGCAGCCGCTGGTCGGCACCGACGACGTAGAGCAGCAGAACCGGATCGTAGGTCCGGATCCGGTAGATGGCCGCGGCAACGTCCCGCGTATGGTACACGGTCCGGCCGTCGCTGGTGCGCAGGATGAGCGGCGTCTCGATGCCGGCGTCCGCCAGCGGGACGATGAGGGCGCCTTGATCCTCCAGGGCCACGCCCTTGCGCGAGGCCTCGTCGATCACGGCCTTGCTGTCCTCCAGGTAGGCGCTCTCGCCGCGCCACGAGTCGAAGCGTACGCCGAGCCGGTCGTAGATCCGGCGGAACTCGGCCAGGCTGTGCTCGACGATCTCCTCCCACATCCGGGTGGCCTCCGGCTCGCCCTGCTCCAGCCGCAGGGCCCACCCCCGGGCCTCGTCGCGCAGTGCGGGCTCTTGTGCGGCCTCCTGCTCGAACTTCACGTACAAGCGCAGCAACTCGGCGATCGGCGCCCGCGCGTAGGCCTCCCGGTCCAGCCAGTGCGTCATGCCGTACAGCAACGTGCCGAACTGCGTGCCCCAATCGGCATAGTGGTTGACGCTGACGGGGGTGTACCCGTTGAAGCCGAACAGGCGGTGCAGGGCGTCGCCGATGATCGTGGAGCGCAGGTGGCCCACGGACATAGGCCGGGCGACGTTGGGGGAGGAGACGTCCAGGACCACGGTCCGGCCCCCTCCGCTGTCCCAGCTCCCGTAGCGCTCTCCGAGCCGGCTGAGATCCTCCATGACGGCCTTGGCGAACGCGGGGCGGTTGAGCACCACGTTCAGGTACCCGCCGTCCGCCCGCGGCTGCGCCACCAGGCTCATCGGCCGCATGTGGTCGGCCAGCCGGCGGGCGACGTCCGCCGGCAGCTTCTTCAGGCGCGCGGCGAGCGGAAAGCAGGGGACGGCGAGATCGGCCCCCACGCCCGGCGGCGGGACCGTGACGGTGACGTCCACGGGTTCTCCGAGCACGGCGCGCACTCCGGAGACGAGTTCCTCGCGGGCAACCTCCAGCGCGTAGGTGGGCATCTACTGCGGGCGTTCGGCCAGGGTCATCTCCACCGTGCGCCGGTCGCCGTTGCGCGCAATCTCCACGCGCACCCGGTCTCCGGGACGCTTCGCGAAGAGCTCACGGATGAAGTCGTTCCAGTTGTTGACCCGCTGCCCGTCCACCGCGACGATGATGTCCCCCTGCCGGATTCCGGCCCGGGCCGCCGGGCCGCTGGCGTCCACCTCGCGCACGATGATCCCGTGGTCCACGGCCAGGTTGTACTGGCGGGCGATGTTCGCGTCCACATCGCCGCCCCAGACCAGCCCGGCGTACGGCCGCACCACCCGGCCCTGCCTGACTAGCTGGTCCATGATCGCCCGGGCCGTGTCGATCGGGATGGCGAACCCGATGCCCTGGGCCTGCTGCACGATCGCCGTGTTGATGCCGACGAGCGCCCCGCTGCTGTCGGCCAGGGCCCCGCCGCTGTTGCCCGGATTGATGGCCGCGTCTGTCTGGATGAGGTTCTCAATGACCAGATTGGGCACCTGGATGCTGCGGTTGAGCGCGCTGATCACGCCCACGGTCACGGTGTGTCCCAGGCCGAAGGGATTGCCCACCGCGACCGCCATCTGCCCGACGCGGAGCGTGCTGGACCGCCCCAGGGTGGCGGCGGGCAGGCGCTCGTTCGTCTCCACGCGGATGACGGCGAGATCAGAGAACGGATCGCGGCCGACGACCCGCCCCGGGAACGACTTTCCCGACAGCAAGGTGACCTTGATCTGCGCCGCGCCCTCCACCACGTGGTTGTTCGTGAGGATGAGGCCGTCCGGACTGACGATGACGCCTGACCCCGCACCCTGTTGGGGGAACACCCCGAAGAACGTCTGGACCTGCGCCACGGTGTCGATGTTCACCACCGACGGCCGGATGCGGTCGACGACGCGGATGACGACGTTTTCATCGGCCACCGGCGGGCCGGCCGGTGCGGGGGCCGGTGCCGGCTGCGCGGATGGCGAGGGCGCGGATGGCGAGGGCGCGGCCGGTGACGGCGCAGCCGGGGATGGCGCGGCGGCGGGCGGGGGCGTTGCGGGCTCCGGACCGGCCGGTGGCGGCGCGCCGGGCGCCGATGGGGCAAAGGGCCCCGATGCGAAGAACTCCGGGAAGTACCGGGGCAGGAAGACGCTGCCCAGTGCTGCCCCGGCCACCGCCACGACGATGATCAGGGCGAGGATGGCGCCCGGGGACGAGCGGTTTGTCATCAAGGTCCCTCCTTAGATGAGAGAGCTGCTGGCGCAGACCCCTCCAGTCAACCCTACTATGATGAGAGAAGCATGAGAAGCGTCCGTGGCCGTCCGGTTGGTCTTTCCCCCCGCCCCCGCCGGGCTGCCCCGAGCCGCCGTGCTATAATTCGGAAGACTGATCGGACCTCACGTCGCACCCCGGAGGTGTTCGCTCCGTGCTGAACTGGCTCCGGCGCCCGAAATACGGAACGCTTCAGCGTCGCGAGATGCCGGCCGGGATCTGGGCCAAGTGTCCGCGCTGCACGACCCTCGTCTACCGCAAGGAGCTCGACCGCAACCTCCGGGTCTGCCCGAAGTGCGGGTACCACCACCGCCTCTCGGCCGAGGAGCGCCTCGCCATCACCCTGGACGAGGACAGCTTCGTCGAGTTCGACAGTGAGCTGACCTCCACCGACCCGCTGGCGTTTGCCGGGTACGCCGAAAAGCTGCAGGAAGCGCGGGCAAAGACCGGCCGGGCCGAAGCCGTTCTCTGGGGCGAGGGACTGATCGAGGGCCGGCGGACGGTCGCCGGCGCGCTCGACTTCTTCTTCATGGGCGGCTCGATGGGATCGGCCGTGGGCGAGATGGTCACGCGCGCCGCGGAGCACGCCCGCGCGCACGCCCTCCCGCTCATCCTCTTCGCGGCCAGCGGCGGCGCGCGTATGCAGGAAGGAGTGCTCTCCCTCATGCAGCTGGCCAAGACCTCGGCGGCGATCGGACGGCTGCACGATGCCGGCCTGGGCTATATCTCTGTCATGTGCGATCCGACCACCGGCGGCGTGACGGCGAGCTTCGCCTTCCTCGGCGACATCCTCCTCGCCGAACCCGGAGCCCTGATCGGCTTCGCGGGACGGCGGGTCATCGAGCAGACCATCCGCAAGAAGCTGCCCGAGGACTTTCAGACGGCGGAGTTCTGCCTGCAGAAGGGGCTCATCGACCTGGTGGTCTCCCGCGCCGAGATGCGGCCCACACTCGCGGCGCTGCTCGACTACCTGGGTGCGCCCCGGGTGGCCGTGCCCGCCCGGACGGCGGCGGATCGCGCGGCGGCGGGCGAGGATGCCGCCCCGGAGGCCGCGGCGGACCCGGCGACGGAGCGTGCCCCTGAGGCGGATGAGACCGGCCTGACGGAGCGCGCGTGATGGCCTCCGGCAGTCCCCGCCCGCAGACCCCCGCGGCCGAGCTGGACCGCCAGCTCGCCGAAGTGCGGCAGGAGATCGAGCGCCTGCGCCGTCTGTCCCGGGACCAGGGGCTGGCGCTGGACGCCGAGATCGCCAGGCTGGAGGAGCGGGCGGCGGCGCTGACGACAGCGATCTACACCGATCCCTCCCCCTGGCACATCGTGCAGCTGGCCCGCCATCCGCAGCGGCCCCGGCTGCATGACTACGTGACGGCGCTGTTCACCGACGTCATCGAGCTTCACGGCGACCGCCGGTTCCGGGACGATCCGGCGATGTTCGCCGGCCTGGCGCGGCTGGACGGCGAGCCCCTGGTGGTCGTCGGCCATAACAAGGGGAAGGACACGAAGGAAAACATCGCCCGCAACTTCGGCATGCCCTACCCGGAGGGCTATCGCAAGGCGCTGCGGGCGATGAAGCTGGCCGAAAAGTTCCGCCTGCCGGTCGTCGCGTTCGTGGATACGCCGGGAGCGTTCCCGGGCGACGCCGCCGAGGAGCGCGGACAGGCCGAGGCGATCGCCAGGAACATCGAGGAGATGACGCGGCTGCGCACGCCGGTCGTGGTGGTCATCACCGGCGAAGGCGGCAGCGGCGGGGCGCTGGCGGTGGCGGTCGGCGACGCCGTGCTGATGCTGCAGTACGCGGTCTACACCGTGATCTCGCCGGAAGGCTGCGCCGCGATCCTCTGGCATGACGCCACCCGGGCGGCCGAGGCGGCGGAGGCGCTGCGCCTTACCGCCGCCGACCTGCTCCGCCTCGGCGTCGTGGACGAGGTCCTCCCCGAGCCCTTCGGCGGGGCACATCGCGACCCGGATGCGGTCATTCCGGCCGTACGCCGCGCGCTGCACGCGCACCTGCAGGACCTGCGCACTCATCCGGCCGAAGAGTTGTTGGAACGCCGGTACGCCAAGTACCGCGGCATCGGGCGGATCCTGGAAGCCAGCGTGAACGGAGAACCGGGTGGATCACGACAACTTCGACCTTGAGCAGGTGCGGGCGATCATCGCCCTGGCGGCGGAGGCCGACCTGGCCGAACTGACGGTCGAGTCGGAAGGACTGAAGGTCTCGGTCAAGCGCGGCGTCCCCGCGCCCGGGCCGGTGCCGGCGCGGGCTGCGGCGAATCCGGTCCGCGAGGAGCCCGCGCCGCCGGAGACCGCGCACAACCACTTCCAGCCCATCACCGCGCCGATGGTGGGCACGTTCTACCGGGCCCCCAACCCGGACGCGCCGCCGTTCGTAGAGGAAGGCGACGAGGTGCACCCCGGCCAGACGGTGTGCATCATCGAGGCGATGAAGCTGTTCAATGAGATCCAGGCCGAGGTGGGCGGCCGGGTGGCCCAGGTGCTCGCCGAGAACGGCACGCCCGTGGAGTACGGCCAGCCGCTCTTTCTGATCGACCCGTCCGCGAACGGCGGCTAAGGTGTTCAAGAAGCTGCTCATCGCCAACCGCGGGGAGATCGCGGTCCGGGTCATCCGCGCCTGCCGCGAGCTCGGCATCCGCACGGTGGCCGTCTACTCGGAGGCCGACCGCCACGCCCTGCACGTCCGGCTGGCCGACGAGGCGTTCTGCATCGGCCCCCCGCCCGCCGCGGAGTCGTACCTGAACATCCCCAACATCCTGAGCACCGCGGAGCTGCTCGGCGTGGACGCCATCCATCCCGGCTACGGCTTCCTTGCCGAGAACCCGGCCTTCTCGGAGATCTGCGAGGACGTCTCCATCACGTTTGTCGGCCCGCGCCCGGCGGCGATCGCGGCCATGGGCAACAAGGCCAAGGCCCGGGAGCGGATGCGACAGGCGGGCGTGCCGGTCGTCCCGGGCAGCGACGGTCCGGTGCGCTCCGAGGCGGACGCCCTGGGCGTGGCCCGCCGGATCGGCTTCCCGCTCATCGTCAAGGCCTCCGCCGGCGGCGGCGGGCGCGGCATGCGCCTGGTGCACACCCGCGACGACCTGGGGCGCGCGCTGCAGGCGGCGGCGGCCGAGGCCCAGTCCTCGTTCGGGAGCAACGAGGTCTACCTGGAGCAGTACGTCGAGGAGCCGCGGCACATCGAGGTCCAGGTGCTGGCCGACAAGCACCGCACCATCCTGCACCTGGGCGCGCGCGACTGCTCCATCCAGCGCCGCCACCAGAAGCTCGTGGAGGAGTCCCCGCCCCCGGGCCTGCGCGACCGGTTCATCGGCGCGCTGGGCAAGGCCGCGGCCCGGGCGGCGCACGCCATCGACTACACCGGCGCGGGGACCGTCGAGTTCCTGGTGGACCGGGACGACCACTTCTACTTCATGGAGATGAACACGCGCATCCAGGTCGAGCATCCCGTCACCGAGATGCTCACCGGCATCGACCTCGTCCAGTGGCAGATCCGCGTCGCCGCGGGAGAGAAGCTGGCGCTGAACCAGGGGGACATCGAATTCCGCGGCCACGCCATCGAGTGCCGCATCAACGCGGAGGACCCCCGGCACGACTTCCGTCCGGCCCCCGGCACCGTCACCGCCTTCGTTCCGCCGGGGGGGCCGGGCATCCGCGTGGACACGCACGCGTTCGCAGGGTACGTCATCCCGCCGTATTATGACTCGCTGTTGGCGAAGGTCGTGGCCTGGGGGAATACGCGCGCGGAAGCGATCGCCCGGATGCGGCGGGCGCTGCTGGAGTTCACGGTCGGCGGGGTGCCTACCACCATCCCGTTCCACCTGCTGGTGCTCGACAACGCCTTCTTCCGCCGCGGCGAAGTCTACACGAACTTCGTGCAGCGGCGGATCGATCTGTCCACGCTCTAGGCCCGCTCACTCGCGGAGCCGCATGCCCGTGCGCTGGAACGCCACCGCGGCCGCGCCGACCGCCCCGACGTCGTCGCCCAGCGCCGCGGGCACGATCTCCACGTCGCCGCCCGGCCGCTCGAACGTGCGCGCCCGGGCCTCGCGGCGCACCGGGTCGAAGAGCAGCTCCCCGGCCTTGCTCACGCCGCCCCCGATGATGATGCGCTGCGGGTTGAGCACGTGAATGAGGTTGGCCAGCCCGACCCCCAGGTAGGTCGCCGCCCGGCTGAAGACCTCTCGCGCCACGGCGTCACCCTCCCGGGCGGCCTGCTCAACCAGCGAGGCGGTGATCGCCTCCGGCCGTCCCGCGGCCAGCGCGAGCACCGCGGAGGAACGCCCCGCCTGCACGGCCTCGCGCGCCATGCGGGCGATGGCCGTGCCCGACGCGAGCGCCTCGAGGTGGCCGTTCCCGCGGCCGCACAGACAGGGCGGTCCGGACAGATCGATCGTCATGTGCCCGACCTCGCCGGCCGTGCCGCTCGTTCCGTGCAGCAGCCGGTCGCCGATGATGATGCCCCCGCCGATCCCGGTGCTCACCGTGATGTAGATCAGGTCGGAGACGCCCCGGCCGGCGCCCATCCACCACTCGCCGAGCGCGGCGGCGTTCGCGTCGTTCTCGACGAACGCGGGCAGGGCCAGCCGGGCGCTGAGCAGCGTCCCGAGGGGGACGTCGTGCCACCCTTCCATGTTCGGCGGATCGTAGACGACGCCGGTTTCGGGGTTCATCGGGCCCGGCGCGCCGGCGCCCACCGCCACGATCTCGCTCCGGTCCGCCGGAGCCTCCCGCAGCACCGCGGCCGCGGTCGCCTCGACGGCCGCCAGGACCGGCTCGACCCCGCGCCCGGGCGTTTCGACGCGCGCCCGCGCGACGACCGTTCCGTCCGCGCGCACGAGCGCGGTGAGGATCTTCGTTCCCCCGATGTCCACGGCCAGAGCGAACGGCGCCATGCAGTGCCTAGGTTACCAGGATTCGGCGGCGGGGACCCGAAGCAATGCCGCGGGGGTGGCTCTCATGCCTGGTGGTGTTCTGACCTCACTGGCGTTTCTCATTGCCCTGGCCATCGTCGGGATCTCCATCCTGTCGGCGGCCATCAAGGTGGTCCGGGAGTACCAGCGCCTCATCGTCTTCCGCCTGGGGAAGTCGGTCGGGCCGCGGGGGCCGGGGCTGGTGTTCCTCATTCCCATAGTGGACAAGGCCGTCTGGGTGGACCTCCGCGAGTTCTTCCTGGAGATCCCCAGCCAGACGTGCATCACGAAAGACAACGCGCCCATCAACATCGACTTCCTCATCTATTTCAAGGTGCTCAACCCCGAGTACTCCGTCATCCAGGTCGCCGACTTCGCCGGCGCCGCGCGCGGCATCGCCACGACTACGCTGCGCGCCGTCGTGGGCGACATCAGCCTCGACGACGTGCTGGCCAAGCGCGAGCAGATCAACCAGGTCCTGCGGGCCAAGCTCGACGAGGTCACGGAGCGGTGGGGCGTCAAGGTGACCACGGTCGAGATCCGCGAGATCCTCCCGCCGCGCGAAGTGCAGGAGGCCATGACCAGACAGATGTCCGCCGAGCGCAGCCGCCGCGCCGTCGTCACGGAAGCGCTGGGCAACCGCGAGGCCGCCGTGACGGTGGCCGAGGGGCAGAAGCAGGCCGCGATCCTGAAGGCGGAAGGCGACCGTCAGGCGGCGATCCTGCGCGCCGAGGGCTTCGCGCTCGCGCTGGACAAGATCTTTTCGGTGGCCAAGACCATCGACAGCAAGACGCTCACCCTGCAGTATTTCGAGACGCTGAAGACTCTCGGAGAAGGCGCGAGCACGAAGTTCATCTTCCCGATGGAGTTCACGAAGCTGCTCCGGCCGTTCGGGGAGATGATGAAGGACGCGGGGGAGAAGCCGGCCTAACGAGAACCCGGCCTCACCAGGTGTCTGCCAGCGGACCCGTCGCGGCGGCGTTACCTGATCCGCTTCCGCATGACCAGCATGGTGCCTCGCCCCCGCCGGTCCGGATGGACCAGGCGCGCCTCATCCATTAATTGGGCCGATCAGTAACCCTCAGCCGGTGCCGGTAAGTGAGGACACCGATGCCATGAGAGGTTTACCCTGCGGGGGTGACCCCAACGGCGGGTCGCTTCCAGGTGCCGGGGGCGTGGGAAGGCTAGACGATCGCCTCCTGGGTCTGCGAATCGAAGAGGTGCATCTTGCGCATGTTGAAGACCACCTCGATCTGCTGGCCCATCTTGGCCTGGGTGTGCGCGTCCACCCGGGCCACGATCGAGTGTGACCCCACGGTGAGATAGAGGATCACGTCGGAACCCAGGGGCTCGTGCACGTCCACGCCGACCCGGATCGTCCAGGCCGGGTCGGCGTCGGAGACCAGCGCCCGGTCGGCGATGTCTTCGGGACGGATGCCGAAGATCACGTCGCGGCCGGCTACGCCGCGCACCGCGTCGCTGAGCTCCCGCGGCACGTCCACCTGGAAGCCGTCCGCGCTGATGCGGTAACTGCCGCCGTTCTGCGTCACCCGGGCCGGGATGAAGTTCATCGCCGGGCTGCCGATGAACCCGGCCACGAACTGGTTGGCCGGCCGGTCGTAGAGGTTCATCGGGCTGTCCACCTGCTGCACCAGCCCGTCCCGCATGACGACGATACGGTCCCCCATCGTCATCGCTTCCGTCTGGTCGTGCGTCACATACACCGTCGTGGTCATGAGGCGCGCGTGCAGCTTCTTGATCTCCGCCCGGGTCTGCACGCGCAGCTTCGCGTCGAGGTTCGACAGCGGCTCGTCCATCAGGAACACCTGCGGCTCCCGGACGATGGCCCGGCCCAGGGCCACCCGTTGCCGCTGGCCGCCGGAGAGCTGCTTGGGCTTGCGGTCGAGCAGCCCTTCGATGCCTAACAGCCCCGCGGTATCCTTCACTCGCCGCTCGATCTGGGATCGGGGATACTTGCGCAGCTTCAACCCGAAGGCCATGTTGTCATAGACGGTCATGTGCGGGTACAGCGCGTAGTTCTGGAAGACCATGGCGATGTCGCGGTCCTTCGGTGGCACGTCGTTCACCCGGCGCTCGCCGATGAAGATGTCCCCCGCCGTGGCCTCCTCCAGCCCGGCGATCAGCCGCAGCGCCGTCGTCTTCCCGCAGCCCGACGGCCCGACCAGCACCGTGAACTGCTTGTCGGGAATCTCCAGCGAGACGTCGTTCACCGCGGTGACCGCGCCGAACTTCTTGGTGACCCGTTCCAGCTGCACCCTCGCCACGCCCTGTCCCCCCTCACGGCTGCCGGCGCATCCCGCGGCCGCCCCGCGGGGCTTCGCGGCTCTCTCTACGGCTGCGCCGCGAGCCTGCGCTTCAGCTCGTCGATCACGCGCACCGGCGTCGGATCCGTGTCGCGCTTGATGGCCAGATGCCACGACACCAGATCCCCCAGCAGGATCAATGATAGCAGCCTGGAGAGTTTTGATTCACCCTCGCTGGTGAATTCGTCCATCCCGCCGGCCCGGTGGAAGGCAATCTCTTTGGTGATGGTCACCCGCTGGCTCAAGCGCGCGCTCTGGCCGCGGTCGTGCAGGATGATCACGTGGATCAGCCGCGCCAGCGCCCCGTCCAGCCCCCAGCCCACGGTCTCGTTGTGATTGAGCTCCGGGAAGGTGTTCCAGACGGCGAAGGTCTTGGCGTTCTCGTTGAACTGGTCTTTCCAGCGCTGGGCCACCGGCTCGAGGAACGGCGAGGCGCTGTAGACGACGGGGATGCGCTCGACCAGCCGGCCGGCAAGCCCTTCGGCCTTCCCCCGGTACCGGTCCGCGTCCAGGCGCGCGGCTTCGTGGACCTCCGCCTCAAAGGAGCGCAGCGCCCCCATGCGGTGGAGGACGGCGAGCATCGGGATGAACAGGTAGGCGAGCGCCGCGCGGGGCGGCAGGCCGGCGGGGACCACCACGGCGGCGTGGCCCCGCCCCCGGGCCCGCGCCAGCAGCGCGCCCCCGGAGGTGATGACGACGCACGCCGCGCCGGACGCGGCCGCCTGGTCGTAGGCGGCCAGCGTCTCCTCGGTGGCGCCGGAGTAGCTGCAGGCCAGCACGAGCGATCCCGGCCCTACAAACGCGGGCAGATGGTAATCCTTGACGCCGATCACGGGAAAGGGCGCCTCGCCGGCCAGCAGCGACCGGAGAAGATCGCCGCCGATGCCCGAGCCGCCGAGCCCCAGGGTCACCACCGAGGCGGGCTGCATCGCCGGCACGGGCGGGTCCACCGGAAGGGCCCAGGCGTCCGCAACCATCCGGGGCAGCCTCTCGATGAGCTCGAGCATCCGGGACGGATCCTGCATGGAGGCCATGCGAGGAGTTCCTTCGGCGGGGGACAGAGCCCCCCTGCCGCAGAACGCAACAGGGGTGAACGCGCCAGATGGCCCGGCCCAGCGGTAGTGAGATCCGGCGGCTGATCGAGCTGCGGGAGATGATCAAGGTGGAGTCGCTGCGCCTGCCCACCTCCCGCCAGCGCGACCTTCTCAAGCTGCTGGAGGCCGCCCGGCCCTGGAAGACGGCCGCCCCGCAGATCCCGGAGATGACCCGCGGCGAGCTGGTGCGCGCCATCCGCTGGCGCCTGGGCACCATCCCTCTGCAGGGCGCGATGGACGCCGCCCGCTTCATCGAGCGCGCGCGCCGCGGGAAGCGATGAGCACTCTCCAGCGGCTGCTCAACGAACTGGCGTCCGGCCCGCGCGCCCTGGCCCTGCTCGAAGGGCTGCTCCTCGTCGGCCTGGTCGTGGTCGCGGCCGCGGCGGCCACCCGGGCCACCCCGGGCATCGTGCGCCGCGCCCTGCGGCCCCGGGGGGACCGCCGCCTCGACGCGACGCGGGCGCTGACGCTGCAGCCGCTGCTGGAGAGCGCGCTGCGCTACACGATCTACTTCATCGCGGTGGTCATGGTGCTGCGGGCGGCCGGCGTGGACGCCACGGCGGTGCTGGCCAGCGCCGGGGTCGTCGGGCTGGCCGTAGGCTTCGGCGCGCAGCACCTCATCCGGGATGTCATCTCGGGCTTCTTCATCCTGGCCGAAGGGCTGATCCAGGTCGGCGACATCATCACCGTCGGGGAGCACGCGGGGCAGGTTGAGCGGATCAGCATCCGCACCACGCAGGTGCGCAAGTACAGCGGCGAGCTCTGGACCATCCCCAACGGGCAGATCACCGTCTTCGGCAACGCCAGCCGGGGCTTCATGCGGGCGATCGTGGACGTCCCGCTCTCCTACCGGGCGGATGTCGACCGGGCCATGACCGTGATGCGGCGCGTGGCCGAGGAGTGGGCCGCCGGCGCGGGCGCGGCTGTGCTGGCCCCGCCGGAGGTGCACTCGGTCCTCCAGTTCGGCGACACCCGCATCCAGGTACGGCTGGCCGTCACCGTCCCGCCCGGGACGCAGGTTCCCGCCGAGCGCGAGCTGCGGCGGCGGCTGAAACTGGCGTTCGAGCGTGAGGCGATCGGCGGCCCCTTTAGCGCCGGCCGGAGCGACGCCGCCCCCGACTCCGCCTGACGGGCACGGTCGAATCCTGAACTGCAGGTCTGAGAACGGCCCCGCGGGGGGCCGGCACATCCTCCCCCCGCGGGCACCTCGCTCCGGACACTGCGTACCGAACTTGCCGTTCTACTTCTGGCCGCCGATGACGGGCTTGCCGTCTCTCGTGATGACCATGCCCCCGCCGTTCGGGGCGCAGTCGGTAACGTCGATCCCTCCCCCGTTCTCATTCCCGGCGAAGACGCCGACCCGCGTCTGGCCGTCGTCGTTGCCCAGAGCCGAGAGGGCCACGGTGAACGTCAGCACGTTGCCCGAGACGGACGGCGTCGCCTCACCGACGACGGGGCCGGGAAAGGCAGTCCGCACGTCATGAACCGGGTAGTTCCCGTTGGCCAGGCGGCCGGCGCCTTCCCATGACAGGATCCAGAAGTCGCCGCCGGGCATCGAGAAACCCAGAACTCCGCAGCCGTAGTTGGTGCCGGTGCTGGGATTCTGGTCGGTATCGATGGGAACCTCCGGCGTGAGCTGCGCGCCCGCCGCGTCCCCCGAGGCGCTGCCGGCCGGCTGCAGCACGACCGGCTGGTTGAAGGTCACCTCGATCTGCAGGGCGTCGTAGGAACCAAAGGGAGAGTTATCGACACGGCGCGTCACCACGCTCGTGATGTCGTACACGGTCGGAGGAGCCCCCGCCGCCGTGTCGGCGACCGGGTCGGCAAAGCTGCTGGTGATCGTGGGGAGCTGTGCCGTCCCCGTGGTGCTGCAGGCTGCGGTGATCAGAGTTACTGCCAGGACCAGTCCAAAACGGCCGAACCGCATGGGTCGTCACCTCCGTCAGCGCTCTCACGTGATTGGATGATGCTGCCGCCCCGTGCCGCCCCGGCCGATCGAGACGCCAGATGTCACCTCCTCCACGCGTGGAGTCAACCTGCCGCACCTCTCATCTCGAAACCGCCGCTCACCCGCCCCATGAGGCGCGCGCCAGCGCAGGTTTCGCCGGCGATGCGCTCACCGTGACCGGCGCTGTGCCCAGGGGCACTTCCTTGACGGAGAAGTTCACCCCGGCCGGCCCCGCGCCGGTCGTCACCACGATGCCGCCGACCGATCCGTACAGATCGCCGGGATCGACCGCGCCGTTGCCGTTGGTATCCTGCCAGCCGAACACCGTCCACGTGCCGGGCGGTGTGTTTGTGACGACGTAGGCGCCGTTGGCGGCGGCGTTCACCATGTCGCTGGCGCGCGTGATCGCGCCCCCGCTCAGGGTACCCGCGAAGACCTTCATCTGCCGGGTGCCCTGAACGCCCACCGCCGCGGCGGCGTTGATCAGCCCCGAGCCGAGAGAGCCGCCGATGTTCGTCGCCGTGTTCTTCATCACGGTCTCGATGTTGGCCGGCCCGGCCACACCCTTGGAGATGAGCAGCGCGGCGAGGCCCGCCACGTGGGGCGCGGCCATGGACGTCCCCGCGCTCCAGAAGTAGTCCGCGGGCGCCGCCGGCGTCCCGGCGGGGCTCAGGACGTAGTCGGGCTCGCCGTCGTTGTTGACGTCGCCCGTGTCGCCGCCCGGGGCAGCCAAATCCACGCAGGCCCCGAAGTTCGAGTACGAGGCCTTGGCGTTGTTGATGTTTGTCGCCGCCACCCCGATGACGTTGGCGTAGTTCGCGGGGTAGACGTCAGAGCAGTTTGCGTTGTCGTTGCCGGCCGCGGCCACGAGCGTGACCCCCGTGTTGAACGCGTACGTCACGGCATCCTGCTCCGCCTGGCTGAAGCCGGGCCCGCCGAAACTCATGTTGATGACACGGGCGCTGTGGTCGGCCGCCCACTCGATGGCGTCGATGATGTCGTCGCTCGTCGCCCCGCACTGGACCCCGATGTTGCCGAAGATCCGCAGCGGCATGATGGTCGTCCGCCCCGGGCCGCCCCAGTTGACGCCCGCCACGCCCGTGGCGTTGTTAGTGGCGGCCGCGACCGTCCCGGCGACATGAGTTCCGTGGGCGAAGTCGTCGGGCGCCGGGCAGAACGGATCCTGCGGGTTGCTGTCGTTGTCCACGAAGTCCCAGCCCGCGACCGTTACGCCCTGCATGTCCGGGTGCCCGAACAGCATACCCGAGTCGATGACAGCTACGATGACGAGCGAGCTCCCGGTCGTGACATCCCACGCCGCCGGCAGGTTGACGGTCGCGTAGTGCCACTGCAGAGGGTAGCCGGGATCGTTCGGCGTGGCCTGCGGCGTTCGGGGCGGCGTGGCCGCAAGATACCGGATGTGATTGGGCTCCGCGTACGCCACGCGGGGATCGGTGCGGTAGCGCGCCAGCACGGCGCTCACCGGCTCGCCGGAGGTGATCCGGACCAGCGTCACGCCCGTCCTCGCAAACCGCTTCATCTCCACCCCGCCGGCCAGGCGATGACTCTCCTGCGCCTGGGACGGCGTGATCCCCGTTCGGAACTTCACCAGCACCTGGTCCGGGACGCCCCGGGCGCCGCCGGTGGGCAGCCGCCGGACGGCCGGGCCCCGCCGGGTACTGAGGCGGACCGCCGAAGGGGCCCGCGTGGAGAGGGTGGTCGTCGTGCTGACTACGCCGGAGATCGTCCCGGGCGCGCCCCCCGGCACGCCCGTGGCGCCTCCTCCGCAGCCGGCAATGAACAGCGCGGTGACGGTCACGAACGCCAGGGTCAGCCTCACGACCTGCTCCTTTCTCGCTGAGGGGGCCCGATGCAGGGGATGCCTTGTGGACACTTTCTCGGATTCGGGCCGGCGGTGGGGCGCTCCTCTCATGGCGTGGTGATCTGGATGTCTCCGCCCGTGATGTCGAAGGCCGGATCGGCCGCATCCCCCGTCCGGTCGAGCACGGGGACGAAGGTGTCGCGCCTCAGGTCGACCGTGACGAAGGCAAACCGGTCGCCGGTGCCCTGGCCTAACGCATCCAGGGGCCGCAGCTGCTCGTCCACGGTCACGAAATTGATCTTTACCCTCGCCGGCGGCGTGGTGGTGGCGAGATCGGTCAGCGCGACGCGGGCGCGCAGCGTCCTGCCGCCGGCCAGCACCTGGCCGTAGAGCATGGGCTGCGGGGGGCGGACGGCGACGAACTCGAAGGGCCGGAACGGCGAGGCCGGCACCTGGCCGAAGAAGAAGCGGCCGCCGCGGTAGAGCACGTAGTGCGTCCAGTTCGTGCTGTCGCTCTCCGGACCGGTCAAGACCGCGTCGTTCACGGTGAAGGCGATGAAGTAGGCGCCGCCCACGGGCTTCGCCGGCGCCGCCAGTTGCACCGTGACCGTGACCTGACGGCCGGCCTGCGCCCCCACCGACCCGCTCAGCGCCGCGACCGTCACCAGTACGGCGGCTACGATCCGCATCGCAGTCTCCTCCTTCACGGCCTGATGAAGTTCGGGAGCATCTGGTCGAACAGCAGCGTGCCCTGGCCTCCCATGCCGATCCGCCCCCGTCCCCAGGGCACGGCGGTAAGCCAGAATTCCAGCCAGGTCTCGTTGCGGGCCCCCAGATGCGTGAGGCTCACCCCGAGGCAGTCGCAGAAGATCCGCGTGATCGACGCGCGCTCGTGCAGCACGCGGCGGCTGAACGCGTCGTAGGCGCCGGTGTACTGCAGCCGCCACCCGTCCCTGAGCTCCAGGTCGATGCTGGTCTCGAGCCGGTCCAGCTCCCGCCGGGCCAGGTCCACAACCGCCGCCGCCCCCATCGTCCATCCCGGCCGTGGCGCGTAGATCACCCGGGCCGTGAGCTGGCCCGGCGTGCTGCGCTGAAAGTCATGCGAGGCCGCCGCGGTAGCGAACAGTTGCGCCGTCCGGTAAGACAGCGACGCCTCCGCGAAGCTGACGCGGTCCCCGATGGCGTCGAAGACGAATGGGGACCCTCCCGAGAACTGCTGGCCCGTGTAGAAGATCCGCGCCTCCAGGCGGTCCGTCAGCGGAGAGACCGCCTCGAGCCGGCCGCCGAAGACCAGCCGGCGGTCGCCCGTCGAGTACAGGCTGCCGCGGGCGAACGCGCGCACTCCCAGGAGGACGCGGTCGCCGATGCGCAGCGGCCCGCTGACCGTGGCCAGGAGATCCGTGCGCACCGCCTCGAGCGTCCGCCCGTCCGCCCCGGTCGTCGTCTCCCGGAAGCGCCCCACCCCTCCCTCCAGCTGCGCCACGAGTGGCGTCGCGCCGATCCGGGCCGGCGCCAGCGCCACCGAGAGCTCGGGCAGCCGCTCGATAGTGTAACGGTCGTCTCCCACAAACCGTTCCCGGTCCACGTCGATGCGCGTCTCGAGCACCAGCGCGGCCAGGGCCCGGGGCGCCGCGTAGGTGAGCGAGAGCCGGGGCCTGAGCTCCTCGTCGCGTCCCCCCGGCAGGTCCGCCCCCGTGAACGACACCGCCGTGCCCGCGGTCAGGCCGGGCGAGAGGCGGCGCGCATCAAGCAGCGTGGCCGCGAGAAACGAGCCGGAGACTCCGCCGGCCGCGCTCTGCAGATAGGAGCCGAACACGGTCGTCGACGCGGCCGCGCCTGCATGGTGCACGTCGAACGCGGTGAACAGCGAGCTGATCGGCGGTTCCGCGGCAAACGAGCGCGAGAAGTAGTCGGCGAAGAGCGTGGCCCGCGTCTCCTGGCCGAACTCCTGGACGTGGGAGACGATGCCGCGCAGGTCCGCGCCTTCGGTCTGCCGGTTGGCCAGCCGGTAGAGGAGCGCCGCCCCCCGCCCGGCGCCGGTCTGATAGAAGTGGTCCACGCCGAGGCCGGCGCCGAGGCGTTCCATCCAGTCCGCGTGCACGAAGCCGTACGACCGCTCGCCGAGGAAGTAGCTGTAGGAGGTCTTCAGGAACCATCCTTCCGCCTCCGTGTACCCCATCACGGGAGCGATCCGCGTCTCCTGGCGCTCCCGCAGGAAGATGACGAAGTACGGGAGCGTGAACAGCCGCCGATCGCCCAGCCAGATCGAGACGCGGCGGCCGGCGATCTTGTCGCCGACGAAGATGCTGATCTCCTCGGCCGTGAACGACACGAGCGGATCGTCCGGATCGCACGTCGTGGCGAACGCCCGCCGCGCGGTGGCGAACCGCTGGGGATCGCCCTCCAGCTCCTCGGCCCGCAGCGTGACGGATCCGATCACGAGCGGACCGGTGTACTCCGTGACGGCCCGAAAGAGCGTTCCGGTGCGCGTGGTGAGGTTGTAGGTGAGCGCGGCGCCGCTGACGGACTGTCCCGCCGCCTCCAGCCGGACCCCGCCGTCGGCCCGGACCGCGCCGGTCCCGAGATCCGCGGTGAGCAATGCCGCGGAGATCGTGATGTCCTGATAGACCAGCACGACGTTGCCGGAGGCCGTGAGCACGCGGGTCCGGCGATCGTAGCGGAACATGTCGGCCCGGATGCGCACGGGAAGCCCGCCGGGAGGTCCCTCCTGCAGCACCGCCGCTGCCGGGGCCGGACGGAGGAGCGCGGCGGCGATCAGCGCGCACAGCGCGATGCCGAGGGGCCGGGCAGACGGGCGGCTCACTTCCCCGGGGTGACGGTGAACTCGGTCTCGACGTTTCCGGTCGCCTCGAACGTCTCCTCGGCGATCGCGATGACGACGCGGTCCGCCCGCAGCCAGCTGCCGTCGGCCTCGCGCATCCGCACGCTGCCCGAGACGACGATCGTCTGGGTGCGCTCGGTATAGACGGCCCGGTCACCCGTGGCCAGCCGGCCCTCCTGCTCGACCCTGACAGATCCGCCGGCCTCCATGTCGCGGGTCCCGAGGCGGACCACCAGCCGGTCCGCGCTGAGGTGCACCGGGGCGGCCAGCGCCGTTGCCGCGTCGGGGTTGGCGGGCTTGCGCGCCACGCCGCTCTCCACCAGCCACTCCCCGCTGCGCTGCTCGACTTCGACGCTACCGGCGAGCTCCAGCACGCCGCGGGATTCGGAGTACACCACCCTGGCCGCGCGCGCGGTCTTGTCCGGCTGCGTGACCACCACGGCCCCTTCCGCGTCCGCCTCGTTCGCATCCCAGCGGAAGCGCATCCGGGACGCGGTGATGCGGGTATCCTGGGCGGCCAGGGTCTGCGCGGCGCGGTCCCGTGTGGCCGTGGCGGGCGCGCCGGGACGGACGAGCGTCGCGCTCCCGCGCACCTCGACCAGGCGATCGCGCAGCCGGGCCGTCATCTCCTCTCCCGTTACCGTCGTGCCCTCGCGAGCCAGGCGGACGCCGTCATAGGCCTGGACGATCTGCCCGGCGAGCTGGAACGTCATCCGGCCCGCGGACACGGTCGTGCCCTCCTGATCGAGACGCACGTCGCCGGAGACGTGCGCCCGCCGGGTCGTGATCTCGTAGAGCAGCTCGCGCGCGCGGAGCAGCGTCTCCGGCTGCCGGACGACCACGCCGCCCGTGGCCTGCACCGTCCGGCGCCGCTGGTCCACCGTCAGGCGCGGCGCCTCCACGGTGAGGTCGCCGATGGACAGCCTGACGTCGCCCTCCGCGTGGAACGTCTGGGTGCGGGCGTCATAGCGGACGCGCTGGGCGCGCAGCCGGCCCGTCCCCGCCTCCGGGATGGTGAGCTGCTGCCCGGGCGCGGGCACCGCGACGGCCAGGAGCGTCAGGATCACCAGCAGCAGCCGGGTCATGGTCTCATCCCCTCGAGACGGAAGACGACGTCCACGCCGCCGCTGAGCTCGAAGCTCGTCAGGCCGGCATCCACGACGAGCCGCCCCGCCTGCAGCCGCTGCGCGCCATGACGGACCTCGACGCCGCGGGGAAAGACGATCTGCTGCCGGACGTGGCGCCACCGGGCTTCCGGCGCCTCCAGCCGGTAGCCCCGGGGCGAGGTGACCACGACCGGGCCGCGGATGTGGAGATCGTTCGTCTGGCGGTCGAGGACGATCTCGCCGGCGCTGACGCGGAGCGGCTCCCCGTCGGGATCGTAGACGGTCGCGTCGGCGATACCGACGAAGCGGGCGGTGCGGAGATCCTTGCTCACCAGGACCCGCTCGGCATGGATCTCCGCCTGGCGCGCGCCCTTGTGCCGCAGGATGAGGTCGGCCTGCGCAAGGTCTACGGAGACCTGCGGAGCCGGCACCCGGTGTGCGGGCTGCGACGGGTCACGCGCCGCCTCGCGGGCCACGGCGACGGCCAGCGCGGCGAGGGCGATGAGGGCAGCGGGGAGAATCCGCTTCACGCCGGCGCCTCCTCCCGCCACCAGGCCACGGCCCCCGCGGCCGCAAAGAGCATGTTGGGCGTCCAGGCCGAGACGGCCGGAGGCAGCCCGCCCACGCTGCCCAGCGCCTTGGCCACGGACATCGCCACATAGTAGACGAACAGCAGCGCGATGCTCAGCCCGATCCCCACGAACCGTCCGCCCTGTCCGGCCCAGACGCTCAAGGGGGCGGCCAGCGCGGCGAAGACGAGGCTCGCGAAGGGGATGGCGAACTTGCGATGGTACTCGACGGCGAACCGCCGCGTGGCCTCCGTCTGGCCGAACAGGAGCATGTACTCGCGCAGCTCCCGGGCCGTCATCTCCTCGGGGGTCTTCTGGCCCTGGTAGAAGCCCTCGGCGGGGAGCCCCACGGCGATCTCCATCTCCCCGAAGCCGGCTTCATAGGTGGTGAATCCCTCGCTGTCCAGTTCGCGGACGACGCCGTCGCGCAGCCGCCAGCGCAGCTCGTCCCAGCGGGCCTCCCGGGCGCTCACCACCCGCGGGAACGGCGCGGCGAGTTCAAAGACCATGACGTTGCGCAGCACGCGGCGGCGGTCGTCGGCGCTCCCGATGTAGTACACGCGCTGGTCCGGTCCCCGGAAGAAGACTTGCTCCCGCACCTGGGGGAACACCACGCCCAGCGCCGCCTGCCGGATGAGGTTGTTGGCCCGATGGTTCGCCCACGGCGAGACGTACTCGTTGGTCAAGAACGTCGCCGCGGTGGTGGCCGCCCCGAACAGGAAGACCGCCGCGAAGATCCGCCGCAGGCTCATCCCGGACAGGCGCATGGCCTGGATCTCCTGGTCCTTCACCAGCCGGGCGATGCCCAGCAGGACGCCGATGAGCGTACTGACCGGAAAGGTAATGACGAGGATGGCGGGGATCTTATACGCCAGCAGCTGCAGGACGACCGGAAGCGCGATGCGGCGAGAGGCGATAAACTCGGCGAGCGTGTAGAGGATGTCGCCGATGAGGATGACCACGAAGGCCCCGACGCCGAGGAGGAAGGGCGCGAGCACTTCCTTCAGAATGTAACGGTCGGCGATGGTGCGCATCGAGGCGGTGCTCATCCCCTTCGCGCCACCCCGGACCTTCCCTCTGCCCGGCGGGCGCGGGCGAACGGACGTCTCCGGATGAAGGTCCTCGTCACCGGCGGGGCGGGCTTCATCGGGTCGCACGTGGTCGATGCCTACCTGGACGCCGGCTGGGACGTGGCCGTCGTCGACAACCTGAGCACGGGCACCCGTGCCAACCTCACCGACCGGGCCACGTTCTATCACCTCGACGTCCGCGATCCCGCGCTGCGCGACGTCCTCCTCCGCGAGCGGCCCGACGTGGTCAACCACCACGCCGCCCAGGCGTCGGTGCCGCTCTCGGTCGCCGATCCCCGCCTGGACGCCGACATCAACATCCTCGGCGCCATCAATCTCTTCGACGCGTGCCGCGCGGCCGGAGTTCGGCGCATCGTGTACGCCTCCACGGGGGGCGCGTTGTACGGCGACCCCGAGCGCCTCCCCGCGGATGAGGAGACGCCCATCCGCCCTCTCGCCCCCTACGGCGTCTCCAAGTACGCGGGAGAGCACTACCTGCGCGTGCTGGCCGGGCCCGGGATCGCCTGGGCCGTGCTGCGTTACTCCAACGTCTACGGCCCGCGGCAGGATCCGCACGGCGAAGCGGGTGTGGTGGCCATCTTCACCAGGGCCATGCTCGAGGGCCGCGCGCCGACGATCTTCGGAGACGGCACCCAGACGCGCGACTTCGTCTACGTCGGCGATGTCGCCCGCGCCAACGTCCTGGCGGCCGCGGCCGGGGCCCCGGGAGCCGCCAACATCGCGACGGGAACGGAGACACCCGTCAATGATATCTACCGCATCCTCGCCGGCCTCACGGGGCTGCGGGCGCCCGCCGTTCACGCGCCTCCCCGCGAGGGGGAGGTCTACCGGATCGTCCTGGAGGTCACGCGAGCCAGGCGGTGGCTGGGATGGACGCCGGCGGTCGGCCTGGCCGACGGGCTCCGCCGCACGGTGCAGTGGTTCCGGGAGGCGCCGGAGGAACGGTAGGCAAGGGCGGCGCTCACGGTTCCGGAGGCGCGTTCCACCGCCTGCGCGGTTCCGTCATACTCGTCCGCCGGCCGAGCGCCTCCAACAAACGGCGCAACGCGCTCACCCGCTCCTCCACCCGTCCGAGCAGTTGCGCGATCGTCGCCAGGGTGGACGCCACGGATTCGCGTGACGCGCCGGGGACGCCCACGAGCCAGGCCACGTCCACGTCGAGCGTAACGCCCAACGCCGGCAGCAGGTCTGCCGGCAGCGTGCGCCGGCCCGTTTCATACGAGCGCAGCGACTCCTCAGAGATCCGGAGTGTGCGCGCCAAGGCGCCCCGTGAGAGCCCCGCCGCCTGCCTCGCGCGCTGCAACCGCATCCCCATCTCGACATGCCCGCCGTGCGGGAGATCGAGCGTCTGGCGGAGGTCCTCCGCAGCCGCGGGGGGCTCCTTGTGATCGCCGACCCCTTGCCGATCGTCCGGCGGGTCCTCGAGATCGTGGAAGTGGTCAGGCACGTGCACCTCGCGGACTCGCGCCGGGAGGCGCTGGAGGTGATCGACCGACACCTGCGCGGCCGCGGGGACCGGAGCTCACCGTGACCGCCCCCAGGCCTCACCGAATACGCGGGCAGGTGTGCGGGAGGGTACGTGTAGTATGTTTGACGGAGAGGCCTCCCCTCCATGGTTACCGAGCCGGTCGGCTACTTTGCGCTGGTGCTGCATACGCACCTGCCGTTCGTGCTCGGACATGGACGGTGGCCGCACGGCAGCGACTGGCTCGCTGAAGTCGCCATCGGCTCGTACCTCCCGCTGCTGGATGCCTTCGCCGCCCTGGCCGCGGCCGGACGTCCTCCCCGGATCACGATCGACGTCTCACCGGTCCTCGCCGAGCAGCTCGCCGCGCCGGTCTTCAAGAAGGAGCTCGAGGAGTTCCTGAGGGCGCGCATTCTCTCGGCCGGCGAGAATGCCGCCGACTTCGAGCGGCGGGGGCACGCCGACCTCGTCGATTTGGCCCGCTGGTGGGAGGGCTACTACCGCGGCCGGCTGGCCCAGTTCGAGCGGCTGGGCGGCGACCTCATCGGCGAGTTCAGGCGGCTGCACGCCGCGGGGGCCATCCAGCTGATCACCTGCGCGGCCACGCACGGCTATCTCCCCCTGTTGCTGCGCGACGAATCCATCGACCTGCAGCTGCGGGTGGGCGCGGCCACGCATCACCGCCTCTTCGGCACGGCGCCGGCCGGCATCTGGCTGCCGGAGTGCGCCTACCGGCCGCGGTATGAGTGGACGCCCCCCATCGGCCAGATGCGGGGCCGCGTGCGCATGCGCCGGGCGGGGCTCGAGGAACTCCTGGCCCGCGCGGGGCTGCGGTTCTTCGTCACCGACGCGCACCTCATCCGCGGAGGAACGCCGCTGGCGGCGTACCGTGATTTCTACCCCGCGCTGCGCGCGCTCGGGGAGGCCTCCGGCCCCAGCATCGACCAGGACCGCACTCCCTACCGCCCCTACGAGGTGGCCTCGCGCGGCGGCACCGGATCGGCGATCGCGCTGGTCCGCGATCCCGAGAGCACGGTGCAGGTCTGGAGCCGGGACAGCGGCTATCCCGGCGATGGAGCCTACCTCGAGTTCCACAAGAAGCACTGGCCGGGGGGACTGCGCTACTGGCGGGTCACCTCGCCCCGGTCGGACCTGGGAGAGAAGGAGCGGTACGCTCCCGAGGACGCTGGGGTGCGCACGCGAGTGCATGCAGACCATTTTGTCGCCCTGCTCCGCAGCGTCCTGGGGGGCTATCGGGAGCGCGCGGGGCGGCCGGGAGTGGCGGTCAGCCCGTACGACACAGAGCTGTTCGGCCACTGGTGGTTCGAGGGACCGGAGTGGATCAGCGAGGTCTATCACCGGCTGGCCGGCAGCGGCCTCGAGCCGCTGGACTGCGTGGCCGTGCTCGAGCGGATCGAGCCGGCTGGCCCCATCACCCTGCAGGAAGGCTCCTGGGGCGAGGGCGGCGACCACCGGGTCTGGCTGAACCGCGACACGGAGTGGACGTGGGAACGCATCTATCCCATCGAGGATGAGTTCTGGGCGGCCGTGCGCGATCACTCCCCCGACCGGCGGCCCGAAGTGCGGCGGGTCCTGGCGCAGTCGGGTCGCGAACTCCTCCTCCTGCAGGCCTCGGACTGGCAGTTCCTCATCACTACGTGGGCGGCGCGGGACTACGCGGAGTCGCGGTTCGCCGAGCATTACGCCAACCTCACGCGCCTGCTGCAGATCCTGCGCCGGGCGACGGCCGGCGCGGAGCTGGACCGGGCCGACGAGGAGTTCCTCACCGCCCGGGAGACACAGAACTTCCTCTTCCCCGACATCGAGCGGCACCTCGCCGCCGCGGCCGGGCTCCGGGGCTAGGATCATGCCCCGGACGCGCGCGTCAGTGGTGCCGGGGTCCCCGCACATCGCCGCGCGCTCTTCGGGGTGGACTTGACGTGGCGCGGCCGCGGGTCCTGGCGATCATCCTCGCCGGCGGGAAGGGCGAGCGTCTCTACCCGCTGACCCGGGAGCGGGGCAAACCGGCCGTCCCCTTCGGGGCCAAGTACCGCATCGTCGATTTCGTGCTGAGCAACTTCATGAACTCGGGGATCTACGCGCTCTACGTCCTGGTCCAGTACAAGGCGCAGTCGCTCATCGAGCATCTGCGGAACGCCTGGCGGCTGGGGGGCCTCCCCGACCACTTCGTCATCGTGGTCCCGCCGCAGATGCGCTGGGGCGAGACGTGGTATCAGGGGACGGCGGACGCCGTGTACCAGAACATCAACCTGCTGCGCGACTTCCATCCGGACATCGTGGCCATCTTCGGCGCCGATCACGTCTACCGCATGGACATCGCGCAGATGCTGGACTTCCACCGCGATCAGCGGGCCGACATCACCGTGGCCGCCCTCCCCGTACCGCTGGAGGCGGCTTCCGGCTTCGGGGTACTGGCCGTGGACGAGGAGGGCCGGATCACGCGCTTCGACGAGAAGCCGAAGACCCCGGCCGCCCTGCCGGCCGACGCGACCCGCGCCTATGCCTCGATGGGGAACTACCTGTTCAACTCCGGCGTCCTCATCGAAGCCCTGGTGGAAGACGCCCGCCGGAGCACGGACCACGATTTCGGCCGCACGATCATCCCTGAGCTCGTCCCGCACCGCGGGGTGTACGCGTACAACTTCATGGACAACGCCATCCCCGGGATCCGGCCGTACGAAGAGGTCGGGTACTGGCGGGACGTGGGCACGATCGGCGCGTACTGGCACGCCCACATGGACCTGCTCGGTCCCGAGCCCCGGCTGGATCTGGACAACGACCGCTGGCCCATCCTCACCGCACCGTACCGCGGCCCCTCCACGCGCATCATCGTCGGCGAGGTCGCGGATACGATCCTCGGCGAGGGGGCGCTGATCGACGGCGCCACGGTCCGCCGGTCGATCATCGGCCGCGGCGTGCGGGTGGGCCGGGGGGCGCTCGTCGAAGACTCCATCGTCATGGAACGCACGACCATCGGGCCGGGAGCGCGGCTGCGGCGGGCCATCGTGGACCGCTTCAACGCCGTCCCCGAAGGCGCGCGCATCGGGGCGGACGAATCCCCGGACGAGCGGCGCTATCACGTCGATCCGTCCGGCCTGGTGATCGTGCCCCGGGGCCAGACCCGCTAAGCGGCGCATGCGACATCTCTGTATCCACGGGCACTTCTACCAGCCCGCGCGGGAGAACCCATGGACCGGGGTGGTGGAGCGCGAGGACGCCGCCGCCCCCTATCACGACTGGAACGCGCGCATCACCGCCGAGTGTTACGCGCGCAACGCCGCGTCCCGCATCCTCGACGCCGACGACCGGGTCGTCCGCATCGTCAACAACTACGCCGGGATCAGCTTCGATGTCGGTCCCACGCTCTTCCGGTGGCTCGCCGCCGCCGCCCCGTCCACGTACGAGCTGATCCTGGAGGCGGACGCGGCCAGCCGCCGCGAGCAGTACGGCCACGGCGGGGCGCTGGCCCAGGTCTACAGCCACCTCATCATGCCGCTGGCCTCCCCGCGCGACCGGGTCACGCAGGTCCGCTGGGGGATGCGCGACTTCGAGCGCCGATTCCGCCGCCGGCCGGAAGGGATATGGCTGGCCGAGACGGCGGTCGATCTGGCCACCCTGGAGATCCTGACCGACCACGGCATCGCCTTCACCATCCTCGCTCCGCATCAGGCCGCCCGGGTGCGGCGGGCGGACGGCACCTGGGCCCCCGTGACGGAGGCGACGCTGGATACCGGCCTGCCCTACCGCTGCCGGCTGCCCAGCGGCCGCACGATCGCGCTGTTCTTCTTTCACGCGCCGCTCTCCCGGGGCGTCGCGTTCGAGGGGCTGCTGCACGACGGGGCCGCGTTCGCCGATCGCCTCGCCGGGGCGCTGCCCGCCGCCGGCCCGCAGCCGCGGATGCTGCTGGTGGCCAGCGACGGCGAGACCTACGGCCACCATCACGAGTTCGGCGACATGGCGCTGGCCTTCGCCCTCGATCGCCTGTCCCAGGACGAGACCCTGCGCCTGACGAACTGCGCCGCCTTCCTCGCCGCGCATCCGCCGACGGCCGAGGTGGAGATCGCGGAGAATACCTCCTGGTCCTGCCTCCACGGCATCGAGCGCTGGCGCGGCGACTGCGGCTGCCGCACGCGGCAGGGGACCCAGCAGCGGTGGCGGGCTCCGCTCCGCGAGGGCATCACCTGGCTGGCCGGCGAGCTTGCGGCGCGCTTCGAGCGAGCGGGCAGCGCGCTCTTCCGCGACCCGTGGGCCGCGCGCGACGAAGCGATCGATCTCGTGGACAGCTCCGAAGGGACGGCGGAAGGATTCTTCCGGAGGCACGGCGTCGGAGATGACGCGGTGGGCCGGGCGCGCGTCCTCCTGGAGATGCAGCGGCAGGCCATGCTCATGCAGTCCTCGGACGGTTGGTTCTTCGACGACGTCGCCGGCTCCGAGACGGTCCAGATCCTCTCGCACGCCGCCCGGGCGATCGAGCTGGCCGGCGAGACCGCGGCGGACCTCGAGGAGGAACTGCTCGCCCATCTCCAGCGCGCGCCGGGGAACACTGAGCGCTTCCCGGACGGCGCGGCTGTGTACACCACGCTGGTCCGCCGGCGGCGGACCTCACCCGGGAAGGCCGCGGCGATCTTCACGGTCGCCGCCCTGTTCGACGCGCCGGCCGCTACGCTGTCCGGCGACCTGCGGGTCGAGCCCCTCGACCGGCAGACGGCCAGTGCCGGAGGCCACACCCTCACGGTGGGTCAGGCGCGCGTGCGCGACGGGGTGCTCGGCACCGACACCCTCGTGACGTTCACGGCGGCCCACTTCGGCGGCCACGAGGTGCACTGCGCCGTGGCGGAGGGATGGCCGGCCGAGCGGTACGCGGAGGTCCGCGAATCGCTGCTGCGGCGGCTCGGGCGGGACGTGCTCAGCGAGATCCTCCGCACCATGGATCAGCAGTTCGGCCCGCACGCCTACACGCTCAACGACCTCCCCGCCGAGGACCGCGGGGCGGTGCTGGAGCGCATCGCGCGCCCCGTGGTCGCCCATCTGGAAGACGTCTACCGCCGGGTGTACCGGGAGAACCGGCCGCTGATGGACTACCTCCGGACCGCCGCGGCCCCCGTGCCCGGCGTGCTCGTCACCGCGGCGGTCGTGGCCATCACCGGAGAGCTGGAGCGGCTCCTGGCGGCCGAGACGAAGACCCCGCTCCCGGACGGCGTGCCGGCGCTGCTGCGGGAGCTGCGGAGTTGGGGGCGCGACCTGCACGCCGCGCGGTTCGAACCCTTGCTGCGGACCCGCCTGGAGCGCATCTTCACGGGCACGCAGCGGCCGGCCGACCGCGCCCGGCGCGCCCTCAGCGTGCTGGCGTTCGCCCGCGACGCCGGCATCACGATCAATTTGTGGGAGGCGCAGAACCTCTTCGTCCGCACGCTGCTGCCTCTGGGACGCGGGGACGCCGCCGTGCGCGAGCTGGCAGGAGCGCTGCGGTTCAACGTGGATAAGATAGGAGCATGACCGGAGTGCGCGAGGCCGGCCGTCCCTTCGAGTTCACCGCCTGCCTGGAGCTGCGCGAGATGCTCGGGCGCAGCGCGTGGGACGAGCGGGAGCTGCTCACCGGGATCGAGGACGTGCCGCAGCAATCCATCTTCTACCACACGCACTCGTCGTTTCTCCGCAGCCGGTACCTGGCCGCGCCCTATCCGAACGATTTCGCCACCTGGGCCGCCATCCAGGTCCGCGACCGGGTGCTCGGCGAGCGCCTCGCCGCGGTCGACCCCTTCGACTATGCCGACCTGGAGACGCTCCGCGCGGAGCTCATCACGATCATCGACGATCATCTGAGCGATCTGCAGTCCGTGCCGCGGATCGTCTACGGCGAGCCGTTCCACTTCATGCGCTCCACCATCATCGAGGTCCCCAGCGGGATCAGCGCGCGTACCCTGGAGGAGTTCCGCGACGGACTGTCTCGGGTGGATGTCAGCGCCATCTACTTCCACTTCTTCGAGCCCCGCGGGCGGGCCGACCCGGCCGCGCCGGCGGAGTGGTTGGAGGACGAACTGGGCGAGGAGGCGCTGGCCGCCCAGGTCCGGCGCCTGAACCCGTATGTCAGCAGCCTGGACGGGCTGCGCGCGCGCCTGGTGGCGATGTGCGATCAGCGCCTGGCCGGAGCCGGCCATGCTTGAAACCGCGGTCCGCCTCGACGACTACCGGGCCGTCGTTCCCGGGGGGACCATCGATCTCCTGCACCGGCTCGCGGACCGCGTGCACGGGCGCTCGCTCTTGCACGTGAACTCCACGCGGGTGGGCGGGGGCGTCGCGGAGATGCTGCACCGCTACGTCCCGCTCTTCGAGGAGCTCGGCATCCCCGTGCGCTGGGAAGTCCTGGCGGGGAACGAGGGCTTCTTCCAGGTGACCAAGAGCCTGCACAACGCGCTGCAGGGCACCGAGCAGGTCTTCACCGACCAGATGTTGCGCGACTACGTGGAGGCCAACGAGGCCAACGCGCACAGCCTCCAGCCGGACGCGGACGTCATCATCATCCACGACCCGCAGCCCGCGGCGATGATCGAGTTCATCCCCAAGCGCGGGGCCTGGATCTGGCGCTGCCACATCGACGTCAGCCACCCGCAGCGCCGGGCCTGGTCGTTCCTCCGCAAGTATGTCGTGCAGTACGACGGCGCGATCTTCTCGCTTCCCAAGTTCGCCCAGCGCCTGCCCATCCCGCAGTACCTGATGTATCCGAGCATCGATCCGCTGGCGGACAAAAACCGGCCGCTGGACCCCGAGGAAGTGGCCGCGGTGCTGGACCGCCTGGGCGTGCCGCGCGACAAGCCCATCCTCCTGCAGGTGAGCCGGTTCGACCGCTTCAAGGATCCCGTGGGTGTGATCAACGCCTACCGCATCGTGAAGAAGTACGACGACTGCCGCCTCATCCTGGCCGGCGGGGGCGCCGCGGACGACCCGGAAGGGGCCCAGGTGCTGGCCGACGTCCAGGACGCCGCCAGCGGCGACCCCGACATCCACGTGCTGGTCCTGCCGCCCACGGCGCACTATGAGATCAACGCCCTGCAGCACGCCGCGGCCGTCATCATCCAGAAGTCGACGAAGGAAGGCTTCGGCCTCACCGTGGCCGAGGGCATGTGGAAGGGCAAGCCGGTCATCGGTGGGTTCGCGGGCGGGATCACGGTGCAGATCATCTACGGGGTCACGGGCTACACCGTCAACTCCGTGGAAGGGTGCGCCTTCCGCATCCGGCACCTGCTGAACAATCCCGACCTGGCCAGGCGGATGGGGGATAACGCGCGGGAGTACGTGCGCGAGAACTTCCTGATCACCCGCGATCTGGCCGAGCACCTTGCGCTGATGGCTGCGGTCCTGCGCTGAGCTCGGCCGTCCAGTCCACCAGGGCCCAGAGGAACTGCACCATCTCCGCCGTGTCGCGCACGGCGAACGCCGCCGCCGTCGGCTGGGTCCCCGCCCCGACCTTGATGGTGATGGCCGGCTCGGGCAGGGCGAGGAAGGCATCCTCGTCCGTGCGGTCGTCCCCGGCGTAGATCACCGCGGCGCGGCGGACCCACTCGGGCCCGCACTCGCGGTCGAGGATCCACCGCACCGCCCGTCCTTTGTCCCAGCGCACCGGAGGACGCAGTTCGAACACGCGCTTCCCCGAGCGGACCACCAGGCCGCGGCGCTCGGCCTCCTCGTAGACGGACACGCGCACCGTGTCCACCAGGGGGTGCGGTGTCAGGCGGTAATGCACCGAGATCGTCAGCCCTTTGTCCTCGACGATGGCCCCGGGGATGTGCTCGAGCCGCGGGCGCAGGGCGGCCAGCGCCTCGGCAAGCTGCGGGCGGTGGTGTTCGGCGTCCGGGTGCGCCCAGTGCCACCGGTCTGTAGCGATCTCGAGCCCGTGGTTGCCCGCGTAGATGGCCCCCTCGATCCCCACCCGCTCGCGGATGTCCCCTAGCGCCCGGCCGCTGACGATGGCCACCGTCACGTGCGGCATCCTGACCAGGCGCTGCAGGCCGGCCCGGACGCGATCGGGGAGCGCGGCCCGGTCGGGCACATCGACGATGGGGGCCAGCGTCCCATCGAAATCGAGCGCCAGGGCCACACGCGCGCGCGGCACGACCCGGTCCGCAATCTCGCCCAGGTGATCGCGCAGCCACCGGGTCTCGCTCCGCGTGGCCAGCACGTGCAGGGCGGAGGCCAGGTGTTGCTCCATCCAGTGGTAGATATCGTGCTCGGCCACATAGGCCCGCAGGTGCCGGAGGCGCTTCCGGCGCTCGTGCGCCGGCATCGCCAGAGCGTCACGCAGCGCGGCCGCCGTCCCGGAGCGATCGTAGGGGTTGATGGGCAGCGCCCAGGACAGCTCGCTGTGGGCGCCGGCCAGCTCGCTGAGCAGCAGCACACCCCGCTCCTCGACCTGCGCGGCGACATACTCTTTGGCCACCAGGTTCATCCCGTCCTGGAGCGAGCTGACCACGCAGACATCGGCCAGCCGGTACAGCGCCGCCATCCCCGCGGGCGGCAGGGGCCGCGGGAGGTGCACTACCGGCTGCCACTCGGGCGTGCCGAAAGCGGTATTGATCCGCCCGATCATCTCCTCCACGCGCCGCTGTAGCTCCCGGTAGGCGCGGATCTGCGTGCGGCTCGGCGAGGACTTCTGGACGAAGACGAGGCGGCCGCGCCACTGCGGAGCCTCCTGGAAGAACCGCTCCAGAGCGCCCAGCCGCTCGGGGATCCCTTTGGTGTAGTCGAGACGGTCCACGCCCAGAGCCAGAACCCGCCCTTCTCCCAGCCCCAGCCGGCGGCGCAGGCGGCGCTGCCACCCGTCCGCGTCCGGAGACCGCGCCAGCGCGTCAAGGGTGTGGAAGTCCACGCTGATGGGGAACGCCTCGACGTGCGTGGAGCGGCCGTCGTGCTCCACGAGGCCCTCGTCCCGGTTGACGACGGCGCCCAGCTCGCGCTCCGCCGCCTCCATGAAATGCTCCACGTGCCGGGGATGCTGGAACACCATCAGGTCGTTGGCGAGCAGCCCATCCAGCAGCTCCGCCCGCTGCGGACAGGCCCGGAAGATGTCCCACGCCGGCCAGGGGATGTGCCAGAAGTGCATCGTGAAGAGCTCCGGCCGGGCCCGGCGCAGCAGCCGGGGAAGCCGGGCCAGGTGATAGTCCTGGATCCACACGATGGCGTCCCCCGCCGCCTCCTCCAACGCCGCGGTGGCGAAGCGCTCGTTCGCCGCCTCGTAGAACGCCCACGCCCGCGGGCGGAACCGCGCGTGCTCGAGGGCCATGTGGCACAGCGGCCACAGCGCCTGGTTGGCGTACCCGTAGTAGAACCCCTCGACCTCGGGTTCACTCAGCCGCACGCGCCTGAGCAGGTAGGCGTCCTTCCCGGGCGGCACGCGGACCCGCCCCGCGGCGTCGGCCACCTCGAAGTCGGCGCTCCCGCTGCCCCAGGCGATCCACGTGCCCCCGCAGGCCTGGAGGACGGGATCCAGCGCCGCCACCAGCCCGCCGGCCGGATGGTTCAGAAGGATGTCATCGCCCACCCGCTGGTGCTCGTAGGGCTCGCGGTTGCTCACCACCACCAGCGGCCGCGGCCCGAGGAGATCGCGCAGCGCGGCGACGCGCGGAGCGCTATCCACCGGCGCGCTCCTTCCGCGGCCGCTCGCGCAGCACCATCACCTCGGCGCACACCAGCGTCATGGCGGCCACGACGTACATCCAGACCATGAAGACGACCAGGCCGGCCAGCGGGCCGTAGACCAGCGGATAGGACGCCAGGGTCCGCAGGTACCAGAAGAAGGCGACCTTCACCGCCTCAAACAGCAGCACCGCGATCGCGGTGCCCAGGGCCAGCGTGGGCAGCGACAGGCGCGCGTTGGGCAGGAAGCGGTAGACGACGAAGAATGACACCGCTGAGAACACCCACGGGACCAGGGCGCCGGCCAGCGTCGCGAGCGGGCTCCGCAGGAAGCGGTCCACGATCGACCCCAGCGGCGCGACGGCCTCCGCGGTCTGCACGACCGCGGACGTGAGGAACGAGAGGCTGAGGAAGACGCCGCCCATCGAGACCAGGCTCAGCTCCGTGAGCTTCCGCCGCCAGAAGGCCCGCGGCTCGGCGACGCGGTAGACCCGGTTCAGGGCGTGCCGCAGCGTGCCGGCCGCGGCGGTGGCCGCCCAGAGGAGCCCGAAGATGGCCACGATCCCGGCCGTTCCCCGCGTGCGTGCTACGGCGACGAGCGTATCCCGCACCAGGACCAGCGCGTCGGCGGGCAGATAGGGCCGCAGCGCCTCCACCGCCGTGGCCTGGGCCTGGGGCGCCTCGACGAACCGTCCGAGCACAGCGATCACCGCCAGCAGCAGCGGGAAGACGGAGAGCATCGCCGCATACGCGATCGCTCCGGAGTGGATCAGGACGTCGTCTTCCGCTACCCGCCGCATGAACGCCCGTCCCAGGTCAACGAGCCGTCTTGGCGTGATGGCCACCTCTGCGCGAGAAACGCAAAGACCCGGAGACGGCGCTCCGGGCCGCACGAGCTCCCCCAGCTACCCTCTCTCGGTCGCCTACGGGGTTAGCTGACGGGCTCGGGTCGAGAGACCTACCCTACTCGCGCGCGTCGCGAGGTCCGCCCCTGGGATCGTGGGTCCCCCGTTCCCCTGATGACGGGGATTCGGCGTCCTGCAGGTTCGGGATAAGTATAACGCAGCACTGCTATCGAGCCAACACGCTCCGGAGGAAGCCCCTCCGCGGGACGCCGAATCCGGCGGAGAAACATGCCTCTTCACGTCATCGCGCTGCTTGCGCTCATCGCGATCATCCTCGCCCTCCTGGCGTTCGACTGGGCATCCGCCGACGTGGTGGGGTTGAGCGCGATGCTGACGCTGGTCCTCACGGGCCTGCTTCCCGCTGACGCGGCGTTTGCGGGATTCGGCAGCGACACCGTCTTGCTGATCCTCGGCCTCCTCATCCTCACCGCGGCGCTAATCCGCACGGGGGTCGTGG